>WBZX01000013.1_pt1 | contig 163138 bp, 122 predicted proteins | sample 5204211 | NCBI WGS metagenome assembly WBZX01 (sample SAMN12344362, study PRJNA552823) | activated sludge metagenome | biome: Activated sludge suspended growth; feature: Nitrification reactor; material: Wastewater; isolation source: activated sludge from nitrification reactor of wastewater... | reverse complement strand
GTCCATCGAACCACTGCGGCATGCCCCGCGGTTTCCTCCCTTGGGGCTTGTCCAACACCTGCCCTCAGGGCGGTGCCATGCGCGCTTCAGTGGCGTGCGACGGGCAGGTATCGGACAACCCTAAACAGGAGCAGTCAGGCAACTGCGTCCGCTCTTGGGCTGCGTAAGGCTCGGGCGCCAGTGACGCATAGATCCCTACGGCGTTGTTTCCGCGCATGGCCGAGTTCTTTCCGAGCGCTGGATAGCACAGGTGCGCTTCCAAGGGCCAGCTGCTTGCGCCACCTGGCGATCTGCCAAACCACCTGAGCTGGCCAGCCACTTTTCAGTTGCCGAACACACTCTTGAAATGCTCAGTCGCGCTCCTAAGTAGCGGGTGACCGGCCGGATGTCTCGGCTGGTGAACACCACTGAACGGAGATCAAGCCATGTTTAGTTCATTGCTGACCCATCCGAACAGCCTGTTCGGACAATTCGATCGCCTGCAGCGCGAGTTCGACGACCTCTTCGGAACGTCGGGGCTGCCCAGCAGCATCCGCTCGGTCGCGAGCGGCACCGTGCCGCAGATCAACGTGGGGCGCACGCCCCAGAGCGTGGAGATCTACGCCTTCGCCCCCGGCTTGGACGCCAGCAAGATCGAGGTCACCTTGGATCGCGGCGTGCTGCGCCTGGCCGGCGAACGCGTGCAGCCCGCGGCCGCTGACAGCGAGCGCCGCCGCATCTACGCACGGGAACGCGCCACCGGTCGCTTCGACCGCAGCGTCACGCTGCCGGACGACGTCGACCCCGACCACGTCAAGGCCAGCTACCGCGACGGCGTGCTGCAGGTCAGCATCGCGCGCCGCGAAGCTGCGCAACCCAAGCGCATCGCCATCCAGTAATCGCCTTCATCGAGGAGCCAACATCATGAGCAAGACGATCTCGCAAAGCGACAACCAACAGGCGGCCCTTGACAACCCGGCGAACGAGCGCGCCGTGGTACCGGCCGTGGACGTCTTCGAGGACGAGGCCGGCATCACGCTGCTGGCTGACATGCCCGGCGTGCCGCGCGACCAGCTCGAGTTGCATGTGGAAGGCGACACCCTCCTCATCGAAGGACGGGTTCAGCCGCAGACGCCGAGTGGCCTGGAGGCCATCTACGCCGAGCTGCGCGTGCCGCGCTGGCGCCGCAGCTTCACGCTCAGCCGTGAGCTCGACACGTCCAAGATCGACGCCAACCTGAAGGACGGCGTGCTGACGCTGCGCATCCCCAAGCAGGCGCATGCGCAGCCCAGGCGCATCGCCGTCAACGCGGGCTGAACGGGGGGCCGAGACCATGAGCAACTTCACCGAGCAGTTGAAGCATGGCGCCGGCCAGGCCTGGGAGTCGCTGACGGAGGGTTGGCGTGAAGTCGGCGCGCGGGCCAGCGGCGCATTGACGCGCTTCTGGGCCGACGATGCCAAGCCCGACACCGGTGGCGCCAAACCTGACACGACCGGCATCGGGGCCCCAGGGCTGCCGCCCAATCGCTGGGCCTTCTTGGCGGTCGACGTCTACGGCTCGCACGACAAGCTGGTCGTGCGCATCGAGGCGCCCGGCATGGCGCAGCAGGACTTCCAGATCGAGATGAGCGCTCCGGAGATGCTCAGCGTGCTGGGCCGCAAGCGCTACGACCCCGAGCATGCCAACGGCAGCTATGCGCTGCTGCAGTGCGCCTACGGTACCTTCCGGCGGGACATCCAATTGCCGGTTCCCGTGGACGTCGATCGCGCGAAAGCCAGGTACGAGGCCGGCGTGCTGCGCATCGAACTGCCGCGCAAGCAGCCGGTGCCGCACCGCCGCATCGAGGTACGCGGCGCCTGACGCCTCTCATGCGCTGCAAGCAGCGCTCACGGCCCAACTTCGCCTGGGGAAGACGGCCGTGGGCACTGCCTTTCTCCGCCGAGGCAAGTCGAGCGCGGCAACGAGTGTCGACCCCCCCTTGATTTTCGGGGCAGAGATGCCGAAAAATTGCGCCGTCTGTTCGAGTTGCCATTTGCTGGACCATGATTTTCGACATCATCCGGCAGCAGGTGGAGGTCTTGCGCAGGCCTCTGGCCGCCGTCGTGCTCAGCACGCTCCCGCGCAGATCTTCGCCCTTGCTGCTCCTGCTTCATTGGCATGGCTTTGCGGCCGACGATCTGCGACGTGCACCGCCGCCGGACGCGGCCGAGCCCAGGCCCCAGGCGCCGCTGCCCAGCTCGGTGCTGCAGCTCAACCAGGCCTGGGCCGACCTGGTGCAGATCGACGAGCAGATGCTCGATGCCGCGTGGCAACAGGGGGCCTGGAATCTGGTGAGGGAAGAGCATCGCGGCTGCAACACCGTTGGCGCGGCAGTGCAGGAAGCCTTGGCGTGCCGACAGGCGTTCGGCGACAACCCGTTCGATCCAGCCGACGAGACGCACCGCACTGTCGAGGCGCCAGACCGTGAAGCGATGCGGGACATTGCGGCCCGGATCGGTTATGTCCGCTGGCACTTCAGGCCAGTGGCTGATGGCCTGTGGCGCGGCGCGGGGCACGACGACAGCCTGCTGTCCGATGGCCGACGACTGCCGCCTTGCCCGGTGGCGCCCAGGGCTGCCGTGGGCACGCGCGTCTCGCGTAGCAGCTATCAGCTCGGCCGCATGGACAACATCGTCTTGCCTTGAACGAGCCAGCGGCTTCGGATCGGGCCGTCGGTGGCGGAAGGTCTTGAAATTTCCAGCGCCGGCTCTAGATCACCCACCGGGCGGAGCTGGCAGCGCTGACGTCGACAGCCTCTCGCCCCGTCCGCCAATATCTGTCAATCATCTGTCATCTGAAAGGAGACCCTAGATGCAAATCCGTCCCCTCTACGACCGGATCATTGTCAAGCGCATCGACCCGTTGCGTCAGACCGCCTCCGGCATCGTGATCCCCGACACCGCAGCCGAGAAGCCCGAGCAGGGCGAGGTCGTCGCCGTCGGTACCGGCCGGCTGCTGCAGGACGGCTCGGTTCGGCCGCTGCAACTCCATCCCGGCGAGCGGGTGCTGTTCGGCAAGTACGCCGGCCAGACCGTCAAGCTTGACGACCAGGAACTGCTGGTCCTTCGCGAAGAAGACGTGCTCGGCGTGATAGAGGCCAGCGCCGCGGCGCCGACGCTCAGGGCTGCCTGAGACGTTTTGTTCACCCAAACCCATCCCTCAACTTCAAGGAGATTCAAGGAGTAAGACATGGCTGCCAAGGAAGTTCATTTCCGTGAAGAAGCCCGCGCCCGCATCGTCAAGGGCGTCAATGTCCTGGCTGAGGCCGTCAAGGTCACCCTGGGCCCCAAGGGCCGCAATGTCGTGCTGGAACGCAGCTTCGGCGCGCCCGTCATCACCAAGGACGGCGTGTCGGTCGCCAAGGAAATTGAGCTGCGCGACAAGCTCGAAAACATGGGCGCCCAGATGTTGAAGCAGGTCGCGTCCAAGACCGGCGACGTCGCCGGCGACGGCACCACCACAGCCACCGTGCTGGCCCAGGCCATCGTGATCGAAGGCATGAAGCTCGTGGCCACCGGCATGAATCCGATGGATTTGAAGCGCGGCATCGACAAGGCCTGCGAGGCCGTTGTGGCGGCACTGAAGACCCAGTCCAAGCCCTGCTCCACGGGCAAGGAAATCGCGCAGGTCGGTGCGTTGTCGGCGAACTCCGACCCGGCCATTGGCGAGCTGATCGCACAGGCGATGGAAAAGGTTGGGAAGCACGGCGTCATCACGGTCGAAGACGGGAAGTCGCTGGAGAGCGAGCTCGACGTCGTCGAGGGCATGCAGTTCGACCGCGGCTACCTGTCGCCCTACTTCATCAACAACCCCGAGAAGCAGACCGCGGTGCTGGACGACCCGGCCATCCTGCTGTGCGACAAGAAGATCTCGAACATCCGCGAACTGCTGCCGGTGCTCGAGGAGGTCGCCAAGGCAGGCCGGCCGCTGCTGATCGTGGCGGAGGAGGTCGAAGGCGAGGCGCTGGCGACGCTGGTGGTCAACAGCATGCGCGGCATCCTCAAGGTCACAGCGGTGAAGGCGCCCGGCTTCGGCGATCGCCGCAAGGCCATGCTTCAGGACATTGCCGTGCTCACCGGTGCCACCGTGATCGCCGAAGAGGTTGGCAAACAGCTCGAAAAGGCGACGTTGGCGGACCTGGGGCGAGCCCGCCGCGTGGACATCCACAAGGACGCCACGACCGTCATCGACGGTGCTGGCAAGCCAGAGCAGATTGAGGCGCGTCGCAAGACCATCACCGCCGAGATCGAGAACGCCAGCTCCGACTACGACCGCGAGAAGCTGCAGGAGCGCCTGGCAAAGCTGTCGGGCGGCGTGGCTGTCATCCGAGTCGGTGCCGCCACCGAGGTCGAGATGAAGGAGAAGAAGGACCGCGTCGACGATGCGCTGCATGCCACGCGTGCGGCCGTCGAGGAGGGCATCGTCCCTGGCGGCGGCGTGGCGCTGCTGCGTGCGCGCCGCTCACTGGACGCGCTGCGTGGCGCGAACGCCGACCAGGATGCCGGCATCGCCATCGTGCGGCGGGCGCTGGAAGCCCCGCTGAGGGCGATCACCGCGAATGCCGGCGACGAGCCGCCTGTCGTCATCGATCGCGTCGTTCGCGGCGAAGGCAGCTACGGCTACAACGCCGCCACGGGCGAGTACGGCGATCTGCTGGCCATGGGCGTCATCGATCCCACCAAGGTGACCCGCTCGGCCTTGCAAAACGCGGTCTCGGTCGCCGGGCTGATCCTGACCACCGACGCCACAGTGGCCGAGCAGCCGAAGGAGGCCAGGTCGCCGGTGCCGGCCGACACGGAGTTCTGACATGGACCGACCCACGACCTCGCGCCCCGGACGGTCCGGGACGGAAGCGGGCCGCGGGGGCAGGACTTGCAGTACGAGGGCAACTTACCGAAGCGGGCAGATGCCTGCCCTGCTTCAACCTGCCCGGCTTCCCGCGGAGGAGCTTCAGGCCTTGCGCGCGTGGCTGGCAGGCTCTGCGGCGCTGCGGCCCGAACAGGCCCGACGCCTGCTGGAGCACGCTCTCGACGGCAGTCAACTGGTCGGCGAGCCTGCCTTGCACTGGCGCGCCACGAAGGCACAAATCGCGGGTGACCGCAACTGGGCCCAGATGGGCTTTAAGCTGGTGCTCGACTAGCGGCAGCCGATAGCCATGCGCTCGTGCGCGCCGAGTCGCCGTTGGCACTCGGCGCGCAATTGTCAAGACGATGAGCACTTCGATCATGGACGATGCAAATGCAACCGGCAGCGCCCGACATCGCGGCCTCGTAGTCCGAATCCATAACGTAGTAGCGGGACAACTGCCGGCCTACCTTGTCGCTCGCGAAGCCATGCGGCGTCTCAATCTTTCTCCCGGATCGTGCTTCGCACGCGACTGGTGACCGGACAGAAAGGCTACCAATGGAGGCTAAACGGCCACTCCCGCTGTGCCGCGAGCGACTGGAGGACCTTGCTTGAACTGACTCTGCGGACTGCTTCCGGGCGACCAAATGGTGCTTCATCCTGGCAGCAATGGGTCGGTTGCAGCCCGATTCAAGCTTGGGCATCTCGCACCATGTGGTCAGCCCCCCGGGCTTCAACCACCCCCACCACCGTCTTCGCCAGGTTCCTCAACGTCCGCAAGCACGACCCGCAATTCGTTCCGCACTTCAGCGTCGCCTGAAGAGGCGCCACCCGCTCCCACGCATCACTTCCACCGTCACGCGCCATCGCCCCGCGTGACGCTCGCGTGACGCACGGTTGCGCACAGTGGCCTCCACACCCTGAGTGGGAGCCCGCCATGACCTCGTTGCAGACCTGTTTCCTTTTCAACGCCCGCCGCCTGGCCTGCCACCTGGTGGCGCTGTGCGCCCTTGCGGTGTTGGCCGCCTGCGGCGGCAGCGGCAGCGCCGACCCGGCCCCCACCCAGCCCGCACCCACACCCCCGGGCACCGGCGTGGCCAGTGCCAGCCCGGCTGGTGTGGTGGTGACGGCGGTGGACGGTGCGCGGGTGCACATCCCGCCCGGCGCCACGCGCAGCGAGTACACGGTGACCCTGGCGCGCGATTCGGAAGGCGCCCCGGCGCTGCCGCCGCGCGCGGTGCCGGCCGGTGCCGTCTACAAGCTCACGCCGCACGGCGCGCAGTTCGCGCGGCCGGTGCAGCTGAGCCTGCCCTTCGACCCCGACGCCGCGCCCCCCGGCAGCCGCGTGGTGGTGTTCAAGGCCGACCCCGGCGGCGGCTGGACGATGCTCGACAAGGTGAAGGTGAAGGACCGCAGCGTGGTGGTGTTCACCGACAGCTTCTCGTACTACATGCCCATGTTCGTCAGCGCCCAGGTGTGGTTCCCGACGCCAGAGGTGTCCACCCAGGCCTTCGTGGCCTGGTCGCTGGGCAGCCTGCCCACCACCAGCCTGCCCACCGCGATGGCGCGCGACATCAACGGCAACGTGATGGTGGATTACTTCGGCGACGCCTGGCCGCAGGACCAGCTCACCATCGTCAGCCAGCCCGCCGCCGCCCAGCCGCTGCGGCTGACCCTGCGGGCCGCGCTGCCGGCCAACTCCACCGCCGCACAGGAATGTGCCGGTGCCGGTTGGGAGTACATTGTGCGCGCCCGGCATGTGCGCTACGGCCCCACCGAGGTGGACCAGGGCGGCACCATCTACGCGCCCGAGCTGGCCCGCTTGCGCCCACCGCAGGACGGCACGGTGGCCGCGGTCAGTGTCGACGTGAACCTGTCCGAGTACAGCTACGAGATGGACCCGTGGGGGGGCGACTCGCACGACAGCTGGCTGTCGGGCATGCGCATCCTGAACAACCCCGACTGGCCGCCCGGTCTGCGGCTGGAGGTGATGGGCGGCTGCGTGGGCGAGGGCTGGCCGTCCAGGGTGGACACGGGTGGCGTGAACCTGGCCGTGCGGCGCGGCTTTGCCGAGGGCGCGCTGGCGCTGGTACAGCACCCGGCCGACCAGACCGTGGTGGAAGGCCAGAGCACCACGTTGATGGCGCGTGCCAACCTCGACAGCCAGGGCCGCGCGGCCGGTGTGCTGACCTGGCAACGCAACTTCGCCTTCCAGCCCGACGCCTGGGTCGACCTGCCCTCGTTCAACGGCAACACCGACTGGCAGACCACCTACGACCCGCCGGGCTTCGCCAACCCCGGCCCGGCCACCTACTTCAGCGACGGCGTGGCCTGGCTGAACAAGCCTGCTCCGACACAGGCGCTGGACGACCAAGGCCAGTTCCGGGCCAAGCTCTGCCCCAACCCCGGCACGGCTGGCGCCTGCGTCTATTCGCGGCCCGCAAGGCTCACGGTGACCCGCAATTTCGTCGCACCGCAGGTGGTGCAGCAACCCGCCGCCTCGGTGACGGTGCGCGAGAACGTGGACAACGAGGTGGCCCAGTTCACCGCCACCTTCAATGGCCTGCCCACGCCCCGGGTGAACTGGCAGGTGCGCCAGCCCGGCGCGCAAGACTTCCAACCAGTGGACCCGGCCACCCACAGCGTGAACGGCGCCACGCTCACGGTGCGCCAGCGCTTCACGCTGGCCGACCGAGGCCGCCTGTACCAGGCTGTGGCCGTCAACGGCGGCGGCGTGGCCATCAGCAACACCAGCACGCTGTGGGTCACCACCGGCGTGGCGGCGCCCACCATCACCACCCAGCCGGCCGATGCCACGGCCGGGGTCGGCGGATCGGTGGTGCTGGCCGGCGCGGCCGATGGTGGCTTGCCGCTGAACTACCAGTGGCTGTTCAACGGCCAGCCCATCGCCGGGGCCAACGGCCCGCTGCTGGCGCTGAACAACCTCAACGCCGCCAACGCCGGCACCTACCAGCTCGAAGTGCGCAATGCCGAGAACACCGTGCGCAGCCGTGTGGCGCGCCTGAGCGTCAGCGGCGCCGTGGCACCTGCCGTGCAGCCGCCCAGCCTCACCGTGGCGCCGGCCCCGCAGACGGTGACGGCTGGCAGCACCGCCACCTTCGCGGTGGTGGCCGGTGGCAGCGCACCGCTGGCCTACCAATGGCTGCGCAATGGCGCCGACATCGCCGGCGCCACCGGGCCGGTGCTGAGCCTGCCGCAGGCCGGCGCCGCCCTGGCGGGCGACTACAGCGTGCGCGTCAGCAACAGCGCGGGCGCCGTCACCAGCCTGGCCGTGGCGCTTGCCGTGCAGGCGGCACCCGAGCCGCCCGTGCTGGTGGCACCCAGCATCACCGTGCAGCCCTTTGGCCTGGCGGTGGTGGCGGGGCAGGGGGCCACGCTGGCGGTGGCTGCCAGCGGCAGCGGGCCGCTGAGCTACCAGTGGCTGCACGATGGCCAGCCGGTGCCCGGCGCCACCCAGGCGGCGCTGGTGTTCCCGGCCATCGACGGCTTCTACGCGGGCCGCTACACCGTCACGGTGAGCAACGCGGCCGGCAATGTGGTGAGCGACGTGGCCACCCTGGTGGTGACGCCGCAGCCCGGCCTGCCGCTGATCGGCGAGCCGCTGGCCAACCTCAGCGTCACGGCCGGGCAGACCGCCACCTTCCTGGCCAATGTGCAGGGCAGCCCCACGCCGCAGTGCCAGTGGACGCGCAACGGCATCGCCATCCCCGGCGCCACCGACTGTGCCCGCTACACCACCCCGGTGCTCAGCCTGGCCGACCACGGCACGGTCTACAACCTGGTGGCCTACAGCCCCGCCGGTGTGGCGTTTGGCAGTGGCGGCCTGCTGAGCGTGGGCAGCCCGCTCACGGCCCCCACCCTCACGCAGGACCTGGCCGACGCCAGCGCGCCCGAGGGCGGCACCGCCAGCTTCAGCGTGGCGGCCACCGCCAACGGCAGCCTCACCTACCACTGGGTGCTCGGCGGTGCGCCCACGGTGGTGGAGGCGGGCCCCAGCTTCCAGGTCGGCCCGCTGCAGGCCAGCGACAACGGCCGCTTCGTGCGCGTCATCGTCTGCAACGGCCCCCTGGCCAACGCCCTGTGCACCACCAGCCGCGACGCCACGCTCACCGTCACCCCGGCCGTGCCCGCCGGCGCCCTCACCGCCACCCAGGTGGTGGCCGGCTACGAATGGAGCATGGTGCTGCGGCCCGACCGCACCGTCTGGGCCTGGGGCGGCCTGCACAAGACCGATGGCAGCGTGCTGGTGAGCAACCTGGCACCGGCCGAGCGCGCCATGCGCCCGGTGCAGATGTACCCCGGCGTGCTGGCCGATGTGCGGCAGATCGCCGGCTGGTACGACGGCTTCTGGGCCCTCACCGGCGAGCCCGGCAGCGCCGCCAGCCGCGTGCTGCACTGGGGCAACGCGCGCAGCGGCAGCGACGGGCTTGGCGCCGACGGCCTGGGCAACCTGGGCGCGGTGCCGCCCTTGCGCGCCAACGCCGCGCCGCTGCCCATGCTGGAGCGGCGCACGGTGAACGGCACGCTGCAGGCCGCGCCGGTGGACCGCGTGTGCAGCGTGGCCGCCACCGCCGATCGCGCCTTGCTGATCCGCGCGCTCGATGACGCCGGCAACCCCACCAGCTGCGCCGCCGGCGCGGCCAAGACCGCGTGGGTGGCCGGCACGCTCACCCAGTACAGCAGCGACGCCGTGGGCGTGGTGGTGCCGGTGGCCGGCCTGCCCGTGGCGGGCGCGGCGGGCTACTCGCCGCCGCTGCGCGTGCTGGCCCAGCAACCCAGCAGCGGGACGTCGTCCGGCCCGGCCCTGGTGCTGCTGGAAGACGGCCGTGCCTTTGGCTGGGGGGACAACTACGGCAACCGCTTCGGCATGGCCGCGCCCGTCAACCAGGGCACGCTGGGCAATGCGGCCGCACCGCATGCCCTGAACCCGGCCTGGGGCACCGCCATCGATGCCACCTTTGGCTACAACAGCCTGTTCGTCCTGCGCGCCGACGGCAGCCTGGCCACCAGTGGCCGCAACGAACACCAGGAGCTGGGTCTCGGCAACCAGCCCTTCGGCACCGCGGTGGATGGCCCGGTGAGCGTGCTGGCCTCGGCCGGCACGCCGCTCGCCGCCATCACGCAGGTGGTCAGCACCAACGTGCAGGTTTCGCTGGCCCTGCAGGACGGGCTGATCCTGGTCTGGGGCGCCGGCAACCAGCCCCTCAAGGGCGCCGAGACGCAGGCCACCGGCTACCCGCAGTGGTTGCCTTCCAGCGGCAGCGGCTGGCGAGCGCTCTCGGCCAGCCACGCCCACGCCCTGGTCATCGGGGCCAACGGCGCGGTCTACAGCTGGGGCCGCGGCCTGCGCGGGGCGCTGGGCGATGGCGTCGACGGCGGCAGCACCCTGGCGCCCACCCTGGTGAGCGTGCCCTGAAGGCCGGGGGCGGTGCGAAGATGGTTCACCCGCGCCGCTTGCCGCCATGCCCACCCCGCCCGCCGACGCCCACCGTCCCGCCGCACTGACCCTGAGGCTGTGCGGCGCACCCCAGGTATTGCGGCCCGGCCAGCCCCCGGTGGCGCTGGAGCCCCATGCCGCCGCGCTGCTGGCGCTGGCCGCGCTGGAGCCCGGCATCGCCCGTGAGCGCGCCGCGCGCTGGCTGTGGCCCGACTCGCTGGACCCGCGCCGCAACCTGCGCCAGCAGCTGCTGCGCTTTCGCCAGCAGTTCGGACGCGACCTGCTGCTGGGCCGCGCCGCCCTCACGCTGGCCGACGGCCTGGCCACCGACCTTGCTGAGGCCCCGGCTGGCTCGGCCCTGCTGGACCACGCCCAACCCGAGGGCTGCGACGACGCGCTCACCGCCTGGTTGCAGCAGCAGCGCCAGGCCTTGCAGCAACGCGCGGTGGCGCCACTGCGCGCGGCCCTGGCCCAGGCCGAGGCGGACAGTGAGTTGGACGCCGCGCTGAGCCTGGCCGAGCAACTGCTGGCGCAGCAACCCGACAGCGAAAGCCACCACCGCGCGCTGATGCGCGTGCACTACCTGCGTGGCGACAGCGCGGCCGGCCTGGCCGCCTACCAGCGGCTGCGGGCCTGGCTGGCCGCCGGCCCCGGCACGCCGCCCGACCCGCAGACCGAACAACTGGCCCAGGCCCTGCGCGCGGCCACGCTGCCCGCGCTGCCGGCCCTGCCGCGCGTGGCGCCCACGCTGCTGCGGCCGCCGCGCCTGGTGGGCCGCGACCGCGAGCTGGCGGCGGTGCAGCAGGCCTGGGCCGCGCAGCAGGTGGCCTGGTTGTCCGGCGAGGCCGGCATGGGCAAGAGCCGGCTCATCGACACCCTGTGCCTGGCCCTGCCGCCGGCCGCCCGCATCGCCCGCGCGCAGGGCCGGCCGGGGGACGCCGGCGTGCCCTACGCCACCCTGGCCCGCCTGCTGCGCGGCCTGCCCCTGCCCGAGCCGGCCCTGGCCCCGGCGTTGCGCCAGACGCTGGCCGGCGTGCTGCCCGAGCTGGCTCCGCTCGGGGCCGTGGCCGTGGCCAAAGGGGGCCAGCGTGCCGCACTGCAGGCCGCTCTGCGCGCCTGGCTGGCGCAGGCCGACCCGGCGCTGCTGGTGCTGGACGACCTGCACTTCGCCGACGCCGCCAGCCTGCAGTTGCTGGCCTGGCTGGCCACTGACGCGTCGGCCGCGCAGCGCCGCTGGCTGCTGGCGCGCCGCCCGGCCGAAGGCGACCACGCCGTGGCCGAACTGCAGGACACCCTGGCCGACGGCGCCCACCTGGCCGAGGTGCCGCTGCGGCCGCTGGACCTGGCCGCCATGACCGAGCTGGTGGCCTCGCTCCAGCTGCCGCAGCTGGACGCCACCACGCTGGCGCCGCAGCTGGTGCGCCACACCGGCGGCAACCCGCTGTTCGCGCTGGAGACCCTCAAGGCCCACCTGCTGCGCGGCCACGACGAGGCCGGGCTGCTGCCGCGCCCGCTCAACGTGGGCACGCTCATCGCGCGGCGCCTGCGCCAGCTCTCGCCCCAGGCCCTGGCCCTGGCACGCGTGGCCGCCGTGGCCGGTACCGATTTCGACATCGCGGCGGCCGAGGCCGTGCTGGGCGCGTCCACCCTGGCGCTGGCCGACGCCTGGGCCGAACTGGAGGCGGCCCAGGTGCTGCGCGAAGGCAGCTTTGCCCACGACCTGGTGCACGACGCCGTGCTGCAAGGCTTGCCGCAACCCGTGGCCCGGCGCCTGCATGCCCAACTGGCCCAGCACCTGCAAACCCGCGAGCAGCCTGAGCCCGCGCGCGTGGCCGCGCACTGGCAGGCCGCTGGCGAGCCGCTGGCCGCCGTGCCCTGGCTGGTGCGCGCCAGCGAACGTGCCCAGGCCGGGCTGCAGCAGATCGCGGCCGGCGACCTGCTGCTGTCCGCGTCGCAGGCCCTGGCCGATGCCGGCCAGCGCAGCGAGGCCTTCGCGCTGCTGCAGCGCTGCGCCGAGCTGTGGCTGGACCTCACCGACGCCGAGCGTGCCCTGGCCCTGCGCGACCGCCTGCAGGCCCTGGCCGAGGGCGACGCGCAGCAGGCCCAGGCCGAGCTGGCGGCCGCCCGCGTGCACGACCTGGCCGGGCGCATGGTCGAGATGCGCCACAGCGCCGAGCACGCCCTGGCCCTGGCCCAGCGCGGCGGCCACCTCGCCCTGCAGGCCCGCAGCCTCGACTTCATGGCCAGCGAGGCCTACTGGGGCGGACGCGTGGCCGAGGCGCTGCCGCTGTTCGAGCGCATGCGTGGCCTCTGGGCGGCGCTGGGCCGCGCGCCCGAACTGTCACGCAGCAACTACGCCATCGGCGTGGCGCTGCAGGCCCTGGGCCGGTTGGAAGAAGCCGACGCCAACTTCGAAGGCGCGGCGCTGCAGCTGGCCTCCATTGCCGACTGGGCCACGCTGGTGCAGCTGCTGCGCGAGCGCGCGCTGCTGCGCATCAACATGGGCCAACGCGCGGCGGCGGTGGCGTTCCTGCAGCAGGCCTTGCAGGTGCTCGACCGGCTGGAGCCCAGCGCCGAACTGGCCTGCGCCCCCACCGCGCTGCTGGCCCGGGCACTGCGGCGCGGCGGCCGCTACGTGGACGCGCTGGCCTTGCTGGACGGCTTTGACGCCAGCTACCCACAGCACCGCACCGCCGCCTTCTGGGACGTGGCCATCGAGCGCGCCGCCCTGCTGCTGGAGCTGGGCCGCCCGCACCTGGCCCTGCAGGCCATGGCGCCGCTGGCGGCGCTGCCCCAGCCCTCGCTCATGCTGCGCTACCGGCTGCAGCAGATGCGCCTGTGGCTGCGCGCCGCCGGCACCGACGTGGCCGGCGACGACCCCGACCTGCCGGCCCAGCTGCCGCCCCTGCTGGCCATGGCCGTGCAGCGCGGGGCCGCCCGGCTCAAGCCGCTGGCTGAGCGCGTGCCCGAGCTGCAGGCTCTGCATGCGCTGGCCCTGCAGCGCAACCAGCGCGCCGAGGCCCTGGGCCTGCAGGCCGAATGGGTGCAGGCCCTGCACGAGGCCGGCCGCGCCGACGAGGCCGCCGCGCAGGCTGCCCCGCTGGCCGAGGCGCTGGCCACGCTGGACGCCCTGGTCTACCCGCCCGCCGCCTGGTGGGCCGTGTACCAGGCGCTGGCCGCGCACCAGCCCGACACCGCCGCCGCCGCGCTGGCCCGGGCCACCGACTGGCTCGCACAGGCCGTGCGCCAGCAGGTGCCCGAAGCCCTGCTCAAGTCCTTCGTCGAGCGCAACCCGGTCAACCGCGCCGTGCTGGCCGCCGCCCGGCAGCACCCCGCCGCCATGGCTGCGGCACGGGCCGTCTTGCGGGCGGCCGGGTAGGGCGCGTCGGCGCAGGGGTGCACCTAACATCGGGTGGTGGCCCGCAGATCGCGCGGGTCACGCACCCGATGTGAGGATGAGTTCATGCGAGCACACCGATGGCTGTCCATCGCTTCCCTGCTGTGGTTGCTTGCGCCGATGGTGCTGGCCAAAGACCTGCCCGAGCACCAACGTGCCTTTTTCTCGGCCATGCCCGAGCTTCACTACCTGGACTTCATCTGGGAGCAGACCGAAGGCGACCTGAACGGCGACGGCATCAACGACCTTGCCATGTTGCTCACCGGCAGCAAGGGCGACAACGCACCCAGGGAAGAGCGGCTGGTGGTGCTGATCGGCCTCCCCGGCGGGCGCTACAGGCTGCTCTCGGTCTCTGGCGAGTTCTGCCACCCCAGCAAGTTCTATGGCCTGGAAATCCGCAAGCAATCGGTCTTTGTCACCGCCGTGGAAACCGCCGACGCCGTCCGCTGGGGCGGCCGCACGCTGCAGTTCCGCCACAACGCCAAGCTCCAGGACCTGGAGCTGATTGGCGAGGAAACGAAAGGCAGCGATGAGGACGCCCGCGAGTCCGAGCAGACCAGCACCAACCTCCTGACCGGCCAGTTCGTCCAGGTGACGAAGAAGCGGGGCAAGACCAGCACGACCCAGCAGCGGATGGCCAAGACGGACTTGGCCCGGCTCAGTGGCTATGTGTGCCGGTGACCGTCGAACGATCGTGAACGTGCACCGCCCCACCTGCGACTGACCGCACCAAATTCCTCAACGCTGGCAAACACGACCCGCAATTCGTCCCGCACTTCAGCGTGGCCTGCAGATGCGCCACCTGCTCCCCGGCTTCGCCACTGCCGCAGCGCTGCAGCGCCCCGCGAATCGCGTCTTCACTCACGTTGAAGCAGGTGCACACCTGCGGGCTGCGGGGCGCGGCGCTCTGGCCGGCCAACGCACCCGGCGCCAACAGGTTGCGGCCGGGGCCGGGCAGGGTTTGGTCGGCTTCCAGCAGGGCGCGCAGCCAGGCTTCGCCTGAGGCGTCGCCGGCCACCCAGAAGGCTGCCAGGCGCTCGGCGCCGGTGGCGTCGCGGGCCACGCGCAGCGCGCGTTGCTGGCCGCGTTTGGCGTCCTGGTAGGCCAGCACGCCGGGGGCGCTCAGGCCCAGTGCTTCGCGCAGTGGTGCCAGCACCGCGTCGGGCAGGGCTTGCGCGGCGGCGGCGCGCAGCACCAGACCCACGCGGCCCTGCGGGTCCTGGCTCAGGTCGGATTCGCGGCCCACATCGGGCTCTCGCCCAAACGGCAGCAGGCTGGCGGTGTCGAAGGCGGCCAGCGCGGGCTTGATCTGCTCGCGCAGCGCCAGCGCCTGGGCGGCAGGCAGCCAGGCCATGGCGGTCAAACGCCAGGGCAGTTCCACCTTCTCCAGCTTCACGGCGGCGTGCTTCAGCTCGGGCTGTTTCGATTGCGGGCACAGCGCGGGGCTGGTGAGCGCGTTCACGCCAGTGCTGGTGTGGCCCTCGGCGTCGTGGCCGCCCAGCACCTCTTCGCCCCAGTGCATGGCGATGAAGACCTGGGTGGGGGCCACGGCGGTGCTGGCGCGCGCGGGCAGCAGCACGCTGCCGCGCCGCGAGCGCACGCGCAGCAGCTCGCCCTCGGCCACGCGCAGGCGGGCCAGGTCTTGCGGGTGCACCTCCACCACCGGCTCGCCCTCGTGGCCGTACAAGCGGCCCAGCGTGCCGGTGCGGCTCATGCCATGCCATTGGTCGCGCAGCCGGCCGGTGATGAGGCTGAAGGGCCAGCGCGCGTCGCGCGGCTCCGCCAGCGGCGCGCAGGGCACATCGGCGAAGCGGGCCTTGCCATCGGCGGTGGCAAAGTGGCCGTCTTCGTACAGCCGGGAACGGCCTTCGCGCTCACCTTCGGGCAGCGGCCATTGCTGCGGGCCTTGTGTTTCCAGCATGGCGTAGCTCATTCCGGTGATGTCCAGGTCGCGGCCACGGGTGGCCACGCGGTGCTCCAGCCAGACCGATTCGGGGCTGGGGTAGGTGAACAGCGCCGCGCGTTCGGGCGCGATGCGCGCGGCGATGCGCTGGGCGATGTCGGTGGCAATGGCCCAGTCGTGCCGGGCCTCGCCGGCCGGCGGCACGGCGGGGCGCACGCGGCTGATGCGGCGCTCGCTGTTGGTGACGGTGCCGTCCTTCTCGCCCCAGGTGGTGGCGGGCAGCAGCAAATCGGCATAGGGCGCGGTGGCGGTGGTGGCAAAGGCCTCTTGCACGATGACGAACTCGGCGCGCTGCAGCGCGCGGCGCACGGTGGCCTGGTCGGGCAGCGATTGCGCGGGGTTGGTGCAGGCGATCCACAGCGCCTTCACCTGGCCGTCGGCCGCGGCCTCGAACATCTCTACCGCCGTCATGCCAGCCTTCTCGGGCACGCTGGGCACACCCCACAGCGCGGCCACCTCGGCGCGGTGCGCGGGGTTGGCGAGGTCGCGGTGGCCGCTGAGCAGGTTGGCCATGCCGCCCACCTCGCGCCCGCCCATGGCGTTGGGCTGGCCGGTGAGGCTGAAGGGGCCGGCGCCGGGCTTGCCGATCTGGCCGGTGGCCAGGTGCAGGTTGATGAGCGCAGCGTTCTTGGCCGTGCCGCTGCTGCTCTGGTTCAGGCCCTGGCAGTACAGGCTGAGCGTGGCGGGGCTGGCGCCAAACCAGCGCGCGGCGGTGGCCAGGTCGTCTTCCTTCAGGCCGGTGAGGCGCGCGGTTTCCTTCGGCGTGAAGTCGCGCACGCGGGCCTTCAGCGCCTCGAAGCCGGTGGTGTGGGCGGCGATGTACTCCGGCTTGGTCAGCCCTTCCCACAGCATCAAATGCAGCAGGCCGTGGCACAGCGTCACGTCGCTGCCGGGCAGCAGTTGCAGGTGCAGGTCGGCCTGCTCGGCCGTCTCGGTGCGGCGTGGGTCGGCCACGATCCACTTCTGCGCCGGGTTGGCGCGCTTGGCGTCTTCCAGCCGGCGGAACAGCACCGGGTGGGCCCAGGCCATGTTGCTGCCGGTGATGAACACGGTGTGCGCATGGGCCAGGTCGTCGTAGCTGCAGGGTGGGGCGTCGGCCCCCAGCGTGGCCTTGTAGCCGGCCACCGCGCTGCTCATGCACAAGCGCGAGTTGCTGTCGATGTGGTTGCTGCCCAGCAGGCCCTTCACCAGCTTGTTGAAGACGTGATAGTCCTCGGTGAGCAGCTGGCCCGAGATGTAGACGCCGATGGCGTCCGCACCGTGCGCGTGGTGGATGGCGGCGAGCTTGTCGGCCGCCAGGTTCAGCGCCCCATCCCAGCCCAGCGGCACCGGGGCCGTGCCACGTTGCAGGCGCTGCAGCGGCTGCAGCAAGCGGGTCTGGCGCGTCACGCCATCACTCGCGGTGAGGTGCAGCGTGGAGCCCTTGGTGCACAGGCGCCCGAAGTTGGCCGGGTGGTCTGGGTCGCCGCGCACGCCGGTGATCTGCGCGCCATCGCTTTCGATGATCACGCCGCAGCCCACGCCGCAGTAGGGGCAGGTGGATTTGGTCTCGTGCACGGTGCTGCTGTGTCGGGTGGCGCCCGTCATCCCCGCGGAGGCGGGGATCCACCCGTTCGCGCGAAGGCTGGATTCCCGCCTTCGCGGGAATGACGGGAGAGGAGAATCCACAGCCACGATTTGCTGAACGGTATGGGGCTCAGGCCGCGCAGCCGCGCTTGGCCGGGCCGGCCACGGGCAGGGGCAGGTCCGTGCCCAGTGTGGCCAGCTCGTCCGCGTTCAGCGACACCTGGCCGTCCACCACCTGCACCGCAAACTTGGGCGTGCAGCCCACATCGGGCGCCGCGGCCACGCCGTCGCACAGAGCGATGTTCCAGTTGTGCAGCGGGCAGGCCACGCTCTCGCCAAAGACGATGCCCTGGCTCAGTGGGCCGCCCTTGTGCGGGCAGCGGTCGAGCAGCGCGAAGACCTTGTCGGTGCCGGTGCGGAACAGCGCCACCGCCGCGCCCTTCTCACGCGCCACGCGGCGCGAGCCCAGCTGGGGGATGTCTTCAAGGCGGCAGATGGGGGTCCAGGTGCTCATGACGCAGCGCTTTCCAAAGCAGACGTGTTCGCGGGTGCCGCAACGGCAATGGGGATGAACTGCCGCGTGTCCACGCGGGCCTTGTCGAAGTCGAACCAGGGGTCTGGCTCGCCGTCCAGCGCAAACTGCAGCTCGGCCCACAGCGCCTTGCGGCCTTCGGCGTCGTCCAGGATGCGGGCCTTCACGTGGTCCATGCCCACGCGGTTCAGGTAGTGCACGGTGCGCTCCAGGTACCAGCCTTCCTTGCGGTAGAGCTGCATGAAGGCGCCGGTGTACTCCAGCACTTCGTCGGCGGTCTTCAGCTTGGTGAAGAAGTGCGCCACCTCGGTCTTGATGCCGCCGTTGCCGGCGATGACCATCTCCCAGCCGCTGTCCACGCCGATGATGCCCACGTCCTTGATGCCCGCTTCCGCACAGTTGCGCGGGCAGCCGCTGACGGCGAACTTCACCTTGTGCGGCGCGTACATGCGCCACATGGCGCGCTCCAGGTCCTTGCCCATCTGGGTGCTGTCCTGCGTGCCCATGCGGCACCACTCGCTGCCCACGCAGGTCTTCACCGTGCGCAGCGCCTTGGCGTAGGCGTGGCCGCTGGGCATGCCGATGTCTTTCCACACGGCCACCAGGTCTTCTTTCTTCACGCCCAGCAAATCGATGCGCTGGCCGCCGGTGACCTTGACGGTGGGGATCTGGTACTTGTCCACCGCGTCGGCAATGCGGCGCAGTTCGTCGGCCGTGGTCTCGCCGCCCCACATGCGCGGGATGACGCTGTAGGTGCCGTCCTTCTGGATGTTGGCGTGCGCACGCTCGTTGATGGCGCGGCTTTGCGGGTCGTCCTGGGCCTCCTTGGGCCAGGAGCTGATCAGGTAGTAGTTCAGCGCCGGGCGGCAGCTGGCGCAGCCGTTGGGGGTCTTCCAGCCCAGCGTGTTGAACACCGCATCCATGGAAGTGATGTGGTTCTTGAAGATCGCATCACGCACCGCCTGGTGGCCCAGCTCGGTGCAGCCGCACATGGGCTTGAGCTTGGGCGTGGCGGAATAGTCGCCCCCGGCGGTGAACATGATGAGCTGCTCCACCAGGCCGGTGCAGCTGCCGCAGCTGGCGCTGGCCTTGGTGTGCTTGCGCACTTCGTCCAGTGTGAACAGGCCTTTGTCCTTGATGGCCTTGCAGATGCTGCCCTTGGTCACGCCGTTGCAGCCGCAGACCTCGTCGCTGTCGGCCATGGCCGCGGCCTTGTTGTGGCCCTGGTGGCCGACGTCGCCAATGTTCGATTCACCGAACATCAGCTTGTCGCGGATGTCGTGCACGGTGCGGCCTTCGCGCAGCAGCTTGAAGTACCAGCTGCCGTCCACGGTGTCGCCGTACAGGCAGGCGCCCACCAGCTTGTCGTCCTTGAGCACCAGCTTCTTGTAGACACCACCATTGGGGTCCGAGAGCACGATCTCTTCGGTGCCCTCGCCGCCCATGAAATCACCGGCGCTGAACAAATCGATGCCCGTCACCTTCAGCTTGGTGCTGGTCTGGCTGCCGGTGTAGCGGCCAATGCCGAACTCGGCCAAATGCGTGGCGCAGACCTTGCCCTGCTCGAACAGCGGCGCCACCAGGCCGTAGGCAATGCCACGGTGTGCGGCGCATTCGCCCACCGACCAGACGCGCGGGTCGGTGACGGTCTGCATGGTGTCGCTGACCACGATGCCGCGGTTCACCAGCAGGCCGGCGGCCTCGGCCAGCGCAGTGTTGGGGCGGATGCCGGCGGCCATCACCACCAGGTCGGCGGGGATCTCGCGGCCGTCCTTGAACTTGACGGCCCGCACGCGGCCAGCGTCGTTGCCCAGCAGCTCGGCGGTGTGCGCGCCCAGCTCAAACTTCAGGCCGCGCTCGCGCAGCGACTGGGCCAGCAGGCCGCCGGCCACGTCGTCCAACTGCCGCTCCATCAGCCAGCCGCTGATGTGCACCACGGTGACCTGCATGCCGCGCAGCATCAGGCCGTTGGCCGCCTCCAGGCCCAGCAGGCCGCCGCCGATCACCACCGCATGGGTGTGGGTCTTGGCGGTTTCGATCATCGTGTTGGTGTCGGCGATGTCGCGGTAGGCGATCACGCCCTGCAGGTCTTTGCCTGGCACCGGCAGGATGAAGGGCAGCGAGCCGGTGGCGATCAGCAGGCGGTCGTAGTCGGCCTCCGTCCCATCGGCGGCGATCACCTTGCGCTTCACGCGGTCGATGCTGGTCACCGCCTTGCCCAGATGCAGCGTGATGCCGTGCTCGGCATACCAGCTCAGCGGGTTGAGGATGATCTCGTCCATGGTCTGCTCACCGGCCAGCACGGGCGAGAGCAGGATGCGGTTGTAGTTCGGGTGCGGCTCGGCCCCGAACACGGTGATGTCGTACAGGTCGGGCGCGATCTTCAGCAGCTCTTCCAGCGTGCGCACGCCGGCCATGCCGTTGCCGACCATCACGAGCTTCATCTTCTTCATGACAGGCTCCTGCTCAAGCGGCTTGCTTTTCCACATGCGCATGGCGCGTGTAGAGAAACTCGATCACGGCCTTGCGGGCGTGCACGTAGGTGGGGTCTTCGGCCAGGGCCACACGGTCGCGCGGGCGGGGCAGGGTGACGGGCAAGATCTCGCCGATGGTGGCCGAGGGGCCGTTGGTCATCATCACGATGCGGTCGGAGAGCAGCACGGCCTCGTCCACGTCGTGCGTCACCATCACCACGGTGCTCTGGGTGCGGGCCACGATCTTCAGCAGCTCGTCTTGCAGCTTGGCGCGGGTCAGGGCATCGAGCGCGCCGAAGGGCTCGTCCATCAGCAGCACCTTGGGCTCCATGGCCAGGGCGCGGGCGATGCCCACGCGCTGCTTCATGCCGCCCGAGATCTCCTGCGGGCGCTTGTGCGTGGCGTGGCCCATGCCCACCAGTTCCAGCGCGGCGGCGGTGCGCGCCTTCAGCTGGGCCTTGGTCTCGGTGGCGGCGAACACGCGTTCCACCGCCAGGTAGACGTTGTCGAAGCAGGTGAGCCAGGGCAGCAGCGAGTGGTTCTGGAACACCACCGCGCGCTCGGGCCCGGGGGCGCTGATCTCGCGGTTGTCGCACAGCAGCACGCCGTGCGTGGCCTGCAGCAGCCCGGCGATCAGGTTCAGCAGCGTGGACTTGCCGCAGCCCGAGTGGCCGATCAGCGTGACGAACTCGCCCTTGTGGATCTGCAGGTTCACGTCCTGCAACGCCTGGAACGGGCCCTTGCGGGTTTGGAAGGTGACTTCGGCACCTTGCACTTCGATGAAGGCAGTCATGGTTGGGGTCCTCAGACTTCAGTTGCAGGTGAAACGGCAGCCGCTTTTCGCGTCATTCCCGCCACCACCGTCAATCCCGCCCCCACCGTCATGCCCGTCACCTCCGTCATTCCCGTCTCCTCCGTCATTCCCGCGAAGGCGGGAATCCAGCATTGGCGTCGGCGGGTGGATCCCCGCCTGCGCGGGGATGACGGGAGTTGCGGGGATGACGGGGTGCGCAGGGATGACGGGATTCGCAGGGATGACGGGATTCGTGTTGTGCTTCTCATGGGCTGCCAACTGCTCAGTCGTACGAGAAGCGCTTGGCCAGCAACATCAGGAACTGCTCCAGCAGCAAGCCCACGATGCCGATCACGAAGATGGCGATGATGATGTGCTGCACGTTCAGGTTGTTCCACTCGTCCCAGACCCAGAAGCCGATGCCCACACCGCCGGTCAGCATCTCGGCCGCCACGATCACCAGCCAGGCCGTGCCCACCGAGAGCCGCACGCCGGTGAGCATGTAGGGCAGCACCGAAGGGAACAGGATGCGGGTGATGACCTTCCACTCGCTGAGGTTGAGCACCTTGGCGACGTTGAGGTAGTCCTCGGGCACGCGCTGCACGCCCACTGCGGTGTTCACCACCATGGGCCAGATCGAGCAGATGAAGATGGTCCAGATCGCGGCCGGGTTGGCGCTCTTGAACACCAGCAGGCCGATGGGCAGCCAGGCCAGCGGCGACACCGGCTTGAGCAGGCTGATCAGCGGCGAGACCATGCGGCTCAGGAAGGTGAAGCGGCCGATCATGAAACCCAGCGGGATGCCCACCAGCGCGGCCAGGCCAAAGCCCACCGCCACGCGCTCCAGCGAGGCCAGGATGTTCCAGCCGATGCCCTGGTCGTTCGGCCCGTTGCGGTAGAACGGGTGGGCGAACAGCTCGGTGGCCGAGGCCCAGGTTTGTGCTGGCGTGGGGAAGGCCGTGGACTTGATGGTCAGCAGCGCCCACACGCCGACCATCAGCCCCAGGCCGATGATGGGCGGCAGCACCTGCAGCCACAGGCCGCGCCAGTCGAACGGGATGCGCGCGGGTTGGGGGGCTTTGACGGCAGCCGGTGCGGCGGCCACGGCAGCGGGCGTGGCGGGGCTGTTGGCGGGCATGACAGTTTCTAGCGGCGAATGGAAAACGGCACTGACCATGGTGGTCTCCTGCGGTGCGTGAAAACGATCAGGCGTGAACCTTGAACCCGTCGGCGTACTTCTTAGCGTCCTTGCCGTCCCAGACCACGCCATCGATCAGCTTGGACGTGCGCATCACGTCCTTGGGCACGCTGATCTTCATGGCCGAGGCGACCTGCTTGTACAGATCGATCTGGTTGATCTGCTTGGCCACGGCCAGGTAGTCGGGGTGCTCCTTGATCAGGCCCCAGCGCTTGTGCTGGGTGAGGAACCACATGCCGTCCGACAGGTAGGGGAAGTTCACCGTGCCGTCGTTGAAGAACTTCATGTGGTTGGGGTCGTCCCAGGTCTTGCCCATGCCGTTCTGGTAGCGGCCGAGGATGCGCTGGTTGATGGCATCGACGCTGGTGTTGATGTAGGCCTTCTGCGCCACGGTCTCGGCCATCTTCATCTTGTTCTGCAGGCTGGCGTCGATCCAGCGGCTGGCCTCCAGCACGGCCATCATCACGGCGCGTGCGGTGTTGGGGTACTTCTTGACGAAGTCGGCCGTGGTGCCCAGCACCTTCTCGGGATGGTCCTTCCAGACGTCCTGCGAGGTGGCGGCCGACACACCGATGCCATCAACGATGGCGCGGTGGTTCCAGGGCTCGCCCACGCTGAAGCCGTCCATGTTGCCCACGCGCATGTTGGCCACCATCTGCGGCGGTGGCACCACGATGCACTTCACATCCTTCATCGGGTTCACGCCGGCCGAGGCCAGCCAGTAGTAGAGCCACATGGCGTGTGTGCCGGTGGGAAAGGTCTGGGCAAAGGTGTACTCGCGCGGCTCCTTCTTCATCAGGCCCACCAGGCCGTTCAGGTCGCTGGCGCCCTTGTCGGCCAGCGCCTTGGACAGCGTCAGGCCCTGGCCGTTGTTGTTCAGGGTCATCAACACGGCCATGTCCTTCTTGGGGCCTGCGGTGCCCAGGTGCACGCCGTAGACCAGGCCGTACAGCACATGGGCCATGTCGAGCTCGCCGCTGACGAGCTTGTCGCGCACGCCGGCCCAGCTGGCTTCCTTGGTGGGGATGATCTTGACGCCGTACTTCTTGTCGAAGCCCAGCACCGAGGCCATGACGATGCTGGCGCAGTCGGTGAGCGGGATGAAGCCGATGCGCACTTCCTCTTTCTCGGGCGCGTCTGAGCCGGCCGCCCAGGCACCGCCGGGCAGCGTGCCGCTGGCGCCGATGGCCGCAGCGCCGGCGGCTTGCAGCACCTGGCGGCGGCTGACCAGGTTCAGCCGCTTGTCATTCGGCCCCCAGGCCACCGCTTCGCAGTGGCCGCCCCCCGAGGGGAACTGGGCATCTTGGGACGGCCCGGCGATGCCCGCACCAGGGTTCAGTTCACGGGAGAACAAAGGCATGTGCTCGGGCGTGTGCATCGTGGTTCCTTGCAGAGTCAGACAAAAGAGAAAAGCGAAGCGAGAAAACAAAAAGGCGCCCGACGACCCGGGCGGTGAAGCCTGGTCTGTCGGACGCCTTTGTCCAGATCCTTGGAACCCTTCCGGTTCCCGGCAGCCCTTCGTTGGGCCACGTGGTCACTTATGCAATGGCTGTGCCAGCGGTTTGGCGGTGGTTTGGTGGGGTTGCGGCCCATTGGCGCGGCCATTGCGCACCAAGCCGGCGTGCGGGCGTTGTGCGGCGCACCAAATCAAGGCGCGCCGCCGTCACAACCGCCGCCCTCGTCATCCTCGCGCAGGCGGGGATCCATGGCGTCAACGCAAGGCATGGATTCCCGCCTGCGCGGGAATGACGACAGAGCCTGCGCGGGAATGACGACAGAGCCTGCGCGGCATGACACCCGGCAAGCGCTCAGCCAAACAGGGCGGCCATGTCCAGCAGACGGCGCGAGATCTCGGCGATGCTCAGGCTCTGGTTCATGGCCGTGCTGCGCAGCCGCGCATAGGCCTGTGGTTCGGCCAGGCCGTGGCGCTGCATCAGCAGGGCCTTGGCGCGGTCCACCACGGCGCGCTCGGCGGCCTTGCTGGCCAGCTGCGAGCGGGCGGCCGCCAGTTCGCCCCGCAGCACCTGATCGTGCTCGAAGCGGGCAATGGCCACGTCGATCACCGGCCGCACCCGCTCGGGCGCCAGGCCCGCCACCACATAGGCCACCACGCCCACAGCCATGGCCTCGCGCACATGGGCGGGGTCATGCTCTTCGGTGAACAGCACGATGGGGCGCGGTGCGTCCTGCGTGGCCCAGACCACGTGCTCGATGGCGTCGCGCGCACCCGATTCGGCGTCCACGATCAGCACGTCAGGCGCCAGCGCCGCCAGCTTGTCGGGCAGGTGCGCATCGGCGCCCAGCACACCGGCCACCGCGTAGCCGCCATCGCGCAGGCCCTGCACCAGGTCGCGCAGGCGCAAGGCCTCGGCCCAGCCGTCCTCGTCGGCGAGGTCGGGCACGTTGGCGGCCATGGTGATCACGGCCAGGCGGAGTTCTTTGTGGGGCACGGGCCCCGGCTTGCAAGTTGCGCACCCGCCCGCTCGGCAGGGGCCCCGACCCACTCGGAACTTGAACCCGTTCAAGGCCTTACTGGCGGGCCGCTGGGGATGATGTCGGCATGACCGATGTGGCCCACCCCATGCCCCCACCGCCGCTGCGGGATTTGCCGCGCCTGCGGGGTGACCTGGCCATCTGGTTGCTGATCTGCGCCGAGCTGCTGACCTTCGGCATCCTGTTCGTGTCGTACGCCTTCGCGCGCTGGCGCGAGCCGGCGGTGTTCGCAGCCTCGCAGGCCCAGCTGGAGCTGCGCAGCGGCGCGGTGAACACCGTGCTGCTGATCAGCGCCAGCGCCTTCGTGGCGCATGCGGTGCGCGCCGCCCGGGCCGCTGCACCCGACGCGGCCGCCCGCTGGCTGGCGCTGGCCGTGGCCTGCGGCGCGGGCTTTCTGACGCTGAAGAGCCACGAGCTGGCGGGCAAGTTCGCCGCCGGCATCGACCTCAGCACCAACACCTTCTGGATGTTCTACCTCATCCTCACCGGCTTCCACTTCCTGCACGTGGCGGTGGCCACGCTGCTGCTGGTGCTGCTGTGGCGGCCCACGCGGCGTGGTGCCTACGGCCACAACGCCCATGCGCTGGAGACGGGCGCGGTGTTCTGGCACATGGTGGACCTGCTGTGGGTGGTGTTGTTCCCGCTGGTCTATGTGATGCGCTGAACGGGCCTGGCATGGGTGCAAGAAAAATCGACCTGTTGTGGGCCGTGCTGCTGGCCGCCACGGCCCTCACCTGGACGCTGGGCGAGCAGGGCCTGACGGCGGCGGCGCGCAGTGCCTGGGCCGTGCCGCTGGTGTTTGCGCTGGCGGCGTTCAAGGGCGCGCTGATCGCGCTGGACTTCATGGAGACGCGCAGTGCGCCGCCGCTGTGGCGCCGCTTGCTGCTGGGTTGGCTGTGCCTGGTGACGGGGCTGATCCTGCTGGCCTGGTGGCTGACGGGCTGAGCACCGGGGGGCCTCCGTACAATCGCGCCCCATGCCACGTCCCCAAGAATTCATCCTCACCCTGGCTTGCCGCGACACCAAGGGCATCGTGCACAACGTCTCGGGCCTGCTCTACCAGGCCGGCTGCAACATCATCGACTCGCAGCAGTTTGGTGACGTGCAGGGCGACGACGCCACCGGCCTGTTCTTCATGCGCGTGCACTTCGAGGCCCCGCCGCAGCTGGCCGACGTGGCCACGCTGGACCGGCTGTTCGGCCACGTGCGCGAGCAGTTCGGCATGGACGCGCGCATCAGCGCGGTGAACGTGAAACCGCGCGTGCTGCTGATGGTGAGCCAGCACGGCCACTGCCTGAATGATTTGCTGTTCCGCTGGAAGAGCGGCCAGCTGCCGGTGGACATCCCGGCCATCGTCTCCAACCACACCACCTTCGCTTCGCTGGCCGAGAGCTACGGCATCGCCTTCCACCACCTGCCGCTGGCCGGCGGCTCGGACGCCGCCACCAAGCGCGCGCAAGAGCAGAAGGTGGAAGCGCTGATCGACGAGCAGGGCATCGACCTGGTGGTGCTGGCCCGCTACATGCAGATCCTCTCGGGCGAGTTCTGCGAGAAGCTGCGCGGCCGCGCCATCAACATCCACCACAGCTTCTTGCCCAGCTTCAAGGGCGCCAAGCCCTACTACCAGGCGCATGCGCGTGGCGTGAAGCTGATTGGCGCCACGGCGCACTACGTGACGCCCGACCTGGACGAGGGCCCCATCATCGAGCAGGACGTGGCCCGCGTGGACCATTCACTCTCGGCCGAAGACCTCACCGCCGTGGGCCGTGACGTGGAGTGCGTGGTGCTGGCCCGCGCGGTGCGCTGGCACGTGGAGCGCCGCGTGCTGATGAACGGCCACAAGGCCGTGGTCTTCCGCTGACCCTTCACCCAACCGAAACGCCCATGGCCCGCATCAAGAAAGCCCAGGCCGCCGCGATGCTGGCCTCGCCCGAAGACGTGGAGGCGCAGTTCTACGAGGCGCTGCGCGAGGGCAACCTCGACAAGCTGATGGCCGTCTGGGCCGACGACGAGGAGGTGGTGTGCATCCACCCCGGCGGCCCGCGCATGGTGGGCGCGGCGGCGGTGCGCACGGCCTTCGAGGCGGTGTTCAGCAACGGCAGCATCGCCGTGCAGCCCGACAACGTGCGCCGCGTGCACAGCCTGGGCGCGGCCGTGCACAGCGTGGTTGAGAAGGTGCAGATCCAGACGGCCGAGGGCCTGCGAACCGGCTACGTGATGGCCACCAACGTCTACCTCAAGACCAGTCTGGGCTGGCGCATGGTGGCCCACCACGCCAGCCCCGGCACGCCCAATGAGCCGCCCGAGCTGGTGGAGACGCCCTCCGTCCTGCACTGATGGTGTCGGCGTCACTGCAGGGCTACACCGCGCCCCGCTGGCTGCCCGGCGGCCATGCGCAAACCATCTGGCCGGCGCTGTTCGCGCGCCGCTTTGCGGGCGCTGCGCCGCAGTTCAGCCGCGAACGCTGGGCCACGCCCGACGGCGACTTCATCGACGTGGATTTCCTGCGCAGCCAGGCGCCCGTGGATGCGCCCTGGCTGGTGCTGTTCCACGGGCTCGAAGGCTCATCACAGAGCCACTACGCGCAAGCCTTCGCCGACGTGGCCGTGCAGCGCGGCTGGCACTGTGCCTTCCCGCACTTCCGCGGCTGCTCGGGCGAGCTGAACCTGGCACCGCGCGCCTACCACTCGGGGGACTTTGAAGAGATCGGCTGGATCCTCGCCCGTCTGCGCCAGCGCGCCGCCGCACCGTTGATGGTGGCCGGCGTCTCGCTGGGCGGCAACGCGCTGCTGCGCTGGGCCCAGGAGGCGGGATCATCAGCCGCCGTCACCGCCAGCGCCGTGGCGGCCATCTGCTCGCCGGTGGACCTCACCGCCAGCGGCCACGCCATCGGCAGCGGCTTCGGCCGGCTCACCTACACGCGCATGTTCCTGCGCTCGATGAAGCCGCGCGCGCTGGCCAAGTGGCAGCAGCACCCGGGCCTGTTCGACCGCGACAAGCTGCTGGCCGCGCGCGACCTCTACGAGTTCGACAACGTGTTCACCGCGCCATTGCACGGCTTCAGGGACACGCAAGACTACTGGCAGCGCGCCTCGGCCAAGCCCCACCTGGCGCGCATCCGCATCCCGGCCCTGGTGCTGAACGCGCTGAACGACCCGTTTGTGCCGGCCAGTTGTTTGCCCACCGCCGCCGAGGCAGGCACCCACGTGCGGCTGTGGCAGCCGCGCCAGGGCGGGCATGTGGGCTTCCCAGCCGGGGCATTCCCCTGCCAGGTGCAGGCCATGCCGCAGGCCGTGGCCGCCTGGCTGGCGCAACCCGAGTAGGCTCAGGCCCATGGACGACATCGTCAAGGCAGCCCTTGTCAAATGGCCCCACGTGCCGCACTGCCACGGCTGGCTGGCGCTGGACGCACGCGGCGACTGGTACATGCGTGACGACCGTTGCCAGGCCGCCGGCCCCTTCCCGCAGGTGAAGGGCAGCGTCATCCGCCACGACAAGCTGCGCGAGTTCATCGCCCGCAACTACGAGGCCGACGCGCACGGCGCCTGGTTCTTCCAGAACGGCCCGCAGCGCGTCTACCTCACGCTCGAGGCCGCACCTTGGGTCTGGCGGCTGCACCCGTTGGAAGGGGCCGTGCGGGTGCACTCCCACACCGGCCGACCGGCCCAGGTGCAGGCCGTGTGGCTGGACGAGGCGGGCCGTGTCTTCCTGCACACCGACATCGGCTTCGGCCTGGTGCACACGCTCGACACCGCGCTGGCCGCCGACGCCATCGAGGCCTTGGGCTGGCCGCTGCACGAGCTGCCCTTCGCGCAGATGCCCGGGCGCTTCGGCTACCAGCTCAATCCCGCCAACGTGCCGGCATGAAAAAAAGCCGCCGGGCAGGTGCCGGGCGGCTTCATCGCAACCGAAGCTGCAGTCGTTTACTGCGCAGCGCTGGCCGCAGCGGCCGGGGCCTTGGGCTCGGGGAAGCTGGCGCCGCCCTTGTTGGCCATGTAGACCACAGCGCGGGCCAGCTCGAAATCGCTGGCGTCGCTGCCGCCGCGGGCGGGCATGCTGTTCTTGCCCTTGGTGGCCGAGGCCATCAGCGCGTCGTAACCGGTCTTGATGCGCGAGCCCCAGGCGGCGGCGTCGCCAAACTTGGGGGCGCCCAGCGTGCCGGCACCGTGGCAGGCGTTGCAGGCGGCCTGGTACAGCTGCTCGCCGGTGCGCGGCTCGCCACCGCCCGCAGCGGCGGCCTTCACCACGACGGTGCCCACGGGTTGCAGACGCATGGCCACGTCCTGCTCGCTCTGGGCGTTGGCGCGGCGCGAGCCCGGGCCGCCGATGGCGATCAGGGCAACGGCCAGCAGCACGGTGCCGGCCACAGAAGCCAGGACCACCTGGGTGTTGGTAAGGGCAAAGCCGGCTTGGCGGTGGGCAGAAGCGGTAAGGCGAACGTCGCGCATGGGGTCCTCGGTCGCGGTCGGGTGGCGAAACCCGCAATTGTAGCCAGCGGCACCTGTCGGCAGTCTGTCACCAGGGGCGGGCTGCTAGAATCGTCGCTCTTTGCTGCGCGCCCGTAGCTCAATGGATAGAGTACTGGCCTCCGAAGCCAGGGGTTGCTGGTTCGATCCCAGCCGGGCGCACCAACGTTTACGTGGCAAAGAGCGAAAGTAAGGGCCAACCGGGAGGTTGGCTTTTTGCTTCTGTGCCCATTCCGTGCCCAGCTTGTGCCCACGAAATCTTCGCGGCGCTTCGAAATGAGGATTGGCCTCGTGCCCATGCTGGCGAAGATCGGCTCAAGACTGTCTGCAGTCGTTGGAATCGGCGGGTTAAGTGTCGGCGGCGGCCTATTGCTGCCGGCCAGCTATCGACGAGGCGAGCGACCGGTCCACCCTGAAACTTGACGAAGGCACGCACCGTCATGAACTTGGCCCCCGGTTCGAGCAGGCCCGTGATCGCGATCGGGTCGCCACCTGTGCTCCAGGCCGAATGACTGCACCCGAAGGCGGCGAACTCACCGTTCCGACCCAGTGCAGACGTTTCAATGGCCGATTTCAGTGCCGGAAAGAAGTCGTTCAACTGAAGGCGCTGGGCGTCCCAGTCCAAGTCGGCCATCGCCCATAGACTCAAGGAACCTGCCTAAGAGCAATGTTTGACGGCAAGTTCAAAGGCAAGTCCGACCTGCAAGAGAGGAGCATTGAACCGGCGACATTGGTCCCGACTAAATCAGCGTCTGGCGATGGCGCTCAATGGCCTCGTGAACGATCGGCAATAGCCCTTGCCCGCCACCAGCTTCCAGATGTGCAAGCAGCGCTAAACGCATTCGTCGCTCCCAGAACTTTCGCAGGTGTTGGGCAATGCCATCCAGCGCCTCAGCGCGGTCGGGCATGGCCTGGAAGAACTCGCCGATGCGGTTGGCCATGCGGGTGAGGTTGTCAATGTCCATGGTCGGGTTCGGTTGAAGTGGTGGGCAGGTTCAGGCCCAAGCGCTCTGGGTGGGTGTAGGCCACGAAATCATGGCCGCGCACAAAGCCGGCCAGGGCCAGGCCGCAGGCCTGGGCCACGTCCACCGCCAGGGCCGTGGGCGCCGAAACGGCGGCCAGCGCGCCCACGCCGGCCATGGCCGCCTTCTGCACCATCTCGAAGCTGGCGCGGCTGGTGATGCAGATGAAACCTTCTGCCGCCTGGGCGCCGCTCACACCGGCGCGCTGCATGGCCCCCACCAGCTTGTCGAGCGCGTTGTGGCGGCCGATGTCTTCGCGCGCCAGCAGCACCTCGCCTTCGCGGCTGCACCAGCCGGCGGCGTGGGTGGCGCCGGTGAGCTGCTGCGCGGCCTGCAGCGAGCGCAATTCGCGCTGGGCGCGCGGCAGGGCGACCGGTGGCAGCGCCACCACAGGCACGGAGGGCAGCGCTCGGCGCACCTGGGCCAAGCTGTCGGTGCCGCAGAGGCCGCAGCCGGTGCGGCCGGCCAGACTGCGGCGCCGCTCTTTCAGGCGAAATTCGCACGCCGAAGCCACCTCCAAGTGCAACTCGATGCCCTCGGGCGTCTCACTGGCCTCCACACCGTAAAGCTCGCCCGCATACGCCAGCAGGCCTTCGGTGAGACCGAAGCCCAGCGCGAAGTCTTCCAGGTCGGCGGGGCTGGCCATCATCACCGTGTGCGAGATGCCGTTGAACACCAGCGCCACCGGCACCTCGTCGGCCAGCCAGTCGGGTTGCTGGCTCACCTGGGCGCCGCGCCAGGTGGTGACCTGCACGGCCCCAACACCCGGCGGCACCAGGGAAGCATCCATGGGCTTCACTTGCCCACCACTTCGGCTTGCCGTGCTTGGGCCAGGAAGCCCAGCTGCGCCTTGTTGAACTCGGCGTACTCCTGCTGCCAGGCCGAGGTTTGCATCACCTTGGTCACCTGCACCGCCGTCACCTTGTACTCGGGGCAGTTCGTGGCCCAGTCGCTGGAGTCGGTGGTGATGACGTTGGCGCCGCTCTCGGGGAAGTGGAAGGTGGTGTAGACCACGCCGGGCTGCATGGCCTCGCTCACCACCGCGCGCAGCACGGTCTGGCCGGCGCGGCTGGCGATGCCCACCCAGTCGCCATCGGCAATGCCGCGCTCTTGCGCGTCGTGCGGGTGGATGTCGAGACGGTCTTCGTCATGCCACTCGTTGTTGGGCGTGCGGCGGGTTTGCGCGCCCACGTTGTACTGGCTGAGGATGCGGCCGGTGGTGAGCAGCAGCGGGTACATGCGCGTGACCTTCTCGTCGCTGGGCACGTACTGGGTGTTGAAGAACTTGCCCTTGCCACGCACGAAATGGTCAATGTGCATCATCGCCGTGCCGGCCTCGTCGGTGGTCTCGTTGCACGGCCACTGCACGCTGCCCAGGCGCTCGATCTTGGCGTAGCTCACGCCACGGAAGGTGGGCGTGAGCGCGGCGATCTCCTGCATGATCTGCTCGGGGTGGCTGTAGTCCATCTTGTAGCCCAGCGCATTGCTGAGCTTCATGGTGGCCTCCCAATCGCCCACACCGGAGAGCGGCGGCATCACCTGCGTGACGCGGCTGATGCGGCGCTCGGCGTTGGTGAAGGTGCCGTCTTTCTCCAGGAACGAGCTGCCCGGCAGCAGCACGTGGGCGTACTTGGCGGTCTCGTTCAGGAAGATGTCCTGCACCACGATGCACTCCATGGCTTCCAGCGCCGAGGCTACGTGCTGGGTGTTGGGGTCGCTCTGCACGATGTCCTCGCCCACGCAGTACAGGCCCTTGAAGCTGCCGGCCAGCGCGGCCTCGAACATGTTGGGGATGCGCAGGCCGGGCTCGGGGCTGAGTGTCACGCCCCAGGCCGCGTCGAACTGTGAACGCACCGTGGTGTCGCTGATGTGGCGGTAGCCCGGCAGCTCGTGCGGGAAGCTGCCCATGTCGCAGCTGCCTTGCACGTTGTTCTGGCCGCGCAGCGGATTCACGCCAACGCCCTCGCGGCCCACCATGCCGCAGGCCATGGCCAGGTTGCAGATGCCGATCACCATGGTGCTGCCTTGCGCGTGCTCGGTGACGCCCAGGCCGTAGTAGATGGCCGAGTTGCCGCCGGTGGCGTACAGGCGGGCGGCGGCGCGCACCTCGGCCGCCGGCACGCCGGTGACGGCTTCAAAGGCCTCGGGCGAGTTCTCGGGCTTGGCCACGAATTCGCGCCACTCGTTGAAGCTCTTGGTGTCGCAGCGCTCGGCCACATAGGCTTCGTTCACCAGGCCCTCGGTCACCACCACGTGGCCCATGGCCGTGATCATGGCCACGTTGGTGCCGGGTTTGAGCGCCAGGTGGTGGTCGGCCTTGATGTGCGGCGAGCTCACCAGCTCGATGCGGCGCGGGTCGATGACGATGAGGCGTGCCCCTTCACGCAGTCGCTTCTTCAGCCGCGAGGCGAACACCGGGTGGGCGTCGGTGGGGTTGGCGCCGATGACCACGGCCACATCGCAGTGCTCCACCGACTTGAAGGTCTGGGTGCCGGCCGAGGTGCCGAAGGTCTGGCCCATGCCGTAGCCGGTGGGCGAGTGGCACACCCGCGCACAGGTGTCGACGTTGTTGGTGCCAAACGCAGCGCGGATCAGCTTCTGCACCAGGTAGACCTCTTCGTTGGTGCAACGGCTGGACGTGATGCCGCCCACCGAGTCGGTGCCGTACTGGCCCTGGATGCGCTTGAACTCGCCAGCCGCGTGGGCGATGGCCTCGTCCCAGCTCACCTCGCGCCACGGGTCTGTGATCTTGGCGCGCATCATGGGCTTGGTGATGCGGTCCTTGTGCGTGGCATAGCTCCAGGCGAAGCGGCCCTTGATGCAGCTGTGGCCCTCGTTGGCCTTGCCGTCCTTCCAGGGCACCATGCGCACGACCGTGTTGCCCTTCATCTCGGCCTTGAAGCCGCAGCCCACACCGCAGTAGGCGCAGGTGGTGATGACGCTGTGCTCGGGCTGGCCGAGTTCGATGACGGTTTTCTCTTGCAGCGTGGCCGTGGGGCAGGCCTGCACGCAGGCGCCGCAGGAGACGCAGTCGCTGTCCATGAAGGCCTGGCTCTGGCCCGGCGAGACGCGGCTCTCGAAGCCACGGCCCGAGATGGTGAGCGCGAAGGTGCCCTGCACCTCTTCGCAGGCGCGCACGCAGCGGTTGCAGACGATGCACTTGCTGGCGTCGTAGGTGAAATACGGATTCGACTCGTCCTTTTTCGCGTCGCAGTGGTGGGCACCGGCCACGCCATCCACCACCTGGCCGCCCACGCCGTAGCGCACGTTGCGCAGGCCCACCACCCCCGTCTGGGTCTGCAGCTCGCAGTTGCCGTTGGCGCTGCAGGTCAGGCAGTCCAGCGGGTGGTCGCTGATGTAAAGCTCCATCACGCCCTTGCGCAGCTGCTGCAGCCTGGGCGTTTGCGTGTGCACCACCATGTCGGCTTCGGCGGGCGTGGTGCAGCTGGCGGGCGTGCCTTTGCGGCCGTCGATCTCGACCAGGCACAGGCGGCACGAGCCAAAGGGTTCGAGCATGTCGGTGGCGCAGAGCTTGGGCACCTGGATGCCGGCGTCCACGGCGGCGCGCATCAGCGAGGTGCCCTTGGGCACGGTGACGCTCTGGCCGTCGATGAGGAGTGTGACTTCCTCGGTGGCCGTGCTGGCCGGCGTGCCGTAGTCGATCTCGGGGGTGTGGTGGTGCAGCATGGGGTGTCTCCTCAGGCGGCTTGTTGGCTGGGCGCGGCCAAACCGAAGTCTTCGGGGTAGTGGTTCAGAGCCGAGAGCACCGGGTAGGGCGTCATGCCCCCCATGGCGCACAGGCTGCCGGCCAGCATGGTGTCGCACAGGTCGCGCAGCAGGATCACCTGTTGGATGAGGCCCCCAGGGGCTGACGCCCCACCCCCCGAGGGGGGCACCGCCGCTTGGGAGCGGCCCGGCGCGGCGGCACGCTTGCTGCCATTGGTGATGCGGTCGATCACCTCCACACCGCGGGTGCTGCCGATGCGGCAGGGCGTGCACTTGCCGCAGCTCTCCAGCGCGCAGAACTCCATGGCGTAGCGGGCGAGCTTGGCGAGGTCGGCGGTGTCGTCGTGCACCACGATGCCCCCGTGGCCCAGCACCGCGCCCACGGCCGCGTAGGCCTCGTAGTCCAGCGGCAGGTCCCACTGCGACTCGGGCACGTAGGCGCCCAGCGGGCCGCCCACCTGCACGGCCTTGATGGGGCGGCCGCTGCGGCTGCCGCCGCCAAAGTCAAACAGCAGCTCACGCAGCGTCAGGCCGAAGGCTTTTTCCACCAGGCCGCCGCGTTGGATGTTGCCGGCCAGTTGGAAGGGCAGCGTGCCTCGCGAGCGGCCCATGCCGAAGTTCTTGTAGAACTCGGCCCCGCGCGCCAGGATGATGGGCACGCTGGCCAGGCTGATGACGTTGTTGATGACCGTGGGCTGACCGAACAGGCCCTCCAACGCCGGCAGCGGCGGCTTGGCGCGCACGATGCCGCGCTTGCCTTCGATGCTCTCCAGCATGGCCGTCTCTTCACCACACACGTAGGCGCCAGCGGCCTTGCGCACGTGCAGGCGGAAGGCCTTGCCGCTGCCCGCCACGTTCGCGCCCAGCCAGCCGGCGTCGGTGGCGCGCCGCACGGCCTCGTTCATCGTGGCCGCCGCGTGCGGGTATTCGCTGCGGATGTAGACATAGCCCTCGGTTGCGCCCACCGCCAAGCCGGCGATGGCCATGCCCTCGATGAGCATGTAGGGGTCGCCCTCCATCGTCATGCGGTCGGAGTAGGTGCCCGAGTCGCCTTCGTCGGCGTTGCAGACGATGTACTTCTGTTCAGCCTGCGCGCCCAGCACGGTCTTCCACTTGATGCCGGCCGGGAAGGCGGCACCGCCGCGGCCGCGCAGGCCCGAATCGAACACCTGCTGCACGATGGCCGCGCCGTCCATGCCGGCGGCGCGCTTCAGGCCGGCCCAGCCTTCATGGGCTTCGTAGTCGGCTAGTGACAGCGGGTCGATCACGCCCATGCGGGCGAAGGTCAGGCGCTCTTGCTTGGCGAGGTAGGGGATCTGTTCGGTCAGCCCCTGGCACAGCGGGTGGGTGCCGCCCTGCAGCAGGCCGGCGTCGAGCAGGCCGGGCACGTCTTCGGCCGTCACGGGGCCGTAGGCCACGCGGCCGGCGGGGGTGGCCACCTCCACCAGCGGCTCCAGCCAGAACAGGCCGCGCGAGCCGTTGCGCACCAACTGCACGGCCAGGCCACGGCGGGCGCATTCGGCCTGCAGCGCGGCGGCCACCTCGTCGGCGCCGGCGGCCAGCGCCGACGAGTCGATGGGCACATACAGGGTCACGGCGCTCATCGTGCGATCTCCAGTTCGGCGGCCACGCGCCGCAGGCGCTCGGGCGTCACGCGGGCCAGCAGCTTGTCGTTCACCTGCACGGCCGGCGACGAGGCGCACAGGCCCAGGCAGTACACCGGCTCCAGCGTTACCGCGCCGTCGGCCCGGGTCTCGTGGGCCTTGCAGCCCAGGATGCGCTCGGCCTGGGCCAGCAGCGCGTCGGCCCCGCAAGCCTGGCAGGCCTCGGCCCGGCAAACTTGCACCAAGTGGCGGCCTGCTGGCTCGTCGCGGAAGAAGTGGTAGTAAGTGATGACGCCATGCACTTCGGCGCGCGAGAGGTTGAGCGCCTCGGCGATGTCGGGCACCGCGTCGGGCGGCACATGGCCCAGCGCGTCTTGCACCGCGTGCAGCAGCGGCAACAGCGCACCGGGCAGGTCGCGGTGCTGGGCGATGAGGTCTTGAACCGCGTCGTGCAGAGACATGACAAAACTTTCGAAAAGCCCTCGCCCCTGGCGCCCGCAATGCGCACCATGGAGCATCGGACAGGTTGCGTTACTTCAGGCGAAGAACTTGGCAACGCTCAGTGCGGTGCGGTAAACGCCCCAGGCCAGCGGGATGCCCACGGCGGCCCAGGCCAAGGCCACCAGCGCAGTGGGCGTGGTGTGGAAAGTCATGGTGCCGGGGCCCACTTCCTGCGCCACGGCTTTGTCATGCGCCAGGCGCTTTTCCTCGGCCAGTTCGGTGTCGGTCATGAAGTGGTGGTCGGCAATGGGGCGGATCAACAGGTTGCAGATCAGGCCCACCACCAGGAAGCCGACCAAGATGTACATGGTTTGGTTGTAGACCTGCTCGCGCGGGATGCCCAGCTTGAGTTGGTAGTCGCGCATGTAGTTCACCACCACCGGGCCCAGGATGCCGGCCGTGGCCCAGGCGGTGAGCAGACGGCCATGGATGGCGCCCACCATCTGGGTACCGAACAAGTCAGCCAGGTAGGCCGGTACCGTGGCAAAGCCGCCGCCGTACATGCTGAGGATGATGCACACCGCCGCCACGAACAGCAGCTTGCTGCCGGCCGCCGCGCTGCCCGGGATGCTGAAGTACAGCACGCCGCCCAGCACGAAGAACACGGTGTAGGTGAGCTTGCGGCCCAGCTTGTCGGAGATGGTGGCCCAGAAGAAGCGACCGCCGATGTTGAACAAGCTCAGCAGCGCGGTGAAGCCTGCGGCCACGCCAGCGATGGCGGTGAGCTGGGCCTTGTCGAGCTCACCGAACTTCTTGGCCACGCCGATCAGGTTGCCGCCAAAGATCTCCTGCAGCATGGGGCTGGCCATGCCGATCACGCCAATGCCGGCCGAGACGTTCATGCACAGCACCATCCACACCAGCCAGAACTGCGGAATGCCCCAGACCTTCTTCACGTGCACATGGCCATGGGTGATCATGGCGTTGCTGGTCTGCTTGGCGGGCGGCACCCAGCCCTCGGGCTTCCAGCCGGTGGCGGGGATGCGGTACGACAGCGCCCCGCCCATCATGAACACGAAGTACACCAGGGCCATGACGATGAAGGTCTGCATCACGCCCACGTCGCTGGGGGTGGCGAAAAACTTCATCAGCTCGGCGGCCAGTGGCGAGCCGATCATCGCGCCGCCGCCAAAGCCCATGATGGCCATGCCGGTGGCCATGCCGCGTCGGTCGGGGAACCACTTGATCAGCGTGCTGACGGGCGAGATGTAGCCCAACCCGAGGCCGATGCCACCAATGAAGCCCGAGCCCAGCAGCATCAACCAGAACTGGTGCGTCTTCACACCCAGCGCCGAGATCAGCATGCCGCCACACCAGCACAGCGCACTCACCACGCCGGCGCGGCGCGGCCCCACGCGTTCCAACCAGCCGCCCCAGATGGCCGCCGAGCTGCCCAGCAGCACGAAGAAGAGCGTGTACATCCAGCCCAGGGTCGACACCTTCCAGTCGCAGGTGCTGATGAACCATTCCTGGAAGAAGCCCACCTCGGGGCCGCATTTGATCGGCTCCTTGATACCCAGCGCCTTCGAGAGCGGCAGCCAGAACACCGAGAAGCCGTACGCCATGCCGATGCACAGGTGGATCGCCAATGCAGCGGGTGGCACCAGCCAGCGGTTGAAGCCGGGGGCGGCAATGATGCGCTCCTTCGAGAGGAAGCCTGGCTCGGCAGGTGCCGTGGGCGGAAGGGCAAATCCAGTGCTGGACATCGTGTCTCCAAATTGGCGCGATCCGCGGTGAACGGTCAGCGTTGTCGTGTGGCAAAACGCGCCGCCGGCTGTGCGGGCCCTGCTGGCGCGGCGCGATGTTCGCGTGCCTTCGAACGGCCCGCAATATGAAGCCGTAAGCAGGTCTCATGTGCTGGCGCCCTCCTAAGGGGCCGTCCCTTATGAATGGGATTTCCGAAGGTTCACCCCGGGATTCAGCAGCCTCACGATTGACATCGGGAGAAGCGAGGTGACCCTTGCTGGCCCATGCGGTGCGGCTGATCGCGCGCCTGGTTTGAGCGGCTGGGCGTTTTGGCCTTTTCTTCGGCTGGTGTGTAAGGACAAGGGCCTCTCGCCCGCCTAACCCTCACGCAGACCGAAAACATCAACGGTGTGCCGTGTGCTTCGATCCGGCGGACACCTCCGCTTTCCCCTGCAACCTCATCCTTCTGGAGATTCCCATGCACCAACTCACCACCAAGTTGCCCGCCGCTGCTTTGGCCCTTGCCCTGGGCACGGCCTTCGCCGCCATGCCCGCCGCCGCCCAGTCCACCGACAAAGAAAAATGCTTTGGCGTGGCCTTGAAAGGCAAAAACGACTGCGCTGCCGGCGCCGGCACCACTTGCGCAGGCACCTCCAAGGTCGACTACCAAGCCAACGCCTGGTCCTTCGTGCCCAAGGGCAGCTGCGAGAAGACGGTGTCCAAGACCTCGCCCACCGGCTTTGGCCAGCTCAAGGAATTCAAGGCCGAGAAGAAGGCCTGAACCAACTCGCCCTGATGCTCAGCCGCCCTCGCACCATGAACCACCCTGCACCGTCGACTTTCCCCAGCGCCACCGCGGCGGTGGCGGCCGGCAGGCCACGTGCGTCTGGACTCCTGCCGTGGCGCGCTGGCCTTGGTCTCAAGCCCCAGCACTTCCGTGAGGTGCTGGCCACGCGCCCGGAGATCGGCTTCTTTGAGGTGCACGCTGAGAACTACATGGTCGATGGCGGGCCCTTCCATCACTATCTGGGCCGCATCCGCGAGCACTACCCCTTGTCTTTGCATGGCGTGGGCCTGTCGATAGGTGGTAAAGATGCGCTGGAAGAAGCGCACCTGGACCGCCTGGCAGCGCTGATCACGCGCTACGAGCCGGCCTCGTTCTCGGAGCACCTGGCCTGGTCCAGCCATGGCCAGAACTTCTACAACGACTTGCTGCCGGTGCCCTGCAACCGGGCGACGCTGGACCGTGTCTGCCGCCACATCGACCGCGTGCAGACGCGCCTGCAGCGCCGCATGCTGCTGGAGAACCCATCGACCTATCTGGAATTCGAAGCCTCGACGATGAGCGAGACCGAGTTCCTGCGCGAGGCGTTGCGCCGCACCGGTTGCGGCCTGCTGCTGGACGTGAACAACGTCTATGTCTCGTGCACCAACCACGGCCGCGACGCGCAGGCCTACCTCCACGATCTGCCGCTGGGCGCGGTGGGCGAAGTGCACCTGGCCGGCTTTGCACGCGAGCAAGACGCCGCCGGCGCACCCCTGCTGATCGACAGCCACGGCAGCCCGGTGGACAAGGCCGTGTGGGACTTGTACGCCAGCGTCATCACCCGCCTGGGGCCGGTGGCCACACTGCTGGAGCGTGACAACGAGGTGCCCTCGCTGCCCACGCTGCTGGACGAAGCCGCGCAGGCCGAGGCGGTGATGGTGGCGCGAGCCGAGCCGCAGCGCTTCGGCCTTGAGTGGGCCTGCGCATGAGTCAGACCGCGTCGCACTGCGCGCAGGCCACTTTTGCCGCAGCCTTGATGGATCCTGCCCTGGCTTGCCCACCGGGCTTGCGGGCCTGGAACGGCTCCGATCCCACGGCCCGGCTGGCCGTGTACCGCAACAACGTGATCTGTTCGCTGATCGACGCGCTGGCCGAGACCTTTCCGGTCTGCCAGGCGCTCGTCGGAGAGGAATTCTTCCGGGCCATGGCCAGCGTGTTCGTGCGCCAGTCGCCGCCGCGCTCGCGCATCCTGGCGCACCACGGTGCGGAGTTCCCCGCGTTCATTCAGGCCTTCGAACCAGTGCAGACGGTGCCGTACCTGGCCGACGTGGCCCGGCTTGAAGCCCTGCGCGTGCGGGCCTACCACGCTGCCGATGCCGAGCCGGTGGCGGCCGAAGCCGTGAGCCTGGCCTTGGCCAGTGGCGGGCGCAGCGCAGAGCTGCTGCTGTCGGTTCATCCTTGTGTCAGCGTCGTGGTGTCGCCGTATGCCGTGGTCTCGGTATGGGCGGCACACCAGGGCGATGCGGACGCGACGCTCATCGATGTCGACCAGCCCGAGTGCGCCATCGTGCTGCGAGACGGGTTGGACGTGCTGGTTCTTGAATGCCCAGCCGGCGCAGCGGCCTTCGTCTCAGCCGTTCAACAAGGCCACAACCTGGGCGACGCGGCCGAGGTGGCTGCCAAGGCCGCCACCGACTTCGACCTGGCCGCCACGCTGGGCTTGCTGCTGACCCATGGCGCGCTGATGGCGCTGCAACTTCCCCGGAGACAACACGCATGAACACGGCCGCCACCTCCAACGCGCTGGACAACGCCAGCGCAACCGCCGCGTCCCCTCTGGTGCACCTGATCCGGACGGCCGTCGGTCTGTTCGAGCGCATTCCGCACTCGTTCATCGCCTTCATCGCCCGCTTCTCCATCGCCGCCGTGTTCTGGACCTCCGGGCAGACCAAGGTGCAAGGCTTCGTCGTCAACCTGCTCAACGGCGAGTTCGCGCTGGGCTGGCCGCGCCTGTCGGATTCAGCGCTGGCGCTGTTCCAGGACGAGTACAAGCTGCCCTTCGTGCCGCCCGAACTGGCCGCGCCCATGGCCGCCACGGCGGAACACTTCTTCCCGCTGCTGATCCTGATTGGTCTGGGCACCCGCTTCTCGGCGCTGGCCTTGCTGGGCATGACCACGGTCATCCAGCTCTTCGTCTATCCCGGTGCCTATGCCACCCACGGCACCTGGGCTGCGGTGCTGCTGCTGCTGATCTCGCGCGGCCCCGGTGTGCTGTCAGTGGACCACTGGCTGGCCTCGCGCCAGGGGCCGCGTTGATCGAATCGTCAAGCGCCGGCGCAGGCCTGGCACCACCACCCCACGCACTGGGCTGCACCCTGCGCAGCCTGGGCACTGCCCGCACCGCAACGTGAGCTCGGTGGCGTCACTCTCCCACCCCTGCATGCCACCCCACCAGCACCCTTGAGCGCCATTGGTGAGCGGCGCCTCACCCGCAGTTCACCCGCGCTCTGCAAGGCGCCCGTGACAGCGTGGCGGCATTTGCCGAGGCCGCCCAGGCCTCGGGCTCCTCGCTGCAAAGCTGGCTCCAGGGGCGTGACGTGATCGAGTTTGAGCGCTATCCGCCCTATGACCCGGCGGACCTGCGCAGCGGTTCACAGTTCTATTGCCACGCGCACCGTGCCGCCCGCTGGTCGAGCCCTTGCTGGTCCAGCGCGACCAACGCCTGGCGCGCCGGCCGGATGTGAGTCTGGCGCTCGGAGACCATCGGTTGGAGGTGCTGAGCCTGGTACACATAGAGTGGGCCGCCGATCTGGACGTGTTGGAAGCTGAAGCCCCAGGCGCGGCCTTGAGAGCAGACGGCGACAGTTGAAGCCCAGGACGGCGGCTTGTCGACAAACGACAGCTCGCGGTCACACAAAGGGGCTCGCCCGAGTCTAAGGTTTGTGAGCATGGCGAGGTGCCTGCTCTAAACCCATGGATCAAGGATCATCAAGTGAAGCTATTCGACGTTCAAAGCGTGGACATTGCAGTTTCCGCAGACCGGGCACATCGGTACATCGCCGACCCCGTGAATCTTCCGCAGTGGACGCATGCGTTCAGCACGGCCGACGCTGCAAGCGCCATCATGCGCACGCCAAGAGGAGAGGTGCCGATCAAGCTGCGGACCTCCAGCGATGGCGCGACAGGCGTTGTCGACTGGGCCATGATCTTTCCCGACGGGTCGCAAGGCCATGCCTACTCTCGCGTCGTCCCCATGGGCGCCGACCGATGCATTTACGCATTCGTCCTTTTGGCACCACCGGTGCCACTGGAGATGCTTGAAGGGGCGCTCAGCACGCAGATGGAAATCCTGACCAAGGAGCTCGCCTCGGTGAAGAGGATCATTGAATCTCTCTGATCTCCAGGCGCTGTGGTGACGGGCCGGCCGGGTGGGATGTGTGGCATGCCCTCACCTGCAAGTTTCTTTCCGAATCGTCGACCAATTCGTTCATCACCCAACCCAAGCGATGTGCCCATGGCCACCAGACTGCTGACTTCCAAGATCACGTTCGCTGATGTGCGCCGCGCTGTGTCTGGTGATTCGCCGGCGTTGGAGTCAGTGGTGAAGGCCGTCTTGCACGACACCTATGGGCTTGCATTGCGGTTTCTGTGGCACCCAGAGGATGCGGAGGATGCCACCCAAGAAATTGCGATCCGGATCGTCACGGGGCTGGCGGGGTTTGACAGCCGCAGCCGATTCCGGACCTGGGTGTACCGGATCGCGTGCAACACCTTGCTGACGCTGGCGAAAAAACGGGTCGAGGCGAGCGGTATCAGCTTCGAAAGCATGTCGGAGGATCTTCGGTCAGGCGTGGAAGATGTCGTCGAGAGTGATGCTCCGTCCCCGTATGACGCGGCGCTGGTCGAAGAGGTCAAGATAGGTTGCACACATGCCATGCTGATCTGTCTCGACAGGGACCACCGGCTGGCCTATATCCTCGGCACCGTCCTCGACATTGACCATGTCGAGGCCGCCCAGGCCATGGAGATCACGCCATCGGCGTTCCGCAAGCGCCTGTCCCGCGCAAACGCCCGAATTTCCGGCTTCGTCCTCGGCCACTGCGGCTTGGCCGATGGCCAAAACGCATGTCGCTGCGAGACGAAGGTGCCGAAGGCCGTTGCATGCGGTCGAGTCAGTCCCACCGCGTTGAAGTTCTCGAAGCAGCCCGTCAACCATCGCGAGTTGGAGCAAGTCACTCTTTTCGTGAGGCGCCTCGAATCCGCGCGCCGTGCCGCTGAAATCTATCGATCACACCCCGAATTCAATTTCTCGACGGAGAACCTGAACTGGGTCGTCGAGTTGTTTTCTCCGTCCAGTCAGGGCGATGCGTTTGGCGCAGAGATCGCACCGCGTCCGAACTGACGAGCCTGTGGCACGTCAGCCAGCGGTCACCAGCGCAGCAACCACGGCCCCAGTGCCGCGCCAAAGACGGCCGGCGCCAGCCCTGCCGTGAAGCCCGCCGCCCGAGGCCGAGTGGGCGCCTAGATCTCCGGGCCGCAGCCGCGATCTCGCTCAGGAACGCTTCGCTCATCCGCAGTGCGGGACTCGGATGTCGCACTGAGCGGCCAGCCGAGAGCGCCATGAACGGACGTACGATCCAAGACCCGGCCACCGCATCGTGGCTGCTGGTCGCCAGCTTGTGATCCTCAACACCCTCACCTTCTACCTGATTGCCGGGGCGCTGAGCCTTTGCTACAGCGGCGTGATGCTGCTGGCTGCGCGGCGCCGTTCGGGCAGCCACCTGCTCAAGGGCATGGCGATGGCCATGTGGGTGCTGGCCGCGGGGTTCATCCTGGGCGGCCTGGGCGCGGAGCTTCCCACCTGGGCCACGGTCATCCTGGGCAACATGCTGCTGCTGTCGGCCGGGGCCATCCTGTACCCCGCCGTGTCAGCCTTTTGCCTTCGACACGAACGCGTTGAGTGGGACAGGCTGGGCTGGGCCATGGTGCTGCTGTCGGCGCTGCCCTTCTGGTATTGGGGTCTGTACCAGCCCAACGGTCATTACCGCTCGGTGGTGTATTCCTTTGTGGATGCGGCCATCAATGTGCGCACCGCGTGGCGGGTGTTCGGCAGCTTGCGCAGCGGCCAAGGCCCGCGCAGGCATTGGGTGCTGGTGGCGCTGTTTGGCGGCGTGTCGGCCTGGATGGTGGCGCGGGGGCTGGTCTTGCTGGTGGCAGATGCCCCGCCGCCAAGCGCCCGTGGCGCCAACCCCACCGTCTGGTTGACGGTGTTCTGGTACATCGTCGTGGCCACTTCGCTGACCGTGACCGCCTTGTGGCTGGAATTTGGTATGCGGGTGGACCGCCGGGCCTTTCCCAGGCCGGGGCAAACCAGCTTTGGATTTGTCGACTACCTGCACAGCCGGCTGTTCCTGTTGTGGGCGGCGGTGCTCACCCTGGTGCTGGGCATGGTGGGCGGCGCGAGCGTGCTCTACGCCAAGACCTATGAAGCCGAGGAATTGCGCCTGATGCGCAAAGCCATGGCCAACACCGATTCGCTGGTCCAGTACACGCTGCAGTCGCTCAATCAGACCGACACCCTGCTGCATGCCGCGCGAGGCTTTTACCTGCGCACCAACTCCTTGGAACAGACCGAGGCCTTCATCAGCGAATTGCCGTTCGACCAGTCGATCATTGACAACGTCTACCTGGTGGGCGCCGATGGCCAGGTCATGATGTCGCCACGTTTGGATGCCTCCGGCGTGAATGTCGCCGACCGCGACTACTTCGCCTTTCACCGCGACCATGCGGACGACCGGATGTTCATTGGCTCGGTGGCGCAAGGCCGTGTCACTGGCCGCTACCAGTTCCGGGTGAGCCGGCGCATCAACGATGCCAAGGGCAATTTTGCGGGCGTGGTGCTGGCCGGCCTGGACCCTGGCTCGTTCGCACGGTTTTATCGGCAACTGGACCCTCGTTCGCAAAGCATGGCCGCCTTGCTGGGCGTGGCCGACCACAGGCTGCGCGCGCGGGTTCCCGAGCCTGCGCCCGAGCAGTGGCCCATACCTGTAGACGCCGGGCTTTGGGCGGCGCTGCAGCGGGCGCCGGCCGGCTTTCACCGAAACGACAAGGCCAGCGACTTCGGAGGCCATGTCTTTGCCTACAAGACGGTGGGCGATCTGCCCCTGGTGACCCTGGTGGGCTACTCGGAGGCCGATCTGCAGGCCAGTGTGAACGAGCGTGTGAACGGGTTGATGACCGGCCTGGCGATCGGCCTGATCACCATCGCGGTCCTGGCCTTGCTGCTGACGGCCGAGATACGCCGCCGGGACGACCAGGACCGGTTCATGTCCATGCTCAGCCACGAGCTCAAGACGCCTTTGTCCGTGGTGCGCATGACCCTGGGTCTGCGAGGGCCGATCTCGGACAGCTCGCGCCTGCTGGCGCAGCAGTCGGTGCAGGACATGGATGGCATCGTCGAGCGGTGCCTGCAGGTCGATCGACTGGACCATCGTCGCCGCCAGCGCACGCGCGAAGCCTGCCAGATCGAGGACCTGTTGTTCAATCTGTGCACCAAGCTTGCCGAGAGCGAGCGCCTGCAGATCAACGTCGATTCCATGCCGACTTGCGTGCTCGACACCCAGTTGCTGCGGGTGGCGCTGAGCAATCTCATGGAGAACGCCCTCAAGTATTCGCCCGCCGACAGCGTGGTCCAGGTGAGCGCGACGGCGCAAACCTGGCGCCACCGCAAGGGCGTGTTCTTGAGCGTCATGAACGAGCCCGGCGGGGCGGGCTTGCCCGACCCAGACCAGGTCTTCAAGAAGTACTACCGAGCCACCGGTGCGCGCAGCCGCTCGGGCTCGGGGCTGGGGCTCTACCTGGTCCGTGGTGCCGTGCGGCGTCTGGGCGGCTGGGTGCGTTATGCCCCCGATGCGGGCCAGGTCGGCTTCGAGGTGTGGGTTCCCATCCATGACCCGCAGGGCCTGTAGGGTTTGGTAGGTTCTGTGCCGGGTTCGCATCTAATCTAGGCACTGCGCTCGCTCGTTCGCGGACAGGCTGATGGCGCACAACGCACCGCACACGCTGACATGCAAACGGTACTGAACATCATGGTGGTGGAGGATCACGACGCCCTGCGCAACGTGACCATTGAAGCCTTGAGCCAGCGTGGGCACAACGTGCGTGGGGTCGACAGCGCCGAGGCCCTTCCTGATGAGCCCGGACTTTTTCCCATTGATCTGCTGGTGGTCGATCTCAACCTGCCCGGCGAAGACGGCATCAGCCTGGCCGCGCGCATACGTGCTGCGCAGCCCGACATCGGCATCATCATGGTCACCGCGCGCAACCAGGTGCGCGACCGACTCTCCGGCTACGAGAGCGGGGCCGACATCTACCTCACCAAGCCCACCTCCGCCGACGAGCTTTGCGCCGCCGTGCAAGCGCTCACGCGGCGCATCCGGCCTGATGATGCCGCTGCGCATGTCCATGCGCTCACGCTCCACCTCGACACCATGACACTGCACGGCCCGGCCGAGCGGGTGCAGTTGTCGGGGCACGAGGCCATCCTGCTGGCCGCGTTCGTGCGCGCCAAAGACCATCTGCTGGAAACCTGGCAAATCATTGCGCTGGCTCACAAAGAAGTGAACGAGGCCAGCAAGAAGGCCTTGGAGGTTCAGATCGTGCGGCTGCGCAGGAAGCTGCTGCAGGCCGGGGCCCAGGAGCCCACGATCAAGTCCATTCGTGGCCAGGGCTACAGGCTCTGCCAGAAGGTCTCCCTGAGCGAAGGATGAGGCAGGCGCTGGGGCCTGCCGCCGGGTCCCTTGAGGCGCGCCGAGGCCGGCGCCGGTGTAGGCGCCACTGTAGGAATCGGTAGGGATTTTCTTTCGGGGCTTGCTACCTTGCAGCGTGCAAACCTGAGAGAGCCCCATCATGCCCACCGAGCGCAGCACGCCCACAGCGGTTACCGGCCTTGTTCTTCTGCTTGCGAGCCTGGCCGCCACTGCCCAGACCTCGCCAGATGCGGGGTCGCTGATGCGGCAGATCGAGAAAGGGCAGCCCGCGCCTGTGCCGCAGGCCAAGCGCGCCGCGCCCGTGCTGGAGCCCGAGATGAAGCCAATGGCGGGCATGGTGCTGACGGTGCAGCGCTTCAGGTTCGTGGGCAACTCGAAGATCGACGCCACGCGGCTGGAAGCCGCCGTGGCCTCCTGGCTGCGCAGGCCAGTGGATTTCGCCGAACTTCAGCGTGCGGCAGCGGCCACGGCGGCCTACTACCGAGAAGCTGGTTGGGTGGTTCGAGCCTATCTGCCCAAGCAGGAGATTGACGACGGCGTGGTGACGATACGCGTGGTCGAGGCCGTGCTCGGCGAGGTGAAGACCGAAGCCGGCCCCACGGTCAGGCTGAGCCCCAACGCGGCGCGCGCCATCGTGCTGGCGGCGCAACCGCTGGGCCAGACGCTCAGTGCCAGCGGCATCGACCGGGCGCTGCTCATCCTGCAGGACACGCCTGGCGTGGCGGCCAGGGGCGACCTGGCCGCAGGGCAGAGCGAGGGAGAAACCGATCTGGTGGTGCACCTCAGTGCCAGGCCCTTGTGGGCTGGCGAGGTGGCGCTGGACAACACTGGCTCGCGCTCCACCGGGGCCGAGCGCTTGTCGGCCACGGCCTATGCCAACAGCCCGCTGCGCCTGGGCGACCTGGCCACGGCCACCCTCATCCACACCGAAGGCAGTGACTACCTGCGCGGGGCCTGGTCGGCACCGGTGTCGCCGCATGGCGTGCGCGCCGGGCTGAGCCACTCCAGGTTGAGCTACCAGGTGAAAGGGGCCGAGTTCGCGGCCATGGACCTGCATGGCGATTCCCAGACCACCGGCCTGGACGCGAGCTATCCCGTCATCCGCAGCACCACACGCAACCTCTACGCTTCAGCCAACTTCGACTTCAAGCACTACCAGAACCTGGCCGGCAGCACCGTGACCAGCGACTACACGGTGCGCGTGGCGCGTCTGGGCCTGTCGGCCAACAGCTTCGATGAATGGCAGGGCGGGGGCCAGAACAATGGCTCGCTGTCGCTGGTGCTGGGCACGGTGGACCTGAGCGGTTCGCCCAACCAGGCGGCCGATGCGGCCGCCGCACGCACCGATGGCGCGTTCCAGAAGATCCAGTACACCGCCAGTCGCCACCAGTCCCTGGGGGCCCAGTGGTCGGTGTATGGCGCGTTGAGCGGGCAATGGGCCAGCAAGAACCTGGAGTCGGGCGAGAAGTTCTACCTGGGCGGCGCCCAGGGGGTGCGGGCCTACCCCTCCAGCGAGGCGGGCGGAGCCGACGGCCAGCTGCTCAACCTGGAGTTGCGCTACCGCTGGCGCCAGGACCTCAACCTGGCGGCGTTCTACGACTGGGGCCAGGTGCGCGTGAACCACGACAACGGCTTCCCCGGTGCCGCTGCGCGCAACAGCCTGAGCCTGCAGGGCCTGGGCCTGAGCGTGGGCTGGAGCGCGCCCATGGGCGTCAACCTGAGCGCCGCATGGGCGCATCGCCTGGGCAGCAACCCCAACCCCACGGCCAGCGGCAAGGACCAAGACGGCTCCTTGGTGCGCAACCGCCTCTGGATCACCGCCAGCCTGCCGCTCTGAGCCCCGGCCAGCGCCGCCAGCATTCCATCCGAATTCACCCTGAAGGGAACCGATCATGAACGGCCACGCCGCGATCAACCGCATCTTCCGTCTGGTCTGGAGCGAGCACGCGCAGGCCTGGGTGGCCGTGTCGGAAATCACCCGCGGGCGAGGCAAGCGCAGCGGCACTTCGGCTTCGGCCCTGGCGGCCGTGCTGCTGGCCATGGGCCTGGCCGCGCATGCGGCAGGACCTGCACCCAACGAACTGCCCAGCGGCGGCAAGGTGACGGCTGGCCAGGCCAGCATTGCGCAAAACGGCGCGCAGCTCGACATCCGCCAGACCACCAACCGGGCGGTGATCGACTGGGCCACCTACAACCTGGGCGCCAACGCCCAGGTGAACTACCTGCAGCCCACGGCGCAATCGGCCACGCTGAACCGCGTGCTCGACACCCAGGCCTCGCAGATCCTGGGCAAGATCACCGCCAACGGCCAGGTCTTCCTGATCAACCCCAACGGTGTGTACTTCGGAAAGACCGCCACGGTGGACGTGGGCGGCCTGGTGGCCAGCACCCATGCGATCAGCAATGACGACTTCATGGCCGGCCAGGCCAAGCTGGAGCGCAACGGCGCCACCGGCAGCGTGGTGAACGAAGGTGAACTGCGTGCCGCCCTGGGCGGCTACATCGCGCTGCTGGCGCCCGAGGTCCGCAACGAGGGCCTGGTCGTGGCCCGCCTGGGTACGGTGGCACTGGCCTCTGGCGAAAGCGTCAGCCTGCAATTCGACGGCAACCACAGCCTCGCGGGCATTTCGGTCACCCCGTCCACGATCAAGGCGCTGGTGCACAACAAGGGCGCCGTGCTGGTGCCGGGCGGCGTCATCATCCTCTCGGCCAAGTCGCTGGACGCGCTGCAAGGCGGCGTGGTGAAGAACAGCGGCACGCTCGAAGCCACCGGCATGGCCATGCGCGGCGGCAAGATCGTGCTGGAGGCTTCTGATCGCATCGAGAACACCGGCAGCATCACGGCCAACGCCGGCACCGACGGCAGCCCCGCCGGCCAGATCACGTTCAACGCCCCGGTGGTGGACAACCAGGGCCTGGTGCAGGCCAGCGGCCTGCCGGGCCAGGTGGCGGGTGGCGGCATCACCGCCGTGGCCACGCAGGTCACGCAATCCGAGCTCGGCCTGATGGACGTTTCAGGTGCCGCACAGGGCGGTACGGTGAGCCTCGCCGCCGAGGCCCAGGTGCGGGTGGCTGGCCGCATCGACGCGACGGCGCAGGCCGGCAAGGGCGGCGCCATCCAGATCGCCAGCCCAGGCAACGTCACGCTGCAAAGCGCCGTGCTGGACGCTTCGGGTGCCGAGGCCGGTGGCCGCATCGGCGTGGCCAGTGGCAACGCCCCCAGTCCGTCCGCGCCGGAGCAGACCCCGCCCACCACGGCCATCCTGGGCCAGAGCGTGCTGCGCGCGGGCAGCCGGCGAGGGCAGGGCGGCCAGGTCACGCTGACCGGCGAGCGCGTGGGCTTGTTCGACACCAGCCTGGTGGACGTGTCTGGCACCACCGGTGGCGGCCAGGCCTTGATCGGTGGCGACTACCAGGGCCGCAACCCGGACGTTGCCAACGCCCAGGCCACCTATGTGGCCGAAGGCGCGCGCATCGTGGCCGACGCCACCGAGCGTGGCGATGGCGGCAAGGTGGTGGTGTGGGCCGATGGCTTCACCCAGTTCAACGGCGCGCTCAGCGCCACGGGCGGCGTGCAGGGCGGCAACGGCGGCCAGGCCGAGGTCTCGGGCAAGGGCCAGCTGGCGTTCAATGGCAGCGCCACGCTGCTGGCGCCGCAAGGCCGCGCGGGCACGCTGCTGCTGGACCCCTACAACCTCACCATCAGCAGCGGCGGCGACACCGCCATCTCCGGCGCCACGCCTTTCGACGCCACCGGTACGGGGTCGGTGCTGAACGTGAACACGCTGCAGAACGCCCTGGCCAACAGCAACGTGACGGTCACCACCGGCTCCAGCGGCGGCGAGACCGGCAACATCACCATCGCCAACACGGTGGGCTGGTTCACCGACTACTCGCTCACCCTCACTGCCAATGGCGGCATCACGCTCAACAGCGGTGTCAACCTCACCTCGGCCGGCAACGGCAACATCACGCTCACGGCCATCGCCGGTGCCATTTCCAACCTGGGCACGGTGCGCACCTTTGGCGGCAACCTGTCGGCCACGGCGGGCACCAGCATCACCGGCAGCGGCCTGTACAGCATCACCGGCACGGCCAGCTTCACGGCCCCCGGTGCGATCACGCTGACCAACACGGGCAACAAGTTCACCGGTGCGGTCTCCATGCAGTCCAGTGGCGGGCAGGTGCAACTGGTCAACGCCCAGGCCACGGTGCTGGCCGGCGCCACCGCCGGCGCGTCGGGGCTGAGCATCAGCTCCACCGGCGCCATCACGGCCGCCGGCTCACCCACCGGCATCACCACCACCGGCCCGCTCTCGCTCACCACCGCCTCGGGCAGCAATGCGTCGATCAGCTACGGCGGCACGGTCAGCGTGGGTGGCGCCATCGCGCTATCGGCCGACGGCACCGGTGCGATCTCGCTGCCCGCCATCGGCGGCGCGGCCAGCTTCAGCTCCGTCGTGGCGGGAGGTGCGGTCACGCTGGGCAATGGGAGTACCGGCGCGCTGACCTTCGATTCAGCCAGCGGCAACGTCATCAGCGGAACGGCCGGTGTCGGCGGCCAGGCCAGTGGTGCTGTGACCATCACCGGCAGCAGCGTCACGCTGAACGACCCGGTGGTCACCAAGGGCGGCAACGTGTCGATCACGGCCACCGGCGGCGCGGTCACGGCCGGCGCCACGGCCACCATCACCACCACCGCCGTGGCGGACACCGGCACGGCTTCGGGCTCGGTCACCGTGTCCGCCACCAATGGCGTGACGCTGCAGGCCACCACCACCACCGGGGCCGACAACACCCTGGGCGTGGGCAGCAATGCCGCCGCTGTCACCGTCAGCAGCAGCGCCGGCAACGTCAACCTTGGCGCCATCACCACCAGCGGCGGCAATGCCAACACCGGCGCCACCACCAACCGCAACGGCGGCAATGCCGGCAACATCATCCTGGGCGCCTCGGCCGGCGCGCTCATCAACCTCAACGGCGACCTAAAAGCCATCGGCGGCGGTTACGTGGGCACGGCCTCGCAGGGCCTGGGTGGCTACATCGAGCTGCAGACGCCGGCGGTGATCACCGCCAACCGCCTGGTGGACAGCGGCGCCACCTCGGGCGACGTCGTCTTCAAGTCCACCGTCAACTCGGACGGCACCTCGCGCTCGCTGACCGTCAATGCCGGCGTGGGCTCGGTCGACTTCAAGGGCGCCCTGGGCGGTAGCGCGGCACTGTCTTCGCTGAACGTGAGCTCGTCCAACACCACCACGGTGCGCGGCAACGTCACCACCAACGCCTCGGCCGGCGTGGCCATCACGGCCAACACCACGCGCCTGGGCGACGACAGCGTGGCCAATGGCAGCGGCGCCATCACCATCGACACCTCGGCCGGCAATGGCACGGTGAGCTTCAACACCTACACGGCCGGCTATAACAGCACCTACCTCGACGACGCCGTCACCTTCACCCGGGGCTCCGGGGCCATCAATTTCAGCGGCTACCTCTACAGCAAGGCCAGCGAGCGCAACAACCTCACCTTCAATGGGGCGGGCGGTGGCGCGGTCTCCGTGGGCATGGACCTGGGCGGCTCAGCGGCGAACGACACAGCCCGCCTGGGCGACATCCTGTTCAGCACGCTCACCGACCTGACGCTGCCGCGCTTCGTTGGCGCCAAGAGCCTGGTGGCGCTCAACAGCACCGGGCGCCTGTACGTGGGCGGGGCGGCCAGCAGCGGCTACAGCCAGTGGTACGACGGTGCCAGCGGCTTCCAGATCGCCACCACGGGCACGGCCAACAACATCGCCGGCGACGAGAACATCGCCATCAACAGCAACATCACCACCTCGGCCGCCACGGCCCCCATCAGCGTCTCGGCGCCCAACGGTACCGTCACCACACCCTACGCCAGCAGCCTCACCACCAACAACGGCCCGATCACGCTCAGCGCCGGCAATGGCCTGCTGACGCTGGGGGGGCAATCCAGCATCAGCAGCACCGGCGGCCGCATCAGCCTTTCGGGCAAGGGTGTGGTCTCGGACGGCGACTATCCCTACACCTACGGCACCGTCAACGCCGGCAGCGGCAAGATCCGCATCGACGGCGGCGGCCAGGCCGTCACGCTGTACCACGGGCTCATCAGCACCGACGCCGACACGCTGGAGAGCGGCGCTGCGTCCCCGGCCATCCTGGTCTCCAACTCCGCCACCGCCACGCTGCGCAACGTCACCGCGCAGACCGGCACGCTGCAGGTGGGCATGGTGGGTGAAACGGCCACGGTGGCCGCAGCCCAGAGCCTGGCCAGCGCCACGGCGTTGAGCCTCACCGCCAACACCGTCTACTACGCGCCGCGCCGCATCACGCTGGTCAGCAGCGGCAACGACAGCGCCAAGACCTTCACCATCGTCGGCACCGACGCCAACGGCAACGCCCAGAGCGAAACCGTCACCGGCAGCAATGCTGGCACGGCCACGTCCACCAAGTACTTCCGCACCGTCACCAGCATCACCAGCAGCGCGGCCACCGCCGGCACCGTGGCCGCAGGCCTGGCGCTGGAAGCGGCCAATGGCTCGGTGAGCCAATACCAGTACTACTCGGGCTCGGACAAGTTCGACATCCACACCTTGTCGGCCGCCACCACCAGCGCGATTTCCATCACCAGCACGGCCAACGTCATCGACCAGCTGGGCAACTTCTCCGTGGGCAGCAGCCTGGACGTACGGGCCAAGGGGCGCAGTTCCGGCATGGCCCTGACCGGCGATGTGGCGGCCACGTCCGTCACCATCATGACGGGCAATGGCGCACTGGTGCTGGGCAGCCGCAACATCACCTCCACGTCGGGCAACCTGTGGCTGCAGGGCCTGGGCCTGACCCAGTCGGCGGGTTCCACCATCAGCTCGGCCGGCACGACCACGCTCTATGGCGCGGACTACGCGGCCGGCACCTATGGCGCCATCACCATGAGTGGCAGCCTGACATCCGCCAGCAACGTCACCTTCGATCAAAGCCTGGCTCTTCAGTTGGGCAACGTCACCATCGGCAGCGCGGGTTCGCGCGGCACCCTGGCCATGGGGACCAACGGCTACTACAGCAACGGCTCTTACGCGACCTACGGCTCGGTGAACGGTGCCATCACCCAGGCGGCCGGCACCGCCATCAAGGTGGGCACGCTGCAGGGCTACCAGACCTCCGGGGCATTCACGCTCACGAACGCCGGCAACGAGGTGCGCTACCTGGGCTACACCTACCGCGGTGGCGTGTATTCGGTCTTCGATGCGGACACCGAGGCCAACGGCCTGACGGCCACCAGCTCGGTGGGCGACGGCGCCAGCAGCAACGCCATCAAGATCCAGACCAATGGTGCATTCAACCTCAATGGCCAGCAGCTCTACGGTCAAGGGTTGAGCATCGAGGCCAGTGCCATCAGTGGCAGCGGCAATCTGTACGGGCAAGCCGGCAGCGGCGGCAGCATCGTCCTGATGTCACATGGCGGTGACATCACGCTCGGCGGCGACACCTACACCACGGGTGGCAGCAGCGACCTGGTGATCCGCTCCGCCAACAATGTGCAGTTCGGCAGCCGCACCTATGTGGGCAGCTCTGCTTTGGTGCTGGGCAGCAATGGCACGAGCGGGGCCGCGGCGGCCAGCCAGGCCGTCGGCGGTGCCGGCAACCTGACGATCAACGGCAGCAGCGCCAGTGCTGGCGTGGCCACCTTCACCAACGGTGGCCGCGTGGCCGTCACCAGCGCCGGCAACGACAGTGGCCTCAGCTTCACCGTCACCGGCACCGACCTGCTGGGGCGCACCCAGACTGAAACCATCACCGGCGTCAACGCGGGCACGGCCTCGGGCAGCAAGTATTTCGCCACCGTCACGCAGATCGCGGCCAGCGGCGCTGCCGCCGGCACGGTGAGCGTGGGCACGGCCAACGAGACCATCGCCGGCAACGTCACCCAGACGGGCTACCTGCAGTCGATCCCGACCGTGCGCGGTGTGGTGGGTGGCTCCGTCACCTTGAACAACACCAACAACAGCTTTGCTGCCATCGGCAACCTGACCGCCGGTGGCGACATCACCATGCGCAGCCAGGCCAGCCCGCTGACCGTCAGCGGCGCGGTGGTCTCCACAGGCGGCAGCATCACGCTGTCCGACTACTACTACGGCTTGACCGTCAGCAGTGCGGGTTCGGTCACTGCCAACACGGCGGCCAAGAGCGTCACGCTCAAGTCCACCGAGGCCAGCAACGCCAACTACGCGTTGAGCATCCAGGGCCCGGTCTCGGCCGGCAGCGGCGGCATCCTGGTGGAGTCGGAATACGGCAACGTGGCCACCTCGGGCAGCGGCACGCTCACCTCCACGGGCGGCATCACCATCAACTCGGCCTACCAGCTGCGCGCCGGCACCAACAGCACCGACTACACCACCGTCATCGGTGCGGCGGTGGATGCCGGCACCAACGGCATCGCCATCAATTCCACGGGCTCGTTCAGCAACAGTGCCGCCGGCACGCTCACCTCCACGGGCGCGGTGGCCATCAAGACCACCTGGGACGGCACCTACAAACGCAACCTTACCCTGGGCGGCAACGTCACGGCCGGTGCCAACGGCATCCAGCTCACCTCGGCCGGCACCATCAACCAGACGGCGGGGGTGCTCAACACCACGGGCACGCTGTCCGGCCCCAACCAATCGGGTGGGGCCTCGCTGTCCGACAGCACGCCCTCGGCGCGGGGCGCCATCACGCTGACCCAGGCCAACCAGATCGGCAGCCTGGGCCCGTTCTACCTGTACGACACCGGTGCCAGCGCGATCAGCGTGACCGACACCACCGGGGGGTTGACGCTGGCCGGTTCTGTCGAGAGCTCTCACGGCGCCGTCACGCTCAGCACCGCCGGCGGCGCGCTCAACCTGGCCACCTACAACGTCTATGCCGGCGGCCAGGCCACCGGCGGCGCGGACATCAGCCTCACCGGCCGCGGCATCATCCAGTCGCAGGGCAACATCAACGCCACCGGCGGCACCACAGGCCAGGTGCGCACCGGCTCCAACGGCGGCGGCACCATCACCCTCACGGGGCACGATGGCACGGCCTCGGGCACCATCTCGCTCGCCGGCACGCTGGAAACCGCCAACGCCACCGCCTCGGCGATCAAGATCCGTGGCACCAGCGACCTCATGCTGCCCAACGTCAACGCCGTCAACGGCAGCCTGGTGCTGGGCGACGACACGGCCACCATCGGCCTGGTCACGGGCAACGTGACGCAGGCGGTGACCACGGCGCTGAACGTCAAGACGCTGAACCTGGGCACGGCCACCCACGCCATTGGCGGCTCGGCCGTGCTGGCCAACACCGGCAACACCCTCACCCAGCTGGGCCTGCTCAACGTGGGTGACGCGGTGGGCACGCAGTACGACCTCGACATCTACGATTCCACCAGCGGCCTCAACCTCACGGCCGCCGTCACCAGCGCGGGCGGCGCGCGCATCCGCACGGCCAAGGGTGGCGGTGCCACCGGCGCGCTGGCCATCGGCACCCAGAACGTGCTGACCAAGGGCGACGTCTTCCTGGGCGGCGAGGGCGTCACGCAGAGCGCCACGTCCAGCATCAATGCCGACAACGCGGGCGGCGGCGCCGTGGGCGGCGCCATCCGGGTGGACGGCGGTGGCGGTACCAATGCCATCGACCTGAGTGGCACCGTCATCACCGACAACGCCGGCAGCAATGCCATCCAGATCGTCAACGCCAAGGACGTGACGCTCAACACCCTCTCGGCCATCAACGGCACGGTGGCGCTGGGCATCCCGGCCAACACCGATGTGCCCACGCCCTCGGCGGCCCTGCCGCTGACCGGAACGGTCTCGCAGACCACGCCCGGCACCAGCACACTCTCGGCACAGACGCTGGCCATCAACGCCGGGGTGGTCACGCTGACCAAGACCGCGCTCGACAACCTGGGCACCGTGGCCACCACCGGCGCGCTGTCGCTCAAGGACACGGCGGGCGCGGGCACGGCCGGCCTCAAGCTCACCGGCAACGCCACCCTGGGCGCAGCCTCGTCCATTGAGACCACCGATGGCGTGCTCAACCTCGACACCCAGGGCGTGGACGCCACCGGCTTCGACCTGGTGCTCAAGGGCGTGGGCGTGTCGCAAACCACGGGCTCGGCCATCAAGTCCACCACCTCGGAGATCTACGGCAGCACGGGCAGCGTCGACCTGTTCAGCGCGCTCAACGACTTCACCGGCCAGGTCACCGTCACCGCCTCCGGGGCCAACGTCAACCTGCAGGACGCCAACCAGCTCAGCATGAACGTGCTGACCGGCAAGCTGGCGCAGTCCACCTCGTTCAAGGCCTGGGCTGGCACCCAGCTGGTGCTCACGCCCGAAGACATCACCACCACCTCCGGCAGCCTCGAACTGAAGTCGCTGGGGGGCAACCTCAGCACCCCGGGCAAGCTCACCACCGGCAGCGGCAACGTCACGGTCTATGCCAACAACCTGCTGACGCTGAGCAACAGCATCGAGTCCAGCAGCGGCAACATCTCGATCAACGGCGCCACCATCGCCAGCGTGGCGGGGGCGGGTTACCACATCCAGACGGCGGGCAGCGGCAGCATCGACGTCACGGCCCGCACCGGTAACTTCACCCACGCGCTGGACATGCCCTACCAGACGGCGGCGGGTGACATCACCATCAACGCGCCGGGCGGCAATGCCAACCTGGCCAATGTCAGCTCCACCAGTGGCGCGGTGCATGTCACCGCCGGCGGCTATGTGCAGCAGCAGGCCAACACGGCCGTCACCGCAGGGGCGGTGGACGTGACCACGCAGAAGGACACCGGCGGCTACATCGACCTCACCGCCGCTGGCAATGACGTGGGCTACCTGCGCCTGCGCAGCCTCACGGCCGACGGCAGCGCCGCCGCCGCCGGCGCGGTCAGCTACCTCGACAACACCGGCTTCGCGGTGCGTGAGATCGTCACCACCGGCAACGTCACCTTGACCGGCAAGGGTGCCATCACCACCGACGCCACCAATGGCAACCCGGGCTCGGTGCAGGGGGCCACGCTGACGGTCAAGACGCTGAACGACACGGGCGCCAACATCACGCTCACCTCGGCGCTCAACAACGTCGCCACGCTGAGCGCCCAGGTGCTCAAGGCCGACGGCGTCACCATCGCCGGCAACACCACCAACGACACCACCACCGGTGCGCCCGGCACCGTTCGCTACACCGACACCAACGGCTTCGTGGTGAGCGGCATCAGCACCGGGGCCAGTACCGTGCTCACCGGCGGCTCGGGCGCCACGGTCACCCAGAGCGGCGCCATTGTCTCGGCCAAGCTGGGCCTGATGGGCAACGCCGCCTTCACGCTCAATGCGGCCAGCAGCGGCACGCCGCTCAACCAGTTCGGCACCTTCGCCTCCACCGCCACCGGCGCGGTCAACGTCAGCACCTTGCTGCCGCTCACCATCGGCCAGGTCAACCCCACCGGCGTCACCACCGGCGGCGCGGCGCTGACGCTGTCGGCGCCCAGCATCGCCATCACCGAGGCCATCGACACGCGCAGCGGCTCGGCCGGCACGGCCGGCGGCGCGGTCACGCTCACCACCACGGGCAGCACCAGTGCCGGCAACCTGAGCACCAGTGGCAGCGGCAGCATCAACACCTCGGGCACGGCAGCAGCCGGCGGCTCGGGCCTGGCCGGCGGCGCGGCCGGCAACGTCACCCTCACCGCCAGCGGCGACAGCCTGACCGTGGGCGCGGCCATCACCGCCCTGGGCGGGGCCGGTGACGGCGCGGGCGCCGCCGGCAGCGACGGCACGGTCAAGCTGCAGGCGGCGGCGGGCGCGGTCAACCAGGGTGCTGGCGTGGCCGGCGTCGCGGCGGGCAAGCTCGAAGTGCTGGCACAGGGCGCTTCGGCCCTGCTGTCCACCAGCAATGCCTCGGCCCAGATCGCTGCCAAGCTCACCGGCACGGGCCAGGACTTCAGCTACCGCAGCGGCAGTGATTTCGCCATTGGCGGCGGTGATGCGGCCATCCCCGGCATCACCACCCAGGGCGGCAAGATCGACCTGAACGCCGGTGCCGTGAGCGTCACCGTGGCCGAGCCGGTCAGCACCCGCGGCGGCGTGTTCACCGCCACCGGCCTGAGCGGCTTCGATTCTTCTGGGGTGCTGATCTCCACGGCGGGTGACATCACCTACGCGGCTGGCGCCTACCAGAACGGTGGCACGGTGAGCATCAGCTCGGCCGCCGGCAATGTCAGCACCGGCACCATCACCACCGACGGCAGCACCGGCGCAGGTGCCGCCAATGCCGGCGCGGTCACGCTCACGGCCACGGCCGGCACGCTCACCGTGGGACAGACCAATGCGCGCGGCGTGGGCACCGGCACGGGCGCCACCGTGGCGCTCACCGGCGGCACGGCGGTGCGCATTGCCGGCGGCATCGACACCAGCGGCGGCGGCAGCGCGGCCGGGGGCAACGTGACCATCACCGGCCCGGCCGTGGTGCAGGGTGGTGCGCGCGCCATCAGCACCGGCGCCGGCAGCGGCAACATCAGCTTCAGCAGCACCCTCAACAGCGACGGCACGGCGCGCGACCTCTTCCTCACCGCCGGCACCGGCAACATCACGCTGGGCGGTGCGACGGGCGCCAGCTCGGCGCTGGGCACCCTCAACATCGTCTCGGCCACCGACGTCACGGCTGCGGCCATCACCGCCAACGCCCTCACCCAGCAGGCCGGCAGTGGCACCACCACGCTGAACGGCGCGGTGACCCTGGGCAGCAACCTGGGCTTCATCGGCAACAACCTGGCGCTCAATGCCGCCATGAACGCCGCTGGCACCGCCACCATCAGCAACGCGGGCCTGTTCAGCACGACAGCGGCGGGCGACGTGGTGGCCGCCACCGGCTTCACGCAGAACGGCACCGGCGCCAACCAACTGGCGGGCGACATCCACACCACCAACAGCAACATCAGCTTTGCAACGCCGGTCACGCTTAAGGGCGCGGTGACCATGGGCACCGACACGGGCCCAGGCAACATCGTCTTTGCCGACACCGTCGACAGCGACACCACCGCCTGCAACCTGACCCTGGACACCGGCACGGGCGCCGCCACCTTCACCGGTGCCGTGGGCGCCACCCATGCCTTGGGCGACCTGCTGGTCAACAGCGGCGGGGCCACCACCTTCACGGCAGCGGTCACGGCCGCCACCGTCACCACCGACGCACCGGGCACGGTGCTGGTCAATGGCGGCAGCGTCACCACCACGGGCGCGCAAACCTACAACGACGCGATGAGCCTGGGCAACAACACCACGCTCACCGGCTCCACCATCACCACCGGCGGCACCGTCACTGGCGCCAGCCACAGCCTGACGGTGTCCGGCAACGCGGTCTTTGGCGATGCCGCTGGCGACACCGTCACCGGCCTGACCACGCTCGACGTCACGGGCAGTACCACGCTCAACACCAACACCGTCACCAGCGCCGACGCGCAGACCTACACCGGGCCCGTGACGCTGGGCAGCAGCGCCACGCTGACGGCGGGCAACGACCCAGTGTCGTTCGCCAGCACGGTCAACTCCGCCGCCAACCAGGCCAACGGCCTGACGGTGAGCGCCGGCAGCGGCGCCGTCACGTTCAGCGGCGCTGTGGGCGGCGCCAGCAATGGCGCGCTGGGGGCCCTGGTGGTCAACAGCACGGGCGACACGCTGTTCAACGCCGCAGTGCTCGCGGGCAGTGTCACCACCAACGCAGGGGGCCGCACGCTGCTCAACGGCAACGTCACCACCACAGGGGCCCAGACCTACAACGACGCTGTGGAACTGCAGACCGATGTGCTGCTGGCCACCACCAACAGCGCCGTCAGCTTCGGTGGCACGCTCGACGCCAAGGCTTCGCAGACCACCAACCTGGGCATCACGGCGGGTACGGGCGATGTGAGCTTCGCAGGCGCTGTGGGCAGCGCCACCGACGGCCGCCTGGGCACGCTCACCATCACCTCGGCCAAGGACGTGAGCGCAGCCGCCATCAGCGCGGAAGCCCTCAGCCAAGTGGCCGGCAGCGGCACCACCACGCTGGGCGGTGCGGTGGATACCAACACGGCGGCGGGTGTGACGCTCACCGGCACCCACCTGGCCCTCAACGCCCCCATCACCACCACCGGCGGTGGGGTGGTCACGCTCAACCACAGCGGCACCACCACCATCGCGGCGGCGGGCGACATCAGCGCCGATGGCGCGGTGAGCATCACCGCCACGGGCGGCATCAGCACGGCCGGTGACATCAGCACCACGGCCGACGATGTCACGCTGGCCTCGGCCACCACGCTGACCGGGCCGGTGGCCATCCACACCGGCGGCGGCGCCAGCAAGATCGCGCTGAATGGCACCGTGAATGGCGCCCAAGAGCTGCGCCTGAACGCGGGCACCGGCGGGGTGAACTTCGCGGCGGCCGTGGGCGGCACCCAGGCTTTGAGTCTGCTGCGCGTGGAATCGGCCGGCGTCATCACCCAGGGCGGCTCCGCCCCCATCAAGGTGGCCAAGCTGGCCATCAAGTCGGCCGGCAACGTCACCCTGACCAATGCGGCGAACGACGTGGATGTGCTGGCGGCCCTGTTGTCGGGCAATGCCTCACTGGCGTTCGTGGACGTTGATGGCGTGACCATCGGCACCGTGGACAGCGCGGCCCTGCAGATCGTGGGCATCTCGGATGGCACGGGCACCTCCGCCGTCAGCCTGACCGTGGGCGGCCTGCTGACCCAGGAGGCTGCGGCCCCCATCGTGCTCAAGGGCAGCCTCAGCATCGACACCACGGCCTATGCAGCCGGTGATGTGAGTGTCAAAAACACCGCGGCCAGCGGCACCGTGCTGGACAACACCCTGGTGGCGGGCGACTTCACGCTCAACAGCACCGGGGCGGTCACGCAGAAGACCGGCAGTCCCGAAGACGCCTACCTGCAGGTGGGGGGCAACTTCGACCTGACCGGCACCGGCCAGTTCTCGTCGGGCAACTCGTCCAAGAACCTGATCGGCGGCGGCTCGGGGGCTGTCAGTGGCAACGAGATCAGGCTCTACGGGGTGATCACCCTGAGCATGAACGGCACCACCTTGCACGCCGTTTCCAGCAACGGCACTTCCACGGCGGATATCACCGATGCCAAGCTGGCGAGCGGTCTGCAGGTGGTCAGCGACGCCGGCGGCAAGAGCATGGACACCACCGGCATCAGCGGCACGGCCATCACGCTGGACCAGTCCAACAGCATCGGCGGCGCACTCAAGATCACCACCCAGGGTGTCTACAGCGACACCGGCAATGGCGGCGTCACCGGCATACGCCAGAGTGGCGCGCTGGACCTGGCGGCCATCAACCTGGTGGTGCAGCAAAGCAGCGCCAACGGCAGCTCGGCGGTGCTGGGCGCGGGCAAGCTCGACCTCAGCGATGCGACCAACCAATTCAGCGGCGTGGTCTCGGCCACGGCCGTGGGCATGGACGCGCTGCTGAGCGCGGCCACCAACCTGAACCTGGGTTCGGTCACTGCACAGAATCTGGTGGTGGACACCAGCCACAACAACCTCAGCCAGGCCGCCAACACCAGCCTGCGCGTGAGCGGCCTGCTGCTGAACAACGCCCAGTTGGTCAACCTGGGCAACGCGAACCACATCGGCAAGCTGGCGGCCACAGGCCTCACCGGCAACCTCTCGCTCGTCAACGACCAGACCCTGACCGTGGACACCGTGGCCGGCACCTCGGGCATTGCCAGCGCGGGCTCGGTCACGCTGCAAACCACCACCGGCGATGTGGTGCTGAACCAGGCCATCGCTGTGACGGGCGCGGCCAACATCACCCTGGCCTCGGCCGCCAACTTCAGCAACACTGCGGGTGCCGGCGGGCTGGTGGTGGACAGCGGCCATTGGCAGGTCTGGTCGGCCGACCCGGCGCTGGACACGCTGGGCAGCCTGGCACCCAACTTCAAGCAGTACAACGCCAGCTACGGCACCACCACGGTGGCCGGCACTGGCAACGGCGTGCTCTACAGCCTGGCGCCCGAACTCACGGTGGCGCTGACTGGCACGGTGGAGCGGGTGTACGACGCCACCAACGTGGCCACGCTCGCCCAGGGCAACTACAGCGTGAGCGGCCGGGTTGGTGGCGACACCGTGGTGCTCAGCACCGCCGGCACCTACAACGACAAGAACGTGGCAGACGGCAAGAACGTCGCCACCGACAACCTCAGCATCGTCTCTGCCAACAACGGCAGCATCGCGGTCTATGGCTACCAAATGGCGGCCGGTTCCACCGCGATCAACGCCGACATCGGCAAGATCACCCCGGCCACCATCAGCGCGGTCACCGGCATCACCGCCAGCGACAAGGCCTATGACGGCGGTGTGGCCGCGGTGCTGAACACCGGCAGCGCTGGCTTCACTGGCAAGTTCAGCGGCGACGTGCTGGCGGTGGACACGGCTGTCGGCGCCTTTGCCGACAAGAACGCCAGCGCCAATCCGATCACAGTGAACGTGAGCGGCATCTCGCTCACCGGCGCCGACGCCGGCAACTACACCCTGGCCAGCACCACGGCCAGCACCAGCGCGCTCATCACCCCCTACGCGGTGAGCCTGAGCGGCGGGCGGGCCTACAACGGCACGACGGTGATCAGCACCGGCGACCTGACGCTGGGCACGCTGGTGGGCAGCGAAACGCTGGCACTCGCCGGCAGCGGCACCGTGGCCACCAAGCACGTGGGCAACGGCAAGGCGGTGGACGTGAGCGGCCTGAGCCTGGTGGGCGACGGCAGCAACGGCGCTGGCCTGGCCAGCAACTACAGCTTCAGCGGCGGCACCCAGGCTGTGAACATCACCCAGGCCAGCCTGGCGGTGACCACCTCGGACGTCACCAAGACCTACAACGGCAGCCTGGCGGCGGCCGGCACGGCCGTGGTGGCCAGCGGTGGCACGCAGCTGTACGACACCGACAGCCTGTCGGGCGGCAGCTTCGCTTACACCAACGCCAACGCGGGCAGCGGCAACAAGACCGTGAGCACCACGGGCGTGACGGTGAACGACGGCAACGGCGGCGGCAACTACAGCGTCAGCTACGTCGACAACACCAGCAGCACCATCCACAAGGCCGACATCACTGTCAGCACCAGCAACGTCAGCAAGACCTACGACGGCGCGCTCACGGCGGTGGGCCAAGCCGTGGTGACACTGGGCACGCTGTACCACAACGCCAGCAACGGCGGCGTGCAAGACAGCCTGTCGGGCGGCAGCTACGCCTACACCGACGCCAACGCCGGCAGTGGCAACAAGACCGTGACGGTGGCCGGCGTGACGCTGAGCGACGGCAACAGCGGCGGCAACTACAACGTCAGCTACGCCGACAACACCACCAGCACCATCACCCCCTACGCGGTGAGCCTGAGCGGCGGGCGGGCCTACAACGGCACGACGGTGATCAGCACCGGCGACCTGACGCTGGGCACGCTGGTGGGCAGCGAAACGCTGGCACTCGCCGGCAGCGGCACCGTGGCCACCAAGCACGTGGGCAACGGCAAGGCGGTGGACGTGAGCGGCCTGAGCCTGGTGGGCGACGGCAGCAACGGCGCTGGCCTGGCCAGCAACTACAGCTTCAGCGGCGGCACCCAGGCTGTGAACATCACCCAGGCCAGCCTGGCGGTGACCACCTCGGACGTCACCAAGACCTACAACGGCAGCCTGGCGGCGGCCGGCACGGCCGTGGTGGCCAGCGGTGGCACGCAGCTGTACGACACCGACAGCCTGTCGGGCGGCAGCTTCGCTTACACCAACGCCAACGCGGGCAGCGGCAACAAGACCGTGAGCACCACGGGCGTGACGGTGAACGACGGCAACGGCGGCGGCAACTACAGCGTCAGCTACGTCGACAACACCAGCAGCACCATCCACAAGGCCGACATCACTGTCAGCACCAGCAACGTCAGCAAGACCTACGACGGCGCGCTCACGGCGGTGGGCCAAGCCGTGGTGACACTGGGCACGCTGTACCACAACGCCAGCAACGGCGGCGTGCAAGACAGCCTGTCGGGCGGCAGCTACGCCTACACCGACGCCAACGCCGGCAGTGGCAACAAGACCGTGACGGTGGCCGGCGTGACGCTGAGCGACGGCAACAGCGGCGGCAACTACAACGTCAGCTACGCCGACAACACCACCAGCACCATCAACAAGGCCAGTCTGACCATCGGCACCGCCGATGTGAGCAAGGTCTATGACGGCAGCCTGTCGGCCAATGGCACGCCGGTGGTCCTGGCGGGCACGCTGTACGCCAATGCCAGCAACGCAGGCCTGACCGACAGCTTGTCCGGTGGTACCTACGCCTACACCGACAAGAACGTCGGCGCGAACAAGACCGTGACCGTGGCTGGTGTGACGGTGAGCGACGGCCATGCTGGCGGCAACTACGACGTCAGTTATGCCAGCAACACCAGCAGCGCCATCACGCCCAGGCCATTGACGGTCTCGACCGTGGTCGCCGACAAGGTTTATGACGGCACGGTCAGCGCCACTGTCACCGGCTACAGCCTGGTCAACGTGGTGGCGGGTGAGAGCCTGACGCCGGTCTACGCGGGCTCGGCCAGCTTCGCCGACAAGACGGCGGCCGACGGCAAGACGGTGACCATCACCGGCATGGGCCTGCTCAGCGGCACCGGGCTGGCCAGCAACTACAGCCTGCCCAGCACCGCCACCGGCACCGCCAGCATCAGCAAGGCCGATCTGCATGTGGCCGGCGTGGTGGCGGTCGACAAGGTCTACGACGGCACGCTCAACGCCAGCATCAACACCTCGGTCGCGGCGCTGACCGGCAAGATCGGCGCCGACGACGTGAGCGTGGGCTCGATGACCGGCACATTTGCCGACAAGGACGTGGGCAACCACAAGGCCGTCACGGGCAGCGGCTTCGTGCTGGCTGGCACCGACGCGGTGAACTACAACCTGATCCAGCCCACCGGGCTGCAGGCCAGCATCACGCCGCGTGCGCTCACGGTTTCCGCCACCGGCGAGAACAAGGTCTATGACGGCAGCACCGCCGCCACCGTGGCCCTGGCCGACAACCGGGTGACCGGAGACGACCTGGGCTTCAACTACGCGGCCAACTTCCTCGACAAGAACGTCGGCGTCAACAAGTACATCGGCGTCACGGGCATCGCCCTGTCAGGCGCCGACGCCGGCAACTACAGCGTCAATAACGCGGCGGCCGCCTACGCCAACATCGACAAGGCGACCCTGCTCATCGGCGCCCAAGGCGTCAACAAGGTCTACGACGGCAACACCTCGGCCAGCGTGACCCTGTCCGACAACCGGGCGACCAACGACAACCTGGTGCTCACCTTTGCGGACGCCAGCTTCGCCAGCCCGGCGGCCGGCATCGGCAAGACCATTGCCGTGCAGGGCATCAGCCTGGGTGGCGTCGACGCGGGCAACTACAGCTACAGCACCACGACCACCGGCCAGGCCGACATCCTGGGCAAGCTGCTCACCGTGACGGGTGTGCAGGCCGTGAGCAAGGTCTATGACGGCAATGCCAATGCCACGCTGAACACGGCGAACGCCGCCCTGTCCGGCGTGTTGGGGGGCGACGCCGTGACCCTGGGCCTGGGTACCGGCCTGTTCGACAACCAGAACGCGGGTCTTGGCAAGGCGGTGACGGTCACCGGATTCCAGCTCGCAGGCGCGAATGCCGATTCCTACATCCTGGTGAACCCCAGCGGCTTCACGGCCGACATCACGCCCAAGGCGGTCACCGTCAGCGGCATCACGGCGGCCGACAAGACCTACGACACCACCACGGCGGCGGCGGTGAATGCCGCAGGCGCGCGCATCAATGGCCTGGTGGCCGGCGATCTGGTGCAGCTCAGCGTCACCGGCGTCTTTGCCGACAAGAACGCAGGGCAGGGCAAGACCGTGCTGCTGACCAGCCAGTACACCGGCAACGAGGCCGGCAACTACCGCATCACCGACCAGACCACCACCACCGCCAGCATCGGCAAGGCCGCCCTGGCCACCACCGGCGCCACGGTGCAAGACCGGGTGTACGACGCCACCAAGGTGGCCGCCATCACCGGTGCCAGCCTCACCGGTGTGCTGGGCGCCGACCAGGTGGGCTTGGCCAGCAGCCTGGGCCACTTCGCCGACAAGAACGCAGGCGCCGACAAGCCCGTCACCGCCGCACTGGTGCTGGGTGGCGCCGACGCCGGCAACTACGACCTGGCCCAGCCTGTGGGCCTGACCGCCAGCGTCACGCCAGCGCCGCTGACGGTGTCGGGCATCTCGGCCTCGAACAAGGTCTACGACGCCAGCACCGCAGCTGTCGTCAGCACCGGCGCCGCGGTCTACGCCGGGCTGCTGAGCGGCGACGTGGTCAGCGTCAGTGCCACGGGCCAGTTCGGCGACAAGAACGTGGGCAACGGCAAGACGGTGACCCTGACCCGCCAGTACAGCGGTGCCGATGTGGGCAACTACACCATCACCGACCAGGCCGAGACCACGGCCAACATCACGCCAGCGGCGTTGACGGTGTCGGGCATCACCGTGTCCGACAAGGTCTATGACGCCAGCACCGCCGCCGGGGTCAACACCAGCGCAGCGGTGTACACCGGCCTGCTGGGCGGCGACATGGTGAGCGTCAGTGCCACGGGCCGTTTCGGCGACAAGAACGTGGGCAACGGCAAGGCCGTGAGCCTCACCAGCGAGTACAGCGGTGCCGATGTCTCGAACTACAGCATCACCAGCCAGTCGCAAGCCAACGCCAGCATCACGCCGGCCGTCATCTCGAATGTCACCGGCATCGCGGCCGTGGACAAGACCTACGACGGCAGTCTGATCGCTGGGCTGGACACCCACTTGGCAGGGTTTGCCGGCCTGATCGCTGGAGATCAACTGGTGGTGGCGCGGGCCGATGGCCGCTTTGCTGACCGGAATGCCGCCAGCGACAAGCCGGTCAGCATCAGCGGCATCCAGTTGGGCGGCACCGACGCCGGCAACTACCGCCTGGCAGACAACACCGCCAGCGCGGTGGCCACCATCCACAAGGCGCCACTCACGGTGCAGGTGACGGTGCCAGACAAGTTCTTCGACGGCACCTCCCAGGCCGTGGTGCAACTGGGCGACAACCGGGTCGCCGGTGACGCCCTGACGCTGACCTATGCCAGCGCCGCTTTCGACAACGCCTACGTGGGCAACGGCAAGACCGTGATCGTGCGCGGCATCGAGATCGCCGGTGGCGCTGACAGCAGCAACTACGAGTTGGCCCGGTTCGACACCACGGCCAGCGGCAGCATCCTGGACACCAAGTTGTGGGTGCCGCTGAACCCGGCGGCCCCCACACCGTGGACGGGCAACCCGACGCCCCAGGCCCCGGCCTCCTTGTTGGACACCACCTGGCCGGCGGCCACGCCGCCGACCTCGGGTGGCGCGCAGCCAGCGGCCGGTGCGGCGCCCTTGGCAGGGGCCAGCCCCGCCGCCGAGGGAGTTCAGCCGTCGACAACGGGTGGCAGTGCATCAGCGCTCGTAGGCGGCCAACCGGCCGCAGAGGGTGCCGTGGGCATGTCCCAGGGCGGTCAGCCCAGCTCCGACGGCAGCGTCGGCACTGGCTCGTCTGGCCGAGCCCAGGCCGCCGGCGGCGGCAATGCCCAGGTGGCGCCCAGCGGTACGGCGGACGAGATCCGGGTCGAGCTGCTGACCAAGCCGGCTGCGGGAGTGCTTGGGTTGGTCAACGTCAGCGTTCCGTCCCAGCGCGACTCCTTCGTGGTGGCGCTGCCCAAGGACATCTACGCCGACTTGCCGGCGCAGGCACTGAGGGCGGGAAGCGCAAGCCTGGAACGAGGCGGGGAACTGCCTGCTTGGTTGGCCTTCAATCTGGATGACATGACCCTGATTGGCAAGTTCGTGCCAGCCGACAGCCTGCCCATCCGTTTGCTCATTGAGTTTCAGGGCCGTCGCACCGTGGTGGTGGTCACCCGGTCGGGTCTGCGCTGATTTGTCGACGGGCCTCTCGCAGCCGTTCCTATGGGCGCCTCACCACCAGGGGGTGAGGCGCCCATGTGTTTGCTGAGTTCCTGCATGGCATGCGGGTCGAGCGGAACCGGATGGCCCAAGGGTCAACGCGCACCTTGGGTTGGATGCCTCAAAGCGGCGCCAGCCCGCACGGTCTTCAGGCAACGCTCATTGGTCTCGGCGGCGCGTCGGCAAGTCGAGCGGCCGGTCGGGTCCATGTCGAACACGTCTTCATGGAGCCCGTCGATGCGAGTGGGAATCGGATCGCCGTTCTCGTCGACCTCGAACAACCCCCACTCCAGATCCTCGACCTCGGGCTCGGAAAAACCTGGGTCAGCGAGCTGGCAGCAGAACGGGAACAGCAGCTCCGCCTGCACACCGCGCGCGATGTCGACCAGGTCCTGCTTGGCAACGCCGGCCGCCACGGCACGCTGGAGCGCCAAGCCGACGCCCGCAAGCTGTCCACCTGGCTGGTTTGCGGCTTCCTTGAGCTTGGCAAGTTTTCATCAGCGCCATTGTGCGGGCCGCGCCACGCCTGATCGGAGGGCTGCCCGTGGCCTTCGCAAAGCACACGGCGGCTTTGCCGGGCTCAGCCGCCCGGCAGCTTGCCCGCGTCACGGCCCTCCAGCGCACGGTGGGCGTTGCACAGGGTGATGTCCACGCGGGTGCCGACGGCCAACGCGTTCACTTGCAGCGAGCCACCGTGCGCCCGCGCGATCAGGCTGGCCAGCCACAGGCCCAGCCCTTCCAGGCCCTGGTGCTCGGCGTGGCTCAGGCCGGCCCTCAACCTCTCCAAGGTGTCGGGGGCGATGCCCGTGCCATCGTCCTGCACGCTGATGCACACGCAGGCATCTGCAGCGGCCACGGTCACGCTCACGTGGGTGGCGCCGTGGCGCACGGAGTTGTCCACGAGGTTGCTCAGCGCGGCGGCCAGCAGATTGGCGTCGGCCTTGAACGCCACCTCCTGCGTCACCGTCACCGCCACCTGGCCCACGGAGATGGCGTGCATCAGGTGGGCCAGATCCACAGGGGTTGGTTCCAGCTTGCCGGTGGAGCGGAACATGCCCAGCAGCGAGGCCACCACGCGCCCCAGGCGCTGGGCCGCCAGGCGGGTCTGGCGCAGCCGGGGCTGGGTCTGCGGCGTGGCCTCGCGCAGGGCCAGGGCCAGCTGCGCTTCCAGGCCGGCCAGTGGCGTGCGCAAGGCATGGGCGGCATGGGCCGAGAACGCGCGCTCGCGCTCCACCAGGCGGGCCAGGCGGCCGCCCAGCTCTTCGATGGACTGCTGCACCGGTATCAGCTCGCGCCGCGTGACGGCTGGCAAGGGCTGGCCGGCCAGCGGGTCGTAGGCGCGCACCGCGTTCGACAGGCGCTGCAGCGGCTCCAGCTCCACGCGCGCGCGGCGGCTGAGCCAGGCCGCGCTGGCGGCGGCGATCAGCCAGGTCATGCCCACGATGACGATCATGGCCTCCAACTCGTGCCGGTGCCGCTCGTGGGCGTCCTGGGCCACGTAGAGGTACTTGCCGTTGGCCCCCAATGGCATGGACCGCACCCGCCAGGCTTGAGGGCTGTCGGCAAAGCCGTCCAGGGCCTGGTGCAGCAAGGGCTGCTCGGGCGCCTTGGACGAACGCACCACGATGCGGTTGCTGGCGCCCTGCACCACCTGCCACACCAGTTGTTCTTCGTGCGGCACGGTGGGCATGACCATGGTGGCATCGGTGTCGCTGCTGGCCAGCGGCTGCACCAGGCCGTAGAGGATCTCGGCCGACTCCTGCAGCGTGCTGTCCATCAGGCCGTTGACGGAGCGGCTGACCAGAAAGCCCACCAGCATTGCGGTGAGCAGCGAGCCCGCCACGTTCACGCCCATCACGGCGCGCAGCAGCCGGTGCTGTATCGACGACCTGGGCATCAGCTTCTCACCCGGTAGCCCAGACCGCGCACGGTCTCGACGATGTTCTTGCCCAGCTTGCGGCGCAGGTTGTAGAGGTGCACCTCGATGGCGTTGCTGGCCAGCTCCGACTCGAAGCCCAGCATGAGGGCCTCCAGGTCGGCCTTGGACACGGTGCGCCCGGCGCGCAGCGTCAGCGCCTCCAGCAGCGACCATTCACGCGCGGTGAGGTCGACCCGGATGCCGTGCTGGCTCACCAGGCGGCGGGTCAGGTCGATCTCGACATCGTCGGTGCGGTAGACCTGCCCGCCCATGCCGGCCGCGCGGCGCGTGGCGGCGCGGATGCGGGCCGACAACTCTTCAGGGGCGAAAGGCTTGACCAGGTAGTCGTCGGCACCGGTGTCCAAGCCCTTGATGCGGTCACTGAGCAGGTCGCGTGCGGTGATCACCAGCACCGGCGTGCTCAGGCCGCGCCGGCGCAAGCCGCTGACCCATTCGAGGCCCGAGCCGTCGGGCAATTGCCAGTCCACCACCAGCGCGTCCCAGGGCTCGTTCGCCAGCGGCGTGGCCTCGCACAAGCGCTGGCACCACTGCACGCTGTGGCCCTCGGAGCGCAGGAATTCTGCCAAGCCGTCGCCCAGGAGGGGGTCGTCTTCCAACAGCAAAAGGCGCATGGCGTGGCGGGGAATGGGGCGGGCAAAGGGGCGGCGAGCGGGCTGCGCAAAACGATAACACCGGGCCGGCGCGGGCCTCTTCAGTTTGGCTTCATCTGGCTTCAGGGCCGCTTCATGCCCGCAGCCCAGACTGCGGCCCGTCACAGCACCCCCTGAACGAAAGCCCCGCATGAACGCCCCCACCTTGCTCTGCCTGACCGCGCTGGCCAGCGCCTGCGCCGCCCACGCCGCCCCCAATGCCGTGGTGCAACTGGACGCCCAGCAGCTGCAACTGGGCCGCATCGCCACCGACGCCGCGCGCCGGGTGGGTGGCCCGCAAAGCACCGAGGTGCTGGTGCTGCAGGGCATGGCGGTGCTGCCGCCGCAGGCCAACCAGGTGGTCAGCGCGCCGCTAGCCGGCTTTGTGCAAAACCTGAAGGTGGCGCCGGGCCAGACCCTGTCCGCCGGCCAGCCGGTGGCCCTGCTGTACAGCAGCGCACTGATGGAAATGCAGCGCGACTGGGTGCAGGCCAACGTTGGCCTGAAGCAGGCCAACGAGCGCCTGGCGCGCGAAACGCAGATGGCCGCCGACGGCATCGTGGCCGAGGCCCGCGTGCGCGAGGCCCGCCATGCCCAGGTGCAGGCCCAGGTGGCGCTGGACGAGCGGCACGCTGCGCTGCGCCTGGCCGGCTACAGCCCGGCCCAACTGGGCCAACTGGGCGCCCAGCCGCAGGTGCAGCCCACGCTGGACGTGCGCGCGCCGCTGGCCGGTACCGTGATCGAGGTCACCGCCGTGGCGGGCCAGCGCGTGGAGGCCGGTGCGCCGCTGCTGCGCATCGCCCGGCCTGGGCCCATGACGCTGGAGCTGCAGGCCACGCCAGCGCAAAGCGCCCGCGTCAAGCCGGGCGCCGCCGTGGGTGTACAGGGCTGCCGCAGCGTGGGCCGGGTGCAGGCCATTGCGCCGCTGATCCGTGAGAGCAACCAGACCACCACCATCCTGGTCAACGTGCCCGACGCGGCCACCTGCCTGCGCCCCAACCAGGCGGTGAGCGCCCAGGTGGCGCTGCGCGACCAGCCGGGCAGCCCGGTGTCGGTGCCCGCCAGTGCGGTGTTCAAGCACGGCGGCAAAGACTATGTGTTTGTGCGCGAGAAGGCCGGCTTTCGCGCCGCCTCGGTGGTGGTGGCGGGGCGTGCCGAAGGTGGCGTGATGCTGAGCCAGGGCGTGGCCCCGGCCACCCCGGTGGTGGTGTCGGGCGTCACCACGCTCAAGGGCGCCTGGCTGGGCCTGGGTGAAACCGCCGAGGGCGTGCGCTGATGTTGTCGCGTCTGGTGGCGTTTTCGCTGGCCCAGCGCATGCTGGTGCTGGTGGCCGTGCTGGGCCTGGTGGGCGCCGGCTGGATGGCGCTGGGCGAGCTGCCCATCGACGCCTTTCCCGATGTCTCCAGCACCCAGGTCAAGCTGGTGTTGAAGGCGCCGGGCATGACGCCCGAGGAGGTGGAGACCCGCATCACCGCCCCCATCGAGCAGGAGCTGCTGGGCATTGCGCACCAGAAGGTGCTGCGTTCGCAGTCCAAATACGCGCTGGCCGACATCACGGTGGACTTTGAGGATGGCACCGACATCTTCTGGGCCCGCCAGCAGGTCACCGAGCGCCTGGGTGCGGTGCTGCCGGGGCTGCCTTCCACCGTCACCGGCGGCCTGGCGCCCATCACCACGCCGCTGGGCGAGGTCTTCATGTTCACGGTGGAAGGGCCGCAGACGCTGGAGCAGCGCCGCTCGCTGCTGGAGTGGGTGATACGCCCGCAACTGCGCGCCATCCCCGGTGTGGCCGAGGTGAACTCGCTGGGCGGCATGGTGCGCAGCTTCGAGGTCACGCCCGACCCGGTGGCCCTGGCCGCGCGCGGCCTCTCGCTCGACGACCTGCAGCAAGCCATCCAGGCCAACAACCGCAGTGACGGCGCCGGCCGCCTGAGCGAGAACGGCGAGGCCCTGCTGGTGCGCGCCGACGGCAACGTGAGTTCGCTGGCCGACCTGGGCGCCGTCATCGTGCGCAGCCAGGGCGGTGCGGCCGTGCACCTGCGCGACGTGGCCCAGGTGGGCATGGGCCACCTCACCCGCTATGGCGCCGTGACGCAAGACGGCCAAGCCGAGGCCGTCGAAGGCCTGGTGCTGGCCATGCGCGGCGCCAACGCCCGCCAGGTGGTGGCACAGGTGCGCGCGGAGCTGGGCAAGCTGGAGCGCACCCTGCCCACCGGCGCCAGCATCAAGCCCTTTTACGACCGCGGCCACCTGGTGGAGCGTGCGGTGGCCACCGTCACCAAGGCGCTGGGCGAGGCCATCGTGCTGGTGGTGGTGCTGCTGTTCGTGTTCCTGGGCAACCTGCGCGCCGCGCTGGTGGTGGCGCTGATCCTGCCGCTCTCGGCGCTGCTGACCTTTGTGCTGATGCGCCAGTACGGCCTGAGCGCCAACCTGATGTCGCTGGGCGGCCTGGCCATCGCCATCGGCATGCTGGTGGACGCGGCCGTGGTGGTGGTGGAGAACATCGAGGCCCATGCCAACGAGCCGCTGCCGGGCATCCCGCGGGCGCGGCTGCACACCATCTTCCGCGCCGTGCAGGAGGTGACCGTGCCGGTGACGGCCGGCATCGCCATCATCATCATCGTCTTCACGCCGCTGCTGACGCTGCAGGGACTGGAAGGCAAGCTGTTCGGCCCGGTGGCGCTGACCATCGTCTTTGCGCTGGGCGCTTCGCTGCTGCTCTCGCTCACGGTGATCCCGGTGCTGGCGTCGATGCTGCTCAGCACCCAGGCCCACGGCACGCCGCGCCTGGTGCGCTGGCTGGAAGCCGTCTATGCCCGCGCGCTGGTGGCGGCGCTGGCGCGGCAAAAGCTGGTGGTGGGCCTGGCCGTGGTGGCGCTGGCCGGCGCCGCCACGCTGTTCCCCTACATCGGCAAATCCTTCATGCCCAGCCTGGACGAGGGCGACATCATCATGCAGCTGGAGAAGCTGCCTTCGATCAGCCTGGACGAATCGCTGCGCATCGACCAGCAGGTGCAGCGCAAGCTGCTGGCCGAGGTGCCCGAGGTGCAGCGCGTGGTGGCGCGCACCGGCTCCGACGAGCTGGGCCTGGACCCGATGGGCCTGAACGAAACCGATTCATTCCTGGTGCTCAAGCCGCGCGAGCAATGGCGCGACCCGAGCAAGGAGGTGCTGGTCGACCGCATCCGCGAGGCTGTGCGGCGCGTGCCCGGCGTGAACGTCAGCTTCACCCAACCCATCGAGATGCGCACCTCCGAGATGCTCTCGGGCGTGCGCGGCGACCTGGCGCTGAAGATCTACGGCCCCGACAACACCCAGCTCGCCGAGCTGGCCAACGCCGCCGTGGCCCAGCTGCAGGCCATCCGCGGCAGCGAGGACGTGCTGACGGTGCAGAACTCGGGCGTGCAGTACCTGCAGGTCAAGCTGGACCGCGAGGCCATCGGCCGGCTGGGCCTGTCGGCCGAGCAGGTGCAGAACGCGCTGCGCATGCTGGTGGACGGCAGCAACGCGGGCGTGGTGATCGAGCACGGCCGGCGTTTGCCGCTGATCATCCGTGGCCCGGCCGGCTTTGCCATGTCGGAGCAGACCTTCCGCCAGCTGCGCCTGCCGGTGAGCCAGGGCGAAGCCATCGCGCTGGCCAGCGTGGCCAGCCTGGAGGTGCAGGACGGCCCGGTGAAGGTGGACCGCGAGAACGCCTCGCGCATGGTGGTGGTGCGCGCCAACGTGCGTGGCCGCGACCTGGTGGGCTTTGTGGACGAGGCCAAGGCCGCCATTGCCGCCAAGGTGCCGCTGCCGCCGGGCTACCGCGTGACCTGGGGCGGCCAGTTCGAGAACCAGCAGCGCGCCTCGGCCCGGCTGGCCGTGGTGGTGCCGGTGGCGCTGGGCCTGATCTTCCTGGTGCTGTTCGCCACGCTGGGCTCGGTGCGCCAGGCGGCGCTGGTGCTGGCCAACATCCCGTTCGCGCTGGTGGGCGGTGTGGTGGCACTGGCGCTCACCGGCGAGTATTTGTCGGTGCCGGCCTCGGTGGGCTTCATCGCGCTGATGGGCATCGCCGTGCTCAACGGCCTGGTGATGATCTCGCACTTCAACCAGTTGCACGAGCGCGGCCTGCCGCTGGCCCGCGTGGTGGTGGAAGGCGCGGTCCGCCGCCTGCGCCCGGTGCTGATGACCGCCAACATCACCGCCTTCGGCCTGATCCCGCTGCTGCTGGCCAGCGGCCCCGGCTCTGAAATCCAGCGGCCGCTGGCCATCGTGGTCATCGGCGGCCTGCTCAGCGCCACCTTGCTCACGCTGGTGCTGCTGCCCATCCTGTTCCAACGCTTTGGGGTGGCTCGCCACCCAGCTTCCCATGACGCATTGCCTGCTCACACTGAACCTGCCCTTGGCGCTTGAGGACGAAGTGCTCGACGTCCTGCTCGCCCATCCCGACTGGAGCGACGGCTTCTCGGTCGTGCACACCGAGGCCTTTGGCCGTGACGTGGCCCTGCCCAGCGTGATGGAGCAGATCCGCGGCCGCGCCAAGCGCTGCGATGTGCGGCTCTCGCTGGCGCGAGACCGCGTGGAGCTGGTGCTGGCGGCCCTGAAGCACGCCTGCCCCAACCCCTCCATCAGCTACCGGGTGCTGCCGGTGGAATCGCACGGGTGCCTGGTATGAAGCGCCTCGCCCCTTGGCTGCTGGCCTGCGCCAGCCTGGGCGCACAAGCCGCACCCGAACCTGCCGCGCCCGAGCTGGCCGGCCTGCCGCCCACCGCAGCGCTGCAGGCCGCGCTGGACGCGCTGCCGCTGACCCAGGCCGCACGCCAGCAAGGCCTGGCCGACATGGCCGCAGCGGGTGCCCAGCGCCTCTCGCCCTACGAGTGGACGGCCCGCAGCAGCCTGGCCCAGCGCAGCGACACCCAAGGCCAGCGCTGGAACGAGCCCGAGCTGGGGCTGGAGCGCACGCTGCGCTGGCCCGGCAAGGCCGGCCTGGACGACGCCCTGGCCGGCCGCGCCGAAGCCCTGGCCCAGGCCAGCTGGGCCGCACGCTGGCGCGAAGCCGCGCAGGCTCTGCTGCAGACTTGGTTTGACCTGGTGCGCGACGAGCGCCGCGCCCAGGGCGCCAACGCCCAGGCCGCGCTGGCCGCCCAGCAGTTGGAGGTGGTGCGCCTGCGCGTGGCAGCGGGCGACGCGCCGCGCCTGGACTGGTTGCAGGCCCAGTTGGAGCACGAACGCCTGGCGGCCGAGCAGGCCGCCGCCGCCTTGCGTGCGCGGCTGGCGCGGGCCGATTGGCAGCGGCGCTACCCGGCACTTGGCGAGACGCCCGTGGCATTGCCGCCGTCGGCACCCGATGTGGCCGCCAGCGACACCACCGCCACGGCAACCGCCACGCCCGAGCTGCTCAAGGCCCGCCATGAATCGGCGCTGGCCGAACTGCGCGCCCGCCGCATCCACCTGGACCGCCACGCCGACCCCACGCTGGGGCTGCGGCTGGCGCGCGAGCGCGGCGGCGAAGAGCGGGTGCTGGGCCTCAGCCTCAGTTGGCCCTTTGGCGGCCCGCAGCGCGACGCCCGCGCCCGCAGCGCCGCCGCAGAAGCCGCGGCCGCCGCCGCGCGCCTGCAAGACGCCGAGCGCCAGGCCGCCGGTGCGGCCGAGACCGAGCGCCTGCTGGCCCAGGGCCTGGCCCGCACCCACGCCCAACTGGCGCGCGTGGCCACGCAGGCCGACGACACCGCCGCCCTGTCGCGCCGCGCCTATGCCGCCGGCGAACAACCGCTCACGGCCGTGCTGCAGGTGCAGCGCCAGGCCCGCGAGGCGCGCACCGCCGCTGAACTTGCGCTGATCGATGCCCTGCAGGCCCACGCGCAGTGGCTGCTTCGAAACCAGCGCCTGCTGCCTGCCCCCGCCCTGGGCGACACCACCCCGCCCTGAGAGCTTGTGAGTCTTTCCCCCATGCCCGCCTTGCACGCCAAAACACCCTTGCTCGTCGTTGCAAATGCGCGCCATAGCCCGGGCTATGGCTGTGCTTTGCGCCCAGATCAAGGGCGTTTTGACGCGCCTTTCGGGCACGGGCGAAAAACTCTCAAGCTCTGACCCCTGCCATGCGCTACATGCCCGACAGCCCACCGCCCGCCCGCAAGAAGGCGCCGCAGCCCGACGCGCTCGCCTCCACCCACTGGTGCGCCACCCAGCCGGCCGACTCCCTCAGCGGTGCGCTGAGCCAATCCTTCCTGGCCGACCTGCGGCGCTTTGAAGACCAGCCCAGCGGCTGCGGCATGTTGGCTGCGTTGGCCGCCAGCGTGCGCCACAACCGCAACGTGGCCTTGCACCTGTGGGGCGACGAGGGCCAGGTCGTCACGCTCAAGGTGTATCCGCGCGAGCGTTGGGTGCAGTGCAACCTGGACCTCACCGCGCTGTCGGAGCCCGAGCTGGCGAAGCTGCAGCTCTCGCATGCGGAGGGCCTGCCGCCACTGCGCGAAGCCATGCCTGTTTGCGCCACCGACAGCTGCGGGCCGCTGGGGCCGCTGCTGTGGCAACTGGCCACGCTGGGGCCCGCCCACGAGCTGCTGCCGGAGATCGCCGGCACGGCGAAGTACCGGTTGGCCCCGGCCCCGCACCTCGACGAGCTGCCCACCACCGCCGCCATGGCACGGCTGCTGTCGTGCCTGCGCGGGCCACCAGCCACCGTGCGGGCACTGGCCCATGCCGCCGGTTGCGAGACGCAGCAGGTGCACCGGTTTCTCAATGCGCTCTACCTGCAGTCCGCCCTGATGGTGACGCGCTCGTGTTCCGCCAACTGAGCCGCCTGCCGCGCCCAGACCCACCCCTCACCCAACGACTTGACATGACCCACCGCGCCATCCGCACCACCGCCCTGGTCCTGACCCTGGGCCTCACCACGCTGCTCACTGCGGGCTGCGCCTCGGGTTGGGAAAAGCCCACGGAGAAAGACGGCAGCTGGTGCTATTGGTTTGGCCGCAGCCTGGCCAGAAAGCGCACCGAGACCTGCACGCCGCACCCGGTGCCCGACCTGCAGACCGACCTGCAGGCCAAGACCTTCGCGCCCGATCCGGAGGCCGTCACACTCTATGTGGTGCGCCGCAGCATGGACGACTACCGCTACCTCGTCCCGGTGATGGTCGACGGCAAGCACAGCGTCGAGACCATTCCGGGCTCCTACGTGAGGATGCGGCTGCAACCTGGCTCGCACCAGCTCTCCATCGTGTGGAACGGCAAGACGGCCGACCAGAACGTGCAGGGCAAAGCGGGCGATGTCCAGGTGCTGCAGGTGGCAGGTCTGTCCACCGACAAGAACAGCCAGTTCAGCTGGAGCGAAAAACCCGCAGACGACGCACGCCAGCGGGTTTTGAAATCCAAATTGATCCGAGACCTTGATCTGCGGTGACGGGACAGCGGGCCCGGCAGGCGCCGGCCGGCAGAGGCCGGCCCCGCCTGGATCAGGTCAGAGCTTGGTGGCGGCGGCGAGGATGTCGCGCACCTGCGAGCCGTAGGCCGACACCTTGGCCGGGGCGGCCTGCAGCTCTGCGCTCACCAGGGTGGCGAATTCCTGCGGGTTCTTCGCGGCCATCAGGGCCTGGGTGTTCTTGGTGGCTTCGGCGAACGACGCCTTGGCCATGTCGAGGTTCAGCTGGCCCAGCTTCTGCAGGCTGGCGAGGAATTGGGTGCTGGACTGTTGCAGGTCGGCGAAATGGGTGGACATGGTGTTTCCTGGGTTGGTTTTGCTGCACTGCAGCACGACCTCAGTCTAGAGAGAGTGACGCCGTGTAGCAAGCGATATTTGCTGCAATGCAGCATTTCTAGAGAGCACCCTCGAAAAGCCGGCTTTGCGCCCGGGGTGCTGCAGCCTCTGCTGGGCAGCCCATGGCTTGCACACCGAAACACGCTCGCACACCTGCTCACGCAACGGCAGGGCGCCGCCGTCAACGCCCACGCTGGCCCCACGTTCTTGACAGGCACGCACCACACTTGGTGTGCCCTTGGGAGTCTTTCGCATGCTTCGCACCTTCGTCGCCACCGCCCTGCTGGTCACGGCCGCCCTGGTTGGCCCCTCAGCCCATGCCGGGGTGCAGTGGTCCATCGGCATCAACCTGCCGGCGCCAGTGGCGGTGGTGCCCGGCGGCTATGTGGTGCAAGCTGCGCCGGTGTACGTGGCGCCCGCACCCCAGGTGCGCTATGTGCCGGCCCCGGTGTACACGGCGGCACCGGTCTACGAAGCCCCGGTGGTTTATGCGCCGCCGCCGGTGTACGAGGCTTACCCCGCTTGGCGCCGTGATGCGGGTGAGCGCTGGGAGCGGGCCGAGTGGGAGCGCCGGGCGCGTCGCGAGCGTGAACGGCGCCACCACCATCACCACGACAACGACGGCCGTTGGTGAGCGCGGCAGGCTGACGGTGTGCGCTACGGCGCCTCGTCTGCGGCGGCCCGCACGTGCCCCAGACACCACAGCGCGATGAAGCGCTGAAGCTCCAGCCGGTCGAAGTTCTCGGCAGTGGCGATGTCGCTGGCCAGGTACCCGAACTCGGCGCATTCGGCGCGGTGGTCTTCCAGCTCGGGGTCGCCCTCGTGGGCCATCTGCGCCAGCTCGGCGTCGAAGTGCGTGCGGGCCTGCGCCGTCAGCTGCTGGTAGGCGGCGTTGAAGCGGGCGGCGCCGGCTTCGTCGTCGGGGCCTGCGCACACATCGGCCAGCACATTGCACTGCGCGAGCAGGCCCTGGTGCTGGGTGTCGATGGACTCGTCGCCGGTGCGGTACGCCGGGCTCCATTCCACGCGGATCGGCATGGCCGCCTCACTTCCAGAAAACAGCGGGTTCAGAAACCCAGGGATTCGACCACGGCCACGAGGTCGGCAAAGCTGGCTTGGCGCAGCTTGGCGGCCAGCGCGGGTTTGTCCAGCCCCTCGGCCTCGAAACGGGTGAGTTCCACCTCCATGGGCAGCTCGCGGATCTCGAGCGTGGACATGAAGCCGATGTGGCAGATGTGGGCCAGGCACTGCCGCTCAGGCTCGCTGAGCGGCAGGCCATGGCGCTCCATCAGCGCCATGTAGCGCTCGGCCGTGCGGTTGAGCTTGCCGCTGATCTCCAGCGTGTTCTTGTGCCCTTCGGTGAGGATGGCCAGCGGCGGGCCGAAGAAGACCTGGGTCTTGCCCACGTGGCGGGTCTGCTCTTCGCGCGTGAGCGCGGGGGCCACCCAGGTGGGGTCGCCGCGCACCGGCTGGGGCGCGGCGTCTTCAGGCGAGGGTTCGGGCAGTTCGTTCATCAATGCTGGGCAATCGGGTGGACGAGCTCGTGCTTGGCGTCCTTCATGCCTTTGGGCAATTGGGGCGGGGTCTCAGGCTGCAACTGGATGAAGCCCTTGTTGCGCACGCCGTCTTGCACGTTGTGCGGGTTGTGGCACTCGGTGCAGGTGAACCAGCGCTTCTTGCCGTTGCTGGCGAACTCGCCGATGCGCTTGCCGTGGATGCCGTCGCGCCAGTCGCGCAGCTTGTCGCCGTGGCACTTGCCGCACAGCAACTGCGGCTGGTCCATGCTGATCGGGTCGCCGAAGTTGTCGATGAGCATGTTGCGCTTGGTGGCGTGGTGGCAGTCCAGGCACCAGATGCGGTCGCGGCCGTGCTGCAGATTGACCAGGTCCGGCACCATCGCCGACATCGTCGGGATGGGGGTCGGCCTCTTGTCCTTGGGCAGCGTCGGCGGTGTGAACTTGGGGCCCACACCGTTGTGGCAGGCTACGCCGCACAGGGGAAAGAGGTTGAGCTTGGCGCTGCGCGCCTTCACCACGGCCTTGCCTTCAGGCAGGGCTTCGAGCTGCGGCATCTTGCCCATGGGCACGGTGCCGTCGTACGGGTCGCCGTACCAGAGCACGGCGCCGGTGGTCGGCGAGCACTTCACGTTGGGCAGGCCGGGCTTGATCTGCCGCTGGGTTACCTCGGTGGCGCCCTTGCGGCTCTCGAAACAGACCACATCCGGTGCAGGCTCCGCACTCGCTGCAGCCGCTGGCACAGCGGCTGCAGCGCCACTCTTGGGCGCGTCCTGGGCGAGCACCGACATCAGCACACCGCCGCACAAGGCCAGGACGATGGCGGGAATGGCAATTCGCTTCATGGTCGTCACCTCACTTCGCCTCGGTCGCCACAGTGGCACCGAACTTGATCTCGCCCAGCAGGATGCCGATGGCCCCCTTGAGCAGGATGGTGAGGATGAAAAAGCCGAAGGCCCAGATGCCCAGCGTCATCAACACCTCGACGAAGGTCGGGTGGTACTCGGTCACCTCGCCGATGGGCGTGGGGATGAAGCCGGGCACGATCAGGCCCATGCCTTTCTCGATCCAGATGCCGGCGAAAGCCATGGCGCAGATGATGGGCAGGCGCTGCATGTTGTTGCGAAACGAAGGGATGAGGAAGAGCACGAACGACACCACCATCAGTACCACCGAGCTCCAGAACCAGGGCACCAGGCCGGTGAGGCCGTGCAGGCCGAACATCAGGTAGTACAGGCCGTTGGCGTGCTCGGTGCGGGCGTAGAGCTCCACCACCACTTCCGAGAGGGTGAGGAAGATGGCGATGCCCAGACACCAGGTGACGATGGTGGCCAGCAGTTGGATGGCGCTATCGTCGATCCAGAACTTGGTGTTCTTGCGGATGATGAGGAAGGCGATGATGATCAGCGCCGGCCCGGCCGCGAACGCGGTGGCGATGAAGCGGATGGGCATCATGCTGTGGAACCACATCGGGCGGGCCGGGTTGGTGGCCAGCAGGAAGGCCGTGACGGTGTGGATGGACAGCGCCCAGACGATGGACACGTACACCAGCGGCATGAAGATCTTCTTGTTCACCGGCACGCCCGTGTATTTCGAGTACAGGTAGTAGAAGCCGACGCCGAAGTTCAGCAGCAGGTAGCCGGTGAGCACCATCACGTCCCAGCCCAGCATCGACGAGAAGCTGTAGATGCCCAGGTAGGGCAGCATGTGCCACAGCCGCTCGGGCCGGCCCATGTGGGCGAACACGAACATCATCACCATGATGACGGCCGAGATGGCCAGCATCTCGCCCAGCACGGTCACCTTGTGCATGCCCTCGTGGTGGTAGACATAGGCGGGGAAGACGATGGTCACCGCCCCGGCGGCCACCCCCACCAGGAACACCAGGTTGGCCAGGTAGAGGCCGTCGTGGATCTGGCTGGTGAGGCCGGTGACGATCAGGCCCTCGGTGTTCTGCAGGAAGTAGACGTAAAGCATGCCCAGGATGAACAGCGAGAGCGTGGCCATCCAGGTGTAGAACTTGGTGCCACCGGTGAGCACGTAGCGCAGGTAGTCGGAAACGAATCTCGTCAGCACGGCCCGCTCCTCAGTCGTAGAAGTAGAAGAACTTCGGGAAGGTGTTGTTCTCGGCCTTGAGGCGGAACACGTTCTTCCTGGCCAGCACCTTGCTCACCTCGCTTTCGGGGTCGAGCAGGTTGCCGAACTTGCGCGCGCCCACCGGGCACACCTCCACGCAGGCCGGGTAGCGGCCCTGGCGGGTGCGCTGCAGGCACCAGTGGCATTTCTCCACCACGCCGCGCATGCGCGGCCGGTTGCCCAGGTAGTGGGTGACCGGGTTCATCTCCTGCTTGGGCAGCACCGGGGTGGTGAGGTTGATGCGGCGCGCCCAGTAGGGGCAAGCGCCCATGCACATGCGGCAACCGATGCACCAGTTGTAGTCGATGACCACCGGGCCGTCGGCCTCGCGGTAGGTGGTGCGCACCGGGCACACCTTCACGCAGGGCGGCTTCTCGCACTGCATGCAGGCGATGGGCATGTAGGTGGCGTCCTTCTCGGGCACCTTGTCGGGCGTGTAGTGGTACTGGCCTTCCAGCACCTGGCCGGCAGGTGAATAGGCATTGCCACCCACCTGGATGCCCAGGCCCTCGGGGTAGCCCTGGTTCATCTTGTCGCCCGAGAACTCGCCGCGCTCCATGCGCAGCACCTGGATCCACTCGATGCGCTCGCCAGGCTTCTCGCCGCGCGACTGGTTGTTCTCGGCCACGCAGGCCTTCACGCAGCGCCGGCAGCCGATGCACTTGCGGATGTTGAGCGCATAGCCCATCAGCACGCCCGGTTGCGGGCCGGTGATGTCGACCGAGACTTTCTTGCCGTATTCCTCGGAGTGGCGCCGCTCCAGCCGCAGGCGGGCCTCGTTCTTCTCGGCGTCGGTCATCAGCCGGTAGTTCTTCTGGAAGTGCTCGGCCCACTCGGTGGCGGCCTCGGCGTCGCCCGACGCCGCCATCAGTGCGCCCGTGCCCATCAGCGACGACAGGCTGACCATGCCGCCCGAGCGCAGGAAGCCGCGGCGCGACGGCGGCCTGGGCTCGGGTGCGGCGGCGGCCGGGTTGGCCGAGGCCGGCTGGTCCTGGCACCCGCAGGTGCCCCCCCCGCAGGAGCCCGAAGGCTGGTGGTCATCGGTGGTCACGGTCGATCTCCCTCAAGTCTGTGGGCGCGCGCCTTGGTCTGGGCCAGGCGCAACAACAGCGGCCGATTGTGGGGAGCGGGCCTTCAGGGCCGTTGACCGCTGTCAACACAGCGGGCCTTGGGGCAGGCTTGTGGTGCGGACGCCGCGTGATCGACATCAAGCGGTGTTGGCGCCAACGTGGCAGACACCCGTTGCCGAGTTGGGGGTAGGCAGAGGCGGGGCGGCTGCCTAGCATTGCCGGCAGCAGCCGGCAGCAGCCGGCAGCGCTGCACCGGTGTTGAACCTCACTCACTCTGGAGACACGCATGAACCGTTTGATTGCCTGGGCCGGGTTGCTGGCCGCGCAGTGGAGCGCCCCGGCGCTGGCCCATGATGCCCGCGAGGGCCAGTGGCAGCAGCTGCAGAACCTGCCCGCCGTGGTGGGGGCCGACGGCCGGACCCACAGCGCCACCTGTTCGGGCTACCCCGGCACCGACCCAGCCTTCAGCTTTTGGGCGCGCAAGGGCAAGTCGAAGAACCTGGTGGTGTACTTTGAGGGCGGTGGCGCCTGCTGGGACAGCCTGACCTGCACCTTCCCCATCAACGGCCAGTTGCCGGCCCAGGTGCCGCAGTTCTTCATGCCGGCCATCGCGGCGGGCAGCACACCGGCCACCTATGACGGCCTGTTCAAGGACGACCCCGCCAACCCGGTGGCCGACTGGAGCTTTGTCTACATCCCCTACTGCACCGGTGACCTGCATGCCGGCTCGTCGGCCAAGACCTATGCCAACGTGGGCCACCCGGTGCTGCCGCTGCCCAGCACCTTCACGCTGCAGCACCGCGGCTTCGACAACTTCATGGTGGTGCTCGACTGGGTGAAGAAGCACATGAAGTCGCCCGAGCGCGTGCTGGTGGCCGGCTCCAGCGCCGGCGGCTACGGCGCCAGCGTCAACTTCCCCTGGGTCGCAAAGACCTACCCCAAGGCCCGCATGCACGTCATTGCCGACGCCAGCCAGGGCGTCACCACCCCGACCTGGGACGCCGGCACGCCGGGCCGCGGCTCGTGGAACATGCAGCTGGCGCCCTGGGTGTTCGGCAGCGATGTGACGGCCATCCGGGGGGCCGACCTGCTGGCCAAGGGCGCCCGGGCCTACCCACGCGCCCGCGTGTCGCAGTTCACCACCGCGATGGACGGCGTGCAGATCGGTTTCTACGGCGTGATGAAGAGCTACTACGGCCCGGGTGGCAGCTGCCCCAACCCGGCCATCGACTGGTACCAGCAGATGTCGGCCAAGCTGCAGGCCTACGACGCGGGCCTGCCCAACTTCCGCCACTACCTGGCCGGCGGCAGCTACCACACCACCCTGCGCAGCCCCAGTTTCTACACCGAGGCTTCCGGCGGCACGGTGTATGCCGACTGGGTGGCCAACATGCTGGAAGATGGCCACCACGCCGAGCGCCAATGGGTGAGCGAGAGCTGTCCCACCTGCCTGATGCAGTTGCCCTGCCCCTGAGCATGGCGGACGACGGTTCCAAGCGCTCCACCACGGACTGGCCGCTGCCCAAGTTCCACTTCCAGGTGGACTGGGGCGGCCACACCCTGAGCTTCCAGGAGGTGTCGGGGCTGGATGCAGAGACCCAGGTGATCGAGTACCGCAGCGGCGGCGCCGCGTTCTCGCCCATCAAGATGCCCGGCATCCGCAAGTTCAGCAACGTCACGCTGAAGAAAGGTGTGTTCCAGGGCGACAAGGCCTTCTGGGACTGGTTCAACCAGATCAGGATGAACACCATCCAGCGCGTGCCCGTCACCATCCGCCTGCTCGATGAAGCCGGCCGGCCCACCATGGTGTGGACACTGGCCAACGCCTGGCCCACCAAAGTCACCGGCACCGACTTGAAAGCCGAAGGCGACGAGGTGGCCATCGAGACCATCGAGCTGGCGCACGAGGGCCTCACCATCGCCAACGGCTGAACCGCCCGGGCTCAGGCGAAGCTGACCAGCACCACGCTGTCGGTGTCGAAGCTGCCCCAGGCCCGCTGGCCGGTCTGCAGGCCCTGCCCGGTGCTGGCCGGCACGGTGGCCTCCAGGCGCTGGCCGCTGGGCAGTTGCAGGCTCACGCCCCAGTGCTCTCGGCCGGGGCGCAGCTCGGCCACCTCGCCGGCCAGCACGTTGCGGCCGGCCGTGGCGCGCGGCGCCTTGGCCAGCACGCTCACCCAGGGCGCCTTGACCAGCGCGTACAGCGTGCTGCCCGGCGCCAGGCCCATGCTTCTGGCCGATTCGGGCGTGATGGTGGCCACGATGTGCTCGTCCAGCAGGTTCAGCACCACGTCCACCAGACCGCCGCGGTCGTTCAGCGCCGCCACGTTGCAGGCGTACTGGTTGCGGGCGCTCGAGCGCATGGTCATGCGGCGGATCAACGTGCGCAGCGCTGGCGCATCGCCCTCGGGCGGGCGCTCGGGCAGGCGGTTCAGCACGTCCTGCTGCGAGCTTTCCATGGCGCGGTAGAGCGCGATGAGCTGGTGTGCATAGTCCGTCAGCCGCGTGCCGCCACCGCCCGCACCGCCGGTGCTGCGCAGCACCAGCGGCTCAGGGCTCAGCTGGTTCAGTTGTTCCAGCGCGTCCCAGGCGGCCTTGTACGAGAGCGGCACCTCGCGCGCGGCGCGGTTGAGCGAGCCGTGCTGGTGGATGGCCTCCAGCAGGCGGATGCGGCTGTCGCTCAGCACGGCGCCCAGCGGGGTTTCCAGCGAGAGGTGGCCCGTGAGCAGGGCCCTGCGGGGTGGGGTGCGGCGGGACGTGGCCATGGTGCGAGTCTATGCGGGCCAACGGCCACGCCCCTACCATGGGCCCCTGCCACCACACCGGTCTTGCCCCCAACCATGTCGCCTCGCCGTGCCCTGTTCCTGCTGCGCTCCCGACCGCGCCTGTGGCTGGCCTGCCTGCTGGGCCTGGGGTTGTTCTGGCTGCAGCCCGCCGACTGGGTGCACCACCTGGGCTCGCGCTTTCTGGTGGCCTGGAACCTGGCCGCGCTGTGCTACCTGGCACTGGCCGTGCACATGATGCGCGGTTCCACGCGCGAGCACATGCTGCGCCGCGCCATCCACCAGGAGGAAGGCCGTTGGCTGGTGCTGGCCCTGGTGGTGCTGGCCTCGCTCACGGTGCTGTACGCCATCGCCTCGCAGCTCTCGGTGGTGAGGGACCTGCACGGCCTGCAGCGCAGCCAGCATGTGGGCCTGGCGGCGCTCACGGTGGTGAGCTCGTGGTTGTTCACCCAGACCATGTTCGCGCTGCAGTACGCACACGACTTTTACCGGGCCCGCGAGCGCGGCCAGCCCGACCCGCTGGCCTTCCCCGGCACCACCGAGCCCAACTACCTCGACTTCATGTACTTCGCCTGCGTCATCGGCACCTCGGGGCAGACGGCCGATGTCTCGTTCAACGGCTCGGCCTTGCGCGGCATGGGCCTGCTGCACTGCGTGCTGTCGTTCTTCTTCAACACCACCGTGCTGGCCCTGACGGTGAACATCGCCGCCGGGCTGTTCTGACGTGGACGGCGCTGCTGCGGCCTGCACAATGCCGCGCATGCCCCAGGCCCAGCCCCTCCACCCATGGCACCGCCGCGCTGCGCACGCCGCGCTGCTGGCCTGTGCGCTGGCGCTGGCGGCCTGCTCGTCGGCCCCCAAACGCGCGGCGGCGGTCGGCGGCAGCACGTCCCCCGCAGCCTCCACCGGCAAGGACGGCCCGCCGCTGGACCGCAGCGTCGACCCGCTGCAGGTGCCCGACGCCGAGCCGCGTGTCGAATCCATCCGCCAAGGCGGCCCGAACAAGCCCTATGAAGTGGCCGGCCAGACCTACGTGCCCGCCGCGGCCGACGTGCCGGTGGTGGAGCGCGGCCTGGCCTCGTGGTACGGCCGGCTGTTCCACGGCCGGCGCACGGCCAGCGGCGAGGTCTACAACATGAACGCAATGACGGCCGCGCACCGCACCATGCCCATCCCCAGCTATGCCCGGGTGCGCAACCCGGCGAACGGGCGCGAGGTGGTGGTGCGGGTGAACGACCGCGGCCCCTTTGCCGCCGGCCGCGTCATTGACCTTTCGTATGCCGCAGCCGTGAAGCTGGGCGTGCAGAACGGCGTGGCGCCGGTGGAGGTGGAGCGCATCACCCACGACGAGATCCGCGCCGGCCTGGGCAGCCGGCCGCGCGACACCACCCTGGCCAAGGCGCCGGAGGCACCGCCCGCCGCGCTGGCCCCCCAGGAGACAGCACCCGTCGCCAGCACCGCCATGGCCCCCGTGCCCACGCCCCTGCCGGCCGAGGCCCCCAGTGCCACGGCCCCCACGGCGCCTTTGCCGCCGGACCGCGCCTTCACGGCCGCTGCCGCCGGCTTCTGGCTGCAGTTGGGGGCTTTCGCCAAGGGCGACGGGGCCTATGGTTTCCAGAAGCGCGTCGCGGCCGAACTGGACTGGCTGTCACCCCTGCTCACCGTGTTTGCCGAGGGTGGCATGCACCGCCTGCAGGCGGGCCCCTTCCCCAGCCGCGACCAGGCCCGCGAGACCGCCGAGCGGGTGCGCCAGGCCTTGCAGCTGGTGCCGGTGGTGGTGGAGCGTCGCTGAGGCGGCCGGGCCGCCACCCCGTTTGTCGCGCACCACTGCAGTTCGTCGGCCCCGGCCCCGGCCGCGTCGCACAGGGCACCCTTGCCCTGGCCGGGTGCTTACAGTGACACCATCGCACCGTTGTACCGGCCCCGCACCATGACCCAGCCCGAACCCCTTTTCACCGACCAGGCCATCGCCGGCTGGCGCCGCTTCTCGGCGGCCAGCGTGCGCGGCTTCCACGCCTACGGCACCTGGCTGGCCAGCATCAGCTGGGGCCGCTTCATTCTGCTGTCGGTCGCGTTCATGATCGTGGTGGGCATGCTGTCGAACCTGCCGCCGTTCAGCTGGACCTACACCGAGACCGTGGAAGTCGACGCCCCGGCCGCCAAGCTGGGTGGCCACAAGATCCCGCTGCCGCCCAAGCCACCGGTGCCGCCGCGCATCCGCATCGAGAAGGACGCGGGCAGCAAGGGCAAGGGTGTGGACATCTCCATCGGCGAGGACGGCATCCACATCCGATCCACCGAGAAGCCGGCCTCTGCACCGCACGTGGCAGCGTCCGAGGCCGCCGCTGCGGCTTCCGCCGCCTCTGGCGTGCAGGGTGAGCCCCGCTTCACGGTCGACGCCAGCGACAAGGGCATACGCATCGTGGTGCCGGCCGACGCCAACTCCGAGGACGTGAAGGCGGCGGTGGAGGAGGCCCGCCAAGCCATCGTTGACGCCATGGAAGAGACCCGCAAGGCCGAGGCCGAAGCGGCGGCGGAGGCCGCCCAGGCCCAGGCCGAGATGGCTGCCGAGATGGCGGCGGAGGCCAACGGCGGCAGGCGGGTGCGCACCCACACCGTGAGTTATGGCGAGTCGCTGCCGCCCTTTGCCTTCATGCTCATCGTGCTGTCGGCGGTGCTGAAAGCCACCTACAAGGGCCGGCTGCAGGCGGAGGTCAAGGCCGCGCAGGCCACCGAGACGGCCGAGGCCGAATCGCTCAAGCGCCAGGTGATGGAGGCGCGCATGGCCGCCATGCAGGCCCAGGTGGAGCCGCACTTCCTGTTCAACACGCTGGCCTCGATCGACCACCTGATCGAGACCGACCCGCCACGCGCCAGCCAGATGCAGAAGAACCTCATCGCCCTGCTGCGTGCCAGCATGCCCACCATGCGCGACACCGGCCAGAACCCTGAAGGCGCCATCCGCGACCTGGGCCGCGAGCTGGCCGTGGTGCGGCCCTATGTCGAGATCCTGAAGGTGCGCATGGAAGAGCGGCTGGACGCCCGCATCGAGGTGCCCGAGGGCCTGCTCTCGGCCGAGTTCCCGTCGATGATGATCCAGACCCTGGTGGAGAACGCCATTCGCCACGGCCTGGAGCCCAAGGCCGAGGGCGGCCAGCTGCGGGTGCGGGCCGAGATCGTGCACGGCAAGCTGGCCGTCACCGTGGCCGACACGGGCGTGGGCTTCGGCAACGCGGCCACCGCCGGCACCGGCGTGGGCCTGGCCAACATCCGCGAGCGCCTGCAGCTGCTGCACGGCAAGCAGGCCACGCTCACCGTCACCGCCAACCAGCCCAGCGGCACCGTGGTGTGCATCATCGTGCCTTATCGCAGCGTGGGCAAGGCTGACGAGACCGAGGCCTGACGCTAGCATCGGGACATGACGACCCCAAGCTCACTCCGCTCGCGGCCCTGCGGCTGGCATGCCGCAGGGCGTTTTCCAGCCACTCGCCGGCGCGCAGGCGCGAGCTCGGTGCGGGCTCACCCCCCGAGGGGCGCGCCCATGCCTTCGGACGGCCGGGCGGCATGGACATGAACACCCTTGCCGCTCCCCGGGCCGTGCTGGCCGACGACGAACGCCTGATGCGCGAGCAGTTGCGCGCCCGCCTGACCGAGGCCTGGCCCGAACTGCAGATCGTGGCCGAGGCCAAGAACGGTGCCGAGGCCGTGGCCCTGGTGGACGAGCACCGGCCCGACGTGGTGTTTCTCGACATCCGCATGCCCGGCATGACGGGCGTGGAGGCTGCCAAGCAGATCGCCCAGATGGACGTGGGCGATGACGGCTGGCTGCCCGAGATCGTCTTCATCACCGCCTACGACCAGTACGCGGTGGAGGCCTTCGAGCAGGGCGCCGCCGACTACGTGCTCAAGCCCGCCGAGCGTGAGCGCCTGAAGCTCACCGTGGAGCGCATGCAACGCCGCCTGGCCGCGCGTCAGGGCGGTGGCGAGGGGGCTGCCGCCGAGCCCGCTGCCTCCTTGCAGAAACTGCTGCACACGCTGAGCGCCCAGGGCGCCGGTGGCACTGCGCCACGCGCACCCGCCCACCTGAAGTGGATCCAAGCCACGGTGGGCCAGGCCATCCAGATGATCCCGGTGGAGGACGTGCTGTTCTTCGTCAGCGACGAGAAGTACACGCGGGTGCAGTCGGCCACGGTCGAGGCGCTGATCCGCAAGCCCATCAAGGAGCTGGTGGACGAGCTCGACCCCGAGCGCTTCTGGCAGATCCACCGCTCTGCCCTGGTGGCGGTGACGGCCATCGCCAGCGTGACGCGCGATTTCCGCGGCCGCCAGATCGTGGCGGTGAAGGGCCACAGCCAGAAGCTCGAAGTCAGCCGCAGCTACAGCCACTTGTTCAAGGGCATGTGAACGCTGCGGCGCTCAGGCCCGCGCCGGGCTGCCCCCAAGCGGCCGCCGGGTGCCCGGTTCAGCGTGCCAGTTCGAGGCTGTAGGTGCCGGCCGCGCCCACCGCGCCGCTCGCAAAGCCCACACGGGCGTAGACGGTGACGGCAGCGGCGGTGGCATTCTTCCAGCTCACCGGGTCGGTCAGGCCCAGGGCGCGGGCCGACGCCACCAGCACCGTGCCGGCACTGTTGCGCAGGTCCAGGTTGTAGTTCGAGGCCATGTTGGCCATCAGCCGCGCCTTCACCGTGGCGCCGGCCGGCACGCTGAACTTGTAGAAATCCACATCGGTGCTGCTGGCCATGCTGCCGCGCACCTTCACGGGGTTGAGGGTCAGCGACTGGGCCGTGGCCAGGGTGTTGTTGTTCTCCACCTCGGCCACGTCGGCGGGCACGGCGCTGCCCAGGAAGGCGGCGGCCACGCTGGCGGCGGCGTCCACCATGCCGCTGCCGCAGTTGCTGCAGGCCACTGCAAAGGCGCGGGCATTGCTGCGCAGCAGCACGTCCACCTCGTCGGGCGTCAGCTTGGGGTTGCGGGCCAGCATCAGCGCGGCCACGCCGGCCACATGCGGGGCGGCCATCGAGGTGCCCTGGTAGTACGCGTAGCTGTCGGCGCCGGGAGTGGTGCGGCCGGCGTTGAGGGTAGAGAGGATGCCGTCGGCGCTGGCCGTGGCCATGTTGCCGCCGGGGGCCGACACGTCCACCACCGCGCCGAAGTTCGAATACGGCGCACGCCCGCCCTTGCGGCCCACGGCGCCCACGGTGATCACCCCCTTGCAGTTGGCCGGCGAGAAATTGGCCGCGTCCATGTTCGAGTTGCCGGCCGCGACCACGATGGTGGCGCCCAGGCCGCGCGCGGTGTTGATGGCGTTCTGCAGGGTGGTGGAGCAGGCGGCTTGCCCGCCCAACGACATGTTGATGACCTTGGCCGGGCGGGTGTTGGCGGGCACGCCGGCCACCCCGCCACCGGCGGCCCAGACGATGCCGTCGGCGATGTCGGAGTTGTAGCCGCCGTTGCAGCCCATCACCCGCACCGGCAGCACCTTGGCACCGTAGGCCACGCCCACGGTGCCAATGCCGTTGTTGGCCAGGGCCGCCACCGTGCCGGCCACATGGGTGCCGTGCCAGCTGCTCTGGCCGCTACTGCAGTAGTCGCCGGGGTCGCTGGCGTCGGCGTCGCGGGCGCTGCCGTCGTTGGCCATGGTGGTGTCGGTGACGAAGTCGTAGCCCGGCACGACGTTGCCCACCAGGTCGGCGTGCGGGCGGTAGCCGGTGTCGAGCACGCCCACCACCACGCCGGTGCCGGTGGACAGGTCCCAGGCGGCGGGCAGGCGCATGCCGGCGGTGGCCTCGAAGTAGTCCCACTGCTGCGCGTACATGGGGTCGCTGGGCGTGGCCAGGGCCTGCAGGCGCACGTCGGGCTCGGCGTACAGCACGTTGGGGTCGGCGGCCATCACGGCGCGGGCCAACTGGCTCATCTGCGCCAGACCCATGTGGCGGTCCATGCGCAGCACCTGCGCGCCCTGGCCGTTGTAGTGGCCATCCACCGCGTACACGCCGGCCGCATGCAGGCGGCTGTGTGTGGCCTGCGAAGCGCTCATCGCGGTGGCGCGGCGCTGCGTGCCCTCGGCGCTGTCGCGGTACTTCACGATCAGCCTGTCGGTGCTGGCCACGGCCTGGGCATGGGCCCCCGGAGTGAACAGCCAGGTGGCCAGGCCCACCAGCAGCAGGCTGGCGGCGGCGATCTGGCGGCGGTGCAAGGAACGGGCGGGGAGGGCGGCGGTGCGGGACATGGGAGCTCCAAAAGCGCGCCGGCCTGGGCGTGCCAGGCCGGCAATGCCCCCAATTCGTCCAACAGCCCGGTCTGTTGAGCGCTTTTCCGGTTCAAGTCTGTGTGGTTTTTGGCGCAGACAGTGCCATCGAGCCGGCCATCAAACCCTGAGCCAGCCAGTAGCTGGCCAGCACCCACAGGCTGGCGGCGGGCAAGGGCTGGGCAAAGCGGTCGATGGCCAGCAGGCTGTCCGACAGCATGAACAGCAGGCCACCCGCCGCGGCCCGCAAGGCCAGCCCGGCCTGGGCCGTGCCGCGCCGGGTGTGCCATTGGCCGGCCGCCTGGGCTGCCATGGTGCCCAGCGCCAGCACGTATACCGCCACCGGCGCCCGCAAGGCTGCTGGCACCCCTGGCCACAACGATGCCAGCACACCGCAGCCCACCAGGGCGCTGGCCGCCGCCGCTGCCGGCCAAGCCAGCCAAGGTGTGCCGCCCCGGCGAAAGCCCACCAGGTAGCAGAGGTGGGCCAGCAGAAAGCTCACCAGCCCCGGCAAAAAGCCCTGCTGCGGCCACAGCAGGGCCACGTCGCCCAGCCATGACCACACCAAGCCGGCCAACAGCCAGGGCCGCTGCTGGCTGCCGCCACCGCGAGGCCAGGCCCAGGCGATCAGCAATGCGGTGGTGAGCGGCTTGAAGGCGAAGTTCAGCCAGGGCTGGTTCAGGGCCCAGGGGGCCGAGGCGATGGCTGGCAGCGCGCACAGCGCCGCCAGCCAGGGGAGGGTGCGCTGCATGGGGCGAGTGTGGGGCGTCTGCCCGCCGGCCGCCATCAGGTTCAAGCCAGGTGCCTCGGGGCCGGGTACAGCGTGGTTCCAGCTTACGATCCCCGACCTCCCCACCGCGCACCCACACCATGAGCGAGCCGCTGTACACCTCCACACCCTTGCCCGTGCCGGCCTCGCTGCTGGGCGAATCGCCCTTCTGGCACCCCGACGAGGCCGCGCTGTACTGGTGCGACATCCCCGGCAAGGCGCTGAACCGCTACCGGCCGGCCGATGGTGCGCATCGGCAGTGGCATTTCGACTGCGAACCCGCCAGTTGCGCGCCGCTGATGGGCGGCGACCTGCTGCTGGCCATGCGCGACGGCCTGTGGCGCTTCAGTCCGGCCACCGGCCAGCGCCGCCAGCTGTGTGCCCCGCCGTACAACCCCGCCACCGAGCGCTTCAACGACGGCAAGGCCGACGCGCAGGGCCGCTTCTGGGTCGGCACGATCTACGAGCCGCGCGACCCACCGCTGGCCGCGCTGTACCGCTGGCGCCAGGGCGCGCTGGAGCGCATGGCCGGCGAGGTCACGGTCAGCAACGGCCTGGCCTTCAGCCCCGACGGCCACACGCTCTACTGGAGCGACACCAAGGCCCACCGTGTGCACGCGCTCAACCTTGACCCGGCGGACGGCAGCCTCTCGGGCCAGCGGGTGTTGGTCCAGTTCCCGTCCAAGCAGGCCGGGCAGCCGTTGGATGGCTACGGCGGCCGGCCAGACGGCGCGGCCGTGGACAGTGAAGGTGCCTATTGGTGCGCGATGTTCGAAGGCCAGCGCCTGCTGCGTTTGGCACCCGACGGCCGGGTGTTGCGCGAAGTGCGCCTGCCGGTGCGCTGCGCCACCATGCCCTGCTTCGGCGACGCCGACCTGAAGACGCTGTACGTCACCACCGCCCGCGAGAACCGCCCCGCCGACGAACTGGCGGCCCAACCGCTGGCCGGCCGGGTGCTGCGCTTGCGGGTAGAGGTGCCCGGCCTGCCAGTGAACTTCGCTGCCGACTGAAAGGGCGCAGATGGTCGACCCACAGGCCGGGTTTCGTAACCGCCCTGTAACTTGCTCGGGTTTTGTCGCGGCCTTGCCACAGGCCTCTGACCCCCTGGCGACAACGTGTTCGCACCGGGCGCCAGCCCGGTGCGGGTGCCCTGTCAGAGGGTGCGCAGGCGCCAAGCTGGTGCCGATCTACGTGTTTCCCGAGGGTTTCCCCATATAATTCCGAGGCTTTGCCGCCCGGAACCCTGGAGTTTTCCCATGTCAGACCAGCGCGAACAGCGCCCTGACCCTTGGGGCCACCCAGATGACCAGAACGCAATGCAGCCCACCAGGGCCCTGACCCGAGAAGAGGCCCAGGCGCTGGTGGCAAAGAACCCGTCCATCTCACCATGGCGGGTGATTGCGGTGCAAATCGCAGTCGGCTTGGTGATGGCTGTGCTCGCATGGCTCGTCACCGGCAAACAGGGGTTTGTGTGGTCGGTGCTGTATGGCGCCACCACCGTGGTGGTGCCGGGGGCCTTGATGGCGCGTGGCATGACCAGTCGGCTCACCAGCATGGCGCCCGGCGTATCCGCCGTCAGTTTCATGTTGTGGGAGTTTGGCAAGATCGGCGTTTCGGTGGTCATGCTCGCGCTGGCTCCGAAGCTTGTACCCGGTCTGAGTTGGCCAGCGCTGCTGGTGGCTCTGATCGTGTGCATCAAGGTTTACTGGGTCGCGCTGTCATGGCGAGGCCGCAAGAAGATTTGAACGAACACGAGTCGCAACATGTCCGCTGAAGCCCACGCCGCCGCACAGCACGCGCCCACCGCTGGTGAATACATCGTTCACCACCTGACCCACTGGCGCAACAAAGAACTGGTCGGCCCGTTCGATATGTCGGTCGTCAGCTACGACTCCATCATTTTTTCGGTGCTGATGGGTGTGCTCGGCTGCTTCCTGCTCTGGAAGGCCGCCAGCAAAGCCACCTCGGGTGTGCCGGGTCGCTTCCAGGCTGCCGTCGAGATCCTGGTCGAGATGGTCGAGTCCGAGGCCAAGGGCATCGTGCACAACGCCACCAGCCGCAAGCTGGTGGCTCCGCTGGCCCTCACAGTGTTCGTCTGGATCTTCCTGCTCAATGCCATGGACCTGCTGCCGGTTGACCTGCTGCCGGCGCTGTGGCAATGGATTGTGGGCGCCACCGGCGGCGACCCGCACCATGCCTACATGCGCTCGGTGCCCACCGCCGACCTGTCGGTCACCATGGGCCTGTCGTTGGGCGTGCTGATCACCTGCCTGGTCTACAACGTCAAGATCAAGGGCCTGGGCGGCTGGGCGCACGAGCTGATTGCCGCCCCCTTCGGTGACCACTGGGCGTTGTACCCCTTCAACTTCCTGATGCAGATCATCGAGTTCGTCGCCAAGACCGTTTCGCACGGCATGCGGCTGTTCGGCAACATGTATGCCGGCGAACTGATCTTTCTGCTGATCGCCCTGCTGGGCGGCGCCTTCGCCTCGGTGGGCCTGGGCACCGGCATCGCGCTGTCCATCCTGCACATCATCGCTGGCTCGGCCTGGGCCATCTTCCACATCCTGATCATCACGCTGCAAGCCTTCGTGTTCATGATGTTGACGCTGGTGTACATCGGCCAGGCGCACGATTCGCACTGATCGCTTTTTGCTCTTTTCCCCTTTTCCCTTTCGCTACACAACCTCTCGACTAGGAGTCAAAAATGGAAGTCATTAGCTTTGTTGCCCTCGCTGCTGGCCTGATCATCGGTCTGGGTGCCGTTGGTGCCTGTATCGGTATCGGCATCATGGGCAGCAAGTACCTGGAATCGGCTGCCCGCCAGCCCGAACTGATGGGCGAACTGCAGACCAAGATGTTCCTGCTGGCCGGCCTGATCGACGCTGCTTTCATCATCGGTACCGGTATCGCCCTGTGGTTCGCCACTGCCAACCCCTTCCTGGCCCAACTGGCCCAGGTCGCTGGCAAGTAATTCGACCCCGTTCGAGTTGAGAGGCTGGGGTGCGCCCGAGGGTGCACCCCGTGCTGAATATCCCGTCACCGTTTGAGGCAAACAAGTGAGCATCACCGGTACCCTCATCGTCCAGATGATCGTGTTCCTGATCCTGGTCTGGTTCACGATGAAATTCGTCTGGCCGCCGATCACTGTCGCGCTCGATGAGCGCGCCAAGAAGATCGCCGAAGGCCTGTCGGCCGCCGACAAGGCCAAGGTCGCCCTGGCCGACGCCGACAAGAAGGTTGTGGCTGCGCTGTCGTCCGCCAAGGATGACGCCGCCAAGCGCCTGGCCGACGCCGAGCGTCTGGCCCAGCAGATGATCGAAGATGCCAAGGCCCGCGCAAGCGACGAAGGCGTCAAGATCGTGGCTGCTGCCAAGGCCGAGGCCGAGCAAGAGTCCATCAAGGCCCGTGAAGCCCTGCGCGAGCAAGTGGCTGCATTGGCTGTCAAGGGCGCTGAAGCCATCCTGAAGCGCGAAGTCAACGCCGGCGTCCACGCCGAGCTGCTGAGCCGCCTGAAGACCGAGCTGTAACCATGGCAGAGCTTGCAACCATCGCACGCCCGTACGCCGAGGCCATGTTCAAGGCGGTGGGTGGCGACAACGCCGCCGTACTCGCCAGCCAGCTCGAAGCCATCGGCCAAGTCGCAGGCGACGCCCAGTTGCGCCAGTTTGCCGACAACCCCAAGGTGTCGGCGCAGCAGGTGTTCGATCTGGTGAGCGGCGTGGCCAAGGTCGCGCTGTCGCCCAAGATCGCCAACCTGCTGTCGGCAGTCATCGAGAACGGCCGCTTGGTCGCCCTGCCCGAAGTGGCCGCACAGTTCCGCGCGCTGGTCAACGCCAGCACCGGGGTGTCGGACGCCACGGTGGTCAGCGCCTTCCCGCTCGACGCTGCGCAGTTGGCCGAGACGGTCGTCACGCTCGAAAAGCGCTTCGGTCGCAAGCTCAACGCCACGGTCCAGGTGGATGAATCGCTGATTGGCGGCATCCGCGTGGTGGTGGGCGATGAAGTGCTCGACACCTCGGTCAAGGCTCGTCTCGAACAAATGAAGGTCGCGCTCACGCAGTGAGCATCACCCCCATCGGCCCCACCTAACGCACATCCCACGGCAGCAGGCCTCAACCCCCCGCCGCCGCGCTTTCGGAGAAAGCAATGCAACTCAATCCCGCTGAAATTTCGGAACTGATCAAGAGCCGCATCGAAGGCCTCGGCGCCTCGTCGGACATCCGCAACCAAGGCACCGTGGTCTCGGTGACCGACGGTATCGTCCGCGTGCACGGCCTGTCCGATGCCATGCAGGGCGAAATGCTGGAATTCCCCGCCGGCAAGGACGGACAACCCTCGTTCGGCCTGGCGCTGAACCTCGAGCGTGACTCGGTGGGCGCGGTGATTCTGGGTGAATACGAGCACATCTCCGAAGGCGACACCGTGAAGTGCACGGGCCGCATTCTGGAAGTGCCGGTCGGCCCCGAGCTGATCGGCCGCGTCGTGAACGCGCTGGGCCAGCCCATCGACGGCAAGGGTCCGATCAACGCCAAGCTGACCGACGTGATCGAAAAGGTTGCCCCGGGCGTGATCGCCCGTAAGAGCGTGGACCAGCCGGTGCAAACCGGCCTGAAGGCCATTGACTCGATGGTGCCCGTCGGCCGTGGCCAGCGCGAGCTGATCATTGGCGACCGCCAGACCGGCAAGACCGCGGTGGCGATTGACACCATCATCAACCAGAAGGGTCAGAACATGACCTGCGTCTACGTTGCGATCGGCCAGAAGGCTTCGTCGATCAAGAACGTGGTGCGCGCACTGGAGCAAGCCGGCGCGATGGAATACACCATCGTCGTGGCCGCTTCGGCTTCTGAATCGGCTGCCATGCAGTACGTGTCGGCCTACTCGGGCTGCACGATGGGCGAGTACTTCCGCGACCGCGGCCAAGACGCGCTGATCATTTACGACGACCTGTCCAAGCAGGCCGTGGCTTACCGCCAAGTGTCGCTGCTGCTGCGCCGCCCGCCGGGCCGCGAAGCCTACCCTGGCGACGTGTTCTACCTGCACAGCCGCCTGCTCGAGCGCGCTGCCCGCGTGAACGCCGACTACGTCGAAGCCTTCACCAAGGGTGAAGTCAAGGGCAAGACCGGCTCGCTGACCGCACTGCCGATCATCGAAACCCAGGCTGGTGACGTTTCCGCCTTCGTGCCGACCAACGTGATCTCGATCACCGACGGCCAGATCTTCCTGGAAACCAACCTGTTCAACGCCGGCATCCGCCCCGCCATCAACGCCGGTATCTCGGTGTCGCGCGTGGGTTCTGCCGCCCAAACCAAGATCGTCAAGGGCCAGTCCGGCGGCATCCGCAACGACTTGGCCCAGTACCGTGAACTGGCTGCGTTCGCGCAGTTCGCTTCCGACCTGGACGAAGCCACCCGCAAGCAGCTCGACCGCGGTGCCCGCGTGACCGAACTGCTCAAGCAGGCCCAGTACTCGCCGCTGCCCATCAGCCTGATGTCGGCGTCGCTGTTCGCTGTGAACAAGGGCTACCTGGACGACATCGACACCAAGAAGGTGTTGCCGTTCGAGCATGGTCTGCACCAGTTCCTGAAGTCCAGCCACGCCGCTCTGCTGGCCAAGCTGGAAGCCGACAAGGCCATGGACAAGGCAGCTGAAGAGGAACTCGCCGGCGCTGTGGCAGCCTTCAAGAAGTCTTTTGCCTAACCCCTTGACGCTCGCTTAAAGGAGATCCGTCATGGCGGTCGGTAAGGAAATACGAGGCAAGATCAAGTCGGTGGAGAACACCCGCAAGATCACCAAGGCCATGGAAATGGTCTCGGTGGCCAAGATGCGCAAGGCGCAGGAGCGCATGCGCGCTGCGCGCCCCTACAGCGACAAGATCCGCAACATTGCGGCCAACCTGGCGCAAGCCAACCCCGAGTACACCTCGCCGTACATGCGCAAAAACGTGCGCGCCGACGGCAAGGCTGGCGCGTCGGGCTTTGTGGTGGTCTCGACGGACAAGGGTCTGTGCGGTGGCCTGAACACCAACATCTTGCGTGCTGTCACGAACAAGATGAAGGACGTGCAGGGCGCCGGCAAGCAGGTGCAGGCCGTGGCCATCGGCAACAAGGGCTACGGTTTCCTGAACCGTGTGGGCGCGCAGGTCATCGCGCACGCCACTGGCCTGGGTGACGCACCGCAGATCGAGAAGCTGATCGGTCCGCTCAAGGTCATGCTGGACGCCTTTACCGAAGGCAAGGTCGACGCGGTGTATCTCTGCTACACCAAGTTCATCAACACGATGAAGCAGGAGCCGGTGGTTGAACAACTGCTGCCCTTGTCGTCGGATGCACTCAAGCAAACCGAAGCCGAGAAGAAGGCCTATGGCTGGGACTACATCTACGAGCCGGACGCTGCCACCGTCATCGACGAGCTGCTCACACGCTACGTCGAGGCCCTGATCTACCAGGCCGTGGCCGAGAACATGGCGTCCGAGCAGTCGGCGCGCATGGTGGCCATGAAGGCGGCAACGGACAACGCGGGCACGTTGATCGGTGAGCTCAAGCTCATCTACAACAAGACGCGTCAGGCGGCGATCACCAAGGAACTCTCCGAGATCGTCAGCGGCGCGGCCGCGATCAGTGGTTGAGCGGCCCGGCCGACGACCTGCGTAAAGAATCGAATTTAGATTGAAGGACCTGAAAATGACTCAAGCAACCACTGGGGCACAGGGCAAGATCGTTCAGTGCATCGGCGCCGTCGTGGACGTGGAATTCCCGCGCGACCGCATGCCCCGCGTCTATGACGCGCTGAAGATGGAAGGCTCCGCGCTGACCCTCGAAGTGCAGCAGCAACTGGGTGACGGCATCGTCCGCACCATTGCGCTGGGCTCGTCCGACGGCCTGCGCCGTGGCGTGATGGTGACCAACACCGGCGCGGCCATCACCGTGCCCGTGGGCAAGGCCACCCTGGGCCGCATCATGGACGTGCTGGGCAACCCGATCGACGAGCGCGGCCCGGTCAGCATGGAGCAAAGCGCCTCCATCCACCGCAAGGCCCCGACCTACGACGAGCTGAGCCCCTCGCAAGAGCTGCTCGAAACCGGCATCAAGGTGATCGACCTGATCTGCCCGTTCGCCAAGGGCGGCAAGGTGGGCTTGTTCGGCGGTGCCGGCGTGGGCAAGACCGTGAACATGATGGAACTCATCAACAACATCGCCAAGGCCCACAGTGGTCTGTCGGTGTTCGCGGGTGTGGGCGAGCGTACCCGTGAGGGCAACGACTTCTACCATGAGATGTCCGACTCCAACGTCGTGAACCAGGAGAACCTGTCGGAGTCGAAGGTCTCGATGGTCTACGGCCAGATGAACGAACCCCCGGGCAACCGCCTGCGCGTGGCCCTGACTGGCCTGACCATTGCCGAGTCGTTCCGCGACGAAGGCAAGGACGTGCTGTTCTTCGTGGACAACATCTACCGCTATACCCTGGCCGGTACCGAAGTGTCCGCCCTGCTGGGCCGCATGCCTTCCGCCGTGGGCTACCAGCCGACGCTGGCCGAAGAAATGGGCCGCCTGCAAGAGCGCATCACCTCGACCAAGGTCGGTTCGATCACCTCGATCCAGGCCGTGTACGTCCCTGCGGACGACCTGACCGACCCGTCGCCTGCCACCACCTTCGCCCACTTGGACGCCACCGTGGTGCTGTCGCGTGACATCGCTTCGCTGGGCATCTACCCGGCCGTGGACCCACTGGACTCGACCTCGCGTCAGATCGACCCGAACGTGGTTGGCCTGGAGCACTACGAGACCACCCGTGCCGTGCAGTTCACGCTGCAGCGCTACAAGGAACTGCGCGACATCATCGCCATTCTGGGCATGGACGAACTGTCGCCGGAAGACAAGCTGGCCGTGGCCCGCGCCCGCAAGATCCAGCGCTTCCTGTCGCAGCCCTTCCACGTGGCCGAAGTGTTCACCGGCTCGCCCGGCAAGTATGTGCCGCTGAAGGAAACCATCCGCGGCTTCAAGATGATCGTGGCCGGCGAGTGCGACCACCTGCCCGAGCAGGCCTTCTACATGGTTGGCACGATCGACGAGGCTTTCGAGAAGGCCAAGAAGATCCAGTAAAGCGGCAAGGGCGGCTACCGCCGCCCTGTGCGCCGAGATCTTCGAAGCAACTCCATCCACGAAAGACCGAGCATGGCAACCATCCACGTCGACGTCGTCTCCGCCGAAGAGTCCATCTTCTCGGGCGAGGCCAAGTTCGTCGCGCTGCCGGGCGAAAACGGCGAGCTGGGCATCCTGCCGCGCCACACCCCGCTGATCACCCGCATCAAGCCGGGTGCCGTGCGCATCGAGCGTGCCGACACCGGCGAAGAAGAGTTCGTCTTCGTCGCTGGCGGCATCCTGGAAGTGCAACCCGGCACTGTCACCGTGCTGGCCGACACTGCGATCCGCGGCAAGGACCTGGACGAAGCCAAGGCCAACGAAGCCAAGAAGCTGGCCGAGGAAGCCCTGAAGAACGCCAAGAGCGAGATCGACATCGCCAAGGCCCAGGGCGAATTCGCCGCCATGGCCGCCCAACTGGCCGCGATCCAGAAGCTGCGCAAGAACCGCTGAGGCCCCACCGGCCTTGGCCCCGATCAACCCGCCCCGCGCCGCTGGCGCCAGGCGGGTTTTTCTTTGCCCGCACCAAATGTGCCCGCGAACAGCGGGCGCGATAATCCGACACCATGTTCGCACCCCTGCAAAACGACACCTTCCTGCGCGCCTGCCTGCGCCAGCCCACCACCCACACACCCATGTGGCTCATGCGCCAAGCCGGTCGCTACCTGCCCGAGTACCGCGCCACCCGCATGAAAGCCGGCAACAGCTTCATGGGCCTGGCCACCAACGTGGAGTACGCCACCGAGGTGACGCTGCAGCCGTTGGACCGCTACGCGCTCGACGCCGCCATCCTGTTCTCGGACATCCTCACCGTGCCCGACGCGATGGGGCTGGGCCTGAGCTTCGGTGCCGGTGAAGGCCCCAAGTTCGCCACCGCAGTGCGCGACGAGGCCACGGTGGCCACGCTGGCCGTGCCCGACATGAACAAGCTGCGCTACGTGTTTGACGCAGTCACATCGATCCGCAAGGCGCTGCACGGCCGCGTGCCGCTGATCGGCTTCTCGGGCAGCCCCTGGACGCTGGCCTGCTACATGGTGGAAGGCGGCAGCTCCGACGACTACCGCCAGGTCAAGACCATGCTCTACAGCCGGCCGGACCTGATGCACCGCATCCTGGCCATCAACGCCGACGCTGTGGCCCTGTACTTGAACACCCAGATCGACGCCGGCGCCCAGGCCGTGATGGTTTTCGACAGTTGGGGCGGCGTGCTGGCCGATGGCGCCTTCCAGGAGTTCTCGCTGGCCTACACCCGGCGCGTGCTGGCCCAACTCAAGCGCGAGAAGGACGGTCAGCGCATCCCCGCCATCGTCTTCACCAAGGGCGGTGGCCCCTGGCTGCAGGAGATTGCCGACGCGGGTGGCGACGTGGTGGGCCTCGATTGGACGGTCAACCTCGCCAAGGCCCGCGCCCAGGTGGGTGGCCAGGTGGCCCTGCAAGGCAACCTTGACCCCAACGTGCTGTTCGCGTCGCCGGCCGCCATCCAAGCCGAAGCCATCAAGGTGCTGGACAGCTTTGGCCGCCCGCAGCGCCCCAACGGCAGCTGGGATGGCCACATCTTCAACCTCGGCCACGGCATCAGCCAGCACACGCCACCCGAGCACGTGACAGCCCTGGTCGAGGCCGTGCACCGGCATTCGCGCACGCTGCGCCAGCCGTTGTGAGCCAGGCCGCCACAGTGCGGCCACGCCATTTGACGCGAGCGGGGTAAGTGAGCACTCAGGGCTTGACTTATCCCCAAAATCTTTGCAGCGAGGGCAGGTACCCGCGCGGAGCGTCACGAAATTGAAATGAGCACGGAATTTCGTGCTAAGTGACTGATTTTAAAAATAAAAATAGCGCTGCTGAGAAAAAGGGCATGCCAGCCTGGGGGACGGTGGATCAAGCCTTTAGCACGCTTGGTCATGGCTTTCCCACAAAGTTATCCACAGAATCGGTGGGCAACTCTGAAAGTGCTTTCCAATCATGCACTTAGCCGCGAACCTTAAAAAAGCTGTCAACTTGCTGAACGTTTCGGGACTCCGGGTGGGGTTGGGCACGTGAAGCGCGTCCAGGTGGCTGTCGAGACACCCCAGCACGCCGGGATGGGCGATTTGCTGGACTACGAAAGTGAGCATGAGCTTGCGCCCGGCTCATTGGTGTTGGTGCCGCTGGGGCGGCGGGTGGTGCCGGGCGTGGTGTGGAGCGTCGCACGCCCTGGGGACGATGAGGCTTCGCCCCACGCCCTGCGCCCGGTGCAGGAGGCGTTGAAATCGCTTGCACCCCTGCCCGAAGCCTGGCGCGTGCTGGTGGGCTTTGCTGCCCGCTACTACCAGCGCTCGCTGGGGGAACTGGCGTTGGCTGTGCTGCCGCCGGAGTTGCGAAAACTTGACGATGCCGGGGTGCTCAAGCGCGTCCTCAAGCTGGAGAAAAAGCTGGGCGTCGCCCGCGCCGAAGCCAGCCCGGCCCCCAAGCGCCGGCGCAAGAACGCGGCACCGGTGTCGGCGGACGCCCCACCCGCCATGCCTGCTGCGCCTCTGCCTGCACCCACCTTGCCACCCCTCACGCCCGAGCAGGCCGCCGTGCTGGATGCCTTGCTGCCCACTTGCACTGGCCAGGCCACACCGGCCTGCCACTTGCTGCATGGCGTGACCGGCAGCGGCAAGACCGAGGTCTACCTGCGCGCCGCCGACGCCGCGCTGCAGGTCGGACGCCAGGCCCTGGTGCTGGTGCCCGAAATCAACCTCACGCCGCAGTTGGAAGCCCGCTTTGCCCAGCGCTTCCCGGGCCGGCGTATGGTCAGCCTGCACAGCGGGCTCACGCCGGCACAGCGCCTGGCCAACTGGCTGGCGGCGCACCTGGGCCACGCCGACCTGGTGCTGGGCACGCGCCTGGCCATCTTCTGCCCCTTGCCCCGCCTGGGCCTGATCGTGGTCGACGAAGAGCACGACCCCAGCTACAAGCAGCAGGATGGCGCCCGATATTCGGCGCGCGACCTGGCCGTCTACCGTGGCAAGCTCGACGGCGCGACGGTGGTGTTGGGCTCCGCCACGCCTTCGCTGGAGAGTTGGCAGCACGCCCAGACCGGCCGCTACCAGTTGCTGACCATGGCCGAGCGCGTGGGCCACGGCGTGTTGCCCAAGGTGCGGGTGATCGACATGGGCGAGCAGCCCAAGCCCCCGGCTGGCCACGAGTTGCCGCCACTCTCACCGCCGCTCCTGGCCGCCGTGCAACTGCGCATCGCGCGCGGTGAGCAGAGCCTGCTGTTCCTGAACCGGCGCGGCTTTGCGCCGGTGCTCACCTGCGGTGCCTGCGGCTGGAAGAGCGGCTGCCCGCACTGCAGCGCCTGGCGGGTCTTCCATAAGCTCGACCGCACGCTGCGCTGCCACCACTGCGGTTTCACCGAGCGCGTGCCCAAGGCCTGCCCCGACTGCGGCAACCTTGACATCGCGCCTTTGGGACGCGGCACCGAAAGGCTTGAAGAACAGGTGGCCGCGATGCTGCAAGGCTGCGAGCGCCCCGGCGGCGGCCCGGCCCGCGTGGCCCGCATCGACGCCGACACCACGCGCCTCAAGGGCACGCTGGAGCAGCAGCTCGCCGCTGTGCACGACGGTGACGTGGACGTGCTGGTGGGCACGCAGATGGTGACCAAGGGGCACGACTTCCGCCGCGTCACCCTGGTGGCCGCCGTGAACCCCGACAGCGCCCTGTTCACCGCCGATTTCCGTGCGCCCGAGCGCTTGTTTGCCACGCTGATGCAAGCCGCTGGCCGTGCGGGCCGCGACGCCGAAGCCGCCGAGCGCAGCGAGATGTTCGTGCAGACCTGGAGTCCGGGTCACGCCATCTTCGCGGCCCTGGCGGCCCACGACTTCGCCAGCTTCGCCCAAAGCCAGTTGCGCGAGCGCGAGATGGCCGGCTTGCCGCCCTATGCCCACCTGGCCCTGCTGCGCTGCGAGGCCCGCGAGGCCAGCGCGGCCGAGGGCTTTTTGCGCGCCGCACGCGACCTGGCCCGCAACCTGCTGCTGCCGGAGGGCGCCGAAGCCGAGGTGATGTTCTATGCCCCGGTACCGCCCCACGTGGCCAGGGTCGCCGGGTTTGAGCGCCGCCAGATGCTGGTGGAAGCCGCTTCGCGCGCCACGCTGCAGCGCCTGCTGGCTCAGTGGACCCCGCAACTGCCCAGCCTGCGCAGCGGCCACAAGGGCTTGGCCCGCTGGGCCATTGACGTTGACCCGTTGGGCATCTGAGTTGGCTGCTGGCGGCGCATAGCCGTCATCCCCGCCACCGCCGTCATTCCCGCGTAGGCGGGAATCCAGGCTTTCTTGCTTTGTGTGCGCCCGCGCCAGGCGGCCAGCCGGGTCTGGCTCATGCTGTGGCGGTCGTCGCTGCGCGCCGACTGCCTTGCGGTGCTCGCCTTCGGGGTGCGCACGCAACTCGCTGCTCTCGCTGCGCTCGTTCCGCTCAGACAAAGCGTTGCGAGTCGGTTTACGAAGCGCGCTGCGCGCGCCACCCCGAAGGCTGCGCTCCTCAGCGCCCCAGAAATCGCCAGCCCCGGCTGCCCGCCTGTCGCTCCACAGGCCTTGTTTGCATTCCCACAGGTTCGGCGCCACCGCCGGTTCCTGGCAGAGGGGGACATGGCGTCAATTGCTTACCCGGCGACCTCTGCACGCCACCGACGTTGAATGCTGGATTCCCGCCTACGCGGGAATGACGGCTATGCGCCGCAAGCGGCCGATGCAACGCCTCAGCCTGCAGGCTTCACATGCATGGCCCAGGCCAGCAGCGTGAACGTGACCACGCCCAGCGCGGTGGTGACGAGGATGATGCGGGCTACGTAGCGGGTGTCGGCGCCTTCGCGCTCGGCCAGCATCGACACATTGCTTGCGCTGGGCAAAGCGGCCACCAGGGTGAGCACGGTGAGCTGGAAGGCGCTGAGCGGCGCCCCCAGGGCCCGGGCCGAGGCGCCGAGCACCAGCACCGCCAAGGGGTGCAGCACCAGCTTCACGGTCGCCGCCACGGCAATCGGCACGGTGTGCGACGCCAGGCGCTGGCGCTGGAACTTCTGCGCGTACTGGTCGGCGTAGCTGCGCGAGAGCTTGGTGTTCAGCGGTTGCACCAGGGTGGACGCCTGGCCGGTCGGCTGGGTGGGCAGCCAGCCCGGGGCGGAGACCGAGGCGTGGTCGGCCTCGTCCACCTGCGAGGCGGGCGAGGTCAGCGGGAAGCCGCTGGGCGTGTACGAGGGCACCGTGGTGCGGTGTTCATCCTGGCGTTCGGGCGCGCGGTACAGCATGGCACCCACGGTGAACAAGGCCACCGGGCTGGCAGCCTCGGCCAGCATGCGCACCACCACGTCGGCCGGTCCCAGCAGCCGGTAGCCCAGCGCGCCCATGCCACCGCCCAGCGCAATGGCCCAGGCCAGCGGGTTGCTCAGCGCGCGTTGCAGCGCCGCGCGCGCCGCCACCCACGGCGCCCGGCCCTGGCGGCCCTGCAGGCTGGCCAGCGCCAGGCACAAGGAGGACGTGACCACCATGTCGGCCATCACTGCGCTGATCACCGTGCCGGCGGCCGACACCCCCAGCAGTGCCACCAGCAGCGGCAGGCCCATGAAGCCCGAATTGGGGAAGGTGGCCACCAGCGCGCCCAGGGCGGCGTCCTTCAGGCCCAGGGTGTTCGACAAGGTCATCGCCAACGCGAACAGCACCAGCAGCACGGCCACCACCAGGTACACGCCCAGCACCGTGGGGTTCAGCAACTGCAGCAGCGGGGATTGCGCCCCGAAGCGGAACAGCATGCAGGGCAGGGCGAAGTAGAGGACGAAGGCGTTGAGCCCTGGAACGGCCTGTTCGGGCAGCAGGCGCTGGCGGGCGGCGAGGAAGCCACAGAGCACCAAGGCAAAAAACGGGGTTGTGACAAAAAGTACGGCCTGCATCGCAGGCCAGGAGTATCGCAGTGCACTACCGGGCGCCGTGCCCTTTCGGCCCTGGGGGCTCAGTGCAGCGCCAAGTCCTCCACACCTGCTGTTGCCAAACGGTGATCGGGCAGGTGTCTGTCCAACCAGTCCAGGTCGAGCTGCAAGTGGGCGATCAAGGCCGGGTGCGTGGCCCGCAGGCCGTAGTCCACCGGCTCGCCCCGCTCACGGCAGTCGGCCACCACGCTGGCCAGACGCAGGGCCGCGCCCAGCCGGCAGAAGGGGCGTGCGGCCATGGGTTCGGCGGCGGCGGCGAAGGCGCTCACCAGGCTCTCCGGGAAGCGCCAGTGCCTGGCCAGCGCCGCCGTGATTTGCGGGTGGCAGCAGCTCATTTGCGCCATCTCGTAATCGATCAGGGTGTCCAGGTCCACGGCCTGCCGTTCGGCCAGCAAGGTGTCGGGGGCGTTCTCCAGCAGCATCAGGATGCGGCCGGTGCGCAGCATCAGCCCGCCCAGATAGGCGGTGTCCTCGTCCAGGCCCAAGGCGCGCGCCAGCGGCTGGGCGTAGGCGGCCACGGCCAGCGAGCCGCGCCAGAACTCCAGCCGGTCGAACATCGGCACCACCGGAAAGGCGCCGGCCATGCAGGCCGACAGCGTGAGGTCGCGCAAGCTGCGCAGGCCCAGTGACGCGGCGGCCTCGGGCAGGGTGGCCACCGTGCGGGCGGGCGAGTAGCGCGCTGAGTTGGCCAACCGCAGCACCTTGGCTGCGAGCGACTGGTCGCGCCCGATCATCCCGGCCAGCTCTGGCAACGACAGGTCGTCGCGTTCAAATGAGCGCAACAGTTTTTGGGCCACTTCGGGCATGGCCGGCAGGGCGCTGGCGCGTTGGATGAACGGGGTGAGGCGGTTGGCAGTGTCCACGGCGGTGCGCTCCAAAAACAGGGTTGGGCCCCTGTTCTTCGGGCAATGCCACGCTGACTTGAGCGCTGAGCGCTGAGTGCTGGCGGACGGGGTTGTGCAGCGAGGGCCGCGTTCAAGGCAGTTCGTGCCGGTGCGGCAGATCCGCCCCGCGCCGGCTGCAGGTGATGGCCGCCGCCCGGGCGGCAAACTGCAGCACCTCGCCCCACAGGGCGCCGGGCACCTGGTGCAGGGCTTGTTGGTCCAGCACCTCGCGTTCGGCCAGGGCGGTGAGCAGGGCGGCCTGGAAGGTGTCGCCCGCTCCCACGGTGTCCACCACCGCCACCCGCACCGGCGGCACGGCCACCTCGCCGTCGCGCACCCAGGCCGTGGCACCTTCGCCGCCGCGGGTGACCACCACCGCCGCCACCCCAGCGGCGCGCCAACGCGTGGCCAGCTCGGCAGGGCGCACGCCGGGGTAGAGCAGGCCCAGGTCTTCGTCGCTCACCTTCAGCAAATGGGTGCGGGCGGCCATCCAGTCGAGCGTGGTGCGCCACACCGTCAGGTCGGGCTCGACGTTCAGCCGCACATTGGGGTCGTAGGCGATCACGCGCTGGCGGTGCTCGCGTTCCACCAGCGCGCGCTGGGCCTCGGCCGTGGGGCCCACCACCATGGCGTAGGAGCCAAACTGGATGACGCGTGTCTCGGCGGGCAGGGTGTCCAGTGCGGCCAAGGGCAGGCGGCGGTCGGCACAGCCCTCGCCGTAGAAGCTGTACGAGGGCACGCCAGCGGCGTCCACGCCCACCAGGCTGAGCGTGGTGGGCGCGTCCAGCAGCTGCACACAGCGCCGGTCCACGCCTTCGGCGCGCAAGGCGCGCAACAGCCGTTCGCCCAGAAAGCCACGCGAGATGCCACCCAGAAAGGCGGCGCGCTGCCCCAGCCGGCGCAGGCCCACCGCCACGTTGAACGGCGAGCCGCCGATGCGCGCGTCCAGCGTCATGCCGGTGGCGGTGTCGGCCACCGCGAACACGTCGAACAGGGCCTCGCCACACACCACAAACATGCCGGATTCCTTCGATGCAAAGGTTTGCAGTATGCCGTTTCAGGCGTTTTGGCGGCACCCGTGTTTGCCATCACCCGGCCGGGGCCGGGGCCGGGGCCTGCTCAGACCGGCAGCCAGGTGCTGCGTGCCAGCTTGCGGGTCTGACGGCAGACGCCTTTCTCGAACAGCTGGAGGCCCACCTCGGCGGGCTGCACGTCCAGCAGGCCAAAGTTCTGCCGGGCCTGGCCCACCACCACGGCGTCCTTCACTGCGGCGCCCGAAGACGTGGCCTCGTGCAGCGGCCAGCCGCCGGTGTAGTAGGCGTCCAGCTCGTTGCGGTGGATGTCGCCGCTCAGCGCCAGCATGCGCTGCTGGGCGGCCAACTGGTTCAGCCACTGCCAATCGCTGGGGTAGCGTTTGTAGTCGGCCAGGATGGAGCCGCTGGCCAGCAGGTGCAGGGCGTTTGGCGCGGCGGCCACTGCAGCGCCAATCTGGCTGCGCTGGGCCGGGCCCAACAACTGGCGCTGGCGCTCGGCCAGCGGCCACCGCTCGGTGCGGTGGGTGCGGCCGTCGCTGAGGTGCAGCCACAGGTCGGTGGCCAGTGCCACGCTGGGGGTGGCCAGCGGCTGCGGCTGGGCCGGCCAGAACGCGGCGTCGTTGTAGGCGTCGGGGAAGCTGTCGGGCACCAGGCCCAGCGCCAGCGCCCGGCGGTAGGCGCTGAAGAAGGCCGTGCTCAGCGCGATCTTGCTGCGGTGCCCGGGCTGCTTGGCCAGGGTGGCGCCGCAGGCGTTGTCCCAGAGAAAGTCGTGGTCGTCCCAGGTGGCGAACACGCTGCCCTGGGGCAGGCCCTGCACCAGGGCGCGGAACTGCGGCTGCGCCAGCAACTCGCTGTACAGCGCAAACAGGTGCTGGGCGAACTCGTCGTCGGTCATGGCCTGCGGGTGGGTGGCCGTGGCGATGTCGAGGTAGATGGAGTCGCCCAGCAGCACCAGCTTGTCCGGCTTTTGCGCGGCGATCTGCGCCCACACCGGTTGGTCCTTGAAGACCCGGGTGCACATGCACGAGGCAAAGGCGATCTTCATGCTGTGCACCCGTCCGAGTCACTCTTTCTTGGGCGCCACGTAGCGCGGCCCAGGCAACACGCCATTCACGCGGTGCAGCGAGAGCAGTCGGTTGTTGGCCACGCCGGCCACCTTGAAGCTCATGTCGGTGGCCGAGTTCAGCACCTGCGAAACGATGGCCTGCACCAGCAGGCCCACCAGGCCGCCCTGGTTGCTGCCCTTGTTCTCGCCCGACGACGCCGAGGCGCTCCCTTGCCACAGCAGTTGGCCATTGCGCAGGTCGACGATCTTGGCATCCAGCACCACGACGGCGTCGCCCGACACGACGTTGTAGCTGGTGCCGTAGTTCTTGACAGCAATGTAGACAGCCGCGTCAGCGCCAAAGATCTCGCGCAGCTTGCCGGGCTCCAGCGCGTGGATGTCGGCCGGCGTGGTCATGCCGTTGTCGCGGAAGGTTTCGTCCATCAGCGACACCGGCACCACGTAATAGCCCGACTCGGCCAGCGGCAGGGTGACCTGCGACAGCACGCCATAGGTGGCCTTCACGTCGGGCGACTGGTTCAGCGGTGGCAGCACGAGCAGCGAGGCCGGTCGGCTGGCCTTGAAGGCAGTGTAGTCGTAGGGTTCGGGTGGCTTGGTGGCGCAGGCGCTCAGCAGGGCGGCGGCCAGCAGCAGGCCGCCCATCAGCAGCCGCGAGCCCACGGTGGCTTGGGGTCGTTGTGTCATGGGTGTCTTTCGCGGGCTTCAGCCCTTGGGTGTCTTGGGCGTCTTGGCGCGCTTGAGCAGCCAGTCCATGTAGGGCGTCGATTCCGGAAACAGTCGCTTCTCGGTTTCCAGATGGGCCACGGCCTCGTCGGTGCTGCCGACCTTGAGCTTCAGCAGCCCAAGGTGGGCGTGCAGGCCCGGCGGCACGGCTTCACCGGCCGCCGTGGTCTTCTGCAGTTGCTCCTCCAGCACGCCTAGCTGGGCCACGGGCGTGCTGCCATCTGCTTTGAAGTATTCGTACAGTTGGTTCTGGTAGCCACCCCACTGGTACATGGGCTTGGGCGGCTTGGCGGCACAACCGCCCAGCAGCACAGCCGCCACGGCCAAGCCCATCAGCCAGGGCTTGCGAGATGGGGCCGCGATCATTTGGCAGCGCCCCAGGCACCGCCGTCAAAGCCCGCCACCAGGTTGTTCACGGCCTGTCGCATGGCCAGGTCCAGCACCTTGCCGTTGAGTGTGGCGTCGTAGCTGGCGGTGCCGCCAAAGCCCACGATCTCGCGGTTCGACAGGCTGTACTCGCCAGAACCCTGAACCGAATACACCACTTCCTGGGTGTTGGCGTTGATGACGTTCAGCGTCACCTTGGCGTACGCAATCTGCTCCTTGCCGCGACCCAGCAGCCCGAAGAGTTGATGGTCACCCACTTCCTTGCGACCGAACTCGGTGACGTCGCCGGTCACCAGGTAGTCGGCGCCGCGGATGGTCTGCGTCTGCGACTTGTACTGGGTCTCCTGCTTGGCGTCGGCCATGTTGTCGCGGTCCATCACGCCAAAGCGCTGCGACTGCTGCAGGTGCGAGATCAGCACCGTCTTGGCCTGGCTGCCCAGACGGTCGGGCCCGTCGGTGAACACGCCACGCATGAACGACGAGCGGTTGTCCACCTTGCTCACCACCACCGGCACGCGCCGACCGTTGTAGGGCGCGGCGGCGGCCTCCACCTTGGTGGGCGCGATCACGCGCGACGATTCGGTGGCACAGCCGCCCAAACCCATCAGCGTCACGGCCACGGCGCAAGCGCCCAATGCAGTCTTCTTCAACATGTTGATCCTTCCTGGGTGAAATCAGCGGTACGGGCCAGATGACGGCCGCGTGCCGTTGACAGTCTAGGCGATGCGCGCATGACATCGAACAGACTGCCCATGTTGCAGACGACGGCGGCAAGGCCGTTGATCAGCCACAAGCTTGGCGCGCGGCGAGGGGCTTCAGCGCCGCCCGAACATCATCCGCCTCGCCAAAGCCGACTTCAGTGGCGGCAGCGCCTGCAGCGCGGCCAACCCCAGCCCGCGCAGCGCGGGCAGGCCGGGCCACTGCCAGGTGAAGCTGCGGGCCAGGAAATCGGTGGCGGCGATCATGCTCCAGCGGTCGGGGGCGCGGGCCCATTCGATGCGAGCCAGCGCGGTGTCGGGGTCGGCGTGGTCGCGCAAGGCCTGCACCAGGGCGAAGGCGTCACGCAGACCGAGGTTGAGGCCTTGGCCGGCCACCGGGTGCAGGGTTTGCGCGGCGTTGCCGATGCGCACCTGGCGGCCCTGCACCAGGCTGCGCTCGGCGTTCAGGCCCAGCGCGAAGTGCTTGAGCGGGCCGACACTCCGCAGGCGGCCGGCAGCTTCGGGCAGCAAGCTGGCCAGCACGGCCAGCCGCTGGGTGTCGCTCAACTCGGCCACCGGGTCGTCGCTCGCTGGCACGCACCACACCAGCGAGGCCCGGCGCGTGCCGGGGGCGTCGCAGGCTTGCGGCCGCAAGGGCAACAGGGCCACCGGGCCGTGGCGGGTGAAGCGTTCGAAGGCGCTGCCGGCGCCTGCGCTGGCGTCCAGCGTCACCGTGCCCACCCAGGCGGTCTGCTGGTAGTCGCGGGCCACGGCCTTGCGGGCCTGCTCGGCGAACACGCCGCCCTCGGCCACCACAGCGAGGTCAAAAGACTCGGCCACGCCGGCGTCGATCTCCACACCGCCGGGCACGTCCTTCACGGCCGCCACGGGTGTGCCGAAGCGCATCGCGCAGCGCTGCGGGTGAGCGGCGCAGGCCGCAGCCCAGGCGCGCTGCAGCGGGGTGACGATCTGGCCATAGCCCAGCACCGCGCCCAGCATGGGCACGCCCTCGTCGCGGGCCGAAAGGCGCACCTCGGGCACCAGACCGCCCGCGGCCAGGGTGGGCGGGGCCTGCGAGACGTGCACGTTCAGAATGGGTTGGGCCGCCTCGGCCGGCCACACGCCCAACCGCTGCAGCAGTTGCACGCTGCCCAGCGAGAGCGCCAGCACGCGCGGGTCGGCCGACACGTCCTTGTCGGCCGGGCGGGCGTCGAACACCGTCACCTGCGCCGCTGGCCATTGCTGCGCCGCCAGCAGGGCCAGCGCCAGGCCGACCGGGCCGGCGCCCACCACGGCCAGGCGGGGGCCTGCGGGCTCGGGCCGTTGCGGGGTTTCAGGTGCGAGGGCTGTGGACCCCATGAGACATCTCCCTGGTCGCGGGCTGGTGCGGGTCAGCCCTGCGCGTATTATTTGCCGCGCCGCCCAGGGTGGGCGGCGTTGGCGGCCACAAGCCGTGTTTCATTCAGTGGAGGGCATACGCCATGGGCCTGATGGATTTCATCAAGAAACAGTTCATCGACATCCTGGAGTGGACCGAGGCCAACGATGGCACGCTGGCCTGGCGCTACCCCATGGCCGACAACGAGATCCAGAACGGCGGCTCGCTCACGGTGCGCGAGAGCCAGATGGCCATGTTCGTGAACGAGGGCAAGGCGGCGGATGTCTTCACGCCCGGCCGCTACACGCTCACCACGGCCACGCTGCCCATCCTCACCTACCTGAAGAACTGGGACAAGCTGTTCAACAGCCCGTTCAAAAGCGACGTCTACTTCTTCAGCACCCGCCAGCAGGTGGACCAGCGCTGGGGCACAACCCAGCCCGTCACCATCCGCGACAAAGACTTCGGCGCCGTGCGCCTGCGCGCCTTCGGCAACTACGCCTACCGCATCGCCGACCCCAAGCTGTTCCACACCGAGATCTCGGGCACGCGCGAGCGCTACACGGTCGAAGACCTGGACGGCCAATTGCGCGGCCTGATGCTGCAGCACATTTCCGACGCCGTGGCTGGCAGCGGCATTCCCTTTCTGGACCTGGCCGCCAACCAGGTGGAGTTTGCGCAGCAACTGCTGAACGCCACCGCGCCCTCGTTCGAGAAGCTGGGCCTGAAGCTGGAAAGCGTGACGCTGCAAAGCGTGTCGCTGCCCGAGGAACTTCAAAAGATCCTGGACCAGAAGATCGGCATGGGCATGGTCGGCAACGACATGGGCAAGTTCATGCAGTACCAGACCGCACAGGCCATCCCCAAGATGGCCGAGGGTGTGGGCCAGGGCGGTGGTGCAGGCGGCATTGCCGGCGACGCCATGGGCCTGGGGGCCGGCATGGCCATGGGCCAGGTGATGGCGCAGCAACTGAGCCAGGGCCTGAACGCCAATGCCCAGCAGGCTGCGGCCGCAGCGGCCCCGGTGGCCATGAAGGCCGACGAGGTCATGGCCACGCTGGAGAAGCTGGCCGAGCTGAAGACCAAGGGCATCCTGACCGAAGACGAGTTCAGTGCAAAGAAGGCCGAGCTGCTGAAGAAACTGGTCTGAAGTAGCCCACCTTGGCGAACGAGCCGAACAGCGGCGGCACAGGCACGCCGCCGCCCCCGCCCCCGCGTGCCCAGCGCGCCTGGCGTGCCGCCTGCCCCGGCTGCGGCGCGCCGGTGGACTTTGCCTCGGCCGCGTCGGCCAGCGCGGTCTGCAGCTTCTGCCGCAGCACGCTGCTGCGCGACGGCGAGGCGCTGCGCAGCATCGGCGTCAGCGCCGAGCTGTTTGATGACCACTCCCCCCTGCAACTGGGCACCACCGGCACGCTGCAGGGCGTGCGCTTCACGCTGGTGGGCCGGCTGCAGTACCGCTATGCCGACGGCACCTGGAACGAATGGCATGCGCTGTTTGAAGGCACCGGCAAGTCGGCCTGGCTGAGCGAGGACAACGGCGCCTACGTGCTGAGCGTGGACCAGCCCGCGCTGGCCGACGCGCCGCGCGAAGACGAGTTGCACGCTGGCGAGCGCCGGCTGGTGGGCGGACAGGCCTGGAGCGTGGCCTCGGTGGTGCGTGCCTCGCTGATCGCGGGCTTGGGTGAGTTGCCGCGGCCACCCAGGCTGGCCGGCGCCGGGCCGCTCCCAAGCGGCCCGCCCACCCTCTCGGAGGGTGGCGGCGGTACACCGACGCCGGGTGCACCATCCTTCAGCGGTGAGTTCACGGTGGCCGACCTGCGCAACGAGCACGGCGATGTGGGCACGCTGGACTACGCCGAGCCCGGCGCGCCGCAGTGGTCCATCGGCCGCAGTGTGGCGCTGGCCGACCTGAAGCTGCAGGGCCTGCGCGAGGGCGCGGCCGAGAAGACGCTCTCCAAGCAAGGCTTCGAGTGCCCCAGTTGCGGCGCCCCACTCAAGCCGCTGCTGGACAGCAGCAAGGCCATCGCCTGTGGCCAGTGCCACGCGGTGGTGGACGTCTCCAAGGGCCCGGGGGCCGACCTGCAGCACTATGCGCAGAACAACTCGGGCGCCCAGGGCGCAGGCCCGTTGATCCCGCTGGGCAGCACCGGCCGGCTGGCGCTGGGCGTGGAAGGCGCGCTCGACTGGCAGGTGGTGGGCTACCAGGAGCGCTGTGACGAACCCGGCGCCGACAGCGACGACGAGCAGAGCTTCTGGCGCGAGTACCTGCTGTACCACCGCACGGCGGGCTTTGCTTTTCTGGTGGATGCCGAGGACGGCTGGAGCTGGGTGCGCCCGCTCACCGGCGCGCCGGTGGCCAAGGGCCAGGGCGCCAGCTGGAACGGCGTGGACTACCGCAAGCTCTACAGCTACCCCGCCAAGAGCACCTGGGTGCTGGGCGAGTTCTACTGGCAGGTGCGCAAGAACGAGCGCGCCATGGTCACCGACTATGCCGGCCCCGGTGGCGCCAAGCTCGCGCGCGAGCAGACGGGCCAGGAGGTGGTGTGGTCGGCCGGCCAGGCGCTGGACGTGAAGGTGGTGGGCCAGGCTTTCGGCATCCAGCCCGGGGCCCTGGCGGCGATGCGGCGCGATGCTTCTCCGTTGTCGGGCCTGGCGCCGTCGTCGCTCAGCGGCAGCGGCGGCATGGGCCTGAGCCAGGGCGTGGTCATCCTGGTGGTCGTCGTCGTCGTGATGCTGCTGATGGCCCAGTGCAGCAGTGATTCGTGCAAGCAAGAGCGCCAGGCCTTCGGCGAGGCCAGCGCCGAATACCAGCAGTGCCAGCGCAACCACAGCTCGGGCGGCTTCCGCTCCAGTGGCGGTTCGTTTGGTGGATTTTCCAGTGGCGGCGGCGGGCACAAATAGCCTGTCGTCGGCATGCAGCCAGGAGTGAAGGAGATGGACGTGGACCTGTTGAAACCCGGTGTGATGCTGGCGTCCGTGCTGTACGCGGTGATCGGTGTGCTGGTGCTGTGGGTGAGCTTCGTCGTCATCGACAAGATCACGCCCTACAAGCTCTGGGAAGAGATCGTCGAGAAGAAGAACATGGCGCTGGCCGTGGTGGTGGGCGCGATGTTCATCGCCATCGGCCTGATCGTGGCCGCTGCGATCCACGGCTGACCGTGTCAGAAGAAGACGGCGCTGCGCCCTCCCGCGTGCAGCCCGCCGAGGTGCTGCTGCTGGCGAGCGTCTTCGTCATCGCCGCCTGCGGCCTGGTGTACGAGCTGGCGGCCGGCGCGCTGGCCAGCTACCTGATGGGCGACTCGGTGCTGCAGTTCAGCACCATCATCGGCGCCTACCTGTTTGCCATGGGTGTGGGCTCGTGGCTCAGCCGCTACTTCGACCGCCAGCTGGTGGCGCACTTCCTGCGCATCGAGCTGCTGGTGGGGCTGGTGGGTGGGCTGATGCCTGCGGCGCTGTTTGCCGCGCACTCCAGCCTGCCGGTGACAGGCCAGCCGGTCTTCCGCGTGCTGCTCTACGGCCTGGTGGGGCTGGTGGGCGTGCTGGTGGGGCTGGAGATCCCGCTGGTGATGCGCATCTTGAAGCGCCAGTTCAAGGCCCGCTACGGCTTGAAAGACCTGGTCTCGCAGGTGCTCACCTTCGACTACCTGGGTGCCCTGGTGGTGGCGGTGGCATTCCCGCTGCTGCTGGTGCCACACCTTGGGCTGATCCGCACGGGGCTGTTCTTCGGCCTGCTCAACGCGCTGGTGGCCGTGTGGGCGCTGTGGATGTTCCGGGCCGAGCTGCGGCGCTGGGGCGCGCACGCTGCAGCCTGCGCGGGTGTGTTCGCGGTGCTGCTCGCGGCCTACAGCCAGGCCGAGCACCTCACCACCTGGGCCGAAGACCGCTTCTACGGCGAGCACATCGTGTTCCGCGAAAGCAGCGCCTACCAGCGCGTGGTGGTCACCTCGGGGCCTGCCGGGGTGCGGTTGTTCCTCAATGGCAATTTGCAATTCCACTCGCGCGACGAGTACCGCTACCACGAGGCCCTGGTGCACCCGGCCATGGCCGCGCACGGCGCGCCCAAGCGCGTGCTGGTGCTGGGCGGTGGCGACGGCATGGCGGTGCGTGAGATCCTGAAGTACCCCTCGGTAGAACAGGTGACGCTGGTCGAGCTCGACCCGTTCATGACGAAGCTGTTCAGCACCGAGCCCATGCTCACCTCGCTGAACCAGAAGGCCCTGCTCAGCCCCAAGCTGCGCACGGTGAACACCGACGCCTTTGGCTGGCTGGAATCGCACCAAGAGGTCTTCGACGTCATCGTCATCGACTTCCCCGACCCCACCAGCTTCGCGCTGGGCAAGCTCTACACCACCAGCTTCTACAGCCTGGTGGACCAGCACCTCTCGGCCAGTGGCTATGCCGTGGTGCAGACCACCTCGCCGCTGATCGCGCGGCAAAGCTACTGGACCGTGGCCACCACCATCGAGGCGGCGGGCCTGGCCACCACGCCGTACCACGCCCATGTGCCCAGCTTTGGCGAGTGGGGGTTCATCCTCGCCAGCCGGCGGCCCTGGCATGCGCCTGCGGCATTGCCCCAGGGCCTGAGGTTCCTCACGCTCACGGGCCTGCCGGTCATGTTTGATTTCCCGGCCGACATGGCCCGTGTGCCTGCCGAGGCCAACCGCCTCTCCAACCAGACGCTGGTGCACACCTTCGAGACCGAGTGGGGCCGGGTTCATCAGTGAGCTGTCTATGGACACCTTCTACTCCGTCATTCCCGCGCAGGCGGGAATCCACGGTGCGCCACCACATGGATGCCCGCCTGCGCGGGAATGACGGGGTGTGAAGGTCCTGCGCGCGCCGTTTCTTCCGGGTCGTCGCCGGCTGCTGGGCGTCGCCGCATCTGCGCCGTGGATCGGCGCTTTGAGCGGCTGCCTGCCCGAGCCCCAGGCGCTGCAGGCCAGCCGCTGGGTGGGCGCCTCCGACCAGCGCGGCCACCGCGTGCGCGAGCTCAGCAAGTCCGGCAGCCTGCCGCCACCCGCCGTGCAGCGCCGCGCCGGCGTGCTGGTGCTGGGCGGCGGTGTGGCCGGCCTGGCGGCCTTGCGCGCCCTGGTGCGCGCGGGTGTGGACGACGCCCAGTTGCTGGAGCTGGAGGACAGCGTGGGCGGCAACAGCCGCGGCCACCAGATGGCCGGCGTGGGCTGCCCGTTGGGTGCGCACTACCTGCCGGTGCCCGGCCCGGCCGCGCGCGAGGTGGGCGAGTGGCTGCACGAGATCGGGCTGTTGCGGTCCGATGCTTCAGGCGTTCACGCGAACGAAGGTCACCTCTGCCACAGCCCCCAGGAGCGCTTGTTCATCGATGGCGCCTGGCAGGACGGCGTGCTGCCCAGCGCCGAGGGCCGCCCGGCCACGTTGGCCCAGTACCGCAGCTTCGCCGCCAAGGTGGCCGCGCTGCAGGCCGAGCTGGGGTTTGCCATGCCCAGCACCCACGCCCGCTGGACAGCCGGCCACGCCGCGCTGGATGCGCAGACCTTCGCCTCCTGGCTGGCCGGCGCAGGCCTGAACGACCCGTTGTTGCTGGGCTACCTGGACTACGCCTGCCGCGACGACTACGGCGCCGGCATCGCCACCGTGTCGGCCTGGGCGGGCGTCCACTACTTTGCCAGCCGCCACGGTTTTCATGCGCCCGGCGACGACAGCGCCGAGCAGGGCGCCGTGTTCACCTGGCCCGAGGGCAATGCCTTCCTCATCCGCACCCTGGCCACGCCCTTGCAAGCGCGGCTGCATGCCGGCCACAGCGTGCTGCGCGTCACCGAGAACCGCCACGACGTCCAGGTGCTGGTGTGGAACGAAGCCAGCGCGCAAGCCGAGGCCTGGACGGTGCGAGCCGTGGTGCTGGCCACGCCGCTGTTCATCGGCCAACGCTTGCTGCAGGCGCAAGACAGCACGCTGGCCGGCGCCCTGCAGCAGGCGGCAGCCGCCACCCGCTACGCCCCCTGGCTGGTGGCCAACCTGCAGCTGGCCGGCCCGCTGCTGGAGCGCGTGGGCGCGCCGCCGGCCTGGGACAACGTGCGCCATGTGGCCCCCGGCAGCAGCAGCTCGCTGGGCTATGTCAACGCCCGCCACCAGGCCACCCGGCCCGACGCCCTGCTGGCCGGCCCGCAGCTCATCACCGCCTACCACGCACTGCCCGAGACCCGCCGAGCGCGCCTGCTGTCCGGCAGCGCGGCCGACTGGACCGCCGAGGTGCTGGCCGACCTGGTGCTGCTGCACCCCGACATCGCCCAGCAGTTGCAGCAGGCCGACCTGATGCGCTGGGGCCATGCCATGAGCATCCCCGCCCCTGGCGTGCGTGGCCAGCCGGCACGTGCCGCCCTGCGTGCGGCACGTGGCCGGGTGCGCTTTGCCCACGCCGACCTGGCAGGCTATTCGGTGTTCGAAGAGGCGTTCACCCTGGGCCACCTGGCCGGCGCAGCCTCGCTGGCCTGACCACAATGAATGTGGGACACGCCGGGTAAGCACGCATCAACTTTGTCTTTGGCCTGTCGAACATACCTTGGTGATGTCCCCCAAACTGATGCTCCGAGTGCCGCTGCGTGCGGATGAACTGAACCAAACGCTGGCCGCTTGGCGCGCGCACTGGCCCCAGGCCGGCGTGCTGGCCCTGCTGCCCGAGGCCGAGGCCGCCAACTTGCCTGTGCTGCAGGCCGCTTGCCGGGCGCTGGGCCTGCCCCTGGTGGGGGCGATCTTTCCGGCCCTGGTGACCGAGACCGGCTTTGCCACCGACGGCGTCTGGCTGCTGTGCCAGCCCGTGGCCACCCCGGCCTTCCTGCTGGCTGGCATGGACGGCGAGCCCCAGGGCGCGGCCCGCCGCATCGCCGAGGCCACCCAGGCCCTGCTGGCGCAACTGCCGGCGGACGCGGCCAAACCCACGCTGCACCTGGTCTTTGACGGCCTGTTGGGACGCATCAGCACCATCCTCGACGAGCTCTACCTGCACCTGGCCGACCGCGTGGACTACGCCGGCGTCAACGCCGGCAGCGAGACCTTCCAACCCATGCCCTGCCTGTTCGACGGCGAGCGGGTGGTGGGCCAGGGTGTGCTGGGGCTGCTGCCGGCCCACTCGTCCGGGGTGGTGCTGCGCCACGGTTACGCCGCGCCCGAGCAGGCCATGACGGCCACCGCCACGCAGGGAAACCGCGTGGTCAGCATCGACTGGCGGCCGGCCTTCGACGTCTACCAGGAGCTCATCGGCTCGGCCTACGGCATCACGCTGACACGCGACAACTTCTACCAGTACGCGGTGCACTTCCCGTTCGGCATCCTGCGGGCCAGTGGCGAGGTGCTGGTGCGTATCCCTGTGGCGCTGGACGGCGAGGGCGCGCTGTTCTGCGTGGGCGAGGTGCCCGAGAACGCCATGCTGGTGCTGCTGCGCGCGCCCGAGGCGGCGGCCAGTGGCTGTGCGCCGGCACTGGCCGCCGCCGTGGCCGACGCCAACGGCGACGGAGCCTTGCGCAACCTGGTGGCCTTCTACTGCGCTGGCCGGCGCATGCACCTGGGCGTCGAGGCCGCGCAAGGCGAGCTGGCTGAGTTCGCCCGCCTGAGCGGGGCGGCGCGGTTGGGCGGTGCGCTGACGCTGGGCGAGATCGGCAGCACCGAACAATGGGGCTACCCGGCCTTCCACAACGCCGCCCTGGTCTGCACCGTCTGGCCTGAGCCCAAGGAGGGCGGCGCATGAGGCAGGCCCATGTGCTGGCAGTGCTGTACGACCTCACGCTCACCATGGGCGCAGAGGTGCAGCTGGTGCCGCTGCTGCAGCGGGTGCTGCAGCGCATGCTGTTCCACACCGGATTTCCGGCGGGCGTGGTCTTGCTGGCGCCCGAAGCCGTTTGCAGCGGCCAGGTCGAGGCCACCTGCGCGGCCGTGGTGGGCGACCACCTGATGGCCCAGCACAGCGGACGGGCGCTGAACCTGCCGCTGGCCTTGCTGGCCGGCGAGGTGGCCCTGCTCACGGGCGCCGATGCCACCGAGGGGTTGGCTGCGCTGGGCGGCTCGCGTCCCTACACGCATGTGCTGCGCCTGCCGGTGCCGGGCGAAGGCGTGATCCTGCTGCTGGCGCCAGGCGCGCCGCGCAGCGAGTTGCCGCTGACCCAGCTCTTCCAGCCGGTGCTGCGCAACCTGGCCAAGGCCATGGGCCTGTGCCGCGCCAGTGAAACCCTGACCCAGGGCCTCATCACCGACCGCGACCAGGCCCGCAGCGACCTGGCGGTGGCGCTGCAGCGTTCTGAACACGAACGCGCCTTCCTGCGCAAGCTCATCGACACCTTCCCCGACCTGGTCTGGATCAAGGACACCGACGGCGTCTACCTGGCCTGCAACCCGCGCTTCGAGCGGCTCTACGGCCATCTGGAGAGCGAGATCGTGGGCCGGCGCGACACCGAGTTCGTGCCCCCGGACCTGGCCGAGTTCTTCCGTGCCAAGGACCAGGCCGCCATGGCGGCCGGTGGCCCCATCATGAACGAGGAGTGGCTCACCTTTGCCGACGACGGCTACTGCGGCCTGTTCGAAACCACCAAGGTGCCCCTGCGCGACGCCCAGGGCCAGTTGCTGGGCGTGCTGGGCGTGGCCCGCGACATCACCGAGCGTCGCAAGGCCGAGTCGGCTCAGAAACTGGCCGCCAGCGTGTTCACCCACGCCCGCGAGGGCATCATGATCACGGCGCCCGACGGCACCATCATCGAGGTCAACGACACCTTCACCGAGATCACCGGCTACACCCGTGCCGAGGCCGTGGGCAACAACCCGCGCCTGCTGCAATCGGGCCGCCAGGGCCCCGAGTTCTACGCCGAGATGTGGCGCAGCCTGCGCGAGGGCGGCAGCTGGTCGGGCGAGATCTGGAACCGCCGCAAGAATGGCGAGGTGTATGCCGAGCTGATGACGGTCAGCGCCGTGAAGGGCCCCGACGGCGAACTGGCGCACTACGTGGCGCTGTTCTCCGACATCAGCCGCATCAAGGAGAACGAGCGCAAGCTGGAGCAGATCGCCCACTACGACGCGCTCACCCTGCTGCCCAACCGCGTGCTGCTGGCCGACCGCCTGCAGCAGGCCATGGCCCATGCGCACCGGCGTGGCCAGCAACTGGCGGTGGTCTACCTCGACCTCGACGGCTTCAAGCAGGTGAACGAGCGCAACGGCCACGAGGTGGGCGACCAGTACCTGGCCGAGATCGCCGTGCGCATGCGCGCCGCGCTGCGCGAGGGCGACACCCTGGCCCGCCTGGGCGGTGACGAGTTCGTGGCCGTGCTGATGGACCTGGCCAACGCCGCCGAGAGCGTGCCCCTGCTCACCAAGCTCACCCGGGCCGCCGCCGAGGCCGTGGAGGTGGGCGGCCGGCGCGTGCAGCTCACGGCCAGCGCCGGCGTCACCCTGTACCCGCAGACCGAGGCGGTGGACGCCGACCAGCTCATGCGCCAGGCCGACCAGGCCATGTACCAGGCCAAGCTGGCCGGCCGCCACCGCTACCACTTCTTCGACCCCGAACAAGACCGCAACCTGCGCGGCCACCACGAAAGCATCGACCAAATCCGCCACGCGCTGGACGCCCGCGAGTTCACGCTGCACTACCAGCCACGCGTCAACCTGCAGACCGGCGCCGTCATCGGGGCCGAGGCCCTGATCCGCTGGCAGCACCCCGAGCGCGGCCTGATCGCGCCCGCGCACTTTCTGCCCGTGATCGAGAACCACCCCCTGGCCGTGGACGTGGGCGATTGGGTCATCGCCACCGCGCTGACGCAGGTTGAACAATGGCGCAGCCAGGGCCTGGACCTGCCGGTGAGCGTGAACGTCAGTGCCCGGCAGCTGCAGCAGCCCGATTTCGTCGACAAGCTGCGCCGCCAGCTCGCCGCCCACCCACAGGCCGGTGCCACGCGGCTGGAGCTGGAGATCCTGGAGACCAGCGCGCTGCAGGACGTGAACCAGGTTTCGCAGGTGCTGGCCGCCTGCGCCGATCTGGGCGTCATCTGCTCGCTGGACGATTTCGGCACCGGCTACTCCTCGCTCAGCTACCTCAAGCGCCTGCCCGCCCAGGTGCTCAAGATCGACCAGAGCTTCGTGCGCGACATGCTGCACGACCCCGACGACCTGGCCATCCTCGAAGGCGTGCTGGGCCTGGCCACGGCCTTCCACCGCCAGGCCGTGGCCGAGGGCATGGAGACGGCCGAGCACGGCGTGATGCTGCTGCAGCTCGGCTGCCGCCTGGCCCAGGGCTACGGCATCGCGCGGCCCATGCCGGCCGGCCAGATGCCCGAGTGGGTGCGCCACTGGCAGCCTGACCCGCGCTGGGCCCGCACCCGTGCCCTCAGCCCCAGCGAGTTGCCGGTGCTGTACGCCGGCATCGAGCACCGCGCCTGGGTGGCGGCGGTGGATGCCTGCGTGGAAGGCCGGCGCCAGACGCCGCCCGAAATGGGCCACGACCGCTGCCGCTTCTCGGAGTGGTTGGCCAGCGAGGCGGCCAGCGACGACGCCAGCCGGGAAGCCCTGGCCGCCATCGACCTGCTGCACCGGCGCGTGCACAGCCTGGCCGAAGACATGTTGGGGCTGTGCGCCGCCCGCCGCAGTGCCGAAGCCGCCGCCTTGGGCGAGCAACTGCACCAGTGGCGCGACGCCTTGCTGGCCCGGCTGGACGGGCTGCTGCAGGCGCGTCTGGCACGCTGAGGTCCAGGCTTCGCGGCCGTCCCTGTCCTGGCCATTCCATCGCCATGTTCACGTCATTCCCGCGCAGGCGGGCATCCAGTCTTCTGGCCTGCGCCCTGGATGCCCGCCTGCGCGGGCATGACGGGAGATGTCGCCGGCATGCCGGGCGGCCTTGGCGGCCCCGCTGGCGTTCAGCGCAGCGAGTTGTTCAGCGTGGCCTGTTGTTCAGCGCGGCCAGCTGCTCGGGCGTGCCCACGTTTTCCCACAGGCCAGCCAGCTCACGGCCGCCCAGTCGGCCGGCGTCGGCGCTGGCAAACAGCAGCGGGCCCAGGGCTGCTTTCAGGCCCACCGGCACGCCGGCCACCAGGCGCGGGCGCACCAGGGCCAGGTTGGCGTAGGTCCAGGGGCGGGGCGTGCCTTCGGCGCCGCGCTGCAGCCGCTCGCCGGCCAGCGCAAAGTCACCCCGGGTGTTGAAGCCCGGGTTGGGCACCACCCACAGCAGGGCGTCGTCGGCACTGGCCTCAAAGGCGGCAGTGTGCTCGGCCGAGAACGCGAAGCCTGGCGCAAAGATGTCGCCCGACACCACCCAGAAGGCCTCGGTGCCGGTGGGCGCCAGCAGGGGCAGGGCCTTGGCGATGCCCCCGGCAGTCTCCAAGGCGCCGCCGTGGTCGCGGCCTTCCATCGAGTAGTGGATCGCCAGGCCCCAGCGGCTGCCGTCACCCAGCGTGGCCGGGTACTGCGCTTCCAGCCAGGCGGTGTTGACCACCACCTCGCGCACCCCGGCCCGCGCCAGGGCTTCGAGGTGGTACTCGATCAGCGGTTTGCCGTGCACCCGCAACAGCGGCTTGGGGCAGGCGTCGGTGAGCGGGCGCATGCGCTCGCCGCGGCCGGCGGCGAGGACGAGGGCGCGGGGGGGCGGGGAGGCGGCAGGCATGCTGCGAGTTTAGGTGCCGCAACAGAGCACCCGGCAGCGGTGTACCGCTGCCACCCGCCCAGCGGGTTCGCGGCCGCTTGGGAGCGGCCCGGCGCTGGCCGCGTGCATCGTTCCGGTCAACCTAACCCGATCGGGGCAGGTGCGCTGTTGAGGATCTTGCGGAACAGCGGGCGGTAGCCGTCGTCGGGCTCGTGGCCGGCCAGCGGGTCCTTGTTGGCGGCGAAGGCGGCGTCCAGCTCGGCCCAGTCTTCGGGGGTGAGGTGGGCCTGCGCGGCCGGCAGGATCTCAGTCTCTTCCACCGCCATGTGGTTCAGGTACGAGGCGATGTAGCGCTCCACCGCCTGCTCGAAGGCGTCGCGGCGGCTCTCGCCCATCACCTCGAAGGCCAGCAGCAAATGCTCCAGCTCGCGCACCGCGCGCTCACCCTGGCCGTGGTCGCGGTCCAGGCGGTCCAGCGTGTCGCCCAGCTCGGGCACGCGGGCGCGCACCTTGGGGAACAGCAGCTCGCTTTCCTTGGTGTGGTGCAGGCGCTCGGGGAATTCGTCGATGTAGAACAACATGGCGCGCACCACGCTGAAATCAGGCTGTTTGTTCTCGCGCCGGGCCTGGGCCAGCAGCATGGGCAGCGAGCGCAGCATGGCGGCCAGGGCCTGGTGTTCGTCGCGGATGATGGTGAGGGACAGCGGACGCATGGTGGGTCTCCGATTCTTGGGATGGCACCGAGCGTGACGGCATTGCCGCCCTGGGGTCTTGAGTCAGGTCAAGAAACGGCGCCCGCCACCGCCCGGCCGCGGTGCAGGCGCTGCACGTCGGCCTGCTGGTGGGCCACGCCGGCGAGCAGGGCCTGCAGCAAGGCGTCGGCCTTGGCGCTGTTGTCGGCGCCGAAGTTGCACACGTACACGTCCAGCGTCACCGCGCCCAGCTCGGGCCAGGTGTGCACCGCCAGGTGTGATTCGGCCAACAGCACCACGCCGGTCACGCCGGCCGGCTCGCCCCCGGGCGCGGCAAAGCGGTGGAACAGCTCGCCCACGGCCTGCAGCCCGGCGGCTTGCACGCAGGCCAAGCACAGCGTGCGCAGGGCGTCCGGGTCGGTCATCGCGGTCTGCGTGGTGGCGCAGCCTTGCAGATCGGCGGTGAGGTGCAGGCCTTGCATCGAGGGCGGACAGGAAAGCTCGGGGAGGGCGACCATGCTACTGCGCGCGTGACCTCGGTCAGTTCAGACGACCCAGGGGGCTCGCTATCATCCGGCCCAGACCGGCGGCCCCTGCCCGCCCCACAGCGACCAAGGACACCCCATGAGCACCTCTCGCACCGCCAAGATCTCGTTCTCCGTGCTGCTGGCCACGCTGGCCCTCAGCGCCTGCCAGTCGCCCATCGTGATGGGGGACCCCAACGCCAAGACGGCCGCCACCGGTGCGGCCGGCGGTGCCAACGCCGTGGGCCAGAACACCGCGCTGGAGCATTGCAACGAGCCCATGGGCACCATCTCGCTGGTGGAAAACCAGGGCGCCAGCTGGTACAGCATCATCACCGGCGAGTACCGCCTGCCGCCCACGGCCAACCTGCTGCGCCTGATGATCCAGCAGAGCAACTGCTTCGTGGTGGTGGAGCGCGGCCGCGCCGGCATGCAGGCCATGAACCGCGAGCGTGAACTGATGAACAGCGGCGAAACCCGTGCCGGCTCCGATTTCGGCAAGGGCCAGATGGTGGCCTCCGACTACGCCATGACGCCCGAGGTGAACTTCTCGGCCAACAACACCGGCGGCATCGGTGGCGCCATCGGCGGCCTGCTGCCCGGCACGGCCGGCAAGCTGCTGGGCGCCGTGGGCGGCAGCGCCAAGACCCGCGAGGCCAGCGTGATGCTGACCGTGGTGGACAACCGCTCGGGCGTGCAGCTGGCCGCCGCCGAAGGCAGCGCCAGCAAGACCGACTACGGCGCCTTTGGCGCGCTGTTCGGCGGCTCGGGCGGGGCTGGCCTGAGCGGCTACAGCAACACGCCGCAGGGCAAGGTGCTCTCGGCCGCCTTCATGGACGCCTACAACCAGACCGTGAAGGCCCTGCGCAACTACAAGGCGCAAGAGGTCAAGGGCGGCCTGGGCAAGGGCGGCAAGCTCAAGGTCGGCCAGTAAGCGCGGCGCGTTTGCGCCCCGACAAGGGCCGTGGGTGGTGCCAGCCGCCCACGGCCCTTGGTCCGTCTGGGCGCCGCTAAAATCTGCGGTTTCGCCCTCCCACCTCCCTGGGGCCACGCCCCACCAGCCAGCCGAGACGCCGCATGCCCACCACCCGCACCGAACACCCCCAGATGGCCAACGCCATCCGCGCCCTGGCGATGGACGCCGTGCAGCAGGCCAATTCCGGCCACCCCGGCGCCCCCATGGGCATGGCCGACATGGCGCAGGCGCTGTGGCACCGCCACCTCAAGCACAACCCGGCCAACCCGCAATGGGCCGACCGCGACCGTTTCATCCTCAGCAACGGCCACGGCTCGATGCTGATCTACGCGCTGCTGCACCTCAGCGGCTACAAGCTGCCCATCTCTGAGCTGAAGAACTTCCGCCAACTGCACAGCCTGACCCCCGGCCACCCCGAGGTGGACGTGACCCCGGGCGTTGAGACGACGACCGGCCCGCTGGGCCAGGGCATCACCAACGCGGTGGGCATGGCGCTGGCCGAGAAGCTGCTGGCCGCCGAATTCAACCGCGACGGCCATGCCATCGTCGACCATCGCACCTACACCTTCCTGGGCGACGGCTGCCTGATGGAAGGCATCAGCCACGAGGCCGCCGCCCTGGCCGGCGCCTGGAAGCTGAACAAGCTGGTGGCGCTGTACGACGACAACGGCATCTCCATCGATGGCCCGGTGGCACCCTGGTTCATCGACAACACCGCCGGCCGCTTCGCCGCCTATGGCTGGAACGTGGTGGGCCCGGTGGACGGCCACGACGTGGACGCCGTCTCGGCCGCCATTGAGCAGGCCAAGGCCAGCGCCGACAAGCCCACGCTGATCATCTGCAAAACGGCCATCGGCAAGGGCTCGCCCAACCGCGCTGGCACCGCCAAGGCCCACGGCGAACCGCTGGGTGGCGACGAGATCAAGCTGACCCGCGAAGCCCTGGGCTGGACCGCCGAGCCCTTCGTGATCCCGGCCGACATCAAGGCCGCCTGGGATGCCACCGAAGCCGGCGCCGCTGCACAAGCCGAGTGGGATACCCGCTTCGCTGCCTACTCGGCGGCCTTCCCGGCCGAGGCCCAAGAATTCACCCGCCGCATGAAGGGCGAGCTGCCGGCCAACTTCGCCGAGATCGCCGTGGAAGCCGTGGGCAACGCCCACGACAAGGCCGAGACCGTGGCCAGCCGCAAGGCCAGCCAAATCGCGCTGGAGCATTTCACCGCCCACCTGCCCGAGCTGTTGGGCGGCTCGGCCGACCTGACCGGCTCCAACCTCACCAACACCAAGAGCACGCCCAACCTGCGCGTGGACGCTGCCGGCAACGTGGTGCGCAACGCCGAGGGCCAGTTGGGCCGCCACATCAACTACGGTGTGCGCGAGTTCGGCATGGCCGCCATCATGAACGGCGTGGCCCTGCACGGTGGTTTCATCCCCTACGGCGGCACCTTCCTCACCTTCAGCGATTACAGCCGCAACGCCATCCGCATGGCCGCGCTGATGAAGCAGCGCGTGGTGCACGTGTTCACGCACGACTCCATCGGCCTGGGCGAAGACGGCCCCACGCACCAGAGCGTGGAGCACGCCGCCAGCCTGCGCCTGATCCCCAACCTTGACGTCTGGCGCCCGGCCGACACCACCGAGACGGCCGTGGCCTGGACCATGGCCCTGGCCAACAAGCACCGCCCCAGCGCGCTGCTGCTGAGCCGCCAGAACCTGCCCTACGCCCCCAAGGAAGATGCCGACGTCATCACCCGTGGCGGCTACGTGCTGAGCGAGCCGGCCGACGTGGGCCTGAACAAGCCGCCCAAGGCCGTCATCATCGCCACCGGCTCGGAAGTGCAGCTGGCGCTGAACGCCCAGGAAGAGCTGGCCAAGAAGAAGATCGCCGTGCGCGTGGTCTCCATGCCCAGCACCACCGTCTTCGACCGCCAGGACGCCGCCTACAAGAGCGAAGTGCTGCCCGCTAAGCTGCCGCGCGTGGCCATTGAAGCCGGCGTCACCGACGGCTGGTGGAAGTACGGCTGCGCGGCCGTCATTGGCCTGGACCGCTACGGCGAATCGGCCCCGGCCGGCGTGCTGTTCAAGCTCTTCGGCTTCACCGTCGAGAACCTCGTGCTCACGGTGCGCAAAGTTCTGGCGAAGTAACCCGCGCGGGGGCAGACTGCAAGGTCTTGCCCCCGTGCTCCTTTTGAAGCTTTCGTTTTTTCATCAAGCAAGGTAGATCTCATCATGACCATCAAGATTGGCATCAACGGTTTCGGTCGCATCGGCCGCATGGTGTTCCGCGCCGCGGTGCAGAACTTCGCCAGCGACATCGAAGTCGTCGGCATCAACGACCTGCTCGAGCCCGACTACCTGGCCTACATGCTCAAGTACGACAGCGTGCACGGCCGCTTCAAGGGTGAGGTCTCGGTGGATGGCAACAACCTGATCGTCAACGGCAAGAAGATCCGTCTGACCGCCGTGAAGGACCCGGCCGAGCTGAAGTGGGGCGAAGTCGGCGCCGACATCATCATCGAATCCACCGGCCTGTTCCTGACCAAGGAAGCTGGCGAGAAGCACCTGGCCGCTGGCGCCAAGAAAGTCATCTTCTCGGCCCCCAGCAAGGACGACACCCCGATGTTCGTCTACGGCGTGAACGACACCACCTACGCCGGCCAGGCCATCATCTCCAACGCCTCGTGCACCACCAACTGCCTGGCCCCCGTGGCCAAGGTGCTGAACGACAACTTCGGCATCAAGCGCGGCCTGATGACCACGGTGCACGCGGCCACCGCCACGCAAAAGACCGTGGACGGCCCGAGCAACAAGGACTGGCGCGGCGGCCGCGGCATCCTGGAAAACATCATCCCCAGCAGCACCGGCGCCGCCAAGGCCGTGGGCGTGGTGCTGCCGGAACTCAAGGGCAAGCTCACCGGCATGGCCTTCCGTGTGCCGACCTCCGACGTCTCGGTGGTGGACCTGACGGTGGAGCTGAACAAGGAAGCGACCTACGCCGAAATCGCCGCCGCGATGAAGGCCGCTTCGGAAGGCGCCATGAAGGGCGTGCTGGGCTACACCGAAGACAAGGTGGTGGCCACCGACTTCCGTGGCGAGAGCTGCACCTCGGTGTTCGACGCCGAAGCCGGCATTGCGCTGGACAAGACCTTTGTGAAGGTGGTGAGCTGGTACGACAACGAGTGGGGCTACTCGAACAAGTGCCTGGAGATGGCGCGCGTCATCGCCAAGTGAATGGGGCACCCGGCTGCGGCGTACCGCAGCCACCCGCCGTGCGGGTGCTCAGGCCGCTTCGGAGCGGCCGTGCATTTGTTGCGAATTGAAAAAGGGCCCTGCGGGGCCCTTTTTGCTGACCTGTTCGCGGCATTTGTGGGCGCCCACGGGGCACGATGGAAACATTCCAGACCAAGCCGGTCACCTAGACTGGCACCCCCGCCCCACCTTGCGAGCGTTTGCCCATGGCCCTGGTTCATCGTTGGATTGCCCCCCTGGTCGTTGCCGCCCTCTCTGCAGCCAGCCTTGTGGCCACGGCGGGCGAGTGGACGCCGGTGCAGTTCACGCCGGCTGCTGCGGCCGGCGCACCGCAGAACGCCCGCGTGATCGTGAAGTACAAGGCAGGCTCCGGCATGGCCAAGGCTCTGTCGGTCAGTGGCAGCGGTGCCAAGGTGCCCCAGCACGCGCAGACCTTGGGCTCGCGCCTGGGCCTGGCTCTGGTGGATGGCCGAGGCATGGACAGCCAGACCCAGATCCTGCACGCCAGCGGGCTCAGTTCGGCCGATCTGGCCCAGCGCCTGGCCCAGGACGCCAACGTGGAGTGGGCCGTGCCCGACCGCCGCGTGCGGGCGCGCATGGTGCCCAACGACACGCTGTTCGCCGAGGTGGTGGGCCGCAACCTGACCAGCCCGTACTACAGCGACGCGGGCCAGTGGTACCTGCGTGCGCCCGACAGCACGGCGGCCGCGGCCATTGACGCCGTGGGCGCCTGGGACAGGACCCTGGGCGCTGGACAGGTGGTGGCCATCCTCGACACCGGCATCCGGCCCGAGCACCCTGATCTGGCGGGCAGCCGGCTGCTCGCCGGCTACAACTTCATTTCGAAGAACACCGCGTCGGACGGCGCGGATGCGGCGGGCAAGTGCCTCACGGGCAATGGCAAGTGCCGGGATCTTGCAGGCTCTGACACCAGTGGCACCGACCCAGGTGACTGGGTCAGCCTGGCGGATCAGACGGCGCACCCCACCTTGTTCGACAACACCTGCCTGAGCCAGGACGCCACCGGTGCCTATGTGCAAAGCCCCAGCAGTTGGCACGGCACGCAGGTGGCCAGCATCGCGGCGGCCAACACCGGCAACAGCCTCGGCGTGGCGGGCATCGCGTCGGCGGCCAAGATCCTGCCCCTGCGGGTGCTGGGCAAGTGCGGCGGCTGGGATTCCGACATCATCGACGCCATCCGTTGGGCGGCTGGCCTTTCGGTGAGCGGCGTACCCGCGAACGCCAACCCGGCCCGTGTCATCAACCTCAGCCTGGGTGGCAGTGGCGCCTGCGGTGCGTACCAGAGCGCCATCACCGAAGCCACCAACGCTGGGGCGGTGGTGGTGGTGGCCGCCGGCAACGACGGCCTGGAGGTGGGCGCACCCGGCAACTGCAGCGGCGTGGTCACCGTGGCGGGCGTGCGGCACTTCGGCACCAAGGTGGGCTATTCCAGCCTGGGCCCCGAGGTGACACTGGCGGCGCCGGCCGGCAACTGCGTCAACACCGGCGGCGCCTGTTTGAGGCCCATCGTCACCGCGCTCAACAGCGGCGCCACCGCAGCGGTCAGTTCCATCTATTCCGACTCGCAAAGCCACATCGCCCTGGGCACCAGCTTTGCCACACCCCAGGTGGCCGGCACAGTGGCCCTGATGCTGGCGGCCAACCCGGCGCTGACCGCCCTTCAAGTGCGCGACATCCTGCGCAGCACGGCCAGGGCCTTCCCCAGCTCGGGGGCCGCCTCTGGCTCGGGTGGCGGGACGGGCGGCGTGGTGGAAGCCTGCAAGGCCCCCAACCTGGTGACGGCCGCCCAGGATTACGAGTGCTATTGCACCGCCACCACCTGTGGCGCCGGCATGCTCGACGCCAACGCCGCCGTTACCCAGGCGGCCGGCGCTGCCACCGCCGTCATTGCTGTCACGCCCCCCAGCCCCTTGGCCGGTCAGGCGGTGCAACTGGACGCCTCGGGCAGCAGTGTGGCCTCGGGGCGCACCATCACCGGCTACCTGTGGGAGATCACCGCCGGCAGCGGCATTGCGGCCTTCACCTCGGCCACCAACGCCGCCACGGCCACGCTCGACACCACGGGGGCCGGCAACGTGACGCTGCGGCTCACCATCACCGACAGCACGGGCAGCACCTTGTCCACCACCAAGACCTTCACCGTGGGTGGCGTGGGCTTCACCGCCGCCATCACCGCCACCGCAACGGCCGGCACGGTCGCGCTGGACAGCAGCACCTCCACCGTGGCCAGTGGCCGCAGCATCGTCACCTACCTGTGGGAGATCACCTCCGGCAGCACGCTGGCCAGCTTCTCGGGCAGCACCTCGGCCGCCACGGCCACGCTGAATGTCTCGGGCAATGGCGCCGTGCTGGTCAAGCTCACGCTCACCGACAGCGAGGGCCTGCAGGCCACGGCGAGCAAGACCATCGCGGTGAGCACCGTCACCACCCCCTCGGGCGGTTCGTCGGGCGGTGGGGGCGGCGCCTGGTCGCCGTGGGGGTCGCTGGGCCTGCTGCTGGCGGCGCTGGCCTTGCCGGCGCGCACCCTGCGCCGCCGCTGAGGCCCAGCCAGAGCGGCTCAGCGGCCTGGCTCAGGGCGCCGGGATGTCCGCACAGCCGCGCCAGTGGGTGGCGCCGCTGGCGGGGCCAGACGCCGCAGTGGCCGCCTGCGTGAGCGTGGCGTGCTGGGCCGGGCTGGCCCGGTCCACCCGCAGCGTGTGTTCGGTGCTGGCCGGTGCCAGCACCACCACCCGCGCGGTGCGCACGCCTTTGGCCTGCAGTTCCCGCAGCCGGGCCTGGGCCTGGGCGTTGTCGGGGTAGCGGCCCAGCGTGAGGCCAGGCGCCAGGCCCGCCGGGCTGCTGGCGGTGTAGGTCTCGAAACTGACGTTGATGCGCTGCAGCTCTTCGCGCTTGCGGCGCAGTTGCTCTTCGTCCGGGAAGCGTCCCATGTAGACGGCGTGGCTGGCAGGCTTCTCGCGGCGCATGTCCACCCAGCCGTCGGCCGCCACGCTGGCGGCCAGCAGCTCGCGCCGGGCGATGGCAAAGCCGGCTTCATCCAGCGGGCCGGCCTCCAGGCAGCGCGTGGCCACGGGCAGGGCCGATGAGGCCGAGGACGCCGCCGCCGAGGCGGTGGCAGCGGGGGGCGTCACCACCGGTGCGGGTGTTGCCTCGCGGCTGGACAGCACCCGGATCTGCTCGGCGTTCACCTGGTGCGCCAGGCGCTGGGGCTCGCGCTCGCCGGCGTCGCCGGCGCTCAGTCCCAGCAAGGGGGTGTGCCAGGCCCACCAGGCCAGGTTGGCCACGAACAGGGCGATGGTCAGCGCACGCAACATGGGCAGGTTCAGGCCACGGGACGCCGGGGCACGGGCCGCACGCTCACCTCGCCGCTGACGATGCGGTGCACCTGTCCGTCCCGCTGGACCAGCAGGGCTCCGTCGGCCGCCACCCCATTGGCCAGGCCTTCGGGGCAGGCCGGGTCGGTGGTGACCACGGTGGCGCCGGCCAGCAGGTCGCGCGCAGCGAATTCGTCGGCAAAGGCGGCCAGGCCATGGGTTTCGAAATCCCGCAGCGTCTGGGCCAGGGCCGGGCCCACCTCGGCCAGCACGCTGGCGGGGGTGGCCTGGGGCAGGAACTCGTTCACCGCAGCGATGGCAGGCAGGTGGCCCTGGTCGGAAATGTTCAGGCCCACGCCCACCACGGCCACGCGCTGCGCGCCCACGGCCATGGCCTCGATGAGCACACCGCCCAGTTTGCGGCCGCTGCCCAGGCCGTCGGGCAGCCACAGGTCGTTGGGCCACTTGAGGCGGATGTGCTGGCCGGACGGGTCCACCGCGCGCGCCACGGCCACGCCCACCGCCAGCGACAGGCCCGACCAGTCGGGTCGGCGCATGGGCACGGCCAGTGTGAAGGTGAGCGACGAGCCGGGCGCCGCGTGCCAGGTGCGGCCCAGGCGGCCACGGCCTTGGGTTTGGTGCACGGCCACCAGCAGGGTGGGGTGCAGGTCGTCGGCCCGGTGGTTGTGCATGAACGCGCCATGCCCGGCCAGCCGCAGCCGCTCGATGACCTCGGTGTTGGTGGAGCCGGCGCGCGCCACCACCTCCACCGCCAGGCCCGGCCAGAGCGGGTCCATGCGCTCCCAGAGCTGCTGGCAGCCCCAGCCGGCGCCTGCGTTGCTGGTGTCGGCATGGCGGCGTTGCTGGGCGGAGAGTGGCGGCGTGGTCATCAGCGCTTGCGGCGGGTCTTGGGCGCCAGCATGGTGCCAGTGCATTCGGCGGCGCCACAGCGGCAGGCGTAGCGCCGCTTCAGCGCAGCGGTGTAGCGTTCTTCAAGGAACAGGCCGTAGATATAGTGCAGCTCCTCGCCGGGGGCGATGGGGCGCAGGGCCTTGATGAAGACGCGGCCCTCGGCCTCTTCGGCCTCGCAGTTGGGGTCGCAAGCGTGGTTGATCCAGCGCGCGGCGTTGCCGTCGTAGAAGGCGTCGATGACGCGGCCGTCTTCGAGGGCGAAATAGAAGGTGTGGTCGGGGTCCTTGGGGTCGCGCGGGTGGCGGCGGTCGGCCTCCTCGGCGCTGATGATCTCGCCCACGTACTCGATGATGGTCTGGCCCGGCTCGATGGGTTCCAGCGCAAACACACCCTTGCCGTGCACGCCGCTGCGGCGCACCTGGATGCGGGGCCGTTTGCTCAACGGGGCCTTCTTGGCGGGCTTTGTTGTTTTCGCGGGGGTGGCTTGCACAGGGGGCTTCATTCGGTACATTGAAAACATGGGCGCGTGCGCGTGTACACGTGTGCGCGCGAGAAGCGGCGATTGTAGGCATGGGTTCTCAAACGCCCAGACCAAGGAAGCAGACACACCGAATGAGCAAGACACTGATCATTGCCGAGAAGCCCAGCGTGGCGCAGGACATCGTGCGGGCGCTCACGCCCGTGGCGGGCAAGTTCGACAAGGAAGCCGACCACTTCGAGAACGAGCGCTACGTCGTCACCTCGGCCGTGGGCCACCTGGTGGAGATCAAGGCGCCCGAGGAGTACGACGTCAAGCGCGGCAAGTGGAGCTTTGCCCATTTGCCGGTGGTGCCGCCGCACTTCGACCTGGCCCCCATCGACAAGGCCAAGAGCCGGCTCACCGCCGTGGTGCGGCTGGTCAAGCGCAAGGACGTGACCGAGCTCATCAACGCCTGTGACGCGGGCCGCGAGGGCGAGCTGATCTTCCGCCTCATCGTGCAGTACGCCGGCACGGCCAAGACGCCCATCAACAAGCCGGTGCGCCGGTTGTGGCTGCAGAGCATGACGCCGCAGGCCATCCGCGACGGCTTCGAGAAGCTGCGCAGCGACGAGCAGATGCTGGGCCTGGCCGACGCCGCGCGCAGCCGCAGCGAGGCCGACTGGCTGGTGGGCATCAACGGCACGCGGGCCATGACGGCCTTCAACTCGCGCGACGGCGGCTTCTTCCTCACCACGGTGGGCCGGGTGCAGACGCCCACGCTCTCGATCGTGGTGGAGCGCGAAGAGAAGATTCGCAAGCACGTGCCGCGCGACTACTGGGAAATCAAGGCCACCTTCGGCGCCGCCGCCGGCGAGTACGACGGCAAGTGGTTCGACCCCGCGTTCAAGAAGAACGACGACCCCGACCGCCGTGCCGACCGCGTCTGGAGCGAGGCCGAGGCCAACGCCATCCTGGCGGCGGTGAAGGGCCAGAGCGGCACCGTCACCGAAGAGGCCAAGCCCAGCAACCAGAGCAGCCCGCTGCTCTACGACCTGACCACGCTGCAGCGCGAGGCCAACTCGCGCTTCGGCTTCAGCGCCAAGACCACGCTCAGCCTGGCCCAGGCGCTGTACGAAAAGCACAAGGTGCTGACCTACCCGCGTACCGATTCGCGCATGCTGCCCGAGGACTATGTGCCGGTGGTGAAGCAGACCTTCCAGATGATTGCCGAGGAGGAACTGCCCGGCCCGCTCAAAGAATTGGCCCAGCACGCCGCCAAGGGCCTGAAGGAAGGCTATGTGAAGCCCACCAAGCGCGTGTTCGACAACACCAAGGTGTCGGACCACTTCGCCATCATCCCCACGCTGCAGGCGCCGCGCAGCCTGAGCGAGGCCGAGGCCAAGCTCTACGACATGGTGGTCAAGCGCTTCCTGGCGGTGTTCTACCCGCCGGCCGAGTACATGGTCACCACCCGCATCACCCAGGTGCAGGCCCACAAGTTCCAGACCAACGGCAAGGTGCTGGTGAACCCGGGCTGGCTGGCCGTGTACGGCAAGGAAGCGCAAGACGAAGACGCCAACCTGGTGGCCGTGAAGCCCGGCGAGGCCGTGAGCAACGAGGGCGTCGCCGCCGTGGCCCTGCGCACCCGCCCGCCCGCGCGCTACACCGAAGCCACGCTGCTGAGCGCGATGGAAGGTGCGGGCAAGCTGATCGATGACGACGAGCTGCGCGAGGCCATGGCCGAGAAGGGCCTGGGCACGCCAGCCACGCGGGCGCAGGTGATCGAAGGCCTGATCCTGGAGAAGTACATGCTGCGCGAGGGCCGCGAGCTGATGCCCACGGCCAAGGCCTTCCAGCTGATGACCCTGCTGCGCGGCCTGGGCGTGGAAGACCTGACCAAGCCCGAGCTCACCGGCAACTGGGAGCACCAGCTGGCCGAGATGGAGCATGGCCGCCTCTCGCGCGACGCCTTCATGCTCGAGATCGCCAAGATGGCCGAGCGCATCGTCAAGAAGGCCAAGGAGTACGACCGCGACACCATCCCTGGCGACTACGCCACGCTCAAGCACCCCTGCCCGAACTGCGGCGGCGTGGTGAAGGAGAACTACCGGCGCTACACCTGCACCGGCGCCGATGGAGGCACAGAGGGTTGCGGCTTCAGCATCACCAAGAGCCCGGCCGGCCGCAGTTTCGAGCTGCACGAGGTGGAGACCTTTGTGGCCGAGAAGAAGATCGGACCGCTGGAAGGCTTCCGCTCCAAGGCGGGCTGGCCCTTCACGGCCGAGCTGAAGATGGTGTTCGACGATGAGATCCGCAACTGGAAGCTCGAATTCGACTTTGGCGAAGACGCCAAGGCGGCCGAGGACGGCACGCCGGTGGACTTCTCGGGCCAGCAAAGCCTGGGCGCCTGCCCCAAGTGCCAGGGCCACGTGTACGAGCACGGCAGCAACTACGTGTGCGAGCACTCCGTGGGTGCGCACATCACCTGCGACTTCAAGACCGGCAAGATCATCCTGACCCAGCCGGTTGAGCATGCCCAGGTGCACAAGCTGCTCACCACCGGCAAGACCGACCTGCTGGAGAACTTCGTCTCGAACAAGACCAAGCGCAAGTTCAAGGCCTTCCTGGCCTGGGACAAGAAGGAGGGCAAGGTGGGCTTCGAGTTCGAGCCGCGCGCACCCAAGGCACCGGCCAAGAAGGCCGCCAAAAAGACTGCGGCGGCCGAGTGAGGCTTGCCCCGCCGCGAAGCGGGGCTGTCCTCATGGCGAAGCACGCGCGGCGGCTGCGCGCGGCATGATGCGGCCTCCAACACCACCCGGAGGCGGTTCATGCCCATGCCCATTCGTGCTCTCGCGTCCACCTTGGCGGGCGGTGCGCTGCTGGCCACCAGCATCGCGGCGTCGGCCGGTGGCTTCGAGCTGTCCAGCCCCGGCATCCAGCCTGGCAGCACGCTCACCGAGGCCCAGGTCTTCAACGGCTTTGGCTGCAGCGGCAAGAACATCTCGCCCGCGCTGAACTGGCGGGGCGCACCGGCCGGCACCAAGAGCTTTGCCGTCACCGTGTACGACCCGGACGCGCCCACCGGCTCGGGCTGGTGGCACTGGGTGGCCTACAACGTGCCAGCCACGGCCACTGGCCTGGCCGAAGGCGCCGGCACGGCCGACGGCCAGGCGCTGCCGGCAGGCACGGTGCAAGGCCGCACCGACTTTGGCGCACCTGGCTTTGGTGGTGCCTGCCCGCCCCCGGGCGACAAGCCGCACCGCTACCACTTCACCGTCTATGCGCTGAAGACCGAGAAGATCGAGGTGCCGCCCGACGCCAGTGCCGCGCTGGTGGGCTTCATGATCCACGCCAACCAGTTGGCCAAGGCCAGCTTCACCGCCAAGTACGGCCGCAAGTGAGGCGCCCGCAGCCAGGGCGTGGGGCCGGCCCATGACGCTGGCCGTGCTGTACAAGCTGCTGGCCATCTTGCTGGTGGTGGCGCTGGGCTGGGTGGTGGGCAAGCTGCGCTGGCTGGGTGACGAGCAGGCCGACCCAGCGCGCGTGCTCTCGAACGCGGCCTTCTACCTCTTCTCGCCAGCGCTGTTCTTCCGCACCACGGCGCGCATCGACCTGGCGCACCTGCCCTGGGCCATCCTGGCGGCGTTCTTTGGCCCGGTGCTGGCGGTGATGCTGGGCGTGTACGTCTGGCAGCGCCTGGTGCGCCTGCGGCGCGGCTTGCCGGTGGCGGCGCCGGCGGTGCGGGCCATCGCCGCCACCTTCGGCAATTCGGTGCAGATCGGCATCCCCATGGCCGCCGGCCTGTTTGGCGACCTGGGCCTGGGCCTGCACCTCACCATCGTCAGCGTGCACGCGCTGGCCTTGCTGCTGGTGTGCACCACGCTGGTGGAGATGGACCTGGCGCGCGAGCGGGCCGAGCCCGGCGCCGGCCTGGGCCCGGTGCTGCTGGGCACGCTGCGCAATGCGGTGCTGCACCCGGTGGTGCTGCCGGTGTTGGTGGGCCTGGGCTGGAACGTGCTGGGCCTGCCGCTGCCCGAGGCGGCCGACGAGGTGCTGCGCCTGATGGGTTCGGCCGTGGTGCCGCTGTGCCTGACGCTGATCGGCATGTCGCTGGCCTACCTGGGCCTGCCCAAATCGCTGCACGGCGCCATTGCCACCTCGATGATCAAACTGCTGCTGCAACCTGCGCTGGCGCTGGTGGTGGCGCATTGGGGCTTTGGCCTGCACGGCCTGCCGCTGGGCGTGCTGGTAATGCTGGCCGCTTTACCTGCCGGCAGCAACGCGATGATGTTCGCCCAGCGCTACCGCGCTCTGGAAGCCGAGGTGACGGCGGCCAACGTGCTGACGACACTGGCCTTCGTGCTCACCGCGCCGCTGTGGTTGATGGTGCTGACCAGGTTTCCTTGAGCGCCTTGATGTGGTGGTTTGCGTGCGGCGGATCAGCGCCATCCCCGCACCCTGCTTTGTCATTCCCGTACCTCTGCTCCGTCATCCCCGTACCTCTGCTCTGTCATTCCCGCGCAGGCGGGAATCCAGTCTTCGGCTTCAGTGGCGGGCAGAGGTCGCCGGGTACCCGACACCCTGCCTGAGACGGCGGTGGCGCGCCACCAGGTGGACCGCCACCGTCGGCGGTTGCAGGGCAGTGGTGGTGCCTTCGGACAGAGGGCACATTCGCGTGTGGGTTGAAAGTGCCGAGGGCCAAGGCGGAACAAGAGAGCTGAGGAGGAACTGAGGGCGCGGTGCTTGTCCGCGAGGAACCCGTAGTCCGAAGGCGCCGCCGCTGCGCTGCTGCAGCCAAGGCTGAAAGACATGGATTCCCGCCTACGCGGGAATGACGGAGCGGAGGTGCGGGAATGGCGGCGGTGGCGGCGAGGGAATGGCGGCAATGCGCCGCATACCGGCCTCAGTTGCGGTTCTGCTGCCGCTGGTCGTCGCTGATGGCGGTGCTCTGCACCTGGCCCTGCTTGTTGAAGACCACGTCGAAGTCTTTCTTGTCCTGGCCTTGCTGGAAGTGCCAGGTCCACACCTCTTCGTCGGGCTTGGGCGGGTAGGTGATCTTCTTGGCCGGGATGCCCAGCAGCTTGCGCACGGCCATCTGCTGCATGCCGGGCTCCACCTTGGCGAAGTTGGCGGGGGTGAGCAACTGCCGCAGTGAGCTCATCTTGCCGTCGGCGCCGATCTCGATGGCGTAGTTGGTCCAGCCTTCGGGCTGGCGCGGGTACTCCAGCAGCTTGGAGCCGTCGGCATGTTCCACGATCTGCGCGGGCTCGCCAAACTGCTTGCGCACGTCGGTTTCGGTGGCCACGCCCTCTTCGAGCTTGGCAACGCGCTCCTGGTCGCAGGCCGCGAGCAGGCCGGTGGCGGCCAGCAGGGTGATCATCAGCGGGCGGGCCCAGGGCTTGTGCATGTGTGCTCCAGTGGTTGGTCTGTCGCGTCGATTCTGCAAGCGGCCACACCGGCCCGCGTGAGCAAAAGCAGTTTTTGGGACAATTGCGTGCATGACGCCACACGACATTGCCGCCACCCTGAGCCACATGGGCGTGGCCGCCCGTGCCGCCGCCACCGAGATGGCGCGCGCCAGCACGCTGGCCAAGAACACCGCGCTCACCGAGCTGGCCCGCCTGTTGGGCGAGGCTGGCGCGCCGTTGCAGCAAGCCAACGCGCAGGACATCGCCGCCGCCGAAGCCGCCGGCCTGGCCGCGCCCATGGTGGACCGCCTGCGCCTCACCCCCAAGGTCATCGCCACCGTGGCCGAAGGCTGCCAGCAATTGGCCGCCATGCCCGACCCGGTGGGTGAGATCACCGGCGTCAAGCGCCGCCCCACCGGCATCAGCGTGGGCCAGATGCGCGTGCCGCTGGGTGTGTTCGGCATGATCTACGAGAGCCGGCCCAACGTCACCATCGAGGCCGCCTCGCTGGCCATCAAGAGCGGCAATGCCTGCATTTTGCGCGGCGGCTCCGAGGCCATCCACTCTAACCTGGCGCTGTGGAAGCTGGTGCAGCAGGCCCTGGTGAGCGCCGGCCTGCCGGCCGAGGCCGTGCAACTGGTGCAGACCACCGACCGCGCCGCCGTGGGCCGGCTCATTGCCATGCCCGAGTACGTGGACGTGATCATCCCGCGCGGCGGCAAGGGCCTGATCGAGCGCATCTCGGCCGAAGCCAAGGTGCCGGTGATCAAGCACCTGGACGGCAACTGCCACACCTATGTGGATGCCGAGGTCGACATCGAGCAGGCCCTGGTGGTCACCGACAACGCCAAGACCCACAAATACAGCCCCTGCAACGCCACCGAATCGCTGCTGGTGCATCAGCGTTCGGCCGCGGCCTTCCTGCCGCGCATCGGCGCCATCTTCGCCGCCAAGGGGGTGGAGATGCGCTGCGACGCGGCGAGCATGGCGCTGCTGCAGGCCGTGCCCGGCGCCAAGCTCACCGAGGCCGTTGAGTCAGACTGGAGCGAGGAGTACCTGGCACCCATCATCAGCGTGAAAGTGGTGGCCTCGCTCGACGAAGCCATGGCGCACATCAACCGCTACGGCTCGCACCACACTGACGCCATCCTCACCACCAACCACCCCAACGCCATGCGCTTCCTGCGCGAGGTGGATTCGGCCAGCGTGATGGTGAACGCCAGCACCCGCTTTGCCGACGGCTTCGAGTACGGCCTGGGCGCCGAAATCGGCATCAGCACCGACAAGTTCCACGCCCGCGGCCCGGTGGGGCTGGAAGGTCTCACCTCAATGAAGTGGGTGGTGCTGGGGCAAGGCGAGGTGCGGGCTTGAGCCTGGACCCGCGCCACGCCGTCGTTCTGTTTTCCGGCGGACAGGATTCCACCGTCTGCCTGGCCTGGGCGCTGGCCCGCTTTGCGCGGGTGGAGACGCTGGGCTTCGACTATGGCCAGCGCCACCGCATCGAACTCGATTGCCGGCTCACCGTGCGGGCTGAGCTGGCGCGGCAGTTTCCGCATTGGGCGGCGCGCCTGGGCGACGACCATCTGCTGGACCTCTCGGTGCTGGGCCAGATCTCGGACACCGCGCTCACCAGCGACCGCGCGATCGACATGCAGGCGAACGGCCTGCCCAACACCTTCGTGCCCGGCCGCAACCTGATGTTCCTGAACTTCGCCGCCGCGCTGGCCTACCGGCGTGGCGCCAGCGTGCTGGTGGGTGGCATGTGCGAGACAGACTACTCTGGCTACCCCGATTGCCGCGACAACACGCTCAAGGCCCTGCAGGTGGCGCTGAGTCTGGGGCTGGGTGCGCCCATGACCGTCGAAACCCCGCTGATGTTCATCGACAAGGCCCAGACCTGGGCGCTGTCCGCATCGCTGGGCGGCGCAGCGCTGAACGACCTGATCGTGGAGCACACCCACACCTGCTACCTGGGCGAGCGTGGGGTGCTGCACCCCTGGGGCCACGGCTGCGGCCAGTGCCCCGCCTGCGCCCTGCGCGCCAGTGGCCACGCGGCCTGGCTGGCACAGGCACCCGTTACCACACCATGAACTTTGCCGACCTCTCGCCCGACACCCTGCGCTGGATCTACCGCATGGCCGCCGTGGCCCTGCTGCTGTTCTGGGTGGTGGGGGCCTACAACCGCCTGATGCGCCACCGCAATGCCCTGGCCACCGCCTGGGGCCAGATTGACGAATTGCTCACCCGTCGCGCCGCCGCGCTGGAGCCGCTGATGCAGCAGTTGCAGGAGCCCATGGCCGCCGAAGCCAACACCCTGGCGGCCTTGCAGCAGGCCCTGGAGCGCCAACAGCAGGCGGCACGCACCGTGCGCAGCAAGCCTTCCGTGGCCGCAGCCTTGCAAGCCTGGGTGGTGGCCGAGGGCGAGCTGGCCTCGCCAATGGCCCGGCTCTCGGCCCTGGTGGAGCAGCATGCCGAGTTGGCCAGCAGCGAGGCCGTGAAGCCACTGCGCGACCAACTGGCCGAACTGGCGCCTCGGCTGTCGTACGCACGCCAGGCTTTCAACGACGTGGCCGAGGCTTACAACCTGGCGGTGGAGGAATTCCCCACCCGCCTGCTGATGCCGCTGTTCGGCTTTCACGCCACCGCCAAGATCTGAGCGCTGGCCGAGCAGGCAGATACATCTGGTCGCGTCGGGCTGGGTGGCGGTGGCTACGATTTGCCGCAAGCCGGCCGATATACGCGGCGACCGCGCTGCGGTTGCACCCCTCTTACCCACTCCGTCCCCACCACCATGAACACCAACGCCCTTCACCTCGGCCTGGCTGCCGCCCTGCTGGCTCTGCCCGCTTTGTCACTGGCTGCTGACGGCAGCAACCCGCCCACGCTGGCCGACCGCCTGGATGTGGGTTTGAACGTGGGCAGCCTGGGCGTGGGCGGCCAGGTGTCGTGGCTGCTGGTGCCGAACAAGCTGTCACTGCGCGTGGGCGCCCACCGCTACAACTACAACCACGACACCAGTGCCGACGGCATCGACTACGGTGGACAGCTCAAGCTCAAGAGCGAAATGCTGACGCTGGATTGGCACCCGTTCGAAGGGCGGTTTCACCTCAGCGCAGGCATGGTGGCCAATGGCAACCAGTTCGACCTGAGTGCCAAACCCGGCGCCGGCGGCACCTACACCATCAACGGCAAAACCTACACCGCCGCCCAGGTGGGCACGCTCAGCGCCAAGGTGAACTTCCCCAGCACCGCACCCTACCTGGGCATAGGCTGGGGTGACAGCATGCCCACGGCCGGCTTGCACTTCATTGGTGACATTGGCGTGGTCTCGCAAGGCACGCCGCGGGCCAAGATCACCGCCACCGGTGCCGCAGCCGACCCCTCGCTCGCGGCCGACATCCAGCAGGCCGAGACCGAACTGCGCAACAAGCTGAACGACTTCAAGCTCTACCCGCTGGTGCAGCTGGGCATTGCCTACCGGTTCTGATGCGCCGGGGAGTCAGCCCTGGCCCATGATGGCTGCGGTGGCCACCAGTTCCTCGAACAGCGCCGCCGTCACCTTGCCCGACACCGCATACGGGTCCAGCGTGGCGGTCTCGGAGTACTTCAACAGCACGGCAGGGTTCAGCCGCGTCATGTTGACCTGGCCCATGGACCAGCCGGCGAAGCGGCGCTCGCCGATCTCTTCGTAGGTCAGCAGGGTCACGTCCTGGTGGCGCGGGTCGGCGCTGATGCGGCGGTACAGCGCGTTCACCGCGGCACGGCCGCCTTCCAGCACCTGGATGAAGACATTGTCGGTGCAGCACAGCACGCCGGTGATGCCGGCGGTCGGGTTGCCGGCCTTGGATTGGCGCAGGATGGCCGCCAGCTCTTCGGTGTCCAGCGGCTTGGCGGCGCGGCTGGCATACATCAGTCGGACGAGCATCTTGGTGGCCTCAGTTCTTCTTGCTCAGCAGCGAGAGGAACTCGCGCCGCAGGTTCATGTCCTTCAGGAAGGCGCCGCGCATCACGCTGTTGGTCATGGCCGAGTCGTTGTCCTTCACGCCGCGCCATTGCATGCAGAAGTGGTCTGCCTCCATCACGATGGCCAGGCCGTCGGGCTTCACACGGGCCTGCAGCGCGTCAGCCAGCATGATGACGGCCTCTTCCTGGATCTGCGGGCGCGTCATGATCCAGTCGGCGATGCGCGCGTACTTGGACAGGCCGATGAGGTTGCTGTGCTCGTTGGGCAGCACACCTATCCACAGCTTGCCCAGGATGGGGCACATGTGGTGCGAGCAGGCACTGCGCACGGTGATGGGCCCCACGATCATCAGCTCGTTCAGGCGTGAGACGTTGGGGAACTCGGTCACCTCGGGCATGGGCTGGTAGCGGCCGCGGAACACCTCTTCGATGAACATCTTGGCCACGCGCTTGGCCGTTTCCTGGGTGTTGTGGTCGCTGTCGGTGTCGATCACCAGCGCCTTCAGCACCTCGGCCATCTTGGCTTGCACCTCGCCGCGCAGCTCCAGCAGTTCGCCCTCGCGGATGAACTCGGCGATGTTGTCGTTGGCGTGGTAGCGGCGGTCAGCGCCCACCAGCCGGTAGCGGATGCGCTCGGAAGCGGGCAGGGCGGCCAGGTCGTCCTCGCTGAGGATCAGCGCCTGCCGGGTGCTGCGCTTGAGAGTTGCGTCGTGGGCCATGGCGTGTCTCCTTGGTGCCTGCCGGGGGAGGCGACATTGTGGGGCCGCCCGCGCAAGCCCCTACAACCCGGGGTGGTTAGACTGGCCCGGGTGAACACCCCCCACCCCTCGCCCCCGCTGTCCCGTCTGTTGGAGCTCACGGCCGATGCCGTGGCTGCCGTGCGGGCTGGCCGCTCGCTCACCGACGTGCTGGCCGCCTGCCCGCCCGCCGCCCGCGCCGGCACCCAGGCCCTCACCTTCACCGTGATGCGCCGCCTGGGCGCGGCCACCGCCGTGCGCGAAATCGTGGCGCCGCGCAACCCGCCACCCACCGTGGACGGCCTGCTCACCTCGGCCATCGCCTTGCTCTGGGCCGACCCGAACCCGCCCTACCCAGACCACACCCTGGTGGACCAGGCTGTCACCGCCGCGCGCCACAAGGCTCCGGCCGCCTCAGGCTTCATCAACGCCGTGCTGCGCCGCTTCATCCGCGAGCGCGCGGCCCTGATCGAGCAGGCCACCCGCCAGCCACTGGGTGCTTGGAACCACCCGCTGTGGTGGATAGAGCGTGTGCGCCACGACTGGCCTGCCCAGTGGCAACCGCTGCTGCGCGAGGCCCAGCAGCACCCGCCCATGGCCTTGCGCGTCAACGCCCGCCACGGCAGCACCGCCGCCTACCTGGAGCGTCTGCAGGCCGCAGGTCTGGCCGCGCATGTCGTGCCCGGGTTCGAGCATGCTCTGGTGCTGGCCCAGCCCTGCCCGGTGGAGCGTCTGCCCGGTTTTGCGCAGGGCGATGTCTCGGTGCAAGACCTCTCGGCCCAGCGTGCGGCGCCGCTGCTGTTGGGCACCGGCCAGCAAGCCCTACCCAAAGGCGCCCGCGTGCTCGACGCCTGCGCTGCCCCCGGCGGCAAGACCGCACATGTGCTGGAACTGGCCGACGTGGACATGCTGGCCCTGGACGCCGACCCCAAGCGCCTGGCCCGTGTGAACGAGACGCTGCAGCGCCTGGGCCTGGCGGCGCGCAGCCAGGTGGGCGACGGCCGCCGCCCGGCCGACTGGTGGGACGGTCAGCCCTTCGACGCCATCTTGCTGGATGCCCCCTGCAGCGCCTCGGGCATCGTGCGCCGCCACCCCGACATCCGCTGGCTGCGCCGGCCCGACGACATCGGCGCCCTGGCCCGCACCCAGGCCGAGTTGCTGGGCGCGCTGTGGCCCCTGCTCAAGCCCGGTGGCCGGCTGCTGTACGCCACCTGCTCGATCTTCAAGGCGGAAGGGGCCGCACAGATCGACGCATTTTTGCAACGCATGCCCCCGGATGGGGCGCGGCTGGACCCGGTCTCTCCGGGGCATCTGCTGCCGCTGGCTGACAATCAAGCCACCCCGCCCGACGCCGCGCTGGCCGACGGTTTCTATTACGCCCTGCTGCACAAGCCCCACGCTTGAGCCCCGGGGCGGTGGTCGGCGCCCTGGGCGCCCTCGTGCATGGATGGCCCGCCCGCTGTGACCCGCTTCACCCCAACGTCTACCGCCCGCCCGGTGCTTGCCACCGGCCGGCGCTGGCGTGCGTGGCTGCTGGCGCTGTTGCTGGCCCTGGTGGGTGGCCTGGGTCTGGCGCCGCAGGGTGCGCGCGCCCAGGGCATTGAGCTCAGCTCGGTGAAGGTGGCCCGCGTCGACGGCGGCATTGCGCTCGATTTCTACGCCCGCCCGGCCCTGAGCCCGGCCGTGGAGGACGCCATGCAGCGCGGCATACCGCTCTACTTCGTGGCCCGGGCCACGGTGTACCGCTCGCGCTGGTACTGGCGCGACGAGCGCATCGCCACCGCACAGCGCACTTGGCGCGTGGCCTACCAGCCGCTCACGGGCCACTGGCGGGTGAGCCTGGGCGCCATCGGCCAGACGGCCACCAGCGCGCAGGAGGCGCTGGCCATGGTCTCGCGCACCACGCGCTGGAAAATCGCTGACCTCTCCGACGTGGAAGCCGGTGAGAAGTACTACGTCGAGTTCAGCTACAAGCTCGACAGCTCGCAGCTGCCGCGGCCCATGCAGCTCGACCTGGCGGCCCAGGCCGACTGGCGGCTGGCCGTCGAGCGCAACCTGAAGGTGGAGTGACGGCGCCCCTGCCGCCCCACCACCACCGCAGTCTCCCACCATGAAAGCCTCCACCCGTTGGGGCATTGCCCTGCTGGCCCTGGTGGGCCTGGGCCTGGTGGTGGCCTTCGTGCTGTTTCTGCTGGCCCAGGGCCCCTCGCGCTACGAGGCCCACATCGGCTGGCTGTTCTGGGCCAATGTGGCCGTGGCCGCCCTGCTGGTGGCGGTGGTGGGCACGGCGGCCATGCGCCTGGTGCTGCGTTTTCGCAGCGGCAAATTCGGCAGCCGGTTGCTGCTCAAGCTGGCCGGCATCTTCGCGCTGGTGGGCGTGCTGCCCGGTGCGCTGATCTACACCGTGAGCTACCAGTTCGTCTCGCGCAGCATCGAGGCCTGGTTCGACACCCGCGTGGACACCGCCCTCAACGCTGGCCTGGCCCTGGGCAAGGGCACGCTCGACGCGCTGGCCGACGACCTGGTGCTCAAGACCCGCAACGCGGCCGACCGCTTGCCCGCCATGGCCCCGGTGCCCACCGCCGCCGACATGGAGCGCCTGCGCGACCAGCTGGGTGTGCAGGAGGCGGCCCTCATCGGCAGTGCCGGCCAGGTGCTGGCGGCGGCCAACGCCAGCGCCGCCGCACCCCTGGTGCCCGACCGGCCCTCGGTCAGCCTCATCAAGCAGGCCCGCGACGCCAGTGGTGTCAGCCAGATCGAGGGTGTGGAAGACGAACCCACGGCCATCGTCAACCCAGCCCGGGTGCGTGCCCTGGCCCAACTGCCCAACACCACGGGGTCACGGCGTCAGGCCGACGACCGCTTTCTGATGCTGGTGCAGTTGCTGCCGCGCGCGGTGACGGTGAACGCGCTCACCGTGCAGTCGGCCTACCGCGAGTACCAGGAGCGGCGCCTGGCCCGCGACGGCCTGCGCCGCATGTACATCGGCACGCTCACGCTCTCGCTGGTGCTGGCGGTGTTCGGCGCCGTGCTGCTGGCCATCGTGCTGGGCAACCAGCTCGCGCGGCCACTGCTGCTGCTGGCCGAGGGCATGCGGCAGGTGGCGGCCGGCGACCTGAGCGCCAAGCCCGTGTTCACCTCGCGCGACGAACTGGGCGGCCTCACGCGCAACTTCGCCGCCATGACCGAACAGCTGGGCGGTGCCCGCGACCAGGTGGAGCGCAGCGTGCGCCAGCTGGAGAGTGCCCGCACGCGGCTGCAGACCATCCTCGACAACCTCACCGCCGGTGTCATCGTGTTCGACCGCCAGCGCCGCATCGACACCGTCAACCCCGGCGCCACGCGCATCCTGCGCGCGCCGCTCTCGGCCTGGGTGGGCAAGGCGCTGACCGACGTGCCCGGCCTGGCCGACTTCGCGCAGGCCGTGTGGCAGCGCTACGACCAGCACCAGACCAGCCCCGAGGACGGCGAGCGCGACCACTGGCAGGACGCCTTCGACCTGCGCGTGGGCGGCCAGGGCGACAACACCCTCACACTGCTGGTGCGCGGCGCCATGCTGCCCGGCGAGGCGCGGCTGATGGTGTTCGACGACATCACCGAGGTGGTCTCGGCCCAGCGCTCGGCCGCCTGGAGCGAAGTGGCGCGCCGCCTGGCGCACGAGATCAAGAACCCGCTCACACCCATCCAGCTCTCGGCCGAACGCCTGCAGCACAAACTTGAAGCCAAGCTCGCCGAGCCGGCAGACCAGGCCATGCTGGGCCGCGCTGTGGCCACCATCGTCAACCAGGTGCAGTCCATGAAGCAGTTGGTGAACGAGTTCCGCGACTACGCCCGCCTGCCCGCCGCCACGATGGGCAACCTTGACCTCAACGCCCTGGTGGCCGAGGTGCTGGCGCTGTATGGCGTGGAACTGGACAAAGGCCGCCTCAGCGTGCAGCGCGGGCCCGACCTGCCCGCCATACGCGGCGACGCCACCCAACTGCGCCAAGTCATCCACAACCTGGTGCAGAACGCGCTGGACGCCGTGTCGGGCCGCGAAGACGGCCGCGTGCAATTGCTTACCGAGGTCGCCCGGCACGAAGACGGCCGGCCCCGGGTGGTGCGCCTGAAAGTGACGGACAATGGCCCCGGATTTGCAGACAAGGTGCTCAAGCGCGCCTTTGAACCCTATGTCACCACCAAGAGCAAAGGCACGGGCCTGGGGCTGGCGGTGGTGAAAAAGATCGCCGACGAACACGGCGCTCGCGTGCGCATCGTCAACCTGCCTTCTACCGAGGGCGCCGACGGCCCACCGGGTGGTGCCCAGGTTTCGTTATCATTTTCGAGCTTCACTGAACAGGCCACTGCGAGCGCCCCCTCAGCTCCTGCCTTTGGCAGCACCCGCTGAGCCGCACCGAACATCCATGGCAACGATACTTGTAGTCGACGACGAAATGGGCATCCGGGCCCTGCTGTCGGAAATCCTCACCGACGAAGGCCACACCATTGAGCTGGCAGAAAATGCCGCGCAGGCCCGCGCGTCGCGCGAGCGCCTGCGGCCCGACATGGTGCTGCTCGACATCTGGATGCCCGACGTGGACGGCATCACCCTGCTCAAGGAGTGGGGCGCCACCGGCCTGCTGAACATGCCCGTCATCATGATGAGCGGCCACGGCACCATCGACACCGCCGTGGAAGCCACCAAGTACGGTGCCACCGCCTTCCTTGAAAAGCCCATCACGCTGCAGAAACTGTTGCGCGCCGTGGAGCAAGGCCTGGCACGCGCCCCCGCCCCGCGCCCCCCTGGCGTGGGCGCCGTCCCTGGCATGGCCATGGCAGCACCGCAGATGGGTGGGCTCGGCCACGGCGGTTTTCGCAACGAGCCCGCGCTGACCGTAGAGTCCGCCATGACGGGCGGCCTGGGCCTGCCCGAGATGCAGGTCGATCTGGGCCCGCAATCCGAACAAAGCTTTGACCTTGACCGCCCGCTGCGCGAGGCCCGCGATGCCTTCGAGAAAAGCTACTTCGAGTTCCACCTCGCGCGCGAAAACGGCAGCATGACCCGCGTGGCCGAGAAGACTGGCCTGGAGCGCACCCACCTCTACCGAAAGCTCAAGCAACTGGGCGTCGACCTCTCCCGCAACAAGCGCGGCCTGGCCTGAGGGCCCCAAAAGCCGTGCTATAGTGTGCGGCTTCGTTGGCCTGGTAGCTCAGTTGGTAGAGCAGCGGATTGAAAATCCGCGTGTCGGTGGTTCGATTCCGCCCCAGGCCACCAAGTTACTGTTCCGGGACGTCCCAAGACGGCTCGGAAGATGCAAAAAGCCCTTGAGAATCAACGCTCTGGGGCTTTTTCTTGTCCGACTCGGTCTCGCGGGATTTCTTGAAGTCCCGCCCCTGACGCAGCAACTTCCGCAGTAACCGGCCCAACCCGACAATTGGGCCAGAAAGTTACTGCAATGGCCCGCTACATCGTCCCCTCGGACGCCACCATCAAGGCGGTGCGCAGCGGTGATCCCCGCAAGCGGCTCACCGACGGCGACGGGCTCTACCTGCTGCTGTTCGTCAAGGGTGGCGCGCATGGCTGGCGACTGGACTACACCTTCCAGGGCCGCCGCAAGACGCTGTCGCTGGGCACCTACCCCGCCACGACGCTTGCCATCGCCAGGCGCAAGGCAGAGGCTGCTCGCGAGAGGATCGCGGAGGGCTTCGACCCCAGCCAGGCGCGCAAGGAAGAGCGGGTCGTGCACGCGAAGGCCCGCGAGGCGGAAGTGCGGCAGCAGCAAGGGCTGCCACCGGTCGACTCCTTCGAGGCCGTTGCCCGCGAGTGGTTCGACGTCAAGAAGGACGGCTGGGCCAAGGGCTACGGCGACAAGATCCTGGCGCGGCTGCAGGCCGACGTCTTTCCGTATGTCGGCAGTGCGCCGGTGGCCAGCATCACGCCGGTGCAACTGCTGGAGGTACTGCGGCGCATCGAAGCGCGCGGCGTGATCGAGACTGCGCACAGGGCCCTGGAGAACTGTGGCCAGGTGTTTCGCTACGCGGTGGCCACGGGGCGCAGCACCATCAACCCGGCACGCGACCTGAAGGACGCGCTGCGGCGTCCTGAGCCCAAGCACTTCCCGGCCATCACCGACCCCAAGCGTTTTGGCGAACTGCTGCGGGCCTGCGATGCCTATGCGGCAACGCCGGTCGTGCGCGCGGCGTTGAAGCTGGCGCCAATGTTGTTGCTGCGGCCTGGGGAGTTGCGCTACGCCGAGTGGCCGGAGATTGACCTGGAGGCCGCGATGTGGACCGTGCCCGCCGCGCGCATGAAGCGCGAGCTGCGCGAGAAGATGCACGGGGCGCCGCACCTGGTGCCATTGCCCAAGCAGGCGGTGGCGGTGCTGAAGGACCTGCGCCCGCTGACTGGCCACGCCAGGATGGTGTTTCGCGGCGAGCGCCACCATGACCGGGCCATGAGCGAGAACACCATCAACGCCGCGCTGCGGGCGATGGGTTTTCCGGCCGATGAAGTGACCGGCCACGGCTTCCGCGCGACCGCGCGCACCATGCTGCACGAACGCCTGGGCTTCAGCCCCGACGTCATCGAGGCCCAGCTGGCCCACTCGGTGCGCGACAGCCTGGGGCGCGCCTACAACCGCACCGAATTCATCGAACAGCGCCGCGCCATGCTGCAGGCCTGGGCCGACTTTCTCGACAAGCTCCGACGCGGGCCGGACGTGGTGCCGCTCAGGAAGGTCAGGTCCGCTGGCGCACGCTGACCGCCGTGCTCACGACAGCGCCGAGAAGCGCTGTGCCAGTTCATCGTGCTGGGCATGGAAGCGCTTCGGGCTGGACTTCCTCAGCTTGTCCAGGTTGAGCTGCTTCCAGCGCAGGGCCGGCAATTCGCCCAGATGGGGGAAGGGCATCAGGTCCCACTGGGGCTCACCGCGCACCACCGACAGCAGGAACTCGCGCTGCCGCGGCAGGAACTGCCTGGGCAACTGGTCCAGCAGTTGCGCCTGGGTCTGCACCAGTGCTTCCAGCGGCAGGACATCGCGGGTCATGCCGGCAAACTCGTTGCTGAAGCTGGGCTCCAACGGTTTGGTCTTCGAGAACAGCACCTCGTGCACCGGACGGTTGTGGCCCGCCAAGTAGGCGACGAAGCAGTCCAGGAAGGTCTCCTGCCAGCCAAACCGCGCGAGCATGTGCATGACGTCGAAGATGTCGCGAGGGTGCTGGCGGTCCATGGCCGCCACCAGCTTGCTGCCGTAAAGCTCCTCGGTCGCCAGCACAGGGAGCGTGACGGCGGTGGTGAAGAGCGCTTCGGCAACGCTCACCAGCGGTCGGTCCTGCGGCGGCATCACGGTGCCCCGGAAGACGAAGTTGACCTCGACCTTGACCTGCGCAAGGTCATCGGCCACCAGCATCCGGACCTCGTCACCTTGCGCATTGGCAGGCATGCGGACCTGCAGGCCACGGCGCTCCAGGGCGAGCCTGACCTTGCCCAGCTCGGCACCGATGGTGGCGAGCGCGGCATCCCGGTCCGGTCGATGGTCGACCAGTACCACATCGAGGTCCACCGAGAGCCGGGGCATGTCCTGCACGAACAGGTTCAGGGCCGTGCCGCCCTTCAGGGCAAAGTGGCCGGACTGGAATACCGCCGGGGCAACGGCGAGCAGCAGCCGGACGGTGTCGACGTAGGCCTGGTTCATGGTCGCCTCAGATCCAGCCGTTCGCCCGACCTGGAAACGGCGAGCCAGCGTTGCCCACCGCCCAGGCGATCGCTGTGCTGTCTGGCGGTCGCAGCCCAGGGCAGTTGCATCTCCTGCGCAAAGGTGGCTGCGGCCCGGACCACCTTGATGCGCGTGGTGTGCATCAGCAGTTCCTGCAGCACCGGTTCGCGCAGGCTGGGCAGGCTCTCGACCAGTTCGCGGGTCTCGCCGAGCGACTGGGTCTTGCCCAGGTCGCTGAGCAGTTCCAGCATCGCCCGCTCGGGCACCGACACCAGCACGTCCTGGCGGCCGTTGGGCAGGGGCTGCAGGCCGCAGCCTGGCGCGAGCATGGCGTCAAAGAGCTGGGTGGCCTGGTAGCGCGCGGGAAAGCGCTGGGTGAACCAGTCGGGCAGCTTCTGCGGCCGGGTGCCCCAGAGCGAGATGGTTTCCCGGAAGGCCAGGTTCTGGCGCACGCCGCGCCAAGTTAGCGCGGTCTTGCTGCCCACATGCAGGCCGGGCATCTGGCGGGCGAGAAATGCCAGGGCCCCGTCGCGGCTCAGCGTGTCGCCCGGCAGCATGTAGGCGCCGCGCGCCAGGTGGACCAGCCAGCCGGAGCGCGCCAGTGCCGAGGCACGGAAGGCGCTGACGCCCCGCGCGACGAGGTCGGCGGTGCTGAAGGGCTCGCCGCGCGGGAGCTCGGCCAGCAACGCCTTGAATGAAAAATAGTCGGAAGTTGATGTCACAGCTCAACTGTAGGGCGCAAATCATTCATCGACAAGGTTTTGGCATAGAAACTCGCCATCAATTGACCCTGAGCGTCAATTTGAACGATTTTTTCATTCCAGGCAGACTGCTTTGCAGGATTTCAACCCAAATCCATCGGCGGGATCTCGCCTGACCGGGCGCAGCATGCGATGCATGGGAACCCTGGAGACTGTCATGGAGATCGGCCGACGTCTGCTTGGCGTGCGTACAGCGCCTGCTCCAGCGCATCGAGCACGAAGTCGGTTCGCATCGAACTGGCCTTGATGCGTTCGATGAGCGCGGCCAACTCGCCCGTCGACTCGATCGCGCGCTTGGCGCCGGTCTTGTGCTGCACGATCCACAGCGCTCCACCCTACAGCTCAGCTTGGGTTCAAGACAGGGTTGTTAGACACCCACCTTGAGCGTGCATCTTGTGCGTCCAGGCTACATCTGGATGCAAGGCCACGCTTTACACGTCCTTGAATTTGGGAATATTGTCCCAAATCATGGACTCCGACGCCCGCCCCCTCAACGCCTATCAGCGGGCCATCACGCAACTGTTGCGCCCGTTGTTTCGGCTGCTGTTGCGCAGCGGTATGTCCTATGGCGCCTTCGAGGAACTGGCCCGTAAGACCTATGTGGAGGTCGCCGCGAGCGACTTTGGAATCCCTGGCAAGAAGCCTTCGATTTCTCGCGTCTCTGTCTTGTCTGGGCTGACCCGCAAGGAGGTTCAGCGGCTGATGTCCGTGCCGCCAGACGCGCAGGCCGTGGCGGCCACCCAACACAACCGGGCGGCCCGCGTGCTCACGGGTTGGGTGCGCGACGCCGACTTTTGCGACGACGCTGGCGAGCCTCGGGCACTGGAGCTTGACGGCGAGGTCAGCTTCGCCGGGTTGGTCAAGCGCTACAGCGGCGACATGCCCGCTCGGGCCGTGCTGGACGAACTCGTGCGGGTGGGGGCGGTGCTGCGTGGCGAAGATGGCCGCCTTCAACTGCTGGAGCGCGCTTACGTGCCCCAGCAAAGCACGGCAGAAAAGCTGCGCATCCTGGGCGTGGACGTGGCCGACCTGATCGAAACCATCGACCACAACGTCGAGCACGGCGCCACCGACCCGCGCTACCAGCGCAAGGTGGTCTACCACAGCCTGCCGGCGGCTCATCTGCCGGCCTTTCGCAAGCTCAGTGGCACACAGGCGCAGACCCTGCTGGAGCGGCTGGACCGATGGCTGGCGGAGCACGAAACCCCCACCGAACCGGGCGAGCCGGACACGCCGCGTGCGCGCGTGGGTCTCGGCATTTACTACTTTGAACAACCGGCGGACGGCACATCGTCCAAGAAGGAATGAGCATGAAATTCAAATTCAGGACGGCGTTGGTGGCGGTGCTCGCGATGCCATGGCTGAGCGGCTGTGGTGGAGGCATTGAGGGCACGGGCGCTGCGCAGTCCAGCACGATGCGCCTGTCGATCACCGATGCACCGGCCTGCGGCTATGACGCCGTGCACCTGACGATAGAGAAAGTCAGGGTGCACCAGAGCAGCAGCGCTCTGGAAACTGATGCCGGTTGGTCTGAAGTGGTGCTGATGCCTGCCAAGCGGGTCAACCTGCTGACGCTCACCAATGGTCTGCTGGAACCGCTGGGGCAGACCGCGCTGCCGGCGGGCAAGTACACCCAGATGCGCCTGGTGCTGGCCGCCAACGGCGGTGCCACGCCACTGGCCAATTCGGTGACGCCCACCGGCGGCGCCGAGACCGCGCTGACGACGCCCAGCGGCCAGCAAAGTGGGATCAAGCTGAACGTCAACCTCGACGTGGCCGCCAACCAGGTGGCCGATTTCGCCATCGACTTTGACGCCTGCAAGTCCATCGTCAAGCGCGGCAACTCCGGCCAGTACAACCTGAAGCCGGTGGTGGCGGTGATCCCCATCCTCGGTGACGCCGGGCTGCGCGTGGTGGGCTATGTGGACTTGCCCATGGCGACGACGGCCACGAGTGTGTCGGCCCAGATGGGCGGCGTGCCGGTGAAGGCCACCGTGCCGGACGCCACGGGCCGATTCGTGCTGTACCCGGTGCCGGTGGGCACCTATGACCTGGTGGTCACGGCCCCGGGCCGGGTGAGTGCGGTGATGACTGGGGTGCCGGTCACATCAACCGCCATCACCAACGTCAACAACAACACCCTGCCCATCTCGCCGGCCAGCGCCACGGTGCGCACCGTCACCGGCACGGTCACGCCGGCCACGGCCACCCTGCGGGCTCTGCAGACCCTGACCGGCGGGCCGACCGTGGAGCTGAGCTGGGGCCCGGTGGATGCCACCACCGGTGCCTTCTCGCTGGCGTTGCCCATCGAGGCGCCGGTGCGCCTGGCCTATATGGCCAACCCGCTGAGCTTGCCTTTCGCTGCAGATGCCGCGGTGGCTGGCAAGTACACGCTGGAAGCCGACAACGGCAGCAGCACCAAGACCCTGCCCATCGACGCCACGGCGGCGGTGCCGCCGGTCACGTTCACCTTCCCCTGAGTCGGGCAAGGTACTGGAAGGCACACGCAGGTCGTGCGGCAGCCATGAACGGCCGCCCCCTTCGCATCGCGCTCTTGAGCGTGGTGGCCCCGCTCGCTGCGCGGGCCGGCCTGGTCATGGGCGCCGGGCTGCTGGGCCTGCTGTTGATGGGGTTCAGCGTCATGGTCTGGGCCCAGGCAGGGGCTGACTTCGAGCACAGCACCACCGGTTTTCCCCTGGCCGGTTTGCACGAGCAGGTGCGTTGCGAGTCTTGCCACCTCAAGGGCATCTTCAAGGGCACGCCGCGCGATTGCGCCGGTTGCCACATTGAAAACAACCCGCGCGGCGCCAAGGCCAAGTCGCGCAACCACATCCAGTCGGACAACACCTGCGAGCAGTGCCACACGGTGTCTTCGTTCACCACCGCTCGGGTGAACCACGCCATCGTGCGGCCCGGCACCTGCGCCGGTTGCCACGACGGGCGCCGTGCCGCGCCTGGCAAGCCCAGCGGCCATGTGCCCACCACCCGGTCTTGTGACCACTGCCACACCACCAGCGCATTCAGCCCGCTGGGACTGAACTTCGACCATGGCGATATCGGCAACACCACCTGCGCCACTTGCCACAACGGCGGCCTGGCCCGCACCAGCCAGCCGGCCAACCACATCTCCAGAAGTTCTGATGCAGCCAAGTGCGGTGCCTGCCACCTCACCTCCATCCTGACCGGCTACCTGTCGTGGTCGGGTGGCAAGTTCGACCACGTGGGCATCGTTGGCAACTGCGCCGAATGCCATGGCCCCAGCGTGGCACCGGGCACTTTTGCCGGCATCCAGCGCATCGTCACGATGCCGCCCACCTCGCCGGCTGGGCCGGGCTCGCACATCCCCAGCTCCACCCGCTGCGAAAGCTGCCACTTGTCGGCCATGCCCATGGGCTACGTGGAGGGCAATGCCTTGCAGATGCCACCGGGCAGCGGCTTCGGTCAGCTGGCCAGCCGGCCCACGTCATTGCAGATCCACGCCGGCATCACCAGTGGCTGCGCCAACTGCCACGAAGCGAACTTTGTCTGGATGGGCGTGCACCTTTACCCCAGCAGCCCATCCACCTTTGTGGCCGGTGCGCAGTACCGGGGTTTCCAGAACCGCCCGCAGGCGGCGGCCGGTTCGTTCACCGTTCCAGATCCGTCACACCCCAGCACCGGTGACTGCTCGCAGTGCCATGCCGGCACCAACTACTTCTCGGGTGAGATCAAGCCGAGCAACCACATCCCCTATGCCGTGGGTGCCAGCTGCACGGCCTGCCACACCAGCAGCGACTACGCGGTGATGCCCACGCTCACCGCCATCCACGCCAACGCGCCCAGCACCAGCGGCAACTGCGCGCAGTGCCATGCTGCCAGCGCAGCGGCGGCCTTCGCCATCCCGGCGAACAACTTCAGCATCGTGGCGCCGCCGGCCAACCACCTGCCCACCACGGCAGCTTGCGAAAGCTGCCATGTGGGCGCGGGCTCCAGCCTGGCCGGCACGCCGGTGACCGACGGCGCGCGCTTCAGCGGCTCGCGCATGAGCCATGCCGGCATCGTCAGCGGCTGTGCCACCTGCCACGGCCCCGACGTGTCGGGCCAAAGTTTTGCAGGCGTGACCAGCATCGTCACCCTGCCGCCCACCTCGCCCATGGGCAGCAGCGCGCACATCCCGTCGGGCACCGTCTGCGAGAGCTGCCACCTGGCCAGCACGCCGGCCGGCCTGGTGCCGGCCTCGGCCACCCGCGCCGCGCCCGGCAGCGGCTTTGCCACGCCTGCGCCCAGCACGGCGCAGATCCATGCCGGCGTCGCCTCGGGCTGCACCAACTGCCACGACACCGGCGCCAACTGGATGGGCATGGACCAGTACCCCATCGCGCCCATGGCCATCGCAGCGGGCGCCCAGTACACCGGCTTCCACAGCCGCCCGGGCGCCGCAGGTGGCCGCCACACCATTGCCGACGCGGCCCACCCCGTCACCGGCGACTGCGCCCAGTGCCACAGCAACACCAACTACTGGGTGGGCGTGGACAAGCCGGTCAACCACATTCCCCATGCCAGCTCGGCGCAGTGCAACGCCTGCCACACCAGCACCGATTTCTCGGTGCGGCCCACGGTCACGGCCATCCACGCCTACGCGCCCAGCACCACCAGCAACTGCGCGCAATGCCACAGCGCCGCGGCGGCGGCGGCCCTGGCCTTGCCGGCGGTGGGCTTCAGCATCCCCACGCTGCCGGGCAACCACATCCCCACTGCGGCGGCCTGCGAGCTCTGCCACGTGGGTGGCGCGGGCTCCAACGTGGGCCCGCTGCCGGTGCTGACGGGCGCCAAGTTCAGCGGTGCCTCGATGAACCACGCTGGCATCACCAGCAAGTGTGCCGATTGCCACGGCCCGGCCGTGACGCCCGCCAGCTTCGCTGGCGTGAGCGCCATCGTGGTGATGCCGCCCACCTCGCCCATGGGCGCGGGCGCGCACATCCCTTCCAGCACGGTCTGCGAGGCCTGCCACCTGGCCTCCACCCCCGCCGGGCAAATTTCCGCCTCGGCCACCAAGATGGCGCCGGGCACGGGCTTCGCCACGCCCGCGCCCAGCACCACCCAAATCCACGCCGGCCTCACCAGCGGTTGTAGCAACTGCCACGACACCAACGCCACCTGGATGGGCATGGGCCTGTACCCCATCACCCCCAGCTCGCTGACGGCCGGCGCGCAGTACACCGGCTTCCATGCCCGCCCCGGCGCTGCGGGCGGCAGCGCCAGCATCGCCGACCCGGCCCACCCCAGCAGTGGCGACTGCGCCCAGTGCCACGGCAACACCAACTACTGGACCGGGCAGGACAAGCCGGCCAACCACATCCCGTACTCGGCGGCGGCGCAGTGCAGCTCGTGCCACACCAGCAGCGACTACGGCGTGATGCCCACGCTGGCCAACATCCACGCCTACGCGCCCAGCAGCACGGCCAACTGCGCACAGTGCCACGCGGCCAATGTGGTGGCCGGTTTCGCCATCCCTGGTGCCAACTTCGCCATCGTCGGGCCGCCGGCCAACCACCTGCCCACCACGGCGGCCTGCGAGAGCTGCCACGTGGGGGCCAGCAGCAGCATCGCCAGCCTGCCGGTGGCCAACGGTGCCAAGTTCAGCAACTCGGCCATGAACCACGCGGGCCTCGCCAGCAACTGCGTCCAATGCCATGGCGCCAGCATCAACGGCAGCAGCTTTGCCGGCGTGACGGGCATCGTGGTGATGCCGCCCACCTCGCCGATGGGGCCGAACGCGCACATCCCCACCACGGCCGCCTGCGAGGCCTGCCACAGTGCACCGGCCGGCCAGGTGCCGGGCTCGGTGAGCAAGCTGCCGCCGGGCACCGGCTTTGCTACGCCGGTACCCAGCTCGGCCCAGATCCACAAGGGCATCACCGGCGCCTGTGCCACCTGCCACGAAGCGGGCGCCACCTGGCTGGGCATGTCGGCCTACCCCCTCACGCCGTCGGTCTTCACGCTGGGCACGGTGCAGTACCACGGCTTCCAGACACGGCCGAAGTCGGCCGGCAGCAGCACCAGCGTGGCCGACCCGGCGCACCCGGCGGCGGGCGATTGCTCTCAGTGCCATGTGGGCACCGACTACTTCAACGGCGAGCTCAAGCCCGACAACCACATCCCCTACGCCGCCACGGCCAAGTGCACCTCGTGCCACACCGGGGCCGACTACTCGGTGATGCCCAGCCTGACGGCCATCCACGCCAACGCGCCCAGCACCACCACCAACTGCGGTCTGTGCCATGGCGCCAACGTGGTGGCCGGCTATGCGATTCCGGCCGCCAACTTCAGCATCGCGGCGCCGCCCAGCAACCACCTGCTCACCACCGCCTCGTGCGAGGTCTGCCACGTGGGCGCGGGCTCGAGCATGCCGGCCACACCGGTGGTGGATGGGGCCAAGTTCAGCAACTCGGCGATGAGCCACCGGGGCATCGTCAGCAACTGCGCGCAATGCCATGGCAGCAACATCACCGGCAGCACGTTTGCCGGCGTGAGCGCCATCGTCACGCTGCCGCCCACTTCGCCCGCAGGTGCCGGCTCGCACATTCCCACCGCAGCGGCCTGCGAGGCTTGCCACCTGGCGGCCACGCCGGCCGGCCTGGTGCCGGGCTCGGCCACCAAGACGGCGCCAGGCAGCCTGTTTGCCAAGCCCGCGCCCAGTACCGCGCAAATCCACGCCGGCATCTCGGGCGGCTGCGCCAGCTGCCACGACACCAACATGGTGTGGATGGGCATGGACCAGTACCCCATCGCGCCGACCAGCCTGCTGGCCAAGGCCCAGTACACAGGTTTCCATTCCCGGCCCAAGGCCACCGGCGGCACCTACAGCATCGCCGATCCCGCGCACCCGGGCACCGGCGAGTGCGGCGATTGCCACAGCAACACGGCCTACTGGACGGGCGTGGACAAGCCGGCCAACCACATCCCTTACGCGGCCACGGCCCAATGCACCTCGTGCCACACGGGCACCGACTACAGCATCAAGCCCACGCTCACCAAGATCCACGCCTACGCGCCCAGCACCACGTCCAACTGCGTGCAATGCCATGGCGTGGCCCAGGCCGCCAGCCTGGCCATCGCGTCGGCCAACTTCAGCATCGTCAGCCCGCCCGCCAACCACGTGCCCACCACGGCGGCCTGCGAGAGCTGCCACGTGGCGGCGGGCACAGGCATCCCGGCCTTGCCGGTGGTGGACGGCAACAAGTTCAGTGGCTCGCTGTTCAGCCACGCCGGCATCACCAGCGGCTGCGCCGCCTGCCACGGCCCTGGCGTCACCGGCGCCAGCTTTGCGGGCATCAGCAAGATCGTCGTGCTGCCGCCCACGTCACCGGCCGGCAGCAGCTCGCACATTCCCTCGGGCACGGCCTGCGAGGCCTGCCACCTGGGCAGCGTGCCGGCCGGGCTGGTGGCGGCCAACGCCAGCAAGACGGCGTCGGGCACGGCCTTTGGTACGCCGGTGCCCAGCAGCGCGCAGATCCACGCCGGCGTTACCAGCGGCTGTGCCAACTGCCACGACACCAGCATGACCTGGATGGGCATGGGCCTGTACCCCATGTCGCCCACCAGCCTGCAGGCGGGCGCCAGCTACACGGGCTTCCAGTCTCGGCCCAAGGCCACCGGCAGCACCAGCAACATCGCCGACCCGGCCCACCCGCTGGCGGGCGACTGCAGCACTTGCCACAGCGGTACCTCGGCCTGGACAGGCGAGATCAAGCCGAACAACCACATCCCGTACTCCGCCGCTGCGCAGTGCAACTCCTGCCACACCAGCAGCGACTACGCGGCCATGCCCACGCTGGCCAACATCCACGCCTATGCGCCCAGCACCACCGGCAACTGCGCGCAGTGCCATGCGGCGAATGTGGTGGCCGGCTTTGCGATTCCCGCGGCCAACTTCGCCATCGTCGGCCCGCCCAGCAACCACCTGCCCACCGCTGCGGCCTGCGAGAGCTGCCACGTCGGGGCCAGCTCCAGCATCGCCAGCCTGCCGGTGGGCAATGGTGCCAAGTTCAGCGGCTCGGCCATGAGCCACACGGGCATCACCAGCGGCTGCGCGACTTGCCACGGCGCAGGCGTGACGGGCACCACCTTCGCGGGCATCAGTGCCATCGTGGTGATGCCGCCGACCACGCCGATGGGGCCGACCGCGCACATCCCCTCCAGCACCACTTGCGAAGCCTGCCACCTGGGCAGCACGCCGGCCGGCCTGGTGCCGGGCAACGCCAGCAAGACCGCGCCGGGCACGCTGTTCGCCACGCCGGTGCCCAGCACCAGCCAGGTTCACGCGGGCCTGAGCGGCGGCTGCAACAGCTGCCACGACACCAGCATGACGTGGATGGGCATGGGCCGCTACCCGATGTCGCCCACCGCCTTGACGGCGGGCGCGCAGTACACCGGCTTCCAGTCGCGGCCCAAGGCCACCGGCAGCACCAGCAACATCGCCGACCCGGCGCACCCCACCAGCGGCGACTGCAGCACCTGCCACAGCGGCTCCAGTTTCTGGTCGGGCCAGGTGACACCGGCCAACCACATCCCGTACTCGGCCGCCGCGCAGTGCAACTCCTGCCACACCAGCAGCGACTACGCGGTGATGCCCACGCTCACCAACATCCACGCCTACGCGCCCAGCGGCGGCAGCAACTGCGCGCAGTGCCACGGTGCCAACGTGGTGGCGGGCTTTGCGATTCCCGCCGCCAACTTCGCCATCGTTGGCCCGCCGGGTAACCACCTGCCCACCGCTGCGCCCTGCGAGGCCTGCCACGTGGGCGCGGGCTCCAGCATCGCGGCCACGCCGGTCACCGACGGTGCGCGCTTCAGCAACTCGCTGATGAGCCACACGGGCATCACCAGCAACTGCGTGCAATGCCACGGGTCTGCGGTGACGGGCAGCACGTTCGCCGGCATCTCCAGCATCGTGGTGATGCCGCTGACCAGCCCGATGGGTCCGAACGCGCACATTCCGTCAAGCTCGGCTTGCGAAGCCTGCCACCTGGGCAGCACGCCGGCCGGCCTGGTGCCGGCCAACAGCAGCAAGACCGCGCCGGGCACGCTGTTCGCCACGCCGGTGCCCACCGGCGCGCAGATCCACAGCGGCATCTCGGGCAGCTGCAACAGCTGCCACGACAGCAACATGGTGTGGATGGGCGTGGGCCAGTACCCGATCTCGCCCAACGTGCTGTCGGCCGGGGCCCAGTACCGCGGCTTCCAGACCCGCCCGCTGGCCACCGCCAGCACCTATGCGGTGGCCGATGCTGCGCACCCGAGCACGGGCGACTGCTCGGCCTGCCACAGTGGCACCAGCTACTTCTCGGCGGTGGACAAACCGGCCAACCACATCCCGTACTCGGCGGCGGCGCAGTGCAGCTCCTGCCACACCAGCAGCGACTACGCGGTCATGCCCACGCTGGCCAACATCCACGCCTATGCGCCCAGCACCACCG
>WBZX01000011.1_pt1 | contig 173977 bp, 175 predicted proteins | sample 5204211 | NCBI WGS metagenome assembly WBZX01 (sample SAMN12344362, study PRJNA552823) | activated sludge metagenome | biome: Activated sludge suspended growth; feature: Nitrification reactor; material: Wastewater; isolation source: activated sludge from nitrification reactor of wastewater... | reverse complement strand
ACGTGCGCTGGGGCGTGCTGCGGCGGATCATGCTGGCGTGGGTGGCGACGTTCCCCGCCTGCGCCGTCATCGCGTTCTTCGCCGCTCACATCGCCAACCGGGTCTGGGGGTGAGACGCTACTGCCTGCGGTCGCACCGGGCTGTTCGCCATGCGGTGCCGGCGCGTCCCGCTGCTTGCCGGACGGCGACATCCGCGTGGCTGTGTGTGTGTCGGCGAGATCACGTCAGCGGGGTTTCGACGCATCCGCCCTTGCCGCTGCGCCCGCACATGATGGCGACCGGTGGATGGCCACCGCCAGAGGCGAACGTAACGCCGACGACCGCCGCGACGCGGAACTGGACATGGGTCCGTCCACTCTGAAACGTATGCGAAGTGATCCCGCCGGCCACGGCGTCGAGCTCTGCGAGGGAGAGGCTGCGGATGTCGTCATTGCTGTTCGATGAGGTCATGGTGGGCTCCGATCCTGTTCGATTGCTGCCGGCCATCGAGTTGATGTCCGTAGGCCAACCATGCCGCCTTCTGAGCGTATCCACTGTTTCCAAGTGAACGTTCCGGATGAATTCGAGCTGTGCCCAAACAGGGGCAAGCCGGAGCAGTGCACCCAGATCCGCGCCCTGAGCCTCGACGAAGCAGTATCGGGGGGCGAGCAGAAGGTCGTGTCGAGGTGAAGGAACTCACCGGCCTTGTCGGCGTCGGCGCCAGCAAGCGCGTCTCGGACGTGCGCTGGGGCGTGCTGCGGCGGATCATGCTGGCGTGGGTGGCGACGTTCCCCGCCTGCGCCGTCATCGCGTTCTTCGCCGCTCACATCGCCAACCGGGTCTGGGGGTGAGACGCGGCGAGGCGGGCGGGTGTGTCCGCTGTCGTGGCGCACCATCACGTAGCCCGATTGTCGGCTGATGACCTGTTGTTGTCATCGCGGGGCTTGTCCCCGCGATCCATCCCTCCGCGTACTCAGAGCGAACTGCCGGACACCAGGAACGCTCGTTAAGGGTTCGGAGCAAGCCGCACCATGGATCGCGGGGACAAGCCCCGCGATGACACGTGCATTGGGCTGACGCACGCTCTGGTCCATCGCGGCGGCGACGTTGCGGTCGCTTGCGCGACCGAGCGGACTCCGGTGATCGCGTTCGAATTACGGAACGACGCCCTCGGCGAGCCGAGAGGCGAGGCTGAGCTCAGCCCCGATTGCCGGCGCGCCAAGCGTCGATGTGGCTGGCGAGGTCGGCGTACTCGGCGCAGGCCTTGCCGCAGCGCTTCTCGATCTCGCTCAATTGCTCGACGGCCTTCGCGGGCTCGCCGCGCGCCAGGAAGCCCTCGCCCATGTAGGCGCGGGCGACCGAGTAATCGGGGTTCTTCGTCAACGCGCGGTCGTAGAAGACCATGGCGCCGTCGACGTCGCCGAGCTTGCGGGTGGCGAAGCCGATGTAGGTGAGGATGCGCTCGTCCGGGCTCTCGGCCTGGCGAAGATACTGCAAAGCCTCGCTGTAGGAGCCCGACTTGGCGAGCCAGTAGCCGGCATAGAACAGCTCTGCGTCGTGCTTGGCCGAGGCGAGGCGGGCGGCGCAGGACTTCCAGGCGGCGCTGTCCTTGGCGAGGCCGTCGCAGGTGGCGTTCGCGGGGCCGACGTCCTTGGAGGCGGCGAAGGCCGCGCCCGTGGCCAGGGCCAGCATGGCGACCGAGCCGGCGAGACCGCGCATCTGCCTCATTCCCCTGCCCGACCTCTGCATCGTCATGTCACTCCTCGAGAATTGACCGGCCGCGGCGGATCGCCAGCGTGCCCGCGTCACCCTGCCTGTCGAGGCGCGACTATAGCGGTTCCAGCCCGGCACTCAACCGGTCGGCCAGCGGTGGATGACCTATCCGCGCCATAGCCACGCGGCCCCGGGGCCGCCATCATTGGCGGGCAGCTTCGGCGCAACCGAATCGAAGCGGCCGGGCGTGGACTGCGCACCGGCCCTTCGCCGTTCGAATCCAGCGAGGCATTGTGGGGGTGGCATGTTCGGCTGGCGCAAGCGGGACCAGGGCTTCGAATGGCGGCAGTACGTGCGCACGACGATTCTCGTGCGGCGGCAGCAGCGCAAGGAGAAGCTGGACGAGGCGCGGCAGGCGGCGGTCGACGGGTTGAAGCAGGCCGGTCGCAAGGGAGCCGCGGCGGGCTCGTCGGGGATCAAGGCGGCCGGCGGCTGGCTTTCGGCCGGCATGGAACGGGGCGGAGCAGGGCTGAAGGCGGGACTTGCCGGTCTCAGATCCGGAGCGGGGGCCGGCCTCGCCTCGGCGGCGGCGGGCTCAGGCCGCTTCGTCAGGGCGGCTGGCGCGCGTCTTGGGCCTGCTGGCGGGGCCATCCTGCAGGCTTCGGCGCGGGCCGGGGCACCGGCGCGGCGGATGCTCGGCAATCCGGGCGTGGCACTGGCGCTCGGGCTGGTGGCGGCGGTATCGGCCCTGTCCGGCGGCTCCCACGCCCTCTCGCACGGCCTCGACAGGGATGCCGTGCTGCCGCTGGCGGTGGCGGGGATTGCGACCTTACTGCTGCTGATCGGGCGGGCGGAGGCGGTGGCGGATGCGCTGTCGGCGGCGGGTGGCTGGATGCCGGAGCGCCTGCGGCGTATCCCCGGGTTCACGGTCGCCGGTGGACTGGCGGTCATGCTGCTCCTCGGCAGCGGCGTGTGGTGGCTGACGGCGCGCGGGCCGGGGCCGGCGGTGACGGCGGGCGGCAAGTCTCAGTCGGTGGCGCCGGCGAAGGCGAGCGGCACCGTCGCGGGCCGGGCCATCGTGAGGAGTGGCGACACCCTGCGCGTGGGGGGCGCCAGCGTCCGGCTCGCCGGGATCGAGACGCCGGACGCCGAACAGACGTGCACGAAGGGCAGCGGCCGGCGGTGGAAGTGCGGCGAGGCGGCCCAGCAGGCGCTCAAGAGCCTCACGCGCGGCAAGACGGTGGCGTGCGAGATCGTCTCGCGCGAGGATGGCGGAAACGCGACCGGCCTCTGCCGGGCGGACGGGGTCGACATCGCCGCGGAGATGGTCAAGGGCGGTCACGTGTTCGCCGAGCGCGGTCTCTTCTCCCGCTACGGCAGCCTCGAGGGCGAAGCGATGGCCGCCAAGACGGGGCTATGGAGCGGCGAGGCCGATCGGCCGTCCGACTGGCGCGCCAAGCGCTGGGAGGACGCCAAGCGGAGCGCACCCGAGGGCTGCCCGATCAAGGCGCTCGTCTGGCCGGAAGGCCGCGTCTACGTGCTGCCATGGTCGAGGACCTACGACCGGGTCAAGGTTCGCAGCGCCCGTGGCGAGCGGTGGTTCTGCAGCGAGGCCGAGGCGCAGGCAGCGGGCTGGCGGCCAACCGACAAGTCGTGAGGCAGGGCGTGTGCGCTGAAAAGAGGAAGCCCGCGGCCGGGGGGAGACCGCGGGCTCTATCACGTGGCGCCACTTAGGGGGGATTGGTGGGACCGCGCCACGTTCGGACACGTCTTATGTACTACGACTTTAGGTGCAAAGACAAGGGCTGACGGGTGCGACCTTTTCCAAATCGTTGAATATTCCGTCAACTTCCGGCACTTCCCGGCACAAGCTTCGGCGCGGTCTCGGGCGTGCCTTCCTCGATCAGCGCCAGCTGAGGTCGAACGGCGAGATGCGGACGGCCGTGTCCTTATCGACGGGCCGATGGTCACCATACCCGACGTCGGCCGCGACGCCGGCCAAAGTCATCGTCGAGGCGTCCCGATAGGCGATGCCGCCGGTCTCGACCGCCAGCTTGCCGTCGATCCAGACGCGAAGAATGCCGTCCGCCTGCCCGGGGGTGTTGAGGGCCACCTCCTGCTCGACGCGCACCCAGCGACCGGTCGGCAGTTTGAATGCGTCGCCGGAGAAGCCCTGGCCGTCCGGCGTCGCTGGCGCCTGGACGACGACATCGCCGCCACCCTCGCTGCTCCAGCGCACGCGAGTGGCGAAGCCGGTACCCTGGACGGGACGCTCGGAGGGGTCGAGCTTGCGTCCGGCATAGAGACCCGGGAGCAGGCCCAGGTTGCCGTACTGGAAGCCCTCCGGCAGCCAAACGCTATAGGCCAGGCAGGCCGAGTGGGCGGAGCGGAGGCTCGCCATCTGCCAGCCCGAGCGGACACCCGCCTCCTCCGGATTGCCGGAGACGCGGACTTCGAGGACCGAGCGCGAGGGAGCACCGTCGACGTTCACGACGCGGGCATTCTCGAGCATGCCGCGCTCCTGGATGCCCGAGCGGGCCTGAAGCTCGGCCGGGTTCAGCGGCTGGCCGGCGTCGTTCTCGAAGGTGATCTGCGTCGGCCCCGGATAGGTGCTCGAGCATCGAGGCGTGCTCTTGTCCTCGAGAGACGAGCGGACGAAATAGGCGCCGAGCCCCAAGGCGCAGACCGCACCAATGACGTTGACGTAGAGCGTGACGGGCGTGGACTTGGACATTGCTCGGCTCCGTGGCTCAGCCATGGAAGGCTTTGTTGATGTTGCGCATCAGGGGGTCGATGAGCTGGTCGAAGAGGGTGCGCTCGCCGGTCAGCAGCAGGATGTGAGAGCGCATGCCCGGCAGTAGATTGACGCGCCCGGACAGCGACGAGCGTGTCTCGGAGAGCTCGACGCGGGCGACGAAATAGGGCTGGCCCGAGCGCTTGTCCTCGACGCTGTCGGGGGAGATCCAGGCGAGCGTGCCCTGCAGCGGCTTCTGCTCGCGCCAGCTCAGAGCCGTCAGCCAGACCTTGGCGGTCATGCCCGGCTTCAGGTGCTCGATCTGCTCGGGCTGAACGTGGCCCTCGATGACGAGGCGATCGTCCTCCGGCACCAGCTCGGCGATGGTCTCGCCGGGCTGCACGACGGCGCCGGAGTGATTGACCTTGAGCGAAAGGACGCGGCCGGAGACGGGAGCTCGTACGGCCGCGCGAGCGAGATCCTGCTCGGCGATCGAGATGCGGGCGTTGAGAGCGGCGACCTCCTTCTCGATCTCGGCCACCTGCCGCTCGAGGGCGAGAACGCGGGAACGGGCGGCGAGCTTGCGGTCGAGCAGCTCGGTCATCGTCGCCGCCTCGTCGCGGGCCAGCGCAAGCTGCTTGCGAGCGGCCTCGGCCTGGGCCTGGAGGGCGCCGATCTGCTGGTCGAGGTCGGTGGTGTTGAAGGAGACGAGCAGGTCGCCGGAGCGAACCTGCTGGCCTTCGGCAACGTGAATGGTGGCGACGGTGCCGCCGCGCTGGTGCTGCACGGCCTTGGTCTTGGTCTCGACGATGAAGGTGCCGGGCAGGCCGACGCCCTTGTCGAGCGGGATAAGAACCGCAGCGCCGACGCCGACGCCGAAGAAGAGGAGGATGGTCGAGAAGCCGAGCAGCAGCGGCCCGCGCAGGGCAAGGCGCGGCGTGGCGCGCGGGGCGGGTGGCGCCGCCGCGGGCTTGAGCGATGCCGGATGTGGGGCTGAACGGCTCATGTCAGTGCAACCCCGCTGACTGCTGGTGCTCCGGCGCGGGGCGCCTGTCGCCATCGAGGCGGCGCGACAGCTCGACCGTCGGTCCGATGGTCTGCACGGCACCGCCGTTGAGCACGACGATCTTGTCGGTCAGCGCGAGGAGGCGGGGATCCTGTGTGGCGAGGACCAGGGCGACGCCCTCGTCCTTCAAGTCGCGCAGCACCTTGAGAAGCTGGCGGATGGAGGCGCCGTCGAGTCCGATCTCGGGCTCGTCGAGGACGACGATGCGCGGGGAGCCGAAAACGGCGCGGGCCATGGCGACCGCGCGGCGCTCGCGCAGCGCCAGGCCGCTGCCGTGGGGACCGACCGGGGTCGCATAGCCCTGCTGCAAGGCCTGGATCGTGTCATGAACGCCCGCCCGCATGGCGGCCCGCGCGACCGTCACGAGGCTCGCGTCGGAGAAACGGGCGATGTTCTCGTGGACGGTGCCGTCGAGCAGCGCCGGCTCGTCCGGCATGTAGCCGACGGGGGGCTCGCAGTCGCCGCGCTGCCACTTGGCGACGGGAATGCCGTCGAGGTCGACCGCGCCGCTGGTGGGGGCCATGGCGCCGGCAATGAGTGCCGCGAGGGTGGTCTTGCCCGAGCCGTTGGGGCCGACGATGCCGAGGCATTCGCCCGCGGCGAGGCGGAGGCTGACCGCGCGGAGGGCCGGTGTCTTGCGCGTGGGATAGTAGAGGCTGGCGTCGGCGATCGTGAGGTCGCCGCGCGGTCCGTCACCGTCGGCGACGCGGGGAACGGATGCGTCCGCCGGGAGGCTCTTGAGGCGGCGGTAAGCGACGTGCGTGGCGTGCGCGACCTTCATCGCCGCCACGAGCTGCTCGAGCGGCGCGAGGGCGCGGGCGAGGAGGATGGCGGAGGCGACGAGGGCGCCGGGCGCCAGCTCGGAGCGGATGACCAGGGTCGCTCCGACGGCATAGAGCGCGATCTGCGAGCCGATGCGGATGGCACGGCCGAGCGCCTTGACCATGCTCGCGCGCTTGCCGAGGGAGTAGGCGTTGACGACCTGCCAGCGATTGAAGCGCTCCCACTGCTCGGAGGCACCGCGTGAAAGACCGAGCGATCCGGCGAGCTGGCCGCTGCCGGCGACCGTCATCCACCAACGCTCGGCACGCTCGGTGGCGGTGGCACCCTCACGCTGCACGCGTCCGGTCGCTAGTCCCTGCAGCAGTGCGGCGAGCAGAAGCAGCAGGCTCGAGGCGAGGCCGACGGCGCCGATCATCGGGTGCAGGGCGGCGAGGGCGAGAAGGAAGATCGGTGTGAATGGAGCATCGAACAACGGCGTCACCGCACCGGAGGCGATGAACGACTTCACCTGCGAGAGCGCGCGGGAATCGAGCTTGAGCTCGGCGGGAGGCGTGCCCAGCTTGAGACCGTTCTCGAGGATGTGTCGGCCGAGCTCGTGGTCGAGCCAGACGGAGGAGCGGAGCAGCACCATGTCGCGCGCGATCTCGATCAGTGCGCAGGCGAGGATGGCGATGGCCGTGATGCCGGTAAGGACGGCGAGCGTCTCGAGGCTGTCGAAGGGGACGACGCTCTCGAAGATCTGCAGCGTGTAGAGGGGCGTCGCGAGCATCAGCAGATTGATGCAGCCGCTGAACACGAAGGCGATGGCGAGCGCCCGCCGCACCTGTTTCAGCATCCGCCAAGACGTACGCATTACGAGATCCACTATGGCGCACGACAGCGCCCGAGAGAGACTTGGGACTGAATTCCGACCGTAAATGGAAATGCTAAACGAAGTGCCAACGGTCGGACCATGTCCGTCAGGCGAACGCCCCTACCAAGCGATGCCGTGATAGGTCGACTCCGCCAGTGGCTCCTTGAACAGCCTCACGAGATCGAGCACGTGCACATGCGGCGCGCGGGCCTTGACGAGGCGGCGGAACTCGTCGGTCGCATGGCTAACGACCAGGACGTCCGAGCCGGCGACGAGGTCGGCACCATCGGCGACGCAGAGGCTCTCCAGCTCGTCCATCAAGCGGGCCTGCCCGGGGGCGGCGTGGCGCACGTACGCCATCTGCTGGGCGAGGAGCGGGCCGAAGCGGAGGTTGCGATCGTAGGCACGGACCGTCTCTCCGCGCTCGAGCAGCGCCGCCATGACGTCGAGCGTCGGGCTCTCGCGCAGGTCATCTGTGTTCGATTTGAAGGTCAGGCCCAGGAAGCCGATGCGCTTGCCCGCGAAGGGCTCGAGGAGGCGCACGGCCTCGTCGATGTGACGGCGGTTCGAGGCCATCAGGCTGTCGACGAGCGGCAGCTCGACGCCGAGCTCGCCCGCGATGTGGGAAACGGCGCGGACCTCTTTCGGCAGGCAGGAGCCGCCGAACGCGAAGCCAGGCTTCAGATAATAGGGCGACAGGTTGAGCTTGGTGTCCTTGACGAAGATGCTCATGACATCGTGGCTGTCGATGTCGAGCGCCTTGCACAAGCGGCCGACCTCGTTGGCGAAGGCGACCTTGGCGGCGTGCCAGACGTTGTCGACGTACTTGACCATCTCGGCGGCGGCGATCGAGGTGAAGATCACCTTGTCGTCGATGGCCTCGTAGATGGCGGCGACGGTGGCCTCGGCGCGCGCGTCTGAGGCGCCGACGACGGTCTTGGGCGGGGCGAAGAAATCGGCGACGGCGACGCCCTCGCGCATGAACTCCGGATTGAAGCAGATGCCGAAGTCGGGTCCGAGGCGCTTTCCTGACGCGGTCTCGATCTCCCTGGCGACGACGTCGAGCGTCGTGCCCGGCGGGACCGAGCAGCGAAGAACGACGACGTGGTAGCCGTCCTTCATACCGATCGCCTGGCCCATGGCGCGGCTGGCGTGGCGGACGAAGGTCAGGTCGCAACCGCCATCCTCGGAGGTGGGCGTGCCGACAGAGAGGAAGGTGACGCTGGTCGACAGGACGGCGGCGACGATGTTTTCGGTGGCCGTGATGAGGCCAGCTTTCACGCCTTCGTCGAGCAGGTCTCCGAGGCGCTCCTCGACGATCGGAGAAACGCCCTGGCGGATGGCGTGAACCTTTTCCTGGGAGACATCGACTCCGACCATGCGGAAGCCGAGATGGGCAAGGCAGGCCATCGACACGGCGCCGACGTAGCCCAGTCCCACGACGCTGATCGACGGCTTTTCGCCGGGCACCAGCGCGGGCGCGAAATTCGGGTGGCTCGCGGTCCGCTCCGCGATGCTCAACGAGGGGAACGTCATCCCACTCAACTCCAAACGCGGGCTCCACGAGCCCATACCAAGGCAGGCGCATCGCGGCCGATGCATCCTCCGGATACGCGGACGCTGCGAGCGCCCCGCCTTCCGGACCGATCGGCCCCGATGGCGACGAGCGGGTTCACCCTTCCCGTCGCGATCAAGCAGGACGATAGGCCTTCAAGGTTGAAGCCCGAGTGAACTGGACATGGTGAGAATGTTTGCTGAACGTCGCTAAACGGGACATTCGCAGGGTCGGGCGGGTGATTGCAGGCATTGGCCGCGGGTGGCGGTCTTCAACCGCGCGGTTATGCGGGCAGAAAGATCTTGCCGGGGTTCATGATGCCCTGGGGGTCGAGGGCGGACTTCACGGCGCGCATGACCTCGATCGCGTGGCCGTGCTCGGCCTCCAGGTATTTGATCTTGCCCTGGCCGATGCCGTGCTCGCCGGTGCAGGTGCCGCCCATGGCGATGGCCCGGGCGGCGAGCCGCGCGAGGAAGCCCTCGAGGGCGGCGCGCTCGGCGGGGTCGGCAGGATCGATGGCGGGGGTGGCGTGGAAGTTGCCGTCGCCGACGTGGCCCAGGATGGGCGCGACGAGGCCCGAGCTGCGGGCATCCTCGGCGGTCTCGGTTACGCATTCGGCGAGGCGGGGAATGGGGACGCAGACATCGGTGGCGAGGACGGCCTTGCCGGGGAACGCGGCGCGGACGGCCCAGTAGGCGTCGTGACGTGCTTTCCAGAGGCGGCGACGGTCTGCTTCGGCCGAGGCCCTTTCGAAGCGGAGCGCGCCATGGGATCGGGCCAGCTCCTCGAAACGAATGACGGATTCGCGGACTGCTCGCTCGCTGCCGTCGAGCTCGACAAACAAGGTGGGCGCGGCCTCGAGAGCGAGCTTCGAGTATGCGGATACGATACGGATCTGCTCGGCGTCGAGGAGCTCGATGCGGGCCGGCTCGAGGCCGGTGGCGATGGCGTCGATGACGGCGTTGCAGGCGCCGTCGAGGGTGGCGAACGGGCAGACGGCGGCGACGCGAAATTCCGGCACGGCATAAAGCCTTAGCGCGACCTCGGTGATGATGCCGAGAGTGCCTTCGGAGCCGACGAGGAGGGCTGTCAGGTCGTAGCCGGCGGCGGACTTACGGGCGCGGCCGCCGGTGCGGACGACGCTGCCGTCGGCCAGAACCGCGGTCAATCCCAACACGTTATCGCGCATCGTACCGTAGCGGACGGCGTTGGTTCCGGAGGCGCGGGTCGAGGCCATGCCGCCGAGGGTGGCCTCTTCGGTGCCGGGGTCGACGGGGAAGAAAAGTCCGGTGTCGCGCAGATATCTGTCGAGATTTCCGCGTGTTACGCCCGCTTCGACGCGGCAGTCCATGGCCCTCGCATCGACGTCGAGAACCGCGTTCATGCGCGACAGGTCGAGCGAGATGCCGCCGTGGGGCGCGTTGACGTGGCCTTCGAGCGAGGTGCCGGCGCCGAACGGAACGACAGGCAGCCGGCTGTCGGACGCGATACGGACGATGTCGACGACCTCGGCGGTGCTGATCGGCCACACGACCACGTCAGGCGGCTGACATTCTATCCAAGTCAGAGTGTTAGCGTGTTGCCGCCGGATCGCTTCGGCGGTGGCGACGCGGTCACCGAAGCGCTTACGCAAGGCCGAGATCGCGGCGGCGGTGTCGGCGGCCGGAGGCGGGACGGATGTCGGTCGGGCCAGGCTCACCACGGTTCGAACGCCTCCTCGTAACCGCTCAAACGATCGAAAACGAACATGCGCGAACCACGCCGAATCTCGCGCGGGAACGCCGCGATCATCGCGAACTTGCGCATTGGCGGACCCCTCCGAAGACGGGCATGTCCGGACTCTACCTAGCATCGTAAGAGTCCCCCCGTTGCCGCACAAGCTGGCGGCGCGGGGTAGCCGAATTGGCGCGGGTGATGAGCTCCTTCCTGCGCCCGATCTCAGCCGCCGCATGATGCCGGAGCAACTCGAGCCACGTCCCTGCACGAGCCCCGCCTTCGCGACCCGCCGATTCGCCTCCTCCGTGCCCGGCACATCATGTCATTAGCAGGGCACGGCCGATTGCTCGCGCGTGTTGCAATTGTGCATCGTTCCGCGACTCACGACGTCGGCGCATCGGCTTTCATTTCCAAATGGTTTACAGTAAGAAGCATGCCGAAGCCGGGGGCTTCGAGCGTCCAACAGGGGAGTTTTCAGAATGTTGCGTAGGTTGGTAATGGCGGCTCTGGCCACCACGGCGGCCGGCCTCTGCTCGGTCGCCTCGGCCGAGGAAAGCCTGTCCGTGATCGGCAGCCAGACGTTGGATCTGTCCTCGGGCAAGGCGACGATCGACCTCTCGAAAGACCGCGACCGGTTCAACGGCATCCGCGTGCGCTCCAAGCAGGGCAGCGTCGACCTCACCTGCGTTCAGGTGGTCTATCGCGGCGGCGGCGTCCACAACGAGGAGCGCACGATCCGGCTCCTCAACGGCGAGCGCTCGATGCCGATCGATCTGCGTGAGGGCCGTCGTGTCGTCGACCGCATCAACCTGCTGTTCAAGGGCGGCCGCGGCACGGCGACGCTCGAGGTGCTCGGCATCGAGGCCAGCGGGCGGATGGAGAAGGGCTCGTCCAAGCCGATGACGCGCGGCTCTTGCGACAAGGCCGGCGACGTCGTCGCGCAGAAGACGCCCAAGGGCGACAAGACCCAGGAGATTGAGACGACGCCGACGGCGCCCAAGCAGACGCCGGCCGCTCCCGGCAAGGAGCTGCCCGGCGGCGAGGTGCTGTTCGGCGCGCAGACGGTCGGCTTCGGCGTCGACAAGGACGTGATCCGCGTCGGCAGCGAGATCGGCAAGTTCGACCGCATCCGCATGCGCGTGCTCGACAACGACATCCATCTCAACGAGGTGAAGGTCGTCTACTCCAACGGCGATCCGGACGTTCTGGCGGTCAACACCGACATCAAGCAGAACAGCAAGACCAACTGGCTGAAGCTCAAGGGCGACCGCTTCATCAAGGAGATCCAGCTCTCCTATCGCTCGAAGCCCAGCTTCAAGGGCCTGGCCCGTGTCGAGGTGCTCGGCGAGTACGCCGACGGCTGGCTCGGCGCCGCCGGCGAGGGCCGCAAGTACAACGAGGGCTGGGTGCTGCTCGGCGCGCAGTCGGCCGGCTTCGTCGGCTTCGACAACGACGTCGTGCCGGTCGGCCGCAACGAGGGCGGCTTCCGCAAGATCCGCGTCTCCGTGCGCGACCGCGCCATCACGCTCAACGAGCTGCGCGTGATGTACTCGAACGGCACCGAGGACATCATCCCGGTCAAGGCGAAGGTCGAGGCCGGCTCGACCTGGGGTCCGGCGGACCTCAAGGGCGGCAGCCGCGCCATCAAGGAGATCCGCGCCAAGTACCGCTCGCGCTTCTTCGACAAGAGCGCGAAGGGCAAGGGCGGCGCCATCGTCGAGGTCTGGGGCCAGCACTGATTTCCGTCCCGATCGGGTTACAGAATTCAGCGGGGCCGCCTTCGGGCGGCCCCGTTTTTCGTTCAGGCGGCCGATCGGCTCATTCGATCAACTCCCCACCCGCATTCCGATTGGCCGGGCACCGGCCGCCTTTCCATGTCCCGGTCATGGCGCCGCCCCTCCCGAAGCGGCGCCGCTGAAACCGGATGGTGAAGACATGAGCCCGTTTTCCAGCCTCGACCCCGCGACGCGCAGCCCCGGCAAGGCCGCAACTCCGCCCGCCGGCCGTGCGGTGTACGCGTCGGTCAACGGCCACGCCCAGGCGATCGTCATCGCCCAGTCCGCCGCGACGGCGGCGAAGCCAGCCGCGGCCAACGTCCGAAGCTGACGCAAGCCGGACGCCCGCAAGCCAACGACACAGCAAGGAGCCTCGCAATGTTCGATTTCGGCAAGCTCGTGGAGACGGTGACCTCCTACGCAAGCGGTAGCGGTACCGGCACGGGTGACGGCCTCGAGCCGATCCTGCAGCAGCTCGCGGACCTCGGCGTCGACCCGGCGCAATTCCAGGGTCTGGCGCCGCAGGAGATCCTCGACGTGCTGGCCCAGCTCGGCATCGACACCAGCGGGCTCGACCTCGCCAATCTCGACGGCGGCCAGCTGGTGGAGATGCTCGGCCAGATCGGCGGCGGCTCGGAGACCATCGCCTCCGCCGGCCAGTGGCTCTCGGAGCGGCTGACGCGGTCGTGACCTCCCGCGCCGGCGGCCGCCCCCAACCGCCGGCTCAACCGCCCCATCGCGCGTCCCCCGCCGCGCGATGGGTTCGGCTTTTTCCGGTTGCGATCGCAGCGAGGGTTGGCCTGCTCGGGGCAGTCGGCCATACCGCTCGGTCTTTCCGGTTACGTACCTACCGGCCCGTCGCCGGCGTCGTATTTCTGTTTGTAAGTTGGCGGGTTTATAGGGGAACAGGCGATCCAACTCGACAAAATCCAGTCAGTGACGCTGGCCAACCACGACTCGCTGACTACATCGACAAATCCCCGCTGCAAAATTGCAGGAACATCACCACTCGCGATTTTGTCGTTTACGATCACAGATCGTTGGATTTCGCCGTCGCGCAATTCGCCTATTATCTCCTGGAGGCGCTGCATTTCTTGCTCAATAATGATAATGAGGCCATCTTCGAGTTCCCCCATTTGGCGCAGATGTGAGATGGCGCCAGCATCAACGACACGAAGTGGAGACCACGCCAAATTCAAGCGCGGCGAAATATGCTTTGAATGGGATAGCACCACTTTCTGATGTACGTGCCGCCCAATGAATGCGTCAATTTCGTTTGTCGATTTCAGCTTGGCATGCGATCCGAGCCGCCTAATGATTCGATAAACCTTAATTTGCGCCACGAACGATTGGCTCGCATCAATTGGGATGTCGCACTCCTTGGCAGCGGAAATATTGGGTAAATCCCAGCGCGCATCATCTGCGATTAGAATTGTCAATACGCCCTGCGCTCGCCACCCCCGAATCGTTTCCGATGCGCGCTCGCTGAAGTTCTTCACAAGTTCGGTGGAGTGAAGAATGACCGCGTCATACGCATTCTTCTGGCTTGCTCGGCTCATCTCCATGAAGGCATCTTCGACTACTTTTACTATGACACTCGCGCCCCGAAGCAGGGCCACTTGCTTGGTCGCATGCTCGGCAAGAATTCTTAATGGCCGTTCGACAGCCTCGTGGTCGAAAAATTCGGGAATTTTTTCGCTCGCGAGAAGGGCCTTGGTCGCAGCTCGCGCCTCTGGGCTCGCAAAGCCTGCGTCAAGCCACGAGTGTGCAAGATGCCTGTTGGAGCTCGCAATTAGCGCTGCTGCTCGTTTTGTATACAAAAGCTCTGCAGCGCTGTCGGCCACAAATCTGGCGGCCTCGATGCCGGAGAACGGCGAAAATAGAAACTCTGCTCTCTTGATTAAGGATTGAAGTAAAGCGATTAAGTCGGCCTTCGATTCTGCAATTCTAATGTCGAGTCCCGACAAAAGATAAGGAAAGAGAGCTGGATCGCCTGGTGACCGTATTAGTGGCGAGCGCAAGACCGGAATGGCGGACTTGAGGGAGTTCTCGAAAGTCCGCTCAAATGAAGATATGTTGCCATCGGCATCAATTTTTGCGAAGTAGAGTGAGCGATCCTCCTTTTTGTGTGCATGGACATAGATGGCTTGGCCCACGCACGGAAAAATGGGGATGGGCACGCGAACATAGGCCAGCCTGTAGATGCTCCGCGCTCCAGCCATGGCGACAGTTCTCCTTACAGCGTTTTTTCAAGGTAGCCAAGTTTCTCGTAGACTCCCCGGACAATTGCATAAATTTGCCCAACCCACGCATCACCGGATTGGTTGTGTAGGGTGTCGTAATGCTCAAGGAGCTTTGGTTGCCATCTCGCTAGGGCGTCTCTTATTTCCTGCTTCTGAAAATACTGCTGCGGTAGAATTATCGCTGAAATGTTGTTGAGCAAAGAAATCGGGTCGCTCGTCTGCAGCTCTATAGCTGAGGACCGCTCATCCCTTCGTTTTGTGCTTGGATCTATCTGAACCCCGGCCAGTCTCGATAGTTGCTGGATGCCAGATGCTTCGAATTCCATGAGGGGTATTTCGACATTCTTCGTAGACTGGCCTCGGAAATACTCTCGATTGTTGCCATAAAAGGCCCTGACAACCGCACAGGCGCTTTCAATTCTGCCTGGTAGCTGGAAATCTTGGATTAGCGAGTCCTTGTGAAAAAACTCCTTGTATATTCCGATATCGAACGCGCCGGTGTCGAATGGGAATACTCGCTTTATGGAAGGCAGCGCTTCGTGGCTGATTACGAAAATAATGGGCCAGTTGAATTCTATGTCGCTGTTTGCAGTGTCTCGGGCTCGATAGGCGGGGCGACCATAAAAGAAGTACAAGAGCGGCTCATTAAATACAGGACAGCTTGTCGGTCGGAGTTCGTCTGACGGATATATGTCAGCAAATTTGTATGCGGTTGTAGTGTGAACTAGCGGGAGGAAGGGCGGCTCCCCCCTAAAGGAGGCTAGGAATTTCTGGAAGCGGCCGTCTGCTGACCTGGGTCTTGACATGTCTAAATTATCCAATGTCTTTGATAGATGCGTGGTGCTGGTAGCAAGTTAAACATTGCGACCGGTTAGTTCGTCTTGGGGTAGCCCCACTATTATTCTAGCGTCCCTGACTTTCTGGTAAAGTAGTATGGAGGTGGCGAATCGTCATGGCGAGGTGTGCCGTTCGTCGGCGGAGGTCCTGGCCCATGACGCCGAGGCGGGGTGGGCGGCTTCCTGCGCTCTGCGGAAATTGGGGAGCCCGTGCCAGTGATGCCGCGCGGCGGGGCTGTCGCGCCCCGGCCGCATTCCCCTCCCCGCAAAGGGGGAGGGGAAAGCAGGCGTGCCGGTGAAGAGGAGGGAGCGAAAGGTGAGACCCGCCTCAGCCCTTCTTCTTTTTGGACGATTTCGAGGACTTGGCCGCCTTGCCCTTGGCGGGCTTCGGCGCGGCGGTCTTCGCGGCTGCGGCCGTAGCGGCGGCTCCAGCACCCGCGGCTGCCGCGGCGCCAGCGCGCGCGGAATCGGCGCCTTCCGCCCCCGAGGTCGAGCCGGCCGCCGCCGCGGAGATGGCGTCGGAGCCCGGGGCCGGGATCTCGAACAGGCCGCGCGGGCCGACGTAGAGCACGAAGCCCAGCTCGTCCATGATGCGCTTCCTGGCGACGGCGATGTTAGCCGGGTTGGCCAGGTACTCGATGACGAAGATCGCCTTGCCCTTGTCGTGGGCGCTCTTCAGGAGCTTGCTCGAGTAGTCGATCTCCTCGCGCGGGTTCAGCGTCTCCTTGTGGCTGATGCCGAAGACGAGATCCTCCTTCGCCACACCGTCGATGGCCTTGACGTAATCCGGGCGGTCGAGCAGCTCCTCGGCGTTCTGGGCCAGGATGACGGCGTCGGGCTTCTTGGAGCGGATGTAGCCGGCCAGCTTCTTGATGAAGTCGGCCATGAGGTCGCGCTTCTCCTTGGTGTCGCCGAAGTAGTAGTAGGCGTCGACGCGGTCGATGTAGAAGCCATCGAAGCCGGAGTTGATGACGCGGTCGGCGAAGCTCTCAGGGTTGCCGAAGATGATGCTCTGCCAAGCCGGCTGCCAGTACTGGACGAGGAAGTTTTCGCGCCACTGCTTGTTCTCCTTGCCGACCCAGGCCGGCTTGTGCTGCGACCACTCCGGCTTCCAGTAGTAGCGGTAGGTCTCGGCCTCGCCGACGCTGAAGTAGGCGATGACCAAGCGGCGCGAGCCGTCCGGCTTCACCTTCATGCGCTCGACCTCCTCGCGGGTGAGGGGGATCTCCTTCTCCTCGGGGAACTGCTCGCTGTCGATGACGACGAGGTCGTAAGGCGAGGCGGCGATGCGGGCCTGCTGGTCGGGGCCGAGGTTCTTCAGCTGGAAGGCCCACGTCTTCGCCTGCCGCAGCGGGTTCGACCGGTCCTGGGCGGACGCCATGGCGGAGACGGCGGCCAGGGCAAGCGCGAAAAATCCAAGTCGCTTCAACACGGTACTCACGATCGTCATCGACTTCACCTTTCCATGATCCCGGCCGGGAAACCGGCGGGCCGGGAAGCCCCCTCCGGGCCGACCGGATATTGCCGTCGCTCAGCCCACCAGCGCAACAGCGCGGGGGCCACAAGCTTTATTTCCTTCGGCCTACCACGAATTGTCCCTGGTGCAGCGGCGCGCCGTGTACTCGGCGCTGCCGGTGTCCTTGTCGAGGGTGACGGAGGGGGCGGCCGGGTCGGCGCCGTCGAGGGCGCGCGGCTGGAACGTCGGCACGTAGCCGGCGGCTGCCAGCTCGGCGCGGGTGTGCTCGATGGCGGCCCGGTCCTGCAGGTACTCGACGGCCAGCACCGGCTTCCAGCTCCAGCGCAGGCGGGCGAGGCGCCGCTCGGCATGGATGATCTCCGCCTCGGTGTTGCGCTTGCCGGTGCCATGGACGCCGTACAGCAGGTCCTCGCGGCCGAGGCCGTCGATGGCGCGGCGGTAGGCGCGGTCGTCGAGCAGGTCGTCGGCGTTCTGCGGCAGGACGAGGAAGCCGGGCTTCGCTCGCCGCGCGGTCTCGGCGAGGTCGATGACGAAGGCGATCATGTCGGCGCGGGCGGTGGGGCGCTCGGTCTCCCACTGTCCGAAGATGTCGACGCGGTCGAGATAGACGCCGTCGAAGCCCGCCTCGATGACGCGGGCGAGATAGGAGCGGGCGCCGCGGTAGGCGATGTCGCGCCATTCGTCCTGCCAGAAGCGCACCTTGTGGGCCTCGGGCCAGGCGCAGTTCTCGGGGCCGAGCCAGGAGGGCGGGGTGGTCTTCCAGGCGGGGTCGAAATAATAGCGGAACTGCTCGGCCTCGCCGATGGAAAGGTAGGCGAGCACGATGCGGGCGCTGCCGTCCGGGTTGAGCTTGAGGCGGTCGACGGCCTTGGCCGAGAGCGGCTCGCGGCCGCCGTTGGTGGCGAAATCGGTGACGAGGACGTCGGCCTGGACGCGGGAGAGCGCGTCGACGTCGACCTTGTCGAGCTGATAGTGCCAGCTCCGGGCGCGGGTCAGCGGGCGGTTGCCGAGCTCGGCGTCGAGCCAGTCGTAGGGGATGTCGCGCCAGGGCCAGGCGGCGATGACGGCGAGGAGCGCGAGCAGCATGGCCAGCCTGCGGCTGGGCGAAAGCCCGGCACCGGCCCGCCACGTCACGTCTGCCCTCGGGGACCTGTCCACGCCCTCTCCCATCGCGCGCCGCCTTCGGGCGGGCGTCGAGGCCGAGACTACAAGGGCTTCACGTCAAAGGACAATCTCTTGGCGTGAATTATCGTTTTCGGGCATGAGAAAAGGCCGCGCGGACGAACCGCGCGGCCTTCGAAATCGCATGATCGGGTCAGGATCAGATCAGCTTCGCCATGGCGACGGCGGTGTCGCCCATGCGGTTGGAGAAGCCCCACTCATTGTCGTACCAGGACAGGACGCGGACGAGCTTGCCCTCGAGCACCTTGGTCTGGTCGAGGTGGAAGACGCTCGAGTGGTTGTCGTGGTTGAAGTCGGCCGACACGTTCGGCTCGGCGGTCATGCCGAGGATGCCCTTCAGCGGGCCGGCGACGGCGTGCTTGATGGCCGCGTTGACCTCGTCCTTCGTCGTCTCGCGCTTGGCGATGAACTTGAAGTCGACGACCGAGACGTTCGGCGTCGGGACGCGGATGGCGGTGCCGTCGAGCTTGCCCTTGAGCTCGGGCAGCACGAGGCCGACGGCCTTGGCGGCGCCGGTGGTGGTCGGGATCATGCTCAGCGCGGCGGCGCGGGCGCGATAGAGGTCCTTGTGGAACGTGTCCAGCGTCGGCTGGTCGCCGGTGTAGGAGTGAATGGTGGTCATGAAGCCCATCTCGATGCCGATGGCGTCGTTCAGGACCTTGGCGACCGGGGCGAGGCAGTTCGTCGTGCACGAGGCGTTGGAGACGACGATGTGGTCCTTGGTCAGCTTGTCGTGGTTGACGCCGTAGACCACCGTCAGGTCGGCGCCGTCGGAGGGGGCCGAGACGAGCACGCGCTTGGCGCCGGCCTGGACGAGGCTCATCGCCTTGTCCTTGGCGGTGAAGATGCCGGTGCACTCCATGGCGATGTCGACGCCCGACAGCGGCAGCTCGGCGGGGTTCTTGATCGCCGTCACCTTGATCGGGCCGGTGCCGGCGTCGATGGTGTCGCCGGAGACCGTCACCTTGCCGGGGAAGCGGCCGTGAACGCTGTCATAGCGGAGCAGGTGGGCGTTGGTCTCGACGGGGCCGAGATCGTTGATGAGGACGACCTGGATGTCCTTGCGGCCCGACTCGACGATGGCGCGCAGAACGTTGCGGCCGATGCGGCCAAAACCATTGATTGCAACCTTGACTGCCATGAGGCGTCCCTCCGATGTGTGATTTGCAGGCGAGGCGCGTTGTTACGGGCCTCGAAACGAGCGGGCCGACGCCGCGAGACGCCCAGCCTTGAACACGATGGCGCGCCATTAACTTGACCGGGGTGATCCCTGTCAATGCGGCATGCATCCCCGCAATCGGCAGCGGACAAGTGCCGCAGGGTGGCGCCCCACGGGTTGACGCTGCTACGCATCGCCACCTATGGTTCTTCGCAGGTGCACGCGAATCGACCGTGGGCGCGGTTCGAAGCGGCGTGAGGAGGGCAATGGCCCAGCGGGTTCAAAGCAAGGCGAAGCGCGCCACGACTGGCCGCGCGAGCGCCACCGATTCGCCGGCTGTGGGCAAAGCTGCCACGGCCGACGCCCGGTTCCGCGCGCTCGAGGCCGAGCGCGACCGTCTGAAGGCGGAGCTCGAGACGGCCAAGGCCGAGATCCAGCGTCTCGAGCAGGCCCGGGCCGATATCGCCAATCGCATTGATTGGGTGATCGATTCGCTCCATAACATCCTCGAGGGCGGACGCTGATTCGGCCCTCAGTTCCGGCGTTTACGCGGTTCAGAAGCGGGACGATCCGGCAGGGCAATGGGGCACGTTTCGGTCTTCATCAACGGACGCAGCTACCGGCTCGGATGCGAGGACGGTGAGGAGCATCGCGTTCACGAGCTGGCCCGCTACGTGTCGGCGAAGATCGACGAGCTGACCCGCGAGATCGGGCCCGCCGGCGGAGAGCGGCTCTACGTGATGGTGGCGCTGATGCTCGCCGACGAGGTGCTCGAGATGCGTGACGGGCTCAGTCAGGCCGTCGAGCAGCATGTCGAGACGCTGAAGGCCGTCGCGCCGCCGGCCGAGCCCGCGCCGCCCGCTCAGGTGGCAGCTCCGATTCCCGATCCTGTTCCGGCTCTCGCCGCGCCGGCCAAGCAGCCGAAGATCCGGGGCAGCGTCCAGGTGCCCGGTGCCGAGCGGGGTCCGCCCAAGGTGCAGAGGGGATAGCTGCGACTCTCCGGGCGAAACGGCTGGATTTTTAAGCGGCGTCGCCTACATTGAGCGGGCTGCGGGGTGCGTTAGGAGCACTAACGAATCTCCAGGGCCTATAAGATCAGCCTGGGAGCTGTCCCTGGCCGGAGCCGTGGTTCCGGACATATGGCGCCCACCTTACATTTGTAGGGACCCGGCGAGATCGAACAACGCTCCGACGGCCACCGCGGCACTTCACCCTTCCTTATTTGCCCTGTGCAAGGATCATCTGGTCGGCGACGAGACGATCCAGTCGGGGGAAGCATGGAACGGTTCAAGGAAGCCGCGAAATTCACGCTGGCAACCCTGTTCTTTCTTGCGTGCGCGGTTGGGATTGGCTGGCTCGAGGGACCGGGTATCTGGCGTGATCTCGGCGTCCGCAGCGCCGGCTACGTCGAGGCGGAAGGCGCGCGCGTCGTGACGGCGTGGTGCAAGCCTAGTCAGGTTGTGTTCTCGACATGCGACGTATCGGTCGAGGTGGCGGGGGAGGCGAAGCTGCGCAGCTTCGACTTCCTGGCACTCGGCGGACTCATCGGGCGCTATCAGGCCAAGGTGGTGCACAGAGTCGCGCAACCGCAGCTCCTGACGACCACTCTGGCGCTCGAGCACCTACCGCGGCGCGTCGCGGCCCTGCTCGGCCTCGAAGCGACTTTTTTGGGATTGCTCGCCTTCGGCATCCGGATACGATTGCGAGAGCGCGCCGAGAAGCGCACCGCCGCGAGTCGCGCAACGTCCCCGGTTTGGCCGCGGCCTGCCGCCTTTGCGAGCCCCCGCGAGCCGGCCGTCAGCCGCCGCAGCGGCAGATCATGGGGCTGACGCCTTCCGGAATGGGCTGCGCCTACGGATGACAACGACCGACGACAAATCAGCCCTCCGCAAGACGATGGCCGCCCGGCGCGACGCGATCCCGTCCGACGCGCGCAAGGCCGCCGCCAAGGCCGTCGCGGAGCATGGCCTGCCGGCGGGCATTACCAGCGGCCCGGCCATGGTCTCGTCCTACTGGGCGATCGGCGCCGAGCTCGATCCGGGGCGGCTGGAGCGGCGGCTCAAGGCGGAGGGTCATACGATCTGCCTGCCCGCCATCCAAGGCAAGACGGAGCCGATGAAGTTCCATGCCTGGGCCAAGGGCGAGCCCATGCGCGAGCGCAAGTGGGGCATCATGGAGCCGCTGCCGACCGCGCCCGAGGCACATCCGGACGTCATGCTGGTGCCGATGCTCGCCTTCGACCCGCTCGGCTGGCGGCTCGGCTACGGCGGCGGCTACTACGACCGGACAATCGCGGCCCTGCGCAAGCGCAAACCCGTCGTGCTGGTCGGATTCGCCTTTGACGAGCAGAGAGTCGACGCCGTCCCGCATCTCGACTATGACGAACGCCTCGATTTCGTCCTCACCCCCTCCGGGATCCTGCGCTGCTCGTGACCCTCGCCTCCCCTCATCGCACATCCGCCCCGCGGAGCCTCCGCTGATGCGCCTGCTGTTCCTCGGCGACGTCGTGGGGCGGAGCGGGCGCGCGGCGGTCGTGACGCACCTGCCGAGGCTGCGGGAGCGCTATGCCCTCGACTTCGTGGTGGTCAACGGCGAGAACGCCGCCGGCGGCTTCGGCATCACGGAAGCCATCCTCAACGAGCTCGTCGATGCCGGCGCCGACGTGGTGACGCTCGGCAACCACGCCTTCGACCAGCGCGAGACGCTGGTCTACATCGACCGCACGGAGCGCCTCATCCGGCCGCTCAACTATCCGAAGGGCACACCGGGGCGCGGCGCCGGCCTGTTCAAGACGCGCGACGGCCGCCGCGACGTGCTCGTCATCAACGCCATGGGCCGTGTGTTCATGCATGAGCTCGACTGCCCGTTCACGGCGGTCGAGGCGGAGGTCGAAGCCTGCAAGCTCGGACAGGGCGCCGACGTCATCCTCGTCGACATGCACGCCGAGACGACGAGCGAGAAGCAGGCCATGGGCTATTTCCTCGACGGCCGCGCCAGCGTCGTCGTCGGCACGCACACGCACGCGCCGACCTCCGACGAGCGCGTGCTGCCGGGCGGCACCGCCTTCATGTCGGACGCCGGCATGTGTGGCGACTACAACTCGGTGCTCGGCATGGACACCGGCGAGCCGATCAACCGATTCACCACACGCATCCCGCGCGGACGCTTCGAGCCGGCGCTCGGGGAGGCGACGCTCTCAGGCCTGGCGGTCGAGATCGACGACAAGACGGGGCTCGCCACCCGCTGCGCGGCAGTCCGCATCGGCGGCGTTCTCTCGCAGGCGGAACCCGCGTTCTGGATCGCCTGAATGGGCTGCGGTCCGGTCAGGCGCGACCCGCGGCGGCCAGCTGCTCCGACAGCCGTGCGAGCGTCGCGTTCATGGCCTTGAGCTGCGCGAGCGCCTCCGCCTGCATGCGCAGTGCGTCCTCGCCCTGAGCCAGGGCCTGGTCGCTGCGCGTGTTGGTCTCGACGTACTGGCGCGCAATCATGTCCTCGTAAGCCTTATTCTGGGCCACGATATCGGACGTGGCCTGCTGCTGGTGATCGAGGTAGCCGGACTGCTGCTTCAAATAGCGCGCATTGCGGCGTCCCACGACGACCATGGCGATCAGAACTGCCGCGACGGGGATCAACGTCACCAGCGTGAACGACAAGTCGATCAGGGTCAGGGCGCTGCTTTCGGGCATATCGGCATCCGGATCGGAAGGCAGGGTTGTCGTTGCGGAAATCGCGTTCACGACATTAGCGCAGCAAGCCTAAGAAGCCGTTGGGCGGCAGGGTTAATGCGGTCTGACGACTGATGCCGTGCCGCGGAAGAGCGTGCCTAATGCGCGGGCTGCGGGAGGAACCCTCCCAGCCAGCACCCGTTACCCCTCGGCAAAAACCCAAGCCGAGACGAGGTGCTCATGATCACATTCAAACCCCACTGGCTCGCCGCGCTGCTGATGCTCGGCGGCGTGACCTTCGCGACGCCTCCGGCCTTCGCCCAGGCCGCCGCGGAAAGCGAGGAGTACGTGGCGCCCGCGCCAGGCGACGAGGAAGGCGCGATGATCAACGATGACGACGACGCCATGGACGCCGCCGACAGCGACGACATGGATGACGCGGGAGTGCCGCCTGCGGCGGCAGGTCCGCGGATGGCGGGCGACCGCGAGGCCATGGCGCGGTGCTCGGAGCAGTTCCGCTCGTTCGACCCGGCCACCGGCACCTACACCACCTACGGCGGCGAGCAGCGGCCCTGCCCGTACCTGCGCTGATCTCCCCCATTTCCTTCAGGAGACCGATACATGATGCGGCTTTCGACCTTTCTCATGCTGGCGGCGATGCTCGGCGCCGGACCGGCGCTGGCGCAATCCTCGGGCGACTCGAGCAACCGCTCGGGCGTGCCGTCGACGTACAGCGGCAAGACGATGGGGTCCGACCCTGCCGGCAAGGGCAGCAACTCGACTTCGGGTAGCGGCGGTACTGTCTCGAGCGGTTCGGGCAGCGGCACCACCGGCGGCTCCGCATCAACCGGCGCGGGCGGAGCCTCGGACGGAACGGCTCCGGGCGAGCCGTCATCGGCCAATGCGGTCAACAAAGGCCAGCCCGGCACCAAGGGCGAGCGGTAGATCCGCAAAGGAGGCGCCTGAGGGCGCCTCTTCATCACGATGCGACGGCGGCCGCCATGGCACCGCGCATCGTCTCTCCGACGAGGCTGGCGTCGGGCGCGATACGAACGCCCGCCGCTCGCAAAGCCTCAATCTTGGCGGCTGCGGTGCCCGCGGACGAGGTGACGAGCGCGCCCGCGTGCCCCATGCGCCGCTCCGGCGGGGCGTGACGGCCGGCGACGAGTGCAACGATGGGCTTCGCCGGCTTCACGCGTGCGATCAGCTCCGCCGTCTCCTCCTCCTCGGTGCCGCCGATCTCGCCGATGACGACGATGCCGTCGGTCTCGGCGTCGGAGAGGAACATCTCGACGCATTGCCTCAGGCCGATGCCGTGCACGGGGTCTCCGCCGATCCCGACGGTGGTCGACTGGCCGAGGCCGGCGTGCGTCGTCTGCATGACGATCTCGCTGGTCAGCGATGCCGAGCGCGAGGCGATGCCGATGCGGCCCGGGCGCGCATCCACGGTCGACATCACGCCGAGCTGGATGATGCCGGGCGCCAGGATGCCCTGTGAGTTCGGGCCGACGAGCAGGGTGCGGCTGCCCTGTAGAGCCTGGCGGACCCGCACCATGTCCAGAACCGGAATGCGTTCGGTCACGCAGACGACGAGCGGCACCTCGGCCTCGATCGCCTCGAGCAGCGCGGCAGCGGCGGTGATGGGCGGCACGAAGACGATGCTGGCGTTGGCTCCGGTCGCGCTCACCGCCTCGCGGACGCGGTCGAACACGGGCACATCGAGATGCGTGCGGCCGCCCTTGCCGGGCACGACTCCGCCGACAAGGGGCGTGCCGTAGGACTGCATGCGGGCGGCGTGGAAGGTGGCGGTGCGGCCCGTGAGACCCTGGCAGATCACGTGCGTGCCGGAATTGACCAGGATCGTCATGCGTATGCTGCTCCGCCTCGGCCCCATCCGGGGCCTTACCCGTTGCCGCGGCGGAGTATAATGGCAACGAGCGCGCTGCCTAGCGGCTCACGCGCGCCAGCGTTTCAGCTCGCCTTCCAGCCGGTCGAAGCGGATGCGGGTCTCGATCTCGAAGTCCGGCATGCCGAGCACCTTGAACTTGGCCAGCAGCGCCTTCCAGTCGTCGTCGCTGAGCGTCTGCTCGGCGATCTCGAAGAACGGGCCGTCCTCGAACGCCATGTGGCGCCGCTCGCTTTCGAGGAACTTGCGACCGAGGGCGACAAACGCCGCGGTCTTGCCGGGCGGGTCGAGCAGCATCTCGACCATGGAGCGGGAGAAGCGCTGCATCTCGGAGCACGCCTTCTCGTGATCCTCCACCAAGCGGTGGAGGTCCTGCCCGGCGTCGGCATCGCGCGCCGCGATGGCTGCGATGACCAGGTCCTCCTTCGGGTGGTGGCAGAAATCGGGGAAGCAGCGGAAGAAGACGGCGATCTCCTTCAGCAGCTCGATATCCGGGGCCAAGCCGCGCTCGACGAGGTTGACTTGCCGCTCGAGCAGATCGAGCAGGCGCGCCATCGTGCGGTGCTCTCGACGCAGTACCTCCAGGGGTTGCGGCAGAATGGCGATCCTCCACGGGTTCTGAGAATTTTTGTTGTCCGAATGTCCAAGCTTCCGCGCGAAAGGGCCTTGATTGCAGTCAAGTGGGGGGTGCGGCCTCGCGCACAATCTCGGGGCATTCCAGTCGGAAAACTGCGGCGGAGGAGCGGAATGAGCGAGAGAAGCGCGGCGGGAATCGGCCACAACGCGGGCGGCGCAGCGGTGCGCATCGAGGCACGGCTGTTCAACTCGCTGGCCAAGTATGCCGGCGGCGACGGGCTGATCCGGCACCTGGAGCTCGCCGCGGGGGCCACCATCGGGGACGTGGTCGCCGAGCTGAAGCTGCCCGTGCCGGAGATCTTCCTCGTGCTGCGCAATGGCCGCGACGTGACCCCCGGCCTCTACCAGGGCGGCGTGATCAACGGCGGTGTGGTGCTCGAGGACGGCGACGTCGTCGCGTTCTCCGGTCCGGTGCCCTACAGCTATGGTTACGGCGCGCCCGTGGTCTGAGCCGCCCAAATCCGAAGCAGCCGTTTGCCGACCATTTGTGCAGACGGCGCGAAAGCAGGCAGGCCACTGCCGACCGATTGCCTATTTCTTCCATGTTCCGGGAGGCCTGCAAATTGGCGTAGCATTTGCGTTGTTCTCGCCGAGCAAATGGCCAGGCGATGGCGCAAGTGGGGGCAGGCTTGCCGACGGCATTCGACGAGATGAACGGTTTCGGTGGCGGGGTGCGTGCGTGCTACTCCGCCATCCAGAGCTGGCTCGATGCGCAGTGCATCGACGACCTCAAGGCGAAGCGGTGCGAGGCGGAGGCGCTGTTCCGGCGCACCGGCATCACGTTCGCCGTCTACGGTGACGAGCAGTCGTCCGAGCGGCTCATTCCCTTCGACATCATCCCGCGCGTGATCTCCGGCGCGGAGTGGCGGCGGCTGTCGCTCGGCATCGAGCAGCGCGTGCGCGCGCTCAATGCCTTCATGTACGACATCTACCACCGCCAGGAGATCATCAAGGCCAAGCGCATCCCCGAGGAGCTGGTGATCCAGAACTCGGCGTTCGTGCCGGAGATGGTCGGCTGCGAGCCGCCGCTCGGCATCTACAGCCACGTCATCGGCATCGATATCGTGCGCACCGGCGAGAACGACTTCTTCGTGCTCGAGGACAACACGCGCACCCCGTCCGGCGTCTCGTACATGCTCGAGAACCGCGAGACGATGATGCACATGTTCCCGGACCTGTTCGCGGCCAACCGAGTGGCGCCGGTCGAGAGCTATCCCGACAATCTGCTCAAGACGCTCGAGAGCGTCGCCCCGCGCGGCATCGACCACGAGCCGGTCATCGCCGTGCTCACCCCCGGCGTCTACAACAGTGCCTACTTCGAGCACTCGTTCCTCGCCGACCAGATGGGCGTGGAGCTGGTCGAGGGACAGGATCTCGTCGTCCTCGACGGCGCGCTGCACATGAAGACGACGCTGGGGCTCAAGCGCATCGACGTCCTCTACCGGCGCATCGACGACGACTTCCTCGACCCGCTGGTGTTCCGCCCCGACAGCATGCTCGGCGTCGCGGGTCTGTTCGAGGTCTACCGCGCCGGCGGCGTCACGATCGTCAACGCGCCGGGGGCCGGCATCGCCGACGACAAGGCGATCTACAGCTACATTCCGGACATCGTCGAATTCTACATGGGCCAGCCGCCCATCCTGCAGAACGTCAAGACCTACAACTGCCGCAAGCCCGACCACCTCCAGTTCGTGCTCGACAACCTTCACGACCTGGTCGTCAAGGAGACGCACGGCTCCGGCGGCTACGGCATGCTGATCGGCCCGGCGGCAACGAAGGAGCAGCTCGACACCTTCCGCGCCAAGCTCAAGGCCAAGCCCGACAACTACATCGGCCAGCCGACGCTGGCGCTCTCCACCTGCCCGACGCTCGTCGACAAGGGCATCGCGCCGCGGCACCTGGATCTGCGCCCGTTCGTGCTGGTCGGTGACCAGATCCGTCTCGTTCCCGGCGGGCTCACGCGCGTCGCCCTGCGCGAGGGCTCACTGGTCGTCAACTCGAGCCAGGGCGGCGGCACCAAGGATACGTGGGTTCTGCAGGACTGATGTGTTCCCACCCCGACCCTCTCCCCATTCGAGTGCAGGGAATGGGGAGAGGGAGAGAGGATCGGATAAGAAGCAATGCTCGGCCGGACCGCCAACGACCTCTACTGGCTCTCGCGATACGTCGAGCGCGCCGAGAACATGGCGCGCCTCGTCGAGGTCGGATACCGCATCGTGCTGCTGCCGCGCGAGGGCGAGGGCTATCACCAGGAGTGGAGCTCGACGCTTCAGAGCGCGGGCTGCGATGCCGGCTACTCGGCCAAGTACGAGGCGCTCGATACGGCGAAGGTCGTCGACTACCTGCTGTTCGACCCCGACAACCCCTCGAGCGTCTATTCCTGCCTCGCCGCGGCGCGCCACAACGCACGGGCGCAGCGCACGGCGGTCACGCGCGACATGTGGGAATCCCTGAACAGCTCGTGGATCGAGTTCTCGGGTTTCAACACCAAGGATTTCACACCGAACAAGCTGCCCAACCTGCTCGACTGGATCAAGGAGCGGTCGGCGCTCTACCGCGGCGCGCTGCTCAATACCATCCTGCGCAACGACACCTTCTACTTCAGCGAGCTCGGCACCTTCCTCGAGCGGGCGGACAACACGGCGCGCATCCTCGACGTCAAATACTACGTGCTGCTGCCGCAGATCGAGATGATCGGGTCGAAGATCGACAACGTGCAGTGGACGGCCATCCTGCGCTCGGTGTCGGCGCACCGCAGCTACCGCTGGGTCTACAAGGAGAACGTGAAGCCCTGGCGCATCGCGCACTACCTGATCCTGAACAAGCAGATGCCGCGCTCGCTCGCCTACTCCTACGAGGAGATCAAGCACGCGCTCGACGGGCTCAAGTTGCTCTACGGCAACGGCTTCGCCTGCCAGGGCACGGCGGCCGACACCTGTCGCATGCTGGAGCTCGCCGACGTCAACCAGATCTTCCAGACGGGCTTGCACGAGTTCCTGCAGGACTTCATCACTCAGAACAACCGCCTCGGCTCGGAGATCTCCGAGGCCTATCACTTCAGCTCCTGAGAGCCCCCATGCTGATCTCGGTGCGCCACGTCACGCGCTACACCTATGCCAGCCCGGCCCGCTACGGCGTGCTGAGCCTGCGCCTGACGCCGCCCTCGTTCGCGGGGCAGGCGGTACGGTACTGGACGATCAAGGCGCCGGGCCACGAGACCTCGGTCAAGTTCCGCGATGCCTATGGCAACCTGACCGAGCTGATCGCCATCGGGCAGATGCACGACGAGGTGACGATCGAGGCCTCGGGGCTCGTCGACACGGAGGATCGCGCCGGCCTGACGCGGGGGCTCGGCGAGGTGGCACCGCCGCGCGTGTTCCTGCGCGAGACGCCGGCGACGAAGCCGGACGAGAAGATCAGCGCGCTCGCCGGCAAGGCCGAGGGCGAGGGCAGCCTCGCCATGATGCACTCGCTGATGCACATCGTGCGCGACGCCCTGGAGTTCGAGGTCGGCGCGACGCACGCCCATACCACGGCGGTGGAGGCGCTCGCCGAGGGCAAGGGCGTGTGCCAGGACTATGCGCACGTTCTGGTCTCGGCGGCGCGGTCGCTGTTGATCCCGGCGCGCTACGTTTCCGGCTATCTCGCCATGCACGACGAGGGGCATTCGGAGGCGGCGCACGCCTGGTGCGAGGCCTGGATCGACGGCCTCGGCTGGGTCGGCTTCGACGCGGCGAACGGAGTGTGCCCGACCGACCGCTACGTGCGGGTCGCGTGCGGGCTCGACGCCGCGGGCGCCGCGCCAATCCGCGGCAGCCGCCACGGCGGCGAGCATCAATCCCTTGACGTCATCGTCGAAGTCCAGCAGCAAGGCTCGCAACAGCAGCAGTAGTGGCATTCGGCGTTCGGCAATCGGCATTCGTCCAGCTCGAGCCGGCGAGCACTCCGGGTCTCATCCCGATTGCCGAAGCCCGAAAGCCGAATGCCGGAGGATGCGATGACCTATGCGGTGGCCATGCGGCTCGACCGGGGCCTGGTGTTCGCAGCCGACACGCGGACCAACGCGGGCGTCGACAACATCGCCCAGTACCGCAAGCTCCACTACTGGAAGAAGCCCGGAGAGCGCGTCATCGTGCTGCTCGCCGCCGGCAACCTCGCCGTGACGCAGTCGGTCGTCTCGATGCTCAACGAGCAGCTCGCCGTGGCCGATGACGATCCGGAGAAGCCGAACCTGTTCAACGTACCGAACATGTACCGGGCGGCGCGCCTCGTCGGCGACGCCATCCGCGAGGTCAAGCGCATCGACGGGGCGGCGCTCGAGAAGAGCGGGTTCGCGGCGCAGATCCTGCTCGGCGGGCAGATCGGCAACGAGCGGCCGCGGCTGTTCCAGGTCTACACCGAAGGAAATTTCATCGAGGCCGCGGACGACACGCCGTTCCTGCAGATCGGCGAGCACAAGTACGGCAAGCCGATCCTCGACCGCGTGGCGCGCGTCGACATGCGGCTGGGTGAGGCGGCGAAGCTGATCCTGCTGTCGTTCGATTCGACGCTGCGCTCGAACCTCTCGGTGGGGATGCCGATCGATATCCTGATCTACGAGCGCGACAGCCTCGATGTCCGCCGCTCGGCGCGCATCGAGGCCGACGACGAATATTTCCGCCATCTCTCGAGCGCCTGGTCCGACGCGCTGCGCACGGCCTTCCGGTCGATCGACGAGTTCAAGCTGTGAGGGGATGAGGATTTGTAGGTCGGATCTCGCAAGTTGGCTCGATCCGACCTACTCGACTCCTTTGCGGAATACGCCGAAACGCATGCCGAGGTAGCTCGCGGTCATGGCCACCGCGGAGGCGATGACGAGCGCAATCAGCGGGTCGGTGCCGGGGCGCAGCAGCAACACGGCGGAGTAGATGGCGTAGTTGACGCCGGCGGATACCCAGGCCACCGCGGCGTAGCTCGCGAACTCCTTCAGGCTGGAGCCGTGGCGGACGGAGAACGTCAAGCGGCGGTGGCTCTGCCAGGCGACGACCATGGCGATCCAGATGGCGATGAAGCGGGCGAGGAACGGATTGATCCCGAAGACGCGCGTGAGCAGCGCGAGCACCGACGCGTCGACCAGGAACGCCAGTCCGCCGGAGAAGATGAACCCGGCCCAGTGACGGGGGTCGCGATGCAGTGGGGTCGGGCCTTCCTCGGTCGTCACGCAGTCCGTCTTTCTCAAGGGCGCGCGGCCCTCATGGCCGCCTTCCAGTCGATGGCGCCGCTACTGCTACGTACCGGGCGCCAAAGGCGATCGGCGAATGGTGAGCGGTTGGTCAGAACGGCCAGCTCCTCCTCCCGGCGGGCGGTGAGGGGGTCGAGCGACGCCAGTTCCGCATCGGCGAAGCCAGGATGGCACATTACTATAGGGAATCTACCTTCGACTTTGGAGAACTGTGTGAGCTCGGCCCGTGCCACGCCGGTCTCGAACGCGCTGACGCCTGCGAAACCTTCATTGGCCATGAACCCGGCCTCGCGCACGGCTCTGGCAAAGCCCGTGGACAATCCGGTCAGCAGCATGGCCTTGGCCGTCGCGACGCCCATGCGCACGGCCGCGGCGACGCCCGTGGACGGATCGCGAATCAACAGCTGGCGGCCGGCGTAGCGATGCCTCAGGGCGGCGAGGACCGCGGTCCTAACCCGTGGCAGGGCATGCACATGCTGGTGGCCGTCGAGGAAATCCGGCGGGGCGCCGAACGCGGCCTCGAAGGCATCGAGCTGGCGCAGCGTCTCGGCCTCGATCTCGGCGGTGTCGATGTCGCCTTTGACGGCGCGTGTGACGAGCTCACCGACGAGCGGCAGGCGGCCGGACGGGGCCAGGCGCGGCATCGGTCCGAGCGGCTCGCCGAGCGTCAAGTTGAAGTGCAGGCCGACGGCGACCTCGCCGCTCAGCTCGCGGATGCGGGCGGCGCGCGCCGGCCAGTGGCGCATTCCGGTCATGGCGCTGGTGGCGGAAAGGCAGCCGGCGGCGGCCAGATCCTCGATGCCGCGCGAGACGCCCTCGGTCATGGCGTAATCGTCGGCGCAGAGGAGGATTGGGCCGGTCATCCTAGTTTCCGATCGTGGAGCTTGGCCCGGTTGCCGAGCGTGACTGCTCAGGTGGCGGCCGGCGGGTGCTGCGCGGCTGCCGGAGCGGGGGACGCGGCGGGGGGTTGGGCCGGGACGCGGCCTTGCAGCCCGATCTCCTCGGCGACGAGGAACAGCGGCCGGGCCTTCACCTCCTCGTAGATGCGGCCGAGATACTCGCCGATGATGCCGAGCGAGATGAGCTGCACGCCGGCGAAGAACATGATCGACACGATCAGCGAGGGGAAGCCCTTCAAGTCGGTGCCGTAGATCATGGTCTTGATCGTGAAGGCGGCGACGTAGCTGAAGGCGAACAGCGAAATGGCGAGCCCGAGATAGGATGACACGCGCAGCGGCACCGTCGAGAACGAGGCGATGCCGTCGAGCGCGAAACGCACGAGCGGGCGCAGCCGCCAGCGCGAGCCGCCGCCTTCGGCGCGCTCGGGCACGTCGAAGGGCACGCCCTTGGCCTTGAAGCCGATCCAGGCATAGAGGCCCTTGTTGAAGCGGGCGCGCTCGCCGAAGCGGTTCATGGCGGCCAGCGCGCGGCGGCTGAAGAGGCGGAAATCGCCGGCGCCCTTGGGCAGCGAGGTGCGCGAGATGGCGCCGAACGAGCGGTAGAAGACGCGCGCGAAAAGGGTGCGCAGTGCCGACTCCGTGTCGCGGTCGCGGCGGGTCCCGTAGACGATGTCGTAGCCCTCGCGCCAGCCGTCGATGAACTCGGCGATGACCTCCGGCGGGTGCTGCAAGTCGCCATCCATGAGGATCGTGCAGTCGGCGTCGGCGTACTTGAGGCCGGCGGCGACGGCGACCTCCTTGCCGAAGTTGCGGCTCAGAGAGATGGCCTTGATGCGTGGATCGCGCGCGTGCGCCTCGAACAGCATCTCCAGCGTGCGGTCGCGAGAGCCGTCGTCGACGAAGATGACCTCCCAGCGCGCGCCGGTGCCATCGAGGACCGGCCGGAGGCGCGCGATGAGCTTCTCGAGCCCACGCTGCTCGTTGAGCACGGGGATGACGACGGCAACGGTCTCGGGACCCTTCGCCTTGTCAGGCGCCGGACCCCGGGATGTGCCTTCGGCTGGTGATTGCCACTGCAAGTCTCGTCGCGTCCCTTCGGTCTTGCCGCCCACGGCGTTGTTGGGCGCCGCGGCGCGGGCGTGTTATGGACCCGGTCACAGGCCACGTCCAGGGCGGCGGAAGCAGCATGGTGAGCATCGCTTTGCCCCGCCAGCGTGGGCGAAATGTGGCTGAACCGGATTCAATGGTGTCATGAGCTGGCGGGAGTACTGGGAAAGCGACGCCTCGGTTTACGTCAGCCCCCGGCACAGCCAGGTGCATTACGAGCTGCTCGCCGGCCAGCTCCGCGGACTCGTGCGCTCGCCATCGGCCCGCGTGCTCGACTACGGCTGCGGCGAGGCGCTGGTGGCCGGGCGGCTGGCGGAGGCGTGCGGGTCGCTGCTGCTGCTCGATGGCGCGCAGTCGGTGCGCGCCCGGCTCGCAAAGCGGTTCGCCGGCCAGAGCAGGATCCGCGTGCTTGCGCCCGAGGACCTCGACCGCGAGCCCGACGCCTCGCTCGACCTCGTCATCGTCAACTCGGTGCTGCAGTACATCCCGCTCCCGGAGGCCGAGGCGCTGATGGCCAAGCTGGCGGCGAAGCTGGCGCCGGCCGGCGAAATCATCGTCGGCGACGTGATCCCGAATTCCGTGGGGCCGGTGCAGGACGCGGCGGCGCTGCTCAAATTCGCGCGTGAGAACGGCTTCCTCGCCGCCGCGGCCGCCGGTCTCGTGCGCTCGGCGCTGACCGGGTATGCCGCCCGCCGCAGCCGCCTCGGGCTCACCCACTACGAGGCGCCGGAGATGATCGCCATGCTCGGCCGCGCGGGGCTCGCCGCCGAGCGCCTGCCCCAGAACCTCGGTCACAACCAGGCCCGGATGGCGTTCGTGGCGCGGCGGAAGGCCTGAAAGAGAAAGGGCCGGCGCGAGGCCGGCCCAATCGGGGCGCAACTCACCGGATGGTTGATCAGGCGAGAGCCTTGCCCAGTGCCTTGGCGTCGAGCTTCAGCAGCCCGCAGGCATTCTTATAGGCGACCTTCTCGAGCGGGCCGGCCTTGAGACCGATGGCGAGGAAGTCGGCAACCCCCTGAGCCATCGGCCTGAACGGATAGGATGAGCCGAACAGGTACTGGTCCTGCATGAAGCCGTTGGCGGCCTCGATGTAGCCCTTGCCGAGGGGCGAGAACATGTACATGTCCGGCGAGACGAAGACGTTCTCGCGGCGGAAGGCGACCTCGATCATGGCGTCCACGTGCGGGTAGCAGCCGTGGCAGACGATGATCGGCAGCTTGGGGAACCTGGCGGCGACGCGATCGATGGCGAAGGGATCATTGAGGCGCAGGTCGGGCGTCGTCGGGCCCGACAGCACGAAGGCCGGCACGCCGAGCGCCTGGCAGGCCTCGTACATCGGCATGAGCTGCGGCGCGTCGGCGGCGAGCGGCGTCTCGTAGAAGGCGCAGTCGAGGTTGAGGCCGCGGCAGCCGAGCTTGGTGACGGCGCGCTCGACCTCGTCCAAGGCCTTGCGGATGCCGAGCTGCTCGGCGTCCACCGAGGCGACCGCGATCAGCCGGCCGCCGGACTTCTGCGCCGCCGCGGCGACGTCGTCGTTGGAGACGCGCACGGTCGGCGTCGAGCGGGCGACCATGACGCCGACCGAGATGCCGGCCTGGTCCATCTCGGCGGCGAAGCTCCCCATGTCCTTCGACTTGGTGAAGTGGTGAAGGTTTTTCGGGTCGGTGCCGACGCGCTTGTTGAGCCATTCGACGACGCCGAACTCGGGCGTGTCCGGCTTGCCACCGAAGAACGGGTGCAGCCAGTTCGGCCGGTTGCGCATGTCGACGATGGGCGGCCTCTTGGTCATGGGGAGCTTCCTCCAGGGGTGTTTCTTTTTGGTCGGGCGGCGTGGAGAGCGTCGGGGGGCGTCAGGCGAACTTGTCGTAGCGGATGTGGTCGGGCGTCAGCTTGGCGTCGACGAGCAGCATGCGAATGGCGCCGTCGACCATGGGGCCCGGTCCGGCGAGGAAGGCGGTACAGTCGCCGTGGCGGCCGGCCATCGCCGCGCGCGCGACCTCGTGCACGAAGCCGCTCGCCAGATTGAGCCCATTCTCGACGGTGCCGGCCGGTACCTCCTCGTGCGAAAGGGCGACCGTGACCTCGAGGTTGCCGGCGGAGCGGGCGACGTACTCGGCCAGTTCGGTGGCGTAGAAGATGTCGGCGCGGGTGCGGACGCCGAAGAAGACGTGACCGCGGTGGCGCGCGAAGTGACCGGCGCGGGTGGCGTGGTCGAGGATCGACATGATGCCGGCGATGCCGGAGCCGCCGGCGATGGCGAGGATGTCGCGCGCCTCGGACGGGCGCCAGACGGCGCGGCCGAGCGGGCCGAACACGGCGACCTCGGCGCCGGTGACGTCGCCATCGAACAGCCAGTCGCCGAAGGCGCCGCCGGGCTTGCGCTTGACGACGAAGGCGAGGCGGCGAAGCTCGTCGCCGTGATTGACCATCGACCAGGCGCGGCCACCCGGGATATCGGCGTGCTCGATGACGGCGAACTGGCCGGCCTCGAAGCTCATCGGCACCGATAGCTCCATCTCGAGATGGATCACGTCATGAGTGAGGCGGCGCGCGGCGTCGATGCGGGCCGTGCGGCGGATGGGTAGCGGTCCGGTGGCGCCGTCGGTGACGTTGGCGGGCACGCGGACCACGCAATCCGTGCTGGCGCGGCACTGGCAGAGCAGCACGTCACCCTTGTCGGCCTTGAGCTTGGCGGCCTTGGCGCCCGGAGCGTCGGGCCAGGTGATCTCGACCGTGCCTTCCATGACGCGGGCGCGGCACGAGCCGCAGGTTCCGGTCGCGCACTCGTAAGGAAGTGTCAGGCCCTGGGCGAGGCCGGCGTAGAGGAGGCGCTCGCCGGGAGCGGCCGAGAACGACGCCTCGCCGGCCTTCGACTGGATGACGATCTTGGCCTTCGGCTGCGTCAGCATGGCGAAACCTCGCTTACTGCTTGAAGAAGGCGTCGTCGTCCATGTCGTCCTCGTCCTCGAACTCGTAGAGGATCTCCTTGTCGACGAAGGCGAGGACCTCGCCGTTCTCGACCTTGGTCTCGTAGGTCTGCAGCGGCTTCTCTGTTTCGCCCTGCAGCTCCAGGCTGGACAGGTTCCAGGCCCAGAGATGCTTGGTGCAGGTCAGCACGCAGCTCGAGATGATGCCCGAGTCCTCCAGCGGCTCTTCCATATGCGGGCAGACCGGGGGAAGGGCGCGGAAGCCGCTGCCGTAGTTGGCGATGACGAGGGGGATGCCTTCCACCCAGAACTTCTTGAGCGTGTTCTCGGGGACGTCGGTCGTCTTGCAGACGCGTTTCCAGGCCATTTGCGCAGTCGTTTCCAGAGTTCCGGCTCGGGGCGCGCAGATCCGGAGCCGTGACCGGAGCGAACGTGCGGCGAGCAGCTTGCTTGCGGAGAGCTAAAGCGTGTGTTCGTGCGGCGGGCGCGATACCGGCGGCAGGCGCCGGTATCGCATGGGCGCGGAGGGTGCGCCCGAGAAGATCACAGTGGCCAGTGCGAGCCCTTGTCGAGGCGGCGGTTGTCGAGGCGCACCTCGCGCTTGACGAAGCGCGCCTTGCCGTCCTCGATTTTCAGCGTGTCGTGGTACTTGCCGACGAGAAACAGCCTGCTCTCGCCCGCATCGATGTGCGAGTTGTTGTTGTCGAGCATGTTCTGATAGATCACGAACGAGCTGACCGCATTGGCCGTCTTTCCGTCCGGAGCGACATCGACCTTGTAGACCGAGGTGTGACGGCGCAGCGGCGAGTGATCGGAGTTGTGCTTCGGCAGCATCCGCACCATCGTCGTCATGTCCTTGCGGTTGCCCTGCAGGTAGATCATGTCGGCGCGGATCTCGGGGCTGTAGGACGTGATGGCATAGTGGAAGCCATCGTCGCAGAGTTCCAGCCACTGCTCCCACTGCTGGTCGTCGAGCGCCATGGTGGCCTCGTAAATCGTGTCGCGGACCAGCGAGCGGGCGTCGGTGCCATTTGTGGTCATGGGAAATCCTCAACAATCTCGGGAGCCGGTCGGACCGCTGGCATTTGCCCCGGTCCGGGAAATTCGCGGACGGCACCCGTGGCGAGCGCCGCCCGCGCGTGGCTGCCGGGGAGGTATCCGGCAGTTAACGGCGTGACCTACTCGGCGGCCGCGGCGGCCGGCGCCGGCGGCGAGTAGGGCTGCTCCGGATTGGAGGGCAGGCGGTTCATCCACTTGCCCCACTCGTCGTAGTAGTGGCGCATGCCGATCTCGTCGTGGATGGTCTGGTTCTCGTGGCGGCCGTGCAGGATGCGCCGGCTCTCGCTGCCCGGAGCCATGGTGGCGCCCTGGCCGGCGACGCCGACGAGATCCTCGTGCAGGTTGCGGCCGAACGGACCCCAGATCGAGTTGTGGTGATTGATGCGCGTGTTGCGCTCCTCGGGCGTGTCGCGCTTGAGGCCGAGCCCGCGGAACTCGATCATCACCTTGTTGGGGCCGATCGGGGTCATGATATCGCAGCGCAGCGCCGAGCCGCGCAGGTTGAAGTTGAACCCCGGATAGAGGTCGATCATGTACCACTGGTTCGGCGGCAGGTGCGGGAACGACAGCGCGGCGCGACTCTCGAAGCCCTCGTAGTTCTGGTAGTTCACCTCGAAGGTGCCGACGACCACGTGGCCGTTCTTGTAAGCGAAGTTCTTGCGCGCGAAGTAGGCGTCGTTGAAGCCCGTCACGCGGTTATGGTAGTGCATGAAGTCGTGATAAAATTCGCTGTTGGTGTCATGCCACAGCTTGTAGTTCGTATCGATGATCGCCTTGTGGTAGTGGAAGACCTGCAGCGGCTCGGCGTCGATCGATTTGCGCAGGCACTCGAAGGGCTCGCCGGCCCACTCCTCGAGCGGCATCGGGTTGTCGTCGAGGCTCACCCAGACGAAGCCGCCGAACTTCACCTCGCAGCGCAGGCGGCGCAGGCCCACGTCCTCCTTGCAGAGCCGGTCCTGGTAGCCCTCCTTCTCGCGGGCGACGTAGACGCAGTTGCCCTTCATGTCGAACTGCCAGGCGTGGAACATGCACGTCATGCGCTTCGGATTGCCCGAGGCCTGCGCCTCGAGGAAGCTTCCCGAAGGCCGGCGCTCGATGAGCATGCCGCGATGCGGGCAGACGTTGAGGAAGGCGCGGACCTCCTTGTCGGGGCCGCGGGCGACGACGATCGGCTCGTGGGCGATCGTCATGGTGCGAAAATCGTAGGGCTCGGGAAGCTCGGACTCGTGGCAAACGGGCACCCAGACGTGCTTGAAGATCTTATCGATCTCCTCGTCGAAGATGGTCTGTTCCGAGTAGATTCGGCTGTCGATCCACTCGCCCTTCTGCAGCGGCGGATCGGCGGTCCATTGCTTCTGATTGCGAGCGGGCATTCGCGACCTCCTCCGGTGTCAAGCTCTTATGCGGCTCGCGTCACGCGCCGGCGGGCGGATCGAGCCGGGCATGCATTCCAGTGAGATAGAGACGCCTCGGCCGCCGGCCGCGGCACCTCCCTACGGCTGCATACCTTTAGGTGCGACATTTCTAACAGAGGGGCCGGAATAGGCGGGATCAAAAGTTCCTATCTCACGATTGGCAGCGTCGAATATGAGGTGCCCAAGAAGGAGGCGGGGCCTATGGGGTGCGACAAATTGATAGGCTTCGTGTATCATCAGATCGTGACGAACGATTTTACAAGCCCCCCCCTCACGTCGTGCCATAGGCTCGTGACCGGTTCGTCGCCCTGGTCCTAGACCAGGGAAAATCCGGTAGGAGTGACACGGGGTTAGCCCCCGAACATGCGGGGCGTTAAGGTGGTGCGAAATCGGCCACCGCCGACAGCCGTGAAACACGATTTGCGCACAACTAGGAGGAAATAGAACCAGATACCGGAGGCGGCGGTCCCGACAGAGCCAAAAATGGCCTGGGGCTCGGCCGAAACAACGACGGCGGAATTCACGCCGATGTACTGGCCAATGTTCTGGGAGGAACGCATGGCGACGCACGAACGACGCAACGGCCTCAAGGCGGCGGTGGCGGGGGGGCTCGCAGGCCTTGCTGTCATTGCGCAATCATCGGCCGGCTGGGCAGCCGACTATGGCAAGCCAGGAGAGCCCATCCACCTCGTGGTCGGATACCAGCCCTACTACAGCGAATCCTGGTCCGGCATCGTCATCAGCGGCAAGGAGCTGTGGAAGAAGTATCTTCCCGCCGGCTCGACCGTCGAGTTCCAGATCGGGCTGCAGGGCGCCATCATCGTCAACGCGATGACCGGCGAGAAGCAGCAGATCGGCTACGTCGGCGACATGCCGGGCATCGTGTCCACCTTCCGCAACCTGCCCGACCGCGGCGGCACCGACATCCGCATCGTGGCGGCGGTCGGAACCTCCAAGCAACAGTGCAACATCTTCCTCGCCCGCAAGGACGCGCCCGACTTCAAGGACGGCAAGGAAGCCGTCAAGTGGATGGACGGCAAGGAGACGTCGACGCCTCACGGCGCCTGCTCCGACCGCTTCGCCCGCCTCGCCTACCAGGCGGCCGGGGTGAAGCCCAAGTCGTACCTCAACCAGAACATCGAGGTCATCACCACCAACTTCCGCGCAGGAAAGCTCGACGCGGCGGTGATCTGGGAGCCGACGGCAAGCAAGATCGTGCACGCCGGCCTCGCCAAGCGCGTGGCGAGCGGCGAGGACTTCGACGCTCATGACGGCGCCTTCCTGATCATGCTCAACGACCTCATGAAGCAGCGGCCCGACGTGGTCCGCGGCTGGCTCGAGGCCGAGCTCGACGCGCAGCTGTTCCTCGCCGATCCGAAGAACGCGTCCGAGGTCGCGGAGCTGGCGCAGAAGCAGACCGAGCAGATCGACAAGAAGGTCCTGTGGACCGCCATGTACGGCGAGTATCCCAAGTCGCAGGGCGGCGGACCGGTCAAGCTCGAGCTCGACTTCGTCATCAACGACAAGGTGCGCAAGCTGATCGGCGACGCCACCGCGTTCCTGCACAGCCTGCCCAACAAGCCCGCGGCGACGGACAAGGTCCGCCCCGAGGCGATCGACGACTCGATCGCGCGCGAGATTCTTGCCAAGCGCGGACTGACGAGCCCGGTCGGCGTCGTCAAGGCCATGCCCGAGAGCGCTTTCAAATAAGTCCAGACGCGAGACGGCCGGCGGCGTCCCCGCCGCCGGCCGTCGAACCAAAAAGCGGGAGGACGGGGCGCGGCACTGCCGCGCTCGGCTGTCCGAAACCATCGCCTGGAAGGACTCGAGATGCAGAACGCCATCAGCACCAGCGAGGCCACCGCCGGAGCCCCAGGCGGATCCAGCCTGCCGCCTATTCCGCCGATGCCCGGGGCGCTCGGGCGCTCCTGGTGGCGATTCAAGAAATCGCTCGGCCGGCCGGGACCCTATCTCACGGTCGTCGGCATCGTGCTGTGGATCTTCACCTACTGGCTGCTGTGCGAAGGGCTGCAGCTGCCGCGCTTCGTCAAGCTGCCGGGCCCCGTCACCGTCCTCACGGAGTGGCTGTCGCCCAATCCCCAGCAGGGCATCTCGCTCTACACGCCGGAGTACTACCAGCACATCTGGGCCAGCTTGCGCCGCATCATCATCGCCTTCACCATCGCGACCGTCGTGGGTGTTCCGCTCGGGCTGCTGATGGGCTGGTCGCGCACGTTCCGCGACTACACGTTCCCCATCCTCGAGACGCTGCGCCCGATCCCCATCCTCGCCTGGGTGCCGCTCGCGATCCTGATGTTCTCGGGCTACGAGACTCCGGTCATCTTCCTCGCCACCCTTGCGTCGCTGTTCGTCACCACGCTCAACACGATGCTCGGCGTGCAGTCGATCGACGAGGCCTACTTCCGCGCCGCCGGCTGCCTCGGCTCCAGCAAGTGGGACATCTTCCGCCATGTCGTCGTGCCGGGCGCGCTGCCGTTCGTCTTCACCGGCCTGCAGATCTCGATCGGCGTCGCCTGGTTCTCGCTCGTCGCGGCCGAGATGGTCTCGGGCGACTACGGCCTCGGGTACCTCATCAACTCCTCCTACGTGAACAGCGTCACCATCCCGATGGTGATCGGAATGCTCACGCTCGGGTTCGTCGGCTGGGTAACGTCGGCGATCGTGCGCTGGGCCGGGAACCGCCTCATGCAGTGGCACGTGCGTGCCCTGGCGCTGCAAGGCCGCTGAATAGGGCCGGCGAGCCGGTCCCTGAAGGAGAAGACCCATGAACGACATGAGCCAAGCCTCCCTCGCCAGCGCAGCGCCCGTCGCTCCGCAGTGCGCGTCCCGCGGGGCCATCTCGATCCGCAACGTCACCAAGATCTACGATCCCGAAGGCGTCAACGTGCTCGCCGTCGACAACTGCTCGATGGAGGTCGGCGCGGGCGAGGTGTGCATGATCGTGGGGCCTTCGGGCTGCGGAAAGACGACGCTACTCAACGCCATCGCCGGCTTCCACTCGATCTCGTCGGGAGAGATCTACATCGACGGCGAGCTCCTCTGCGGGCCGGGCAAGCCGAAAGCCTCGCAGGGCGCGGACCGCATGGTCGTGTTCCAGCACGGCGCCTTGTTCCCGTGGAAGACGCTCGCCGAGAACGTGGCCTACGGGCCCATGGTGCAGGGCAAGCTCGGCAAGCGCGAGGCGCTGGAGAAGGCGGATCACATGCTGGCGGAGGCCGGTCTAGGCGGCTTCGGCGGCAAGTATCCGGGCGAGGTGTCCTCGGGAATGGCGCGGCGGGCGGAGATCGTGCGCGCGCTCATCAACAACCCCAAGGTGCTGCTGCTCGACGAGCCGTATCGCGCCATGGACGCGCTGACCAAGGCGATCATGCACGAGGCGCTGCTCGAGTGCTACGACCGCACCAAGGTGACGATCTACTTCATCACGCACGATCTCGAGGAGGCGATCTTCCTCGGCGACAAGGTGCACATCGTGACGACGCGGCCGTGCCGACTCAAGAAGACGGTCACCGTCGATATCCCGAGGCCGCGCAGCTACGAGTGCCTGTCGTCGGAAGCGTTCCGCGTGCTCGTCAGCGAGGTCAACGACGCCGTCCACGAGGAGGCCATCAAGGCCTTCCAGTCGGGCGAGCGCGAGATGGCGTGAGCGGAGAGCGAGAGACATGGCCACCACCACCGCCGACATCAATCCAACCGCAGCCGTCGTTCGCCGGCGCCGCTCGAAGCTGCGCAAGCTCGCCGAGAACAAGGAGATGTGGCGCGGCATCGTCGCGCTCATCGTGTTCGTGCTGCTGTGGGAGCTCGGGGCGCGCTCGAAGCAGCTGATCGGCTACTCGCTGCCTTACGTCGGTCTGCTGCCGCCGCCCTCCGAGGTGGCGGTGGCGTGGACGAAGGTGCTGCCGAAGCTCGGCTACTGGCAGAGCTGGCTGGCCAGCTTCCAGCGCGTGCTCGCCGGCTTCCTGGCGGCGATGATCATCGGCATCCCGTTCGGGCTCATGCTGGCGGTCAACAAGTACTTCCGCGACCTGTTCTTCCCGCCGTTCGAGATCCTGCGTCCGATCCCGCCGCTCGCCTGGGTTCCGGCGTCGCTGATCTTCTGGCCGACCAACGAGATGTCGATCGCCTTCGTCACCTTCCTCGGCGCCTTCTACACCATCGTCATCAACGTGCTCGGCGGCGCACGCACCATCGACGTCCGCTACCTGCGCGCGGCGCAGTCGATGGGCGCCTCGCAGTGGGACCTGTTCTGGCGCATCATCCTGCCCGGCACGCTGCCGTCGATCTTCACCGGAGCGGCGGTGGGCATGGGCATCACCTGGGAGGTGGTGCTGGCGGCGGAGATGATCTCCGGCGGCGGCACGCAGGGCGGCGGCGGCCTCGGGTTCTTCATCTGGAACTCGTACATGGGCGGATCGCTGCCGCAGATCGTGGTCGGCATGATCTCGATCGGCATCGCCGGCTACCTGTCGAGCAGCATGATCCGCTGGGTCGGCGACCGGTTCATGCCGTGGAAGCGTCTGTTCTGAGGGTTCTCCTTTCGCGCCGGATCTCGCTCCGATCATCGCATGGCCACGCGTCGGACGTCCTGCCCGAGCAACGATAAAGGAAGAGGGACAATGCAGAAGGCGGTCGAAGCCAATCCGCCGGGCGGCGGGATCAAGAGCCGGGTCGAGATCCGCGGCATCTCGAAGTCCTACGGCGAGGCCTGGGAGCGGCAGGACGTCATCGCCGATCTCACGCTCGAGGTCACGCCCGGCAACCTGACGGTGGTCGTCGGCCCCTCGGGCTGCGGCAAGTCCACGCTCGTCAACCTCGTCGCGGGCTTCGAGCGGCCGGACAACGGGCAAATCCTGCTCGACGGCGCGCCGGTGACGGGGCCCGGCCGCGACCGCATGGTCGTGTTCCAGGAGACGGCGCTGATCCCGTGGCAGACGACGTTCCAGAACGTGGTGTTCGGGCCGAAGCTGCGCGGCGAAAAGAAGGGCAAGGAGCTCGAGGAGGAGGCGAAGGCCCTGCTGATCAAGGTCGGCCTCGGCGAGTTCATGCACAAGTACCCGATCCAGCTCTCGGGCGGCATGCAGCGGCGCGCCGAGCTGGCCCGCGCCATGATGAACAATCCGCGGCTGATGATCATGGACGAGCCGTTCCGCGGCCTCGACGCGATGTCGCGCGGCCTGATGCAGGAGTTCTTCCTCAGGCTGTTCGAGGAGTACCGGCGCACCAACCTGTTCGTCACGTCGGAGATCGACGAGGCGCTGTTCCTGGCCGACCGCATCGTGGTGCTGTCGAACCGGCCGGCGCGGGTGCGCGCGGTGATCGACATCGACCTGCCGCGGCCGCGGCACTACTCGATGCTGTCGTCGCCCGAGGCGTTCGAGTACAAGCGGCAGGCGATGGCGATCCTCTACGAGGAGGCGATGCGCAGCTTCCAGAAGGGTGGCGCCGGCACGGAGGCCGCGGCGGCGATGCAGCGGCAGGCATGATCGAGACCTTGCACGTGGTGAGCGGGCGGCCGGTGGTGGTCACGCTCGCCATCCTCGGCGCGGCGATGGTGACCGCCGCGAGCCTGCTCAAGTCGCGCGAGGCAACCGCGTCGCGGTTGCGCATGGCCGGTGTGCTTCACTACGGCGGCTACGCGCTGACGGGCGTGAGCGTGCTCCTGTTCATCATCGCTGGTTTCATTTCGGGCCGTTGAGCGCCACGGTTTCCGGCGATCGCCAGAAGCGAAAATGGCCGCCCATTCGGGCGGCCATTCTGCTTGTCGATGCCGGTCTACGAGCCGCAATTGTCCATGCAGCGGACGGCCTTCACGTCGGGACGGTCATCCCTGATGAAGGCGTTGCGGTTGGGCATCTCGACCTTGGGCAGGGACTTGGCGTCCATCACGTCCTCGGCCTTGATCAGCCCGTTGAGCTGCAGGATGTAGGCCGAGAGACCGTAGACCTCGTCGTCGGTGAGGCTCTGCGGCGCGTCCATGGGCATGGCGCGGCGGATGTAGTCGAACAGGATCGGCGCGTAGGGATACATGCTGCCCGGCGTCAGTATGCGCTTCTCCGTCGTCATCGAGCCGATGCCGCCGACCATGGGCCCGTAGACCGAGCCGCCTTTGGCGCCTTCTCCGTGGCAGGTGACGCACTTCTGGGCGAACACCTTCTCGCCCTCGGCCGACGTGCCCTTGCCCGCAGGCAGCCCGACACCGTCCTGGGTGCGGATGTCGATGTTCCAGGCGGCAAGGTCCGCCTCGGCGACCGGCTTGCCGAACTTGGGACGGGGCGGGTCGGCGGCGAGCGCGGATCCTGCGAACGCGACGGCCGCGGTTGCGAGCGCAATACGCGCGAGATCAAGCGATCGCATTCTTCACCTCCCCGTCCGGACCGATCGACCACGGGAAGATCCCGTTGTGGTGCTGCACGAAGCCGGTGATGGCGCGCACCTTGGCGATGTCGGCCACCGTCGGCTGCACGTAGCCGGTGGAATCCACCGCCCGGCTGGCGATCTTGGCCGGGGCGCCGTCCCACTGCCAGGGCATGCGGAAGCGGGTCAGACACTTGTCGAGCACGGGCTCCTCGAGCCGCGCCTCGCGCCAGGTCTTGCCACCGTCGACGGTGACGTCGACGGCCTTGATGGTGCCGTTGCCGGACCAGGCGAAGCCTTCGATCTTGTAGAAGCCGGGACCGTACATCTTCATGCCGCCCGAAGGCCGCGTGATGACCGACTTGCACTCCATCTCGAAGGAGAACTGGCGCCACTTGCCGTTGGGCATCGGGTCAGTATAGCGGGCGGTCTCGCTGCGGAAGTTCCACGGCTGGTCGCCGACCTTGATGCGGCGCAGCCATTTCACGGAGACGTTGCCCTCCCAGCCCGGCACGAAGGCGCGCAGCGGATAGCCGTTCTCGGGCCGCAGCCGCTCGCCGTTCATGGCATAGACCAGGAGCGTATCCTTCATCGCCTTCTCGATCGGGATCGAACGGCAGTGGGCGGCGCCGTCGGCGCCCTCGAACACCATCCACTTGGCCTTAGGATCGATGCCCGCCTCGTCGAGCAGCGACGACAGGGGCACGCCCGTCCACTGGGCGCAGGACAAGAGGCCGTGGGTCTGCTGGACCGTCTTGGACGCGACCTTGAGCCAGTCGGTGAGGCCGTTGCCGGAGCACTCCATGAAGTAGAAGGGCGACACCGATGGATAGCGCATCAGGTCGTTCATCGAGAACTCGAGCGGCTGCCTCACCATCCCATGGATGACGAGCTTGTGCTTGTCCGGGTCGATATCGGGAATGCCGGCGTGGTGGCGCTCGTAGAAGAGGCCATTGGGCGTGACGATACCGAGCTGGTGCTGCAGCGGCGTCATGCTCCAGTCGGAGAGGTTCTGCTTGTTGACGAGGACGTCGGTGCGGTTGCGCTTGACGTGGGCCTCGTACTTCGAGGGCAGGCCGTAGACCTTCGGCTCGATGATGCGCCCCGGCTCCTTATTGGAGGGCGGGATCTCGAGCTTCTCGGCCCGGGCGACGACGATGCCACCGCCGCCGGCGACCGCCGCTCCGGCCAGCGCCGCCCCGCCTCGCAGGAAGCGGCGCCGCGTGTCGGATGCGGGCTCCTCGCTGGCGCCGGGCATTATCGCCTCGGCCCCTTTCTCTTTATCTCGGAAACGCGCATTTCGGGTCATGACGTTCCTCCCTTGCTGTTGTCTTTCTTCTTGATCAGGCCTTTTGGCAGGCCATTCCGGGTGATCGTCTGAAACATGATTGCGCCGGATAGGATTACGGACAAACAGATGCAGGCTATCCCTCAATAGGGGGGAGCATGCGAGGCCGGAACGGCGCGGTTGCGCGATAGGCTGTGCCTATCGATTGATAGATTTATCAGTTGACGTCGATCAACAGTGGCGCGGCGGGGTGCGCGTAGGTTTTTTCATCGCCACCGCGGTGACCTCCCACACCGCCGGGCGGCTGCAAATAAGGACAACGCGAGGCCAACCATGTCGTCCGATCTCGAGCTCAAACCGCACCCGACCTGCCAGGCGTCCCATCCGAGCCAGTGCAGCGGCTGCAATCTCGCCTACGACTGCGGCCGTGTGCGCGAGGGCCGCTCGTTCAGCTGGGGTCTCGTGGCGCTGGCGATTGCCGGCATTCTGGCGGTGTTCGCGCAGAAGATGGTCTGATCTTTCAATCACGGCGAAGCGCATCATCCGACTTCCAAGCCGCTCTAGCGGCGAGCGAAGCGGATGAGGATGAAAACGCCCACCGCGAGCAGCACGACGGAGACGAAGCGGCGCAGCACCTGCCGCGGCAAAGAATGTGCGAGCTTGGCGCCGGCCCACGTTCCCACGGACAGGCCGACGCCGAGGATGGCGCCGAGCGCCAGATCCACGGTGCCGGCGTAGAGGTTGCCGGCGGTCGCAAGGACGGCGATCGGAAGCTGGATGGCCTGCGCCAAGCCGATCACCATCAGCACCGGCATTCCGAGCCACATCAGGATCGGCACCATCACGAGCGGGCCGCCGGTGCCGCTCAGCGCCGACAGGAAGCCCGTGACGGCGCCTATCACGGCCAAGGTCCCCGGCGAGGCCGCCTGCCCGTCGTCCTTCTTGTCCCCGGATCCCTGCAGCAGGGAATGGGCGCCCGAGAGCAGCGTCGTGGTGCCGATCACCGCCTCGAGCCAGGGGGCGGGCGCGACGGAGGCCGCCAGTGCGCCGGCCAGCGCGGCCGGCATGGCGCCGAGCCACAGGGCGCCGGATAGATCCCACCTGATCGATTTGTTGCGCGCGAAGACGAGGGTGCCGATGGCGCCGGTCAGCAGGAAGCCGGCCATGGCGGCGGCGATCGCGGCATGGATCGGGACGCCGCCCGCGAAGGCGAGCGCCGGCACCAGGATGACGCCGCCGATGCCGATGCAGCCGATCATCAGGCCAGAGACGAGCCCGAGGCCGAGCAGCGGCAGCAGTGTCTGGGCGTCGATCGATCCGGCGAGAATCATGTCGTTCGCGCTCCTCCCGAGTGACTGATAGCGAGCCTCACGGATGATTGATCGTGTTTATCGATCTGGATTTTTCATTCATGGGACATTAGTATGCGCACAAGCCGACTCCGGTGGTCGACCTTCGCATTCGCTGCCGGACGCCGGGCCTCAGAGCTGGAGCCGCGGGTCCATGTTCCTTCGCCAATTCAAGTATCTCGTCGCCGTCGCCGAGGAGAAGCACTTCGGCCGGGCGGCGGCGCGCTGCCATGTCACGCAGCCGAGCCTGTCGAGCGGCATCAAGCAACTCGAGCTCGAGATCGGGGTGCCGATCTTCCTGCGCGGCCGCGGGCAACGCTTCCACGGGCTGACCGCCGAGGGGGCGCGCGTGGCCAAGTGGGCGCGGCTCATTATCTCGCACTGCGAGGCGATGCGCGACGAGGTCGACGGCATGCAGAATGATCTCAAAGGCATACTTCGGCTCGGCGCCATGCCGTCGATGTCGCCGGTGCTGCCGATGATCCTGCAGCTCGTGCGCCAGCGGCATCCGCGCATGCAGGTCGACGTGCAGTTCATCGGCAACGAGGCGATGAAGATCGGCCTCGACAACTTCTCGCTCGACGTCGCCATTACCTACATCGACAACGCCGATCTCGGGCGGCGCAACGTGCTTCCGATCTACGCCGAGAAGCTCTGCCTCCTGGTTCCCGACATCGAGAAATTCGAGGGCAAGACGACGATCTCGTGGAAGGAAGCCGCGGACGTGCCGCTCGGCCTGCTCAGGCCGTCGATGCACGAGCGCCGGTTCGTCGACCAGGCATTCGAGAAGGTCGGCATCAAGCCGCAGCCCAAGGTCGAGTCCGAATCCATCCTGCACCTGATGTTCCAGGTGCAGTTCACCGAGCTGTCCACGATCATCCCGGCCCATTTCACGCGAATGCCCGGGCTGCATCCCGGCACCAAGGCGCTCGATCTCGTCGATCCGATGGTGAGCCAGCAGGTGGGCGTGTTCTGGGCCGAAGGCGAGACGATGATTCCGATGGCGGCCGCGTTCCTGGAGGTCGTCGAGGAGCTCAACAAGACCGGCGAGTTGAAGCGGCGGCTCGGCGATCCCGCCGGCATCAAGCCGAAGGGCGGCGCGCGCAAGGGGAACGACAAGCTCGCTCCCGCCAGCGGCGTTTGACGGCGGCGTAAGGGCCGCCCCGGCGCGGCCGCGAAAGTCGGCGGACCCGCGGCAGGTCATTCCGCGGCTTTGGCCCCGGACACTCCGGCAATGGCGGCGCGTAGCGCCGCGACGATGCCGGCACCGTCCATCTTACGGCTCTCGATCTCGCTCATGGACAGCATCGGAATGGGTGGAGCCGCGGGCCCCGGGCGGGGCAGTGCGCGGGTGACGTAAAAATGCGGCTCGGGGACCGTCGCATCGCCAGGGGCGAGCCCGACCACCACCGACGGACCCACAACCGATGGAATGGTCACGCTCAGGTGGAAGTTGTCGGGCGAAAACATCACCGCCTCCGGCGCGACACCGGCCAGCTCGGCGAGCAGCGGCTGCGCCAGCGTGAACGCGCCGGCTAGGCGCTGGAGCTCGGCCGCGAGGCTCTCGGGCGTGAACTCCTCGCTGTCACCGTTCATCAGCTCGGAGACCGACCAGGGCAGCGCCTTGGAGAAGCGTCCGCGGTCAATATCGCGGTGAAGCAGCTCGACCAGGATCCAGGCCTCGATGTGCGCCGGGGTGCGGTCCTCGACGTCCATGCGGTGGGGAGTCGGTGTGCCATTCTCGAGCAGCTGCAGCGAAAGATCCGACAGCGTCAGCTCCATGGCGAGGCCGGCGACGGCGGGCCGCGAGATCAGCACGCCGCGGCCAGGCTCGAAGCGCAGCAACAATTGGGCGTTGCCGGGCTCGGGGGAAAGCCAGCTGCTGGCGAAGCGGGCCAGCCACTGGGCGGCGCTGGCGGCCTGGCGGCTGGCGACGGCGCCCGAAGGGAGGGTGAAGGCATCGTGCGTGCGCTCGGGCAAGCGCCTCATCTGTCTCGGCTGCATGAATCACTCGCTGGTGTCTGGCGCGGCTCTCTGCGCGTGCGCGCGGTCAGGGCGCGGCGGCGCACGCAATCCGGGAGAAATACCGTGGGGGCAAAGGCCGTTACGGTAAAGTCAGTTCGCTCTATCGGCTGATCGACGGGGCATTGGATCGAAAAGGTGTGCCGAGCCGTTCTCCGGCGCAAAGGCAGGCGCCCCCTGCGAGCCTAGCTCGGAGCAAGCCGTGGGCGAGGGAGCCGTGTCCTGCTTGCATCACGGATCGGCATGAACTCGACAGAGTTCAACCGGCTGTCAATCGTTTGACCGATGCGTGAGCCGACCGCAGCCCCGCGCCGCGTAGGTATGTTTCGCTAAAGTCAAGAGTAACGACGACTACGAAAGTGGCAAATTGGGCCTTCCGCTGATTGGCGCGGGGGAGTAAAAGCCCCGGCCACTCGCAGCAACGGAGCGCCCCAAAGGCGTCGTGATGGCCACATGGCTCAAGCGAATACTGCGGCACCGGCCGACGAGCACAACGTCGGCGATGCGCACGGCAGACGGTTCTGGGCCCTGGCACTAGGCTCGGTGGGCGTCGCCTATGGCGACATCGGCACCAGTCCGCTCTACGCGCTTCGCGAGGCGGTGACGGCGACGCGAGACAGCGGCATCGCGAGCCGCGAGGCGGTGCTTGGTGTCCTGTCGCTGCTGCTGTGGGCGCTGCTTCTGATCGTGACGCTCAAATACGTTCTGGTGCTGCTCCGGGCCGACAACAAAGGCGAGGGCGGCACATTCGCCCTCATGGCCCTCGGCCAGTCGGTGGCCAAGAAATCCAAAATCCTCATCTTCGGCCTGGGCATCGCCGGCGCCTCCTTCTTCTACGGCGACGCCGTGATCACGCCGGCCATCTCGGTGCTGTCGGCCGTGGAAGGTCTGAAGCTGATCTCACCAGCTCTCGAGCACCTCGTCATCCCGCTGGCCGTCGTCATCATCATCGGCCTGTTCCTGGTGCAGTCGCACGGGACCGAGAAGGTGGCGGCCGCGTTCGGACCCATCATGGTCGTCTGGTTCATCCTGGTCGCGGTCGGGGGCGTGATTCACTTTTACGATGACCCGAGCGTGTTCTGGGCCATCAATCCGCTGTACGGCATCACGTTCCTCTATAGCCATGGCATCATCGGCTTGACCGTGATGGGCCTCGTCTTCCTCGCCGTCACGGGCGCCGAGGCGCTCTATGCCGACCTCGGCCACTTCGGCCGCCGTCCGATCCAGCAGGCGTGGCTGTGGCTCGTGCTGCCGTCGCTGACGCTCAACTATTTCGGGCAGGGGGCGCTGGTTCTCGCCCATCCCGACGCGCTGGAGAGTCCGTTCTTCCGCCTCTATCCGTCGTGGGCGCTGATCCCGATGGTGTGCATGGCCACGGTGGCGACCATCATCGCCAGCCAGGCGGTTATCACCGGCGCGTTCTCGCTCACCCGGCAGGCGGTGCAGCTCGGCATGCTGCCGCGCCTGTCGATCCGGCACACGTCGGAATCCATGGCCGGGCAAATCTACATGCCGACGGTCAACTGGTTCCTGCTCTTCTGCGTGCTGCTGGCGATCTGGCAGTTCCAAAGCTCGAGCAAGCTCGCCGCCGCCTACGGCATCTCGGTGACGGCGACGATGATCATCGACAGCTTCATGGCCTTCTTCATCGTCTGGAAGCTGTGGAAGTGGGAGCTCTGGAAGGCGCTGGCCCTCATGGTGCCGCTGCTGCTCATCGAGCAATCGTTCTTCGCGGCCAACATGCTCAAGGTGGCCGAAGGCGGCTGGTTCCCGCTCGTGTTCGCCACCATCGTGGCGCTCGTCATCGCCACGTGGGTGCGCGGCTCGAAGCTGCTCGCCAGGCAGACCCGGAAGAACGAGGCCGATATCGACTGGCTGGTGCGCCGGCTGGAAGCGAAGCCGCCGTACCGCGTGCCGGGCACGGCGGTGTTCCTCACGGCAGACATCAATGCCGCGCCGACCTCGCTCATGCATAACCTCAAGCACAACCGCGTGCTGCACGAGCGCAACATCATTCTGTCGATTAAAACCGTCGATACGCCGCGCGTACCGCGGCACGAGCGGATCACCATCGACAAGGTGTCCGACACCTTCATCCGCGTGACGGCGCGCTACGGGTTCATGGAGACGCCGAGCGTGCCCAAGATCTTCGAGCACTGTAAACGCAAAGACCTCAACATCGACATCGGCGGCACTTCGTTCTTCCTGTCGCGGCGGTCGTTGCGCGCGACGCCCAAATCGGAGCTGCCGAAGTGGCAGGAGCGGCTGTTCATCCTGCTGACGCGGTCGAGCCAGGACGCCACCACCTACTTCCAGATCCCGACCGATCGCGTGGTGGAGGTCGGGACGCAGGTCCTTATCTGATCCAGGTCAGCCGGCAGGGCTACTGACGTCACAATCCGGTTGCAGTCCCGGCCCCTTGTAGTCCGGCCGGCGCCTCTGGACGTTCAAAGGTGGCGGCACAATATCCTTTGCCGAGGAGCCCCGGACGAATGGACGAAGAGCAGAACCGGCTGTCGGCGCGGGCGGCCCGCTACATGCGCGTCGGCACCAACGTGGGCGCGGTGGCGGCCAAGGTCGCCGGCCAGCGGCTGCTCGGGCTCGATCTCGATCGCTCCAAGATGGCTTCGGAGCTGGCCACGGCGCTGGGCGGGCTCAAGGGGCCGCTGATGAAGGTAGCGCAGCTCCTCTCGACCATTCCCGAGGCCTTGCCGGCGGAATATGCGCGCGAGCTGTCGCAGCTGCAGAGCCAGGCGCCGGCCATGGGACCGGCATTCGTCAAGCGGCGCATGATCGCCGAGCTCGGTCCCGGCTGGGCGTCACGCTTCCAGTCGTTCGAGCCCGAGGCGGCGGCTTCCGCGTCGCTCGGACAGGTGCACAGGGCGATGGCGCACGACGGGCAGCGCCTGGCCGTCAAGCTGCAATACCCGGACATGCAATCGGCCGTGGAGGCCGACCTGACGCAGCTCAAGCTGATCTTCTCGCTGCACGCGCGCATGGACCCGGCGGTCGATACGCGGGAGATGCTAACGGAGATCGCGGCGCGACTGAGGGAGGAGCTCGACTACGAGCTCGAGGCTCGCCACACGGCTCTCTACGGCGCCATCTTCAAGGACGACGCGCACGTGCGCGTGCCCGAGGTCATCTCCAGCCATTCGACGAAGCGGCTGCTGACCATGACCTGGCTCGACGGCCGGCCTCTGCTCGCCTTCAAGGAAGCTCGAATCGAGGATCGCAACACCATCGCCCACGCGATGTTCCGCGCGTGGTGGTTCCCGTTCAGCCATTACGGCGTCATCCACGGCGACCCGCATCTCGGCAACTACACCGTGTTCGAAGAGGACGGTGCGGCCGGCGGCATCAACCTGCTCGACTACGGCTGCATCCGAACGTTCCGGCCGCCGTTCGTGCAGGGCGTGATCGACCTCTATCACGGTCTCCTGTCGGGCGACCGGTCGCTGATGGTCCACGCCTACGAGACGTGGGGCTTCAAGGGGCTCTCCGACGAGCTGATCGACGCGCTCAATATCTGGGCGCGGTTCATCTACGGGCCGATCCTCGATGATCGCGAGCGGACCATCGCCCAGGACACGGCGCCCGGCGAATACGGGCGCAGGGAAGCCTTCACCGTGCACAAGATCCTGAAGGAGAAGGGCCCGGTGCGTGTGCCGCGCGAGTTCGTGTTCATGGACCGGGCGGCGATCGGGCTCGGCGGCGTCTTCCTGCACCTCGGCGCGCGGCAGAACTGGTACCGCCTGTTCAACGAGACCATCGCCGACTTCAAGCTCCAGACGGTGAGCGGGAGGCAGGCCGTCACCTTCGCCGACGCCGGCGTGCCGCTGCCGGTGTGATCTGAGCTTTTCCCTCCGTACGCACACGTCATCTTAAGCCTGTCGCCGTATGCTGCGGCCGGTGGATTTCGCGTTCGGGGGTGGGCGATGAGCGAGTTGCAGGCCAGGCAGTGCCACAAGTGCCAGGGCGTGATGGTGCCCGTGCGCAAGACGACCTACAACTTCATCGCCTCGACGTACCACTACGAGTGCACGTCCTGCCACGCCAAAGCAAACGTTCCGGATGTGGTCACGCGCTTTCTTCAGGCCGGCGTCGGGGGCGCCCTGCTCTTTTTCGGCTCCGCCGACGGCAGCTTGTGGCTGTCCGGAATCGGCGCTCTCATGCTCGGCTTCGGGCTGCTCGCGGGACGGCGCAATCCCATTCTCGATCTGCAGGCCCTGGCCGCCAAGGTGGCCACGCTCCGAGACGCGGAGGCAGCCGCGTTCGGTTCGGGTACCTCCGTGCCGCCTTCGGATGCCAATCCCGTCGCCGGTGCTCTGCTCGCGCAGCCTGTACCCGTCACGCCTTCAGAGAAGCCCCGCGTGATGGCCCCTGCGGCGCCCCAGCGCCGCCCCACCGTCGAGCGCGTCGGTGGTTTCGGCCGGCGCAGCGGCTCGATCCACGGCGTCGCCGGCCGATAATGCTTCAGAGCCTAGGCGGCCACTGCCGCTCCAGGCTCACGTCTCCAAACCGAACGTCAATGCCTATGATGCTCGGCGACGGCGTGCAGGACCTCGCCACCGAGGTCGAGCGAGCCGGCCTCCGCTACATCGCCGAGGCTCAGGAAGCCGACCATGCGCTTGTTGCCGTCGATGACCGGCAAGCGGCGGATCTGCTTCTCCTCCATGATGCGCGCGGCATCACCGAGATCCTCGTCCTCGCGGCAGAAGACGATGCCGGGCGTCATGATCTGGCGGGCCGTGATGGTCCTCGGGTCGCGGCCGTCCGCCAAGGCCCGGCAGACGATGTCGCGGTCGGTGACCATGCCGACGAGGCGATCGTTGTCGCCGATCGGAATGGCGCCGATGTCGTGCTCGCGCATGAGACGGGCCAGCTCGGGGACCGTGGTCTCCGGCGACACCCACTGGGCGCCTTGGTGCATGGCTTCGCGGACTTTCATGGGCTGCCTCCATCCTGGAGTGACGCGCTCCCTCGAACGCGCGTGTGCCGCCCCGTCTGCGAAACAGGTTAACGCCGATCGGTGCCGGCGGCAAAGAGCATGATGGTCAGCCGCCTCGGGCCTCGCGCCTGGCGCGGACGTGAGCGCGGTAGGCGTTGATCATCTTGAGCATCTCGGCGCGGATGCCGGGCGAGCGGTTGACGTACTGCACCACCGGCCAGGCGAGGTACTTGCTGACGCCCTCGACGTCGGTCAGTCCGGGCGTGCCTTCGACCGCCTCGCCGCCCTTGAAGACGACGCGGGGGGCGAACTTGCCCGTGATCGCGAAGGTGCTCGACGACGTGGTGATGTCGCAGACGACGGGCTGCGGCGGGGCCTGGAACTCCAGGTCGGGGGCGATCATGGCCTGGGCGAGGCGGGCGCGCTCGATGCGGACCGAGACGCGGCAGCGGGCGTCCTTGAGGTAGCCGCGCGTCAATTTCTCCAGGTCCTCCCGCTCCTTATCGGTCAGCCAGGCGGGGTACTCGCAGACGAAGTCGCGGCCGCCGTCGCGGGCGAGCTCGCGGAAGCACTGGCCGGGATCGGCGGGCTTGGCGGCTGGCGGGGCGGGCGGCTTCGCAGCCTGGGCATGGGCCTCGGAGCCGGCCTGGGCGGCGGCCAGGAAGGTGCATGCAGCCAGGACAGCACCTGGGAATGTCACCTTGGCGAACCTGGCGAAGAACGGAGCGATCATCGAGCAAACCGTGGCGTACATCTGGCGATCAGGGGCGATCACGCGCCGTCTCTAGAAGGACATTGTGGCGGGCGGGTGCCGAGCACGCCACGCGAGGCTTGAAGGACACAGGCCATTGGGATACCAAAGTCGCAGCCGTCAAAAGACTATTGGGAGGGTCAACATGGCAGTCGAGACGACCAGCGGTCATCCGTCGATGGACTACGCCGAGCATCAGCGCACCTACGCCGGCTTTTTGATGCTCACCAAGGTTGGGATTGTGTCCCTGGTGCTGCTTCTCGTCGCAATGGCGGTTTTCCTTCTTTAAGGCAGTAGTCACGCCGAAACCGACGGACTACGAGAGCGGGGCGGCCGCCGCCGCGCTCACGCAAGACCGTCGTCCACGCGGCTCCAACCGGGGCCGCAACCTCAACGCCTTCCTCGGATGTGCTCATGATCACGATTGCCGTCACGGCCGAAGGGCCCGATGAGCCGCGAGTTGCCATCTCGCCCGAGACCGTGAAGAAGCTCAAGGGCATGGGCTGCACCGTCAAGGTGCAGTCCGGAGCCGGGCTCAGATCGCGCTTCTCGGACGACGCGCTCCAGGCCGCCGGCGCTGACATCGCGGGCTCCGCCGCCGACGCCATCTCCGGGTCCGACATCCTGCTCAAGGTTCGCCGGCCTTCCGCCGAGGAGATGGCGGCACTCAAGCCCGGAGCCATCGTCGCCGCCATGGTCGATCCCTACTCCGACCGCCCCGGCCTCGAGCAGGCGGCGGCCTCCAAGGCCTCGATCTTCTCCATGGAGTTCATGCCGCGCATCACGCGCGCGCAGTCGATGGACGTGCTGTCGAGCCAGGCGAACCTCGCCGGCTACAAGGCCGTCGTCGACGCCGCGTCGATGTTCCAGATGGCCATGCCGATGATGATGACCGCCGCGGGCACCGTGCCCGCCGCCAAGGTGTTCATCATGGGCGTCGGCGTCGCCGGCCTGCAGGCCATCGCCACGGCGCGCCGCATGGGCGCCATCGTCTCGGCCACCGACGTCCGCCCCGCCACCAAAGAGCAGGTGGCCTCGCTCGGCGCCAAGTTCATCGCCGTGGAGGACGAGGAGTTCAAACAGGCGCAGACGGCGGCAGGCTACGCCAAGCCGATGTCGGCCGAGTACCAGAAGAAGCAGGCCGAGCTGATCGCCAGCCACATCAAGAACCAGGACATCGTCATCACCACGGCGCTCATTCCCGGCCGCCCGGCGCCGAAGCTGATCACCGCCGACATGGTGCGCGCGATGAAGCCCGGCGCGGTGATCGTCGACCTCGCCGCCGAGCGCGGCGGCAACTGCGAGCTGACCGAGCCCGGCAAGGTGGCCGACGTCGGCGGCGTCAAGATCTCGGGCCCGATCAATCTCGCCGGCAGCCTGTCGGTCAACGCCTCGAGCCTCTACGCGAAGAACCTTCTCACCTTCCTCGAGACGATGATCGACAAGAAGGAGAAGGCGCTCAAGATCAATTGGGAAGACGAGATCATCAAGGGCACGCTGGTGGCCAAGGACGGCGCCATCGTGCATCCGAGCCTGAAAGCCGCGTGAGGAGCCGACCAATGACGCGCATGCTCGCAATCGCCTTCGCACTCATCGCCGGCCTCGCCGGCCCGGCTTTCGCCTCCGACGGTGTCGGCGGCGCGGTGGACCCCACGGTCTATCGCCTCATGGTGTTCGTGATGGCCGTGTTCGTCGGCTACTACGTCGTCTGGAGCGTGACGCCCGCCCTGCACACGCCGCTGATGAGCGTCACCAACGCCATCTCGTCGGTGATCGTGGTCGGCGCGCTGCTCGCGGTCGGCATCAACGCCATCGGCATGAGCGGGTGGATCGCCAAGCTGTTCGGCGTGCTGGCGCTGGCCATGGCCTCGGTCAACATCTTCGGCGGCTTCCTCGTCACCGCCCGCATGCTGGCCATGTACAAGAAGAAAGAGAAGAAGTGAGCCGCCGGTGATGTGCGCTGAGGGGGCCCTGGCGAGGACTGTTGCGATGAGCGGGTCCCTGCTCGTCGCCGCTGGTGTCGTCGCGGGCTGCTCGAAGGAGCAGATGGCCGAGCTGCAGGCCAAGGCGGACGAGCACCGGTTCAAGATGCGGGTGGAAGTCGAAACCGAAATGAAGGAAGTGCTGGCGCACGTGCGTCCGGAGCACCTAGCGAAATGCCAGCAGCTGATCGAGAAGGACGTCTTTGGAAGACCGATCAAGCTCCTCGGGCCGCTCGCTCCCCATGTGCAGTCCAGCTGCAACGCCATGTACCAGGACTTGACCGGCCTTCTCGGCAAGCGCTCGCGCAAGTACGTGGCCTTTCTGGCGCCGCTCGGGAAGAGCGACTCCATCTTCGCGCCCAAGGGTATACGCCAGCTCGGCTGCACGATGGTGCTGGAGGACGGGCAGATCACCGTTCGCGCCGACGCGGCCGATCGCGCGCCTTCGAACAATCCGTGTCACGGGGTGTTCTGATGCGACGCCCGTGGACACCACGTTCGATAGCATGGGGCCCGGCCGGGTCGTGGCTCGGTGCGGTGCTGCTCGTCGCGGCGACGCTCGCTCTGGCCTCCGCGCCGTTCACCGGCCGTGCCCTCGCCCGTTCGCTCGAGTCGGCAGAGAAGGCGTCTCTGGAGACGACGGTCGGCGAGTTCAGCGCCGCCATGGCCAGGCAGGATTACGCGCGCGTCGTCGAGACGCTGCCGCCGCGCCTGCTCTCGTCGATGGCCGACGGTGCGAAGCTCGACATCGCCAAGCTGCGCGAAGCCATCGTAGAGGCGATGAAGCAGGGGCTCGCGGTCGTCAAGATCGCCGAGTTCCAGGTCGATCTCGCCAAGGCCCAGCACAAGGAGCTGGCCAACGGCACGCCCTATGCCCTGGTGCCCACCCGCACCGTGATCGACATGCCCGACGGCTCGCGGCTGATCAACTCGGCGCACTCCATCGCCATCATCGACGACGGCAAATGGTACCTGCTCAGCATCGAGCAGCCGGCCCAGATCGTCATGTTCCGCAAGGCCTATGCTGATTTCGTCAACGTCGAGTTCCCTGCCAGCTCCACAGAGGTCGTGAAGAAATGAACGCCAACCTCGTCGCCCTCCTCTATCTCGTCTCGGGCGTGCTCTTCATCCTGGCGCTGCGCGGCCTGTCGAGCCCGGTCACCTCGCGCCAAGGCAACATGTTCGGCATGATCGGCATGGGCATCGCCGTGCTGACGACGCTGTTCCTGGCGCAGCCGCCGGCCGACATCTTCAGCTGGATCCTGATCATCGTCGGTCTCGGCTCGGGCGCGGCGGTGGGCGCCATCACGGCGAAGCGCATCCCGATGACGATGATGCCGGAGCTGGTCGCCGCGTTCCACTCGCTGGTCGGCCTCGCTGCCGTGTTCGTCGCGGCCGGCGCGCTCTACGCGCCGCAGGCGTTCGGCATTCTCGAGAACCCGGCCGATGTGTCAGGTGCCATCAAGGGCGCGAGCCTGGTCGAGATGGCGCTCGGTGTCGCCATCGGCGCCATCACCTTCACCGGCTCGGTCATCGCGTTCGCCAAGCTCTCCGGCCGCATGTCCGGCAAGCCGATCATCTTGCCGATGCGCCATCTCATCAACGCGGCGCTGGCGGCGTTCATCATCTACCTCGTCTACGCGCTCGTCATGTCGGGCGGCAGCTCGTTCCTGTTCTGGGTGCTGGTGCTGGCCTCGCTCGCGTTTGGCGTGCTCATCATCATCCCGATCGGCGGCGCCGACATGCCCGTCGTCGTGTCGATGCTCAACTCCTACTCGGGCTGGGCGGCGGCCGGCATCGGCTTCACGCTCGGCAACATCGCCCTCATCATCACCGGCGCCCTCGTCGGCTCGTCGGGCGCCATCCTGTCCTACATCATGTGCAAGGGCATGAACCGCGCGTTCCTCTCGGTCATCGCCGGCGGCTTCGGCGGCGAGGTGGCGGGCCCGGCCGGCGGCGGCGAGCAGAAGCCGGTCAAGCTCGGCGCGGCGGACGACGCGGCCTACATCCTCAAGAACGCGTCCAAGGTCATCATCGTCCCCGGCTACGGCATGGCGGTGGCGCAGGCGCAGCATGCCCTTCGCGAGATGGCCGACAACCTGAAGAAGGCCGGCGTCGAGGTGAAGTACGCCATCCACCCGGTCGCCGGCCGCATGCCCGGCCACATGAACGTGCTGCTGGCCGAGGCCAATGTTCCTTATGACGAGGTGTTCGAGCTCGAGGACATCAACTCCGAGTTCTCGCAGACGGACGCGGTCTACGTCATCGGCGCCAACGACGTCGTCAACCCGGCCGCCGAGGAGGACAAGTCGTCGCCGATCTTCGGCATGCCGGTGTTGCAGGTGTGGAAGGCCGGCACGGTGCTGTTCAACAAGCGCTCGCTCGCCTCGGGCTATGCCGGCATCGACAACGCCGTGTTCTACCGCGACAACACCGTCATGGTTCTCGGCGATGCCAAGAAGATGACCGAGGAGATCGCCAAGTCGATGGCGCACTAAACTCTCTGGAGCCGGACCTCAGGTCCGGCTCCAATGCCATCCGCGACCTTTCGGCGCCACTTGCCTTTGGTCATGACGGATCGCGGCGGCTGATGCGTTACCTGATGTGCAGGACCTTCGAGCAGCGGAGCTCGCCATGCGCATCGCACCGATCCTTCTCGCCGCCATCCTCCCCTTCTGGCTGCTCGCGGTGAGTGCCGGCGAAACCCCTGCCCAGCCCGCATCCGGCGCCAAGCCGATCGACGCGCATGCGCTGTACGAACAGAAGTGTGGCTCGTGCCATACCAAGCACGCCTCGGGGCTGGCGCAGCGGTCGCTGAAGCTCGATGCCGAGAAGCAGGCCGTGACGAACGCCGGCGTGCGGGTGGACAAGCTCCTGGTCGAGCACAAGAAGACGGCACTCTCTGACGCGGAGATCAAGGCGCTCACCGACCAGTTCGCGGTCATGCTCGGCACCGGCTTCGTGTTCCAGAAGAAGTGCGCCGGCTGCCACAGCACGGGCCTCGACTTCGCGCGGCTCTACCTCACCATCAAGGACGGCGAGCTGATCAGCCGCGTCCACGATACGCCGGTCGCCAAGCTGCTCGAGACGCACGCCCGGCTCACCGAGACCCAGCTCAAGACGGTGGTCGACATGCTCAGGCGGCACGTCGAAACCAAATAGTTACCATGTCGGAAGGCCTTACCCGCCGCGTGGCGGGCAGTTTGACGCGCATCAAACGCCGCGCGGCCGGTTCTTAACGCCGACCGGCTAGGCTCCAAGCCCACTTGGTAAGCGTTTGGAGCAAGACCGATGCAGTCGCAGGCCGCCGCGCGCGCCCCCGCCACCCCGTGGGGTGCCCTCACCGACAAATTCAGCGCCTGGTACGAGCGCGAATCCGCGACCGCGAACTACGATCTCTTCCTCCGCCTGCCGGCGCTCGCCTTCTTCGGCACCGTCGCCTACCTGCAATTCAACTCCCTGGCCGATCTTCTCACGCGCGAGAGCACGCTGGCGCCGTCCGTCTATGCGGCGGCGGTGGCGGCGCGCTCGATGAGCCTGCTGGTCGTCATTGTGTTCGCGGCCCTCACGCTGCTGCGCAGCCGCGCCGTGGCGCGCTCGAAGGGGCTCAGGCCGCGCGTCGCCGCAATTCTCGGCAGCAGCGCCGGGTTTGCCTTCATGTTCACGGCGCGGGCCGAGCCGTCGCTCGGCTGGGACATCGCATCCGCCTCGCTCAGCGCCATCGGCGCGCTGCTCACGGCCATAGTCGTGCTCCGCCTCGGGCGCTCGTTCTCGACCATGCCGGAGGCGCGCCGCCTCGTCACCGAGGGCGCCTACCGCATCGTTCGCCACCCGCTCTACGCCGTCGAGGAGATCGCGCTCATCGGGGTGTTCCTGCAGTTCCGCTCGTGGGAGGCGGCGGCGATCCTGCTCGTGCATCTGGCTTTCCAGATCGAGCGCATGCGTAACGAGGAGCGGGTGCTGACGCAGAGCTTCCCCGAGTACACCGATTACGCCAAGCGCACGGCGCGGCTGGTGCCGGGGGTTTATTGAGAGTTTTCCCTCTCCCCGTCCTTACGGGGAGAGGGTCAGGGTGAGGGGCCGCCGCGGACGCTGCTGTTTGTAGCCGCCCCTCACCCCGACCCTCTCCCCATCGCCAGTGCAGAGCGATGGGGAGAGGGAGATCTCACCCGATGCTCTGGCCCGTCTTCCTCCAATCAGCCAGGAAGCTCGCGATGCCGACCTCGGTCAGCGGGTGCTTGACGAGGGCCTTCAGGATCGCGGGCGGGATGGTCGCCACATCGGCGCCGATCATGGCCGCTTCCTTGACGTGGTTCACCGAGCGGATCGAGGCGGCGAGGATGTCGGTGCCCAGCTCGGGATAATTGTCGAAGATGACGCGGATCTCGCGGATGAGCTCCATGCCATCCAGCCCGATGTCGTCCAGGCGGCCGACGAACGGCGACACGAACGTGGCACCCGCCTTGGCCGCGAGCAGCGCCTGATTGGCCGAGAAGCACAGCGTCACGTTGACCATGGTGCCTGCACCGGTGAGCGCCTTGCAGGCCCTGAGGCCGTCCATCGTCAGCGGCACCTTGATGGCGACGTTCTCGGCTATGTCCGAGAGAATGCTCGCCTCGCGCATCATGCCGTCGTAGTCGAGGGCAGCGACCTCGGCGGAGACGGGGCCCGGCACGATCCTGCAGATCTCGGCGATCGTCTCCTTGAAATCGCGCCCCGCCTTGGCGATCAGCGACGGGTTCGTCGTGACGCCGTCGATGAGCCCGGTCGCCGCCAGCTCCCTGATCTCGGCCACGTCGGCGCTATCGACGAAGAATTTCATGCACGGCTCCCTGCTGCCCTCGGCTCGCCCCCGCCCAAGTCCTACGCTAGACCCGAGTTGATTCGGGGCTTCAACCCCTTCTAGTACCCGGCATCGAAGAAGCCTGAGTTTTTCCCCTCCCCCTCGGGGGAGGGGGTAGGGGTGGGGGGACGATACGGGAGAAACGCTCGTATCTCCAAGCTCTTCACCCCTCCCCTCGAGGGGAGGGGAGCCTTGTGACGACGTACGAGGGACCTGTGATTCCGGGTTCTAGCCAAGTGGAAGCGCGTTTGGACAGCCTGCTCGACAAGCTGGAGGAGCCGAAGCCCGCCGTGGCGGCGCGGCCGCGCGTGCCCGTGCTGCTGCCGGTGGCGCTCGACCAGACGTACGACTACCTCGTCCCCGCCAATGACAGCGTGCCGGCGCCCGGCTCGTTCGTGGTCGTGCCGTTCGGGCCGCAGAACCGCATCGGCATCGTGTGGGACCGCGCCGTCGGCGAGAGCGACAAACCGGTCGATCCCAAGAAGCTCAAAGCCATCACCGGCACGCTCGACACGCCGGCGCTGCCGGAGATCACGCTGCGCTTCGCGGAATGGATCGCGAAGTACTCGCTGGCGCCGCTCGGCATGGTGGCGCGCATGATGATGAGCGCGCAGACGGCGTTCGAGCCGGCGAAGCCCCGCTTCGGCGTGGCGGCGGTGCCCGGGGCTCCGGTGCCGCCACGCATCACGCCGGCGCGGCAGCGCGTCATCGACATCGCGGCGGATGGTCTGATCCGACCGAAGTCGGCGCTTGCGGCGGAGGCCTCCTGCACGACGGGCGTCGTCGACGGCCTCGTCGAGGCCGGCTGCCTCGCCGAGGTGGCGATCCCGGAGAAGGGGTTCCGACGTCCGGATGGGCGGCACAGCACGGTCGAGCTGTTGCCCGACCAGGAGGTCGCCGTCCACGCGCTGCGCTCCGCCGTGGACGCGGCCGGCTTCTCGGTGTCGCTGATCGACGGCGTCACCGGCTCGGGCAAGACGGAGGTCTACTACGAAGCCGTGGCGCGGGCGCTCGAGGCCGGCCGGCAGGTGCTGATCATGCTGCCGGAGATCGCGCTCACCAGCCAGTTCATGAGCCGCTTCGAATCCCGCTTCGGCTGCGCGCCGGTCGAGTGGCACTCGGCGCTGTCGCCGCCGGAGCGCGGGCGCATCTGGAAGGGCGTCGCCACGGGGGAGGCCCGCGTCGTCGTCGGCGCCCGCTCGGCGCTGTTCCTGCCCTATCCGGACCTCGGCCTGATCGTGGTCGACGAGGAGCACGACGCCGGCTTCAAGCAGGACGACCGCGTGCACTACCAGGCGCGCGACATGGCGGTGGTGCGCGCGAGCCTCGGCAAGCTGCCGGTGGTGCTGGCCTCGGCGACGCCGTCGATCGAGAGCCACGTCAACGCGCGCACCGGGCGCTACCGCCACCTGATCCTTCCCGGCCGCTTCTCCGGCACGGAGCTGCCTGAGATCACGCCGATCGATCTCCGCTCCGAACAGCCGGAGAGGGGGCGCTGGCTGGCGCCGCCGCTGGTGACGGCCGTCAACGAGACGCTGGCCAAGGGGCAGCAGACGCTGCTGTTCCTCAACCGACGCGGCTACGCGCCCCTGACGCTCTGCCGCTCCTGCGGTCACCGCATCGAGTGCCCGCAATGCACGGCGTGGCTGGTCGAGCACCGCTTCCGCAACAAGCTCAACTGCCACCACTGCGGCTTCACGCTGCCGATTCCGGAGAAGTGCCCCAAGTGCGGCGAGCCGGGCGGGCTGGTTGCCTGCGGGCCGGGCGTCGAGCGCGTCGCCGAGGAGGTCAAGGAGCGGTGGCCGGAGGCGCGTCTCGCGCTGCTCTCGTCCGACCTGATCCCGTCGCTGGTCGAGATGCGCGAGGTGATCCGGCGCATCGAGGCGGGCGAGGCGGACATCATCATCGGCACGCAGATCGTGGCCAAGGGCCACCACTTCCCCGACCTGTCGCTGGTCGGCATCGTCGACGGCGACCTCGGCCTCGCCCAGGGCGCCGACCCGCGCGCGGGAGAGCGCACGTTCCAGCTGCTCTATCAGGTGACGGGCCGCGCCGGGCGCACCTTCGCGCGCGGGCGCGGGCTGATCCAGACGCACATGCCGGAGCATCCGGTGATGCAGGCGATCATCCATGGCGACCGCGACGCCTTCATCGAGCGCGAGATCGCGACGCGGCAGCGCGGCATGCTGCCCCCCTACGGCCGGCTGGCGGCGCTGATCGTGTCGGCGCGCGACAAGGAAGCGGCGCAGCTCGTCGCCCGCGACATCGCGCTGGCCGCGCCGCCATCCGAGAAGATCCAGGTGCTGGGACCGGCCGAGGCCCCCATCGCCGTCATCCGCGGAAGGCACCGCTGGCGCATCCTGGTCAAGGCCCCGCGCGAGCTGGACATGCAGTCCTACATGCGCGCCTGGCTCGCCGAGCTCCCCCCGATCAAGGGCGACCTGCGCCTGACGGTCGATATCGATCCGTATAGTTTTTTGTGAGCCGCCGTAGTCGGATCGAGCCCCGTTACCCTCCATCGTCGTCATTCCGGCGCCGCGCGGGAGCGTCAGCGAGCGACGCGGGAATTCGGCCGGAACCCAGTCACGTAACTGTCGTCCGCACGCGCGCCTCACGGTGCTTGGGTCCCGGCCTGGTCCCTCATGCTCGCCATCGCTCGCATTCGGCGCCGGGATGACGTAAGGTGTTGGTCGAGCCTTCTCGCGAGACCCGACATCCCACGACGGAACCAAAGTTGTCGGATCTCGCTACTGAATGCCCGCCTGACAAAGACGGATCGCGTCCGTCGAACACCGGGACCCTCTCGAATTACACGTGATCGACCCGACGCCCAGTTGAACTGTTCGACTGCGGATCGTCAATGGCGCTTCGAGTCCAGGAGCCAGTGCGGTTCGAGACCGCAGTCCGGGTCAGGCGGCCCAATTGCCGCCGAAACCCAACGACTTGGATCGGTCGCGATGGTGGCTGGCCTTCGCCTCTCCGCTCGGGGGAGAGGCAGGCGCGGCCAGGGTGGTCGGAGTTGAATGCGACCTCGCCTCCGCGCCGGTGAGGGGGCCATCCGAAGGGCTTGTGCTTGATATCGCCCCCTCACCCCAACCCTCTCCCCCGAGGGGAGAGGGGGCGCGTCGTGCCCGATAGCCGGGCACTGGCGGACTTTCGCCGGGGCGCCTACCCCAGCCGCCGTCGCGCAAGCCAGGAAGCGGCCGCTTCATCGTCGGCCCCCCCAGCACATCGATCCATATCAACGACAGCCATCCGGCAGCCGCTAAAGATCGCCGGGAACCCTTGCATCCGTCTGCGCTGCAAGGGAATTTTTGGGGGCGTGCGCGGGGTTTGCTCCGGGCGGGCAGGCTCGATCGGCGCCGCCGGGACCATGGAGGACGGGAAAATGCAGCATATTCGTTCGATCGCCGGCACCGCGCTGGCGGTGCTCGTGGCGGGTAGCGCGCCGGTGCTGGCGCACACGGGCGTGCCGGGGCACGAGCACGGCGGCCTGATGGCCGGACTGGCGCACCCGGTTAGCGGTCTCGATCACCTGCTGGCCATGCTCGCGGTGGGCATCTGGTCTGCGCTCATCGCCAAAGGCACAAGCCGGGTGTGGCTCGCGCCGGCGGCGTTCGTCACCTTCATGCTGGTGGGCGCCGGGGCGGGCATCGCGGGGCTCGGGCTGCCGCTGGTCGAGACCGGTATCGCGCTCTCGGTCGTCGCTCTCGGGCTGCTGATCGCGGCGCGCGCCGATCTTCCCGCGCTGGCCAGCGCCGGTCTGGTCGGGCTGTTCGCGGTCTACCACGGCTATGCCCACGGCGCGGAAGCCTCCGGGGCGATTGCGCCCTACATGCTCGGCTTCGCGCTGACCACGGCGGCGCTGCATCTCACCGGCATCGGCCTCGGGCTCGGGCTGGCGCGCCTTCGCTGGGCGGCGCCGATCACCGGCGGGCTCATCGCCGTCACCGGAGCTTGGCTGCTGGCGGGCTGATCTAACCGGCGAGAGCTGATCGAGATGGCAAGACAAAGGCGGACCGGCCTAGCCGTCGTCCGCCTTTTTCACTGATGCGCAGCCCAGGCAGAGCAAAGCTTTGCTGCGCAGCCGCATTCAGGCTGGCGGGACACTCGGGAATCCGCTCGACACATACGAAAAGCCGAATATTTCCGGCCATAGGCTCATCCGAATTACCTAGGAGCGGCGCAGCAACGTCGCCGATAGTCATGCGAACGGCCCGTTGAAGGGCTCGGCGCACCATGATACACAACCGCCGTTTTCGCGGGGCTTGCCGCGGGCCGTGCCCCGCGTGAAACGCCTTCTGCGATCCGCACTCCCTCAAGGGTAACGGCTTCGGCCGCGGGGCTCCTCCCTACCCATCGAGCTCACGAGAGCGTTTGACGTGGCAAACGAAGAACCAATCATGGCTGGCATGGCGGGCCGTTATGCCGCCGCTCTCCTGGACCTCGCCAGGGATCAGAACGCGATCGCCGAGGTCGAGGCCAACCTCACGAAATTCCAAGGGCTTCTGGACGAGAGCGAGGACCTGCGCCGGATGGTGCGCAGCCCCGTGTTCTCGGCCGAGGAGCAGGGCAAGGCGCTCGCCGCCATTCTCGACAAGGCCCAGATCGGCGGGCTCGCCGCCAACTTCCTCAAGCTGATCACGCGCAATCGCCGCCTGTTCGCGGTGGCCGACATGATTCGCTCGTTCAAGGCGCTTACCGCGAAGGCCCGCGGCGAGGTGCCGGCCGAGGTCACGTCGGCGGTGGCGCTTTCGGACGAGCACGTCGCCCAGCTCAAGGACGTGCTGAAGGCCAGCGTCGGCAAGGACGTACAGCTCACCACGCGCGTCGACCCGGGCCTGCTCGGCGGGCTCGTCGTCAAGCTCGGCAGCCGTATGGTCGACAGCTCGCTGCGCACCAAGCTCACCGGCATGAAGGTGGCGCTGAAGGGCTAGGTGTGACACCGAGACGGGGCGGCGTCCGATAGCGCCGCTCGATTGATTTTCGGGCGCACCGGCCAACCCGGCAGCGCCGACGAGACGAAGAGAATTGCCCCGAGCGGGCTCAAACGAAACGACCACAGGAAAGAGGTCACCCGATGGATATCCGAGCCGCAGAGATCTCCTCGATCCTCAAGGATCAGATCGCCAACTTCGGCAAGGAGGCGGAGGTCTCCGAGATCGGTCAGGTGCTCAGCGTCGGCGACGGTATCGCCCGCGTCTACGGCCTCGACAACGTCCAGGCCGGCGAGATGGTCGAGTTCCAGGACGGCACCAAGGGTATGGCGCTGAACCTCGAGGCCGACAACGTCGGCGTCGTGATCTTCGGCGACGACCGCGCCATCAAGGAAGGCCAGACCGTCAAGCGCACCAAGGCGATCGTCGAGGTGCCGGTGGGCAAGGGCCTGCTCGGCCGCGTCGTGGACGGCCTCGGCAACCCGATTGACGGCAAGGGCCCGATCAAGGCTGACAAGCGCGCCCGCGTCGACGTCAAGGCGCCCGGCATCATCCCGCGCAAGTCGGTGCACGAGCCGATGGCCACCGGCCTCAAGGCCGTCGACGCGCTGATCCCGATCGGCCGCGGCCAGCGCGAGCTGATCATCGGCGACCGCCAGACCGGCAAGACCGCCGTCGCCCTCGACACCATCCTCAACCAGAAGCCGCTCAACCAGTCGACCGACGAGAGCGTCAAGCTCTATTGCGTCTACGTCGCCGTCGGCCAGAAGCGCTCGACCGTCGCCCAGTTCGTGAAGGCGCTCGAGGAGCGCGGCGCGCTGGAGTACTCGATCATCGTCGCCGCCACCGCCTCGGACCCGGCGCCGATGCAGTTCCTGGCGCCGTTCTCGGGCTGCGCCATGGGCGAGTTCTTCCGCGACAACGGCATGCACGCCGTCATCATCTATGACGATCTGTCCAAGCAGGCCGTCGCCTACCGCCAGATGTCGCTGCTGCTGCGCCGCCCGCCGGGCCGCGAGGCGTATCCGGGCGACGTGTTCTTCCTCCACTCGCGTCTGCTCGAGCGCGCCGCCAAGATGGGCGACGCCGCCGGCAAGGGCTCGCTGACGGCGCTGCCGGTCATCGAGACGCAGGCCAACGACGTGTCGGCCTACATTCCGACCAACGTGATCTCGATCACCGACGGCCAGATCTTCCTCGAGACGGACTTGTTCTACCAGGGCATCCGCCCGGCCGTGAACGTCGGTCTCTCGGTCAGCCGCGTCGGCTCCTCGGCGCAGACCAAGGCGATGAAGAAGGTCGCCGGCAAGATCAAGGGCGAGCTGGCGCAGTACCGCGAAATGGCGGCCTTCGCGCAGTTCGGCTCGGATCTCGATGCGGCGACGCAGCGCCTCCTCAACCGCGGCTCGCGCCTTACCGAGCTCTTGAAGCAGGCGCAGTTCTCGCCGCTCAAGATGGAAGAGCAGGTGTGCGTGATCTACGCCGGCGTCAACGGCTATCTCGATCCGATGCCGCTCAACAAGATCAAGCCGTTCGAGGACGCGCTGCTGACCTCGCTGCGCGGTCCGAACGCGGCCATCCTCGAGGACATCCGCTCGACCCGCGACCTCAGCGACGGCACGGCAGCCAAGCTGAAGGCGGTGGTCGAGACGGTGGCCAAGCAGTTCGCCTGACGCACAGCCGGGGTGGTGCGATGACGCGCTAGTCTGACCCCCACCCCAACCCTCCCCGCAAGGGGGAGGGGAGACGAGTTCAGCCTGCGGGCAACGGGACGGTTCGATGGCCTCGCTCAAAGACATGCGCAACCGCATCGCCTCGGTTAAGGCGACGCGGAAGATCACCAAGGCGATGCAGATGGTCGCCGCCGCCAAGCTGCGCCGCGCGCAGGAGGCGGCGATGGCCGCGCGCCCCTATGCCGAGCGCATGGACCGCGTGCTCGCCAACCTCAACAAGGGCCTTTCCAGCCGCGAGGGCGCCTCGCCGCTGCTCGTCGGCACCGGCAAGGACCAGACGCACCTGCTGATCGTCATGACGGCTGAGCGCGGCCTCTGCGGCGGCTTCAACTCGAACATCGCCAAGCTCGCGCGCGCCGACGTGCAGCGCCTCGTGGCGGCCGGCAAGACGGTGAAGATCATCACCGTCGGCCGCAAAGGCTACGACAACCTGCGCCGCGACCTCGGCAAGCTGATCATCGACCGCGTCGACTTCAAGGGCGTGCGCCAGCTCACGTTCGCGCACGCCGAGGACGTCGGCAACAAGATCCTGGCCATGTTCGGCAAGGGCGAGTTCGACGTCTGCACGATCTACTTCTCGGAGTTCAAGTCGGTCATCTCGCAGAAGCCGACGGCGCTGCAGCTGATCCCGGCCAAGCTGCCCGAGGAGAAGCCGGGCGCCGCGAAGGACACCGGTGCGGTCTACGAGTACGAGCCGGAGGAGGACCAGATCCTCGGCTATCTGCTGTCGCGCAACATCTCGACGCAGATCTTCCGCGGCTTGCTCGAGAACGGGGCCTCGGAGCAGGGCGCCCGCATGAGCGCCATGGACAGCGCCACGCGCAACGCCGGCGACATGATCAACAAGCTGACGATCAAGTACAACCGTCAGCGCCAGGCGCAGATCACCAAAGAGCTCATCGAGATCATCTCGGGCGCGGAAGCGCTCTAAGCAGGCACACCTTCGAGGACGAAACAGATGGCAAACAACGTAGGTCGCATCCGCCAGGTCATGGGCGCCGTCGTCGACGTGCAGTTCGACGGTGAGTTGCCGCCGATCCTGAACTCGCTCGAGACGAAGAACCAGGGCAACCGCCTCGTGCTCGAGGTCGCGCAGCACCTCGGCGAGAACACCGTGCGCTGCATCGCCATGGACTCTTCCGAAGGTCTCGTGCGTGGCCAGGAGGTCGCCGACACCGGCGCGCCGATCTCGGTGCCGGTCGGCGACGAGACGCTGGGCCGCATCATGAACGTCATCGGCGAGCCCGTCGACGAGGCTGGCCCGATCAATACGGCGGCGAAGCGCGCCATCCACCAGCCGGCGCCCTCGTTCGCCGACCAGTCGACGGAAGCGCAGATCCTCGTCACCGGCATCAAGGTCGTCGATCTGCTCGCTCCCTACGCCAAGGGCGGCAAGATCGGCCTGTTCGGCGGCGCCGGCGTCGGCAAGACCGTGCTCATCATGGAGCTCATCAACAACGTCGCCAAGACCCACGGCGGCTACTCGGTGTTCGCCGGCGTCGGCGAGCGCACGCGCGAGGGCAACGACCTCTATCACGAGATGATCGAGGGCGGCGTCAACAAGAAGCCCGCCAACGGCTCCACCGCCGGCTCCAAGGCCGCGCTGGTGTTCGGCCAGATGAACGAGCCCCCGGGCGCCCGCGCCCGCGTCGCGCTCACCGGCCTCACGGTCGCCGAGCACTTCCGCGACCAGGGCCAGGACGTGCTGTTCTTCGTCGACAACATCTTCCGCTTCACGCAGGCGGGCTCGGAAGTGTCGGCGCTCTTGGGCCGCATCCCCTCGGCGGTCGGATACCAGCCGACGCTTGCCACCGACATGGGCGCCCTGCAGGAGCGCATCACCTCGACGCAGAAGGGATCGATCACCTCGGTGCAGGCCATCTACGTGCCGGCCGACGACTTGACCGACCCGGCGCCAGCCACCTCGTTCGCCCACTTGGACGCCACCACGGTGCTGTCGCGCTCGATCGCGGAAAAGGGCATCTACCCGGCCGTCGACCCGCTCGACTCCACGTCGCGCATGCTCGATCCGCGCATCGTCGGCGAGGAGCACTATCAGGTCGCCCGTCAGGTGCAGTCGGTGCTGCAGAAGTACAAGAGCCTGCAGGACATCATCGCCATTCTCGGCATGGACGAGCTGTCGGAAGACGACAAGATGACGGTTGCCCGCGCCCGCAAGATCGAGCGCTTCATGTCGCAGCCGTTCGACGTCGCCCAGGTGTTCACGGGCTCGCCGGGCGTGCAGGTTCCGCTGAAGGACACCATCAAGGGCTTCAAGGGCATCTGCGCCGGCGACTACGACCATCTCCCCGAGCCGGCCTTCTACATGGTAGGAACCATCGAGGAGGCGATCGCCAAGGCCGAGAAGCTGGCCGAGGCGGCCTGACGAGGGGAGCCGCGACGCAAGCGGCGCCCCATCCTGGGGGAAGGGGACGACGATGGCGGGCGGCGATACCGAGGAAGTCGTGGCACCGGCGGCCGAGGCGAAGAGCTTCGGCACCTGCTGCGGCGAGCTGAAGGAAGCGATGAGCGGGGCGGAGTTCGAGCCGCTCATCACGGTCGCCGGCGACGGCATCCTCTACATGTCGGTCGGTCTCCTCGAGCTCGAGGACGAGGATCCGGCGATGGTCGATCACCCGGTTTTCTTCTGCCCGTTCTGCGGAACGCGCGTGCAAACGCAGGAAGAGGTGAGGGCCAAGTCGGGCGGGGACAACTGAGGGCGAGATGGCCGGTGTTGAAATCGGCGATCACGTTCGGCTGCTGCGGCTCGAGCAGTGGTTCTATCAAGGTCTCGAGGACGAGGCCCGGTGGTTTCTCGAGACGTGTGTGGGTCAAACCACCCATGTCGTCGGCTTCGATGACTACGGCCACGCGGAGCTCGAGTTCGTGGCGATCAATGACGATGGCAGCCGCAGGATTCATACGATCTGGGTGGCTCAGGACTGGCTTGAGAAGGTCTAGATGATGGCAGGCACGTTCAACTTCGAGCTCGTCAGCCCCGAGCGCATCCTGCTTGCGACCGAGGACGCCGAGCAGGTGCAGCTCCCCGGAAGCGAGGGCGACTTCACCGTGCTCGCCGGCCATACGCCGGTGATCTCGACGCTGCGCCCCGGCATCCTGGACATCACGATCGGCGGATCGCGCCAGCGCATCTTCGTGCGCGGCGGCTTCGCCGAGGTGCAGCCCGACAGCCTGACCGTGCTGGCGCCGATGGCCATCGAGGTGGCCGAGATGGACGCCGGGAAGATCGCGTCGGAGCTGGAGGCCGCCGAGGGTGAGCTCGCCAACGCGCGCGATGACGAGAGCCGGCGCATGGCGTCCTTCGCCATCGAGCAGCTCAAGGCGCTGCAGGGCGGCGGCAAGGGTTGACGATCAGGGTCGAGGGGTCGTTCCCCTTCCCCTCGAAGGGGAGGGGAATCGGGTAGCGCACGACTGCGCGGCGATCGGTCGGGTGGCGGGTACTGGAGGGGAAGATGGCCACCATGGCGACTGGCAAGCGTGACCGGCTGCGCGAGATCGTGCGCGCCAAGTCCTACATCCAGGGCGATGTCGTTCTCGCCTCGGGCGAGCGCTCGACTTACTATTTCGACATGAAGCCGACGATGTTCGACCCGGAAGGGGCGGACCTCCTGTGCGACCTGCTGCTGGATCGGATCGCGACCGTGAAATGCGATCTCGTCGGCGGGCTCGAGATGGGCGCGGTGCCGCTGATCAGCCCGATCAACGCCAAGAGCCACCGCGACGGCCGCCCCATCGCCGGGTTCTTCGTGCGCAAGCAGCCGAAAGGCCATGGCACCAAGAAGCGCATCGAGGGCACGACGGACGTCGCCGGCAAGGCCGTGGTCATCGTCGAGGACGTGACGACGACCGGCGGCTCGGCCATGAAGGCCGTCGAGGAGCTCAAGGAGGCCGGGGCGACGATCACCCTGGTCATCTCCATCCTCGACCGCCAGCAGGGCGCGGCGGACCTCTACAAGGCCGCCGGCATCCCGTTCGAGTCGCTCTTCAAGGCCAGCGAGTTCCTGGGGGGCTGAAAGGCCGCTATCCCAGGGTCTACCCACGGCCAGCGATCCGGACTATCAGCGGCGGCAGGAAGCATCTCCGCGAGCGCCCGATGGCCAACGACGACTCTGACACCAGTGCCAAGCCCGCGAACGGCGAGATCGAGCTGTTCGTGCGGCGCATGCACCGGCGCGACCTCAACAAGGTGTGGGAGTTCCTCAAGCGCGTGTTCCGCGACGTCAATCGCGAGACGGTCGAGTACCAGCGGCCGCGCAACAAGAAGCGGTTCCTCGAGACCTACGAGGAGGAGGGCGTCGAGCAGCTCGTGTTCGAGGTGAAGAACAGTGGCAAGGCGGAGCTCGTCGGCTACGCCGAGTATGCCTACGAGATCACCGGCTCGGACAGCTGGATGAACCACCGCTATTTCGAGAAGCGCGGCATGCGCCCGCTGTTCGTCGAGGAGATCGCGGTCCACCCCGACTATCACGGGCAGGGTGTCGGCTCGTTCATGTTCGACCAGATCGAGCACGCGGCGCGGCTCAGGGGCTGCACGCACATCGTGCTCGAGGTGGCGGAGAACAACGAGGAGGCGCTGCGGTTCTATCGCAAGCGCAGCTTCCAGAAGCTCGACGCGGCCATCTTCCTCTCGCGCAAGCTTGAAACCGGCGGCGACCTGCTCGGGCCGCGCAAGCTCAAGGCGCGGACACGGGAGAAGTAGGGTCCCGATCGCCGGGCGGCGCCCCGCCATGAAATGACCTGAGTTTTCACCTTCTTGGACCCAGCGCGGGGCGGGGCGGGCCAGCCTGTGCGCACGCCATCGACCGTTGTTTCAGTCCCTCTCACACGAGCGGAGGCCCCCATGCGCGCGTTCCTAGAGTCTTTCCGACAGAGTCGGAATCAACGCCGGCCCGCTCCCCCACCCGGCCACCCACGACATCATGCGGTTGGGTGGCCGGGTGGGGGAGCGGGCGGTTCGACTTCAATCGTAAAGACTCTATTCGCCGTCGCCTTCTGCGTCGCGCTTCTCGCTGGCGTTTCCAGCCCCGACGCGGCGCCGCGTCCGCGCAAGGCTCCGCCGCAGCCGCAGCTGCAGGACTTCGCCAGCGCCGAGGACATCCTGCGCTGGATCAACGGCTACCGCGACGAGCCGCAGCCCGCGCGCCTGCCGGTCGCGGTGCAGGCGATGAGCCGGCTCGGGCTCCTTCGCGATATGGACGGCGCCGGGGTCTACGTCGGCTTCACGGCCGGGGTGCTGGGCGACAACCAGCTCGATGCGGAGCGCCTGGTCGCGGGCATGTTCCCGCTGGCGCCGGAGGAGCAGGGGCTGGTGATCAAGTCCATCATCTACTCCGGGCTGCCCGGCCGGCTGGAGCTGCTGCAGAGCGTCGCCGAGCGCATGCCGGCGCGGCGCAAGCTGGTCGATGCCTACCTTGGCGGCAAGGAGCCGGGGCTGATGCAGCTGCCGCTCGACAGCGGGCCGGCGGCGATCGACACGCTGTGGGGCTTCTATTTCGCGACGGGCGCCTACCAGCCCGTGCAGCGCCTCGTCCAGGCGCTGGCATGGTCGGCCGACAAGAAGGACGTGAACCGGCTGACGATCGCCAGCATGGCGAAATGGACGCTGGCGCAGAACGCCTCGCGCGACAAGGCGCTGCTCGAGCTGTGCCGGGTCGAGGCCGCGCACCAGCCGAAGGAGGTGGCGGAGCAACTCAAGCAGGTCGTGAGCGCGGCGGAGAACTACGAGACGGCGAAAATCCGCAAGGAGGCGCTGGCGGCGATCGAGGAGCTGAAGCGCAAGGGTCCCGAGAAAGACTTCTCCTGGACGGCGCTCGGGGTGCAGGCGGCGCCGACCGTGGTGGCGCTCGGCTGCGTGGCGGCGAGTGTGACCGGCAACGTGGAGATCGGTGTGCCCTGCATTCTCACGGGCGCTCTTTCCTCTGCTGTTGCAAAGATTTGGAGTCCGTCTCCTTAACCAAAATATTGCGAATTCCTGTCATCCTGTACCAATCGTGGCCAGATCGACACATCCGGGTCGATTCTCAGCGCTGGACACGTCGATACCGCGTGTGGAACATTCCGCTCAAAAAAGAGAGCGTGCAGGAGGAGTTCAGAAATGTCCAAGATCATCGCGACCCTGATCGCGGGGGCTGTCATTGCCGGTGGCCTGCTGGTCCCCGCCGATGCGGCGTTCGCGGCCAAGAAGAACAAGAAGGCCGCGGCTACGAAGCCGGCCGCTGCCGCCACGGTGAAGGGTACGTCCAAGGGCGTCACCAACATCGCCGACTGCGCCAAGATGGATCCGGCCCAGCGTGATGCGTGCATCAGCCGCTCGGCTCCGGTGAAGGGCGCCGACCTCTACAAGGCCGCCGGCGGAGCCGCCGCGCCGACGGTGACGAAGGGCGCCAAGGCCGCCAAGGCCGAGAAGCCCGCGAAGGCCCAGAAGGGCGCCGCCGGCGCCACCAACATCGACGCTTGCTCGAAGATGCAGGGTGGTGATCGCGATGCGTGCATCAGCCGCTCGGCCCCGGTGAAGGGCGCCGACCTCTACGCCAAGTACAAGAAGTAAGCCTGGCGACGAGCGCGACATGCAAACGGCCGGATGCGCAATGCCGCGTCCGGCCGTGCTTTGTTTGCGCCGCCGCGCGACGGCACCGAACCCGGCGGTGCTATTCCGTGCCGATTGCGGGCGCGGATCAGGGCTCCAGCTCGGTGTCCCAGTAGAGGTAGTCCATCCAACTCTCGTGCAGATAGTTGGGCGGGAACAGCCGTCCGTTGCGGTGGAGCTCGAACACCGTTGGCCGGTAGGGCAGCTGCATCGGCCGCATGCCGATCGCCTCGGGCATGGCGCCGCCCTTGGCCAGATTGCACGGCGCGCAGGCGGTGACGACGTTGTCCCAGCGCGTGAGGCCGCCGCGCGAGCGCGGGATCAGGTGGTCGAAGGTCAGGTCGTCCTTGCAGCCACAGTACTGGCATGAGAAGCGGTCGCGCAGGAACACGTTGAAGCGCGTGAACGCGGGATAGAGCGCCGGTTTCACGTATGTCTTGAGCGAGACGACGCTCGGCAGGCGCATCTCGAAGGTCGGGCTGCGCACGAACCGGTCGTATTCAGAAACGATGTTCACGCGATCGAGGAAGACAGCCTTCACCGCCTCCTGCCAGCTCCAGAGCGACAACGGGTAGTAGCTCAAGGGCCGGAAGTCGGCATTCAGAACCAGTGCCGGAAACGCTTCCGGCGCGGCAGCATGAGCATTCACGGTGCTGCTTCCTGTCGGTTCCCCGAATCGGATTCTTACCCCCCGATCCAGCGGCCGGGATACTAGCGGTACGTGTCGATCCTGTGAAGCACCCGAGATGTAGCGGGTTTCGGCGCTTCAGCCCGCTTTCTTTTAACGCCGGAATCAAGCGCTTCGGATCAAAGGGGCTCGGCGGAGGATCGGTGCCGCGCGAGGCCGTACCAGGCCCACAGCACCCTTGCCGCGACGCCGCGCCAGGGACGCCAGCGCTCGGCGAGGGCGTCGAGCTCGGCTGGCTTCGGACGGTCATCGAGGCCGAATGCCAGCCCGGCGGCGACCTGCAGGGCCAGGTCTCCCGGCGCCCAGGCGTCGGCGCGGCCGAGGCAGAACATGACGTAGATGTCGGCCGTCCAGGGGCCGATGCCGGAGACGCGCATCAGCCGCTCCCTTATCTCGGCCTCCCCGAGGCCATCCAGGGCGGCGATGTCGAGGCCGTCCTCGGCGCAAGCGCGGGCCAGAGCGCGGAGCGTCCGCATCTTGCCGGCGGACAGGCCGGCGGATCGCAGCCCGGCATCCGTGGCGGCGAGCAGGCCCTTCGGCTCGAACGGCTCGATCAAGGCGCGCGTGCGGTTCCAGATTGCGGAGGCGCTGGCGACCGAGAGCTGCTGGCCGACGATGATGCGCGACAGGCCCTCGAAGCCGTGGCCGACGTGGCGAACGGGCGGGTCGCCCGTCTGGTCGTGGAGACGCTTCAGGGTCGGGCAGGCGCGCCGGAGCGCGCGGACACCGCGGCGGACGTCCGCCTCGGTGCGGATCAGGGCCCCGTTGCTGATCAGGGCCGCAGTGCTCTTCGCCACGGGCGGCATCGGGCTCGTGTCCCTCGGGCAGGATCGGTGCGACGCGGTCTTCTCACGCACCGGCGCCGACACTAGATTGAGATCACGAGCGTGGCAAAACACGAGCGGCGTCCCGCATCGCCGCAACCGCTGTGGAGTTTCGCGTCATGGCATCCAGCGCCTCTGTCGCCGCTTACACCTGCGCGGCCATCCTATTCTCGTCCTGTGCAGCGCAACCCGCCGCGGCGGCGCGGGCTCTGCCTTCGGACTGGACGGGGATCGTGCATCCGCAGCGCGGCTTCGCCATCGCCTATCCAAGCGAGGTTTTCGCGCCGAAGGACGGCGCGGCGTCGGAGGACGGGCAGGTGCTCGTCTCGCGCGACGGCGCCGCCAAGCTTCTCGTCGGGGCGTTCGACAACACCGCTGCCTTCTCTCTCGAGGGCTATCGCCGCTTCCTGCTCGAGCAGAACTACACCGGCGCCGAGCTCGACTACGAGCGCCGCAAGGCGAGCTGGTTCGTCATCTCGGGCACGCGCGGCGACACCATGTTCTACGAGCGCGTGACGTTCGTGTGCGGCGGCCGGCTCATCAACAGCTGGGCCATGCTCTACCCGGTCGCCGAGCGGCGGCTTTACGACCCGATCGTGGAGCGCGTGGCGCGCAGCTACTCGCCGGGTGCCGGGCAGACGGGGAATTGCGAGTAGCGGGCCATCGCCGGGAAGCGGCCGGTCAATTCGCGTCCTCCGGCAGCGGCGGCAGGGGCATGACGCCGATGCCTTCCTCGCTCAGCTCCTGCGCCTCGGCGGGCGTCGCCTCGCCGTAGATGCCGCGCGAGGGTGCCTCCTCGTAATGGATCTTGCGCGCCTCCTCGGCGAAGCGGGGGCCGACGTACTCGGCCTTTGCCTCGACCTCGCGGCGGATCTGTTGCATGACGCGGACCAGCTCGCCCTCGAGGCGCTGCCGATCGCTCACCGGCGGCGGTGCGACCGGCTCCTCCCGGGCCTGGGCCTGGGCCTTGGCCTCGACCTTGCGCCCGGAGCCGCCGATGCTCGGCGTCATCAGCGCCTTCGAGACCTTGCGTGAGCGGCAGGATGGGCACTCGATGGCGCCAGCGGCCGCCTGCTCGTCGAAATCGGCGCTATTGCGGAACCAAGCTTCGAACTGGTGGTGCCGGGCGCACTCGAGGCGATAGCGGATCATGAGGCGCCCTCCTCCGCGGGAGCGGCGGCGGTCGCGATCGCGAGCTCGAATGGGCGGTCGTGGCGGAGCGACGGGATGCGGGCGCGGACGTCATCCACCTGCCGCGGGTCGATGTCGGCGACGATGACCGACGGCTCGGTTCCGCCCTCGGCGAGGATCTCGCCCCAGGGCGAGACGACGAGGCTGTGGCCGTAGGTCTCGCGGCCGTGCTCGTGCGTTCCTCCCTGCGCGGCGGCGAGGACGAAGCATTGCGTCTCGATGGCGCGGGCGCGGAGCAGCGTATGCCAATGGGCTTCGCCCGTGGGCCTGGTGAAGGCGGCCGGGCCGGCGATGAAGCGCGCGCCGGCCTTGGCCAGAGCCCGGTGGAGATAAGGGAAGCGCAGGTCGTAGCAGATGGTGAAGCCGAGCCGGCCCCAGGGCAGGTCGGCGAGTACGGCGCGCGTGCCCGGCTCAAAGTTGTGGCTCTCGCGATAGCTCTCGCCGTTCGCCAGATCGACGTCGAACATGTGGATCTTGTCGTAACGGGCGGCGATACGGCCGTCCGGCGCGATCAGGTACGAGCGGTTGGCGAGCTTTCCGGCCGTCTCGTGGACCACGGTCATGGAGCCGATGTGGAGCCAGATGCCCAGGCCGGAGGCCAAGTCGACGAAGGCTGCAAGCGCCGGATTGTCCTTCTCGGGCCGCGAGCGGGCGACCAGATTGGCCTTGTCGAGGTCCATCAGCGTCGTGACCTCGGGCGTCTGCACGTAGCGGGCCCCGGCGGCGGCGGCTTCGCGGATCAGCGCGGTGGCGTCGGCGACGTTACGCGCCACGTCGCGGCCGGAGCACATCTGCACCAGCCCGACCCGTAAGCCTGCTCGCCGCTCGTCCGCCATCCGCTCTCCTTTCCGGCCGCCGGGTTACCTTACCCGGCCAGCATGGGGTCGAGCTCGCCAGCGCGGTCCAGCGCATAGAGATCGTCGCAGCCGCCGACGTGCTTGTCGCCGATCCAGATCTGGGGAACCGTGCTGCGCCCGGCCTTGCCGGTCATCTCCTGGCGCAGGTCCGGCCTGCCGCCGACGTCGATCTCGTCATAGGCCGCCCCCTTCTTCTGCAAGAGCTGCTTGGCCATGTGGCAATAGGGGCAAAGCGAGGTCGTGTAGATGGTGATCCTGGGCATCGTCGTCGAGTCCCCCTCCCGAATGCTGGTGCAAGCCTAACCCTTGAAGCGGCACACGAACAAGGCGTCGCTCGTCGCAGGAGAGCGGCAGCGGGCCTCATGGCGCCGGTGGCGTCCCTCGTATGATATACGTACAACAGTATGCGTCGCCATCGCCCAGCCTGAGGGCGGCCATTTCAGACGGGGGAAAAATGGCTCGCAAGCGCCACCGCACGCATCCCGGCGAAATCCTGAAGACGGGGTTTCTCGACCCTGCCGGCATGAGCGCCTCTGCGCTCGCGAACCTGCTGGCGATCCCGCCGAACCGGCTGACGGAGATCATCGCCGGGCGGCGCGCCGTGACGGCCGACACCGCCATCCGGCTGGCCCGCTACTGGGGGACCAGCGTCGAATTCTGGACCGGTCTGCAGACCGCCCACGACATCGCCGAGGCGCAGGCCGAGCATGACTACTCCGGTATCCCTGCCCGCATCGCCTGAGCCGAGACGAGTGGCCGGTCTCACGTCGTGACGCGGGCGCGATCGCTGACGAGCGCCAGGGCCAGCACATCGACACGGCGGGCGCCGGCCCGCTTCAGGGTGCGTGCGCAGGCTTCCGCGGTTGCGCCCGTGGTGATCACGTCGTCGACGACGACGATGGCGCGGCCCTCGATCTCCTGGCGGTGGCGGGGTGGCACGGCGAAGGCCCCGGCGACGTTGGCGCGGCGCTGCTCGCGCGTGAGGTCGATCTGCTGCGGCGTGTGCCGTGTCCGGGTCAGCGCCATCGGCCTGTAGGGCACCGCGGTGAGCTCGGCCACCGCCGAGCCGAGGAGCGCGGCCTGGTTGAAGCGGCGCGACAGGAGCCGCCAGCGATTGAGCGGCACCGGGACCAGCGCGTCGGCGTCGCGCAGCAGGCCGGCGCCGGCGTGCGCCATCAGCCGCGCCAGGAGCGCCAGCGTGTCGTGGCGGTCGTGGAACTTCAGGTCGTGGACGAGGCGGCGCATGGTGCCGTCGAAGCGGGCCACGGCGCGGGCGCGATCATAGGCCGGCGGATCGGCGACGGCGGCGGCCGAGACCATGGTGCCGCCGGTATCGAAGGGCAGCGGCAGGCCGAGACGGTCGCACAGCGGCGCGCCGATGAAGTCGATGCCGCGCCAGCATTCGGGGCAGAGCGCATCGTGATCGGCGAGCGGCGCGCGGCAGGCGGTGCACAGGGGCGGCACGAGGACGTCGGAAACTGAGCGCAGCGCCGCGTCTACCCAGCCGCGCATACGCGCGCCTCGAGGCCGGGGCCGCCCGTCGATGCTGGGATCATCCAGCTCGCCTGAGCTATCGAGATTGTGTCGCACGCGTGCTACGCCGGTCCAGAGCTGCCGTGGCGGTCACTTTACCAGCCGCGCGCGCGGGGTGATATCTTCGCCAGGAAGAGAGACCTCAAGACATGGACGACGCCCAGGCCCCGTTCGATCGCGCGCTGCTCGTGCGGCGGCGGGAGCGTGCCGCCAGCGGGGCCGCGGACGTCGATTTCCTGCTCCGGCGCGTGGCCGAGGACATGGCCGAGCGTGTCGCCGTCGTGCAGCGGACGTTCCCGCTGGCGGCCGACATCGGCGCGCATCATGGCGTGGTGGCGCGCGCGCTGGCGGGACCGGACAATGTCGGCACGGTGATCAGCGTCGATCCCGCGGCTCATCTGCTCGCGGGCGCGCCGGGGCCGAAGCTGGTCGCCGACGAGGAGGCGCTGCCGTTCGCGGACGGCTCTCTCGACCTCGCGGTCTCGGCGCTGTCGCTGCAATTCGTCAACGATCTGCCCGGCACGCTGGCTCAGATCCGCCGCGCGCTGAGGCCCGACGGAATGCTGCTGGCGGCCATGCTGGGCGGTGTCACGCTGACCGAGCTTCGGCAATCCTGGCTCGCCGCCGAAGCGGAGGTCGAGGGAGGGGCGTCGCCGCGCGTGGCGCCGTTCGTGGATGTGCGGGAGGCGGGCGCGCTGCTGCAGCGGGAGGGGTTCGCGCTGCCGGTGGTCGATTCGGAGACGCTGACGGTGACCTACGCGTCGCCGCTGGCGCTGATGCGCGAGATCAAGGCGATGGGGGCGAGCAACATGCTGCGCGCGCGGCGGAAACAGCCGGTGCGGCGGGAGACGCTCATCCGGGCGGCGGAGATCTACGCGGAGCGGTTCGGCACCGGCGACGGTCGGGTGCCGGCGACCTTCGAGATCGTGACGATGACGGCCTGGGTGCCGCACGAGAGCCAGCCGAAGCCGCTGAAGCCCGGCTCGGCGCAGGTCAGCCTCGCCCGCGTCCTGGGCAAGCCAGCCGAGGACGCCCAGGGCGGATGACGCGGCCGGCCGTCGAACGGCCCAGCCGCGCCGGTCAGCCGGTCACGCGGCCTTGCGCACCGGCTGGGCGCAGAGCACCTCGGCGATGGCGTCCACCGCCTTGCCCCAGTCGGGGCTCGCATCCTGCTCCACGCTGAGCCCGAAGGCGCGCATGGCATCGGCGGCCGTGCGGCCGTCGCGGAAGAAGCGCGCGCAGGACTGGCGCGCGAAGCCGACCGACTGGTGCCACTGCATGGGATTGATGTGCTCGGGGAACATGGAGACCTCGCCTGGATACTTGTTCGACATTTTGGGGCGGGGACGTCGGGGAGGAGAGGAGGCAAGCGCACCGAGCGCTCTAGCGTCACTACGCGGAACCTTGCAATGCGACGCCTCGAGAGGTGTCACCTGTCAACGCTCGACGCGCTTGCCAACTCGTGGGAGGGATGTCTGTCCCTCCAATTCTCTGCCCCTGCCGACCTCAGCCGCGGACCTGCCGTTCACGCGGACGCATACGCTCACTCGACGCAACCGATACGGACGCATTCGCCGACACACTTGCCGGCATACCCACCAACTGGGGCCCGGGAATACGCATCGAGCCCAAAACGCCACTCACGACATCACTGATCGAACGCCACTCACCGTCACCGTTCATCGCACTCGCCTCGCACCTACGCTGACCAGACTCCGGCACGGTCCCGATACGCAGGCACACCCGACGCTGCCGACAAACTCACGCAACCCGACGCTACATCAGCCACTTAGACGGAAACTCTTCACCGTCCTCGGGGACCCGGAGGAGGGGCTCCGGGGCCTGTCCGGCGAGCCGCTCGGCCATACGCTCCGACTTGAGGGCGCGAGCCGCTCGCCTTGCATTCTCGATCGCGCCTCGCAGCGCGATTCTTGGGGGGACGGACTCAGACGCTACCGAACGCCACTCGACGCAACCCGACGCAACAACGCCACGCGACGCAACTGGCACCAAACTCGACGCTACAGGAACGCTACCGAACGCGGACGATACGCAACCCGACGCAACTCGAACGCTACAACTCGGACCCCTCGGGGGGGATTTCGGAGCGGAAACCGACGCCACTGAGGACGGGGAGGAAAACACCGCATCACCAGATCGGGCACGAACCTGAAACGCCAACTTACGCAGCACCTTACGCAACTCGTCAGGACGCGATCCGGTCACCTCGAACTCCCCTCACTCAACGCTGCGGTTCGTCTTGTGTTCCCGCGAACGAGATGGATATAGCCGTTACATTGTGGCCACCTATGGGCGAAAAATACAAGGGATGTTCATATCCCTGTTGACAGGAGCAAAATGGCGACAACGGCGGATACCGCCAGCAGGAGCCAGCGATAAGGGGAGATAAATTCAGGGTGCGTGGAGAGGGGAGGGAGGGTTTTTCACCCGGCCGGGCGGGCGATCAGCCCTCGGCGCCCGAACGGGCGGTGGCGGACAGGCAGAGAGCTGAAAGAACGAGCGAAATCAGAACATTCCAGCCTGCGAAGGAGAGGCCGGCAATGCGAATCTGCGGCTCGTCGCAGCGAATCACGGTGGTCTTGGCCAGATCTTTCAGCAGCGATCCGGCCGAGCCCGCGATGTCCTGGGGGCCGGTGCACGAGGAGGGGCCGGGCCAGAACTTCCACTCCGCGCCGGCCTGATAGACCGCGAGGCCGGCGTTGGCCAGGAAGGCCAGCGCGACGAGGAGGAAAACGATCGAGGCGGCGCGCGGAAAGCCGCCGCTCAGCAGCACGAGCGCTCCAAACAGGAGGGGAATCCCAGCGTAATAGGCCCAGCGTTGGGCGAGGCAGAGCTCACAGGGGCGGAAGCCGCCGAGGTGCTCGAAGGCGAGGGCGGCGAGGATGACGCCGATCGAGGCGAGGAGGGCGAGCGCGCCCGGGCTGTAGGCCGTTTCGGCGGGGGAGCGGCTGGACATGACGCGGCACTGAGCTCCGGTACGGCTTTCAGAACAGGAATTTGACGGCGACGAAGCCACCGACCAGGAGGACCACGAAGACCGTGGTCACGAGGGTCAGCCGGCGCTCGATGAAGTCGCGGATCGGCTCGCCAAACCAGTACAGCAGGCCGGCGACCAGAAAGAAGCGCATGGCGCGGGCGATGATGCTGGCGACCATGAACGGGACCAGCGCCATGTGGGCGACGCCGGCGGCGATGGTCAGGATCTTGTAGGGGATCGGCGTCATACCCTTGATGACGATGATCCAGACGCCCCAGTCGTTGAAAAGCCTGGTGAACTGCTCGAAGCTCTCTGCCTTGCCATAGAGCTTGAGGATCGGCAGCCCCACGGCCTCGAAGAAGTAATAGCCGATGGCGTAGCCCAGCACGCCGCCGATGACCGATCCGATCGTCGCCAAGGTGGCGTAAACCCAAGCTTTTTTCCGTTCCGCGAGGACCATCGGGACGAGCATCAGGTCGGGCGGCAGGGGAAAGAACGAGCTTTCGATGAAGGCGATCCAGAACAGGGCGTGCGGCGCGCCAGGGCTGGCGGCCTTGCCCATCATCCAATCGTAGAGGCGGCGCATCATGGCCGCGTGCTTAAGCGAGCCGGGCGGGCTTGTCTATGCCGCGGAATGCCGAGGGCACCCTGAGTTCCGCCGGGAACAGACGTTGGCGAGGCGGCGGAATATCAGATGGGCACTGTCGCGTTTTCTCCTTCAGGGGAGCCCCTTCATGACCTCTCAATGCCGCCGCGCCGTCTGTCCGCCTCGCTGGACCGTGCGCTCGACGCCAAGCCCCTGGCGCGCCCTGCTCGGACGGGTCGGCGCAACGGTTCTCGCCCTCGCGCTGTCGCCCTGGTCCGTCTCGGCGGCGACGATCCGGCCCGTCGCGATGGCGACCGAGGCCAGCGCCGGCTTTCTCGTCTCCGGCGAGATGGTCGATGGCGACCTGCTCAGGCTGCAGGCGGAGATCGCCAAGATGCCGCCCGACCGCGCCATCACGGTCTATCTCGACAGCCCCGGCGGCTCGCTCGGAGAGGGCGTGCGCATGGGCCAGTTCTTCTATTCCGCGCGTATCGCCACGGCGATCAAGGGACAGCAGGGCCGCTGCCTCAGCGCCTGCGCCATCGCCTTCCTCGGCGGTCGCGACAGCGCCACCGGCCAGCCCCGCCGCATCAAGCCGTCGACGGCCCAGCTCGGCTTCCATGCCTTCCGGCTGACCTTCGACGACAAGAAGGTCTACACGGCCCAGAACATGGGCGAGATGACAGCCGTGACGCAGCGCATCTCCTTCGCATTGATCGAGTATTTCCGCGAGATCAAGGTCGACGCGAAGTTCCTGCCGCTGATGCTGAAGGCGCCGACCGAGCAGATGCGGCTGGTCGGCAACGACGAGGCGCTGCAGCTCGGCTTCCACGTCTGGGACGAGGGTGAGAAGCGTCTCATCGATCCCGGCGCGATCCGCTCGCGCATGCAGAGCGCCCTGAGCCTCGACGGCGCCACGCGCTGACCGCAGCCACCCGACACGCCATCAAAGAGACCCGCCATGCCGAGCTTGTTCTTTTCCTTCTTCTCCCTCTCTGCCATCCGCCTTGCCGCGGCGCTGGCGCTTGGAGCGCTTCTTGCCACACCGGCGCTGGCGCTCGAAATCTCGAAGCATCCGAGCGACAGTGCCGACGTCAACGCCATCCAGCTCACCGGGCGGATCGAGGAGGGCGATGTGCTGGCGCTGCAAGGCTACGTCTCGCGGCTACCCGAGAAGCCGGTGACCGTCGTGCACCTGGATTCGGTCGGCGGCCGGATGCAGGAGGCGATGGCGCTCGGCCGCTTCTTCCATCGCGCCAAGATCCGGACTGTGATCTCCAGCCAGGGCAAGTGCATCAGCGCGTGCGGTTTCGCCTTTCTCGGTGGCCGCGATCCGGCGACGGGCAAGCCCTACCGCGTCAAATCGTCGATGGGCCGCCTCGGCTATCACGCGTTCCAGACCGACTACAAGCCGCGCGACTACTCGGCGAAGAACATGGCGGAAGCGGTCGCGCACGCGCAGAAGGTCATCCTGCAGATGACCGACTACCTGGGCGAGATCGGGGAGGACCTCGAGTTCCTGCGCCTCGCGCTCAAGTCGGAGGCCAAGGAGATGACGTTCGTCTCCAACGACGATGCCCTGGCCCTCGGCATTCACGTTCTGGAGGAAAAGACCGGCCAGCTCATCGACTCGGGGAAGGTGGCGAAGAGGGGGTGAGGATTGAGGCGGGGGGAGGAAATTTTACCGGCTTCCGCTACGGCTCGCTCTCCGATGCAGACAGGTGGACGATGGACGAGGAACAGCCGGCGTTGCGATCGAGGCTCCTCAGCGGGCTCGGCTGGGGCACGGCGGCGGGTGTGCTCGTGTGCCTAGCGCTCGTCTTCCACGACGGCCGGACGTGGCCCGAGGGGCTCGCGGTCGGGGCCGGCTTCTTCGCGGGCGGGTTCCTGCTCGGCTTCTCGCGCACGCTGCGCCGTATCGCCGAGCTGCTGTCGCTGATCCGGTGAGGCAGGCGGGTTCGGCGGACTGGCCTTTTAAAGGTTAGTGGCTTATCCTTTAAAAGTGCGAATCGCTTTTAAAGGTTGGCGGCAGACATGGCCCTGAACCCTGCTCATGCAACCAGGATCGGCACTCTCGTCACGAGCACCGTCGGCGGCGAGTCCGTCAATGCCTACCTGCCCCCGCCACTGCCGCCAGTGCCGCCGCTCGAACTGCAAACCCTTGTCGCGGCGGTCGAAAGCGCGAACCGCGAGTTGGGGCGCCTCGACGGCGTTGCGACCGTTCTGCCATCTACCAACCTGTTCATCTGGATGTACGTGCGCAAGGAGGCGCTGCTTTCATCGCAGATCGAGGGAACCCAGTCGTCCCTGTCCGATCTGCTGCTGTTCGAGAACGAGGAGACGCCCAGCGTACCTCTCGACGACGTGCGCGAGGTCTCAAATTACGTCGCGGCGATGGAGCACGGGCTCGAAAGGCTGAAAGGCGGCTTCCCCCTGTCGCTACGGTTGATCCGGGAGATGCATGACAAGCTGCTGGCGAGCGGTCGGGGCGCCGGGAAGCAGCCCGGCGAGTTCCGATCCTCGCAGAATTGGATCGGTGGCACGCGACCCGGCAACGCCCTGTTCGTTCCTCCGCCTCCGGATCAGGTAGCGCAATGCATGGGAGCGCTCGAGCTCTTCCTTCACCAACGAGACACCTATCCGGTCCTGATCAGAGCTGCCCTGGCTCATGTGCAATTTGAGACCATCCATCCGTTTCTGGATGGCAATGGCCGTCTCGGGCGCCTGCTCATAACACTGATGCTGTGCGAGGATGGTGCACTGACGCAACCCACGCTCTATCTCAGTTTATTCCTGAAACAGCATCGGCAACGCTACTACGAGCTGCTGCAGACCGTACGCACGACGGGAGACTGGGAAGCGTGGCTGGCTTTTTTTCTCGAGGGCGTTGCATCAACGTCGCGGCAAGGCTTCACAACCGCGCAAAGTCTCATTGCTCTGTTCCGCGATCATGAGGCGGAGATCGCAAAATTGGGACGCGCGGCAACCATGGCCTTGCGCCTCCACGCCGAATTGAAGCGTACCCCCGTAATGTCAGTGAAGCTGGCAGCCGAGCGGCTCGGCATTTCACAGCCGACCATCCAGGCTGCGCTGACACATCTCGAGCGGCTGGGAATTGCGCGCGAGATCACCGGGAGACAGTGGGGGCGCCTCTACAGCTACCATCGCTACCTTGCGATCCTGGACGAAGGCACCGAGCCGCTGCCAAGGTGAGTAGCTCGCTGCCGCCGACTCGCCGCGCAAAGGGGATCTCAGCATGCAAAAGGCCAGGCGAGCGCTCGCGGTGGTGGTGTCCGTCGAGACGCTGATGGCTGCCGCAAGCGGTCAGTCCGTCGCCTTTCCGGTGGCCCAGATCGCGCACATCTGTGCGTCGGCGACCATTCGCGAAGCCAGCGAGCGTTCTGGTCCGCTCGCCTGGATGCGCGTTCCCGACAGCGACCTCGAGGAATGGCGGAGCCGCTTCGTCGAGCACAACGAGCTCGACGTGCAGGTCGTGGCGTGGCGGGAGAGCGAACAGGAGGGCGCCGACGCGCTGTCGTTCTGGATCGCACCGGGACCCGAGGGCCACAAGGCCTGCTACTACACCACGGCTCACAGCGAGGGGCTCCTCGAGGCCCTGACAGCGCAGTTCGGGGCACCCGCCAGCCTCGACCGCTACGAGCATGCGACCATCGCTCATTGGAAGGATGGCGGGGTGGAGACCTCGTTCTCCGAAGTCGGGTCGCATGCTGGCGTCAACATCTCGCGTAAGAATTGAGACATTCGCGCGCGCCAACGCTTCCTCAGGCGCCATGCGCGGCTCACGCGAGCCGTGTCGGCGCGGTCGAACGCAAAGCGCAACGATGCCGTGCTGAAACCGCGCTCAGCGAGGGCAGGGAGATTGATGGCTGCGACCCTCCTGTTCATGCGGCATTCATGATCGAGGGCCGAGCTTCGAGCTGCAGGCAATATGAAAATATAATCCTGCAGTTAGCTGGAATGGAAGGAGAGAGCCATGAGAGTGAACACTCCGAAGGTCATCGCTCTGGCAGCCGTCCTGGCATTGACGACACTGTACTCGACCGACGCCGAGGCTCGCCGCTGGCACCGCGGCTGGGGATGGGGCGGGCTCGCCGCGGGCATCGCGACTGCCGCGATTCTCGGCGGAGGCTACTATTATCCTCGCCGGAGCTACTACTATGACGACTACCCGTACTACGACTACGGGTACTCCTACCGGCCAAGGTACTATTCATATCGGAGCTACTACCGGCCCCGTCATGGTCATCGTTACCATCGTCATTGGTGAGGCGGCGAACGTGACCGAGCCGATCGCCTCGGGGCTCTAGCGTCCCGAGGCTTCGTCGAGGGGAGAAGGCTATTGCCTACCTCCCCTTCCTGTTCCGCATCTCCAGCGTCCGGAGCCGCAGCGCGTTGAGCTTGATGAAGCCGGCGGCGTCCTTCTGGTCGTAGGCGCCGCGGTCGTCCTCGAAGGTGACGAGCGTAGAGGAGTAGAGCGACTTCGGGCTCTCGCGGCCGACCGTGATGACGTTGCCCTTGTAGAGCTCGAGCGTCACCTCGCCTTCGACGTGCTCCTGGCTCTTGTCGATCAGCGCCTGCAGCATCTCGCGCTCGGGCGAAAACCAGAACCCGTAGTAGATCAGCTCCGCGTAGCGCGGCATCAGATCGTCCTTCAGGTGCATGGCGCCGCGGTCCAGCGTAATGCTCTCGATGGCGCGATGCGCGGCGAGGAGAATGGTGCCGCCGGGCGTCTCGTAGACGCCGCGCGACTTCATGCCGACGAAGCGGTTCTCGACCAGGTCGATGCGGCCGATGCCGTTGTCGCGGCCGAGGTCGTTCAAGGCCTTCAGCAGCGTCGCGGGGCTCATCTTCTGCCCGTTCAGCGAGACGGCGTCGCCCTTCTCGAAGCCGATCTTGATGGTTGTCACCTTATCGGGGGCGACCATGGGCGAGATGGTGCGCTGGTAGACGAGCTCCGGCGCCTTCTTGGCCGGATCCTCGAGCACCTTCCCTTCGGAGGAGGAGTGCAGCAGGTTGGCGTCGACCGAGAACGGCGCCTCGCCCTCCTTGTCCTTGGCGACCGGGATCTGGTGGTCGCGGGCGAACTGGAGCAGCTCCTCGCGACCCTTGAAGTGCCACTCGCGCCAGGGCGCGATGATCTTGATGCCCGGCTCCAGCGCGTAATAGGAGAGCTCGAAGCGGACCTGGTCGTTGCCCTTGCCGGTGGCGCCGTGACAGACGGCGTCGGCGCCCATCTTGCGGGCGATCTCGATCTGGCGCTTGGCGATGAGCGGGCGGGCGATCGAGGTGCCGAGGAGGTAGATGCCCTCGTAGACCGTGTTGGCGCGGAACATCGGGAAGACGTAGTCGCGGACGAACTCCTCGCGCAGGTCCTCTATGAAGATGTTCTTCTTCTTGATGCCGAGGAGCTCGGCCTTGTGGCGCGCCGGCTCCAGCTCCTCACCTTGCCCGAGGTCGGCGGTGAACGTGACGACCTCGGCCTTGTACTCCTCCTGCAGCCACTTGAGGATGATCGAGGTATCGAGGCCGCCGGAATAGGCGAGAACGACCTTCTTGACGGCCTTCTTGGTGTTCGGCATGGCGCGGGGTGTCCGGTGAGGATGGCGGGAAGGATGGATTTGGCGGCGCACTATAGGCAGACGGCGCCGGGCCGCAAGTCGCGGTTGGTCTCGGGCCATTCCAGGAGCAGACGATGCCCCAGCTGACCTTCTTCTACGAATTCGCCTCCACGTACTCCTACCTCTCAGCGATGCGGATTTCCGAAGTCGCCGGGCGCTCCGGTGTTGCCGTCGAATGGCGGCCGTTCCTGCTCGGGCCGATCTTCAAGGCGCAGGGCTGGAGCACGTCGCCGTTCAACGTCTACCCGGCCAAGGGACGCTACATGGTGCGCGACATCGAGCGCATCGCGGCGGCGCGCGGCCTCCCGTTCCGCATGCCGGCGACGTTCCCCGCCAATGGTCTCCTGGCGGCGCGGATCGCTTCTCTCGACCTCGCGCCGGGGTGGACCGAAGCGTTCACGCGGGCGGTGCTCGAGGCCGAGTTCGGGCGCGGAGAGGATATCGGCGACGAGCGGGCTCTCGCGGAGATTTGCACCTCGCTTGGTCAGGATTTCGGGCGGATCCGGGAGCTGGCACGAGGCGAAGTGGTAAAGCAGTCTCTGAGGCGGGCAACGGAAGATGCCGTACGACTGGGAATTTTCGGTGCGCCGACATTCGTCACCGCCGACGGCGAGCTGTTCTGGGGCGACGACCGGCTCGAACAGGCCGTCAATTGGGCACTTCAGTTGTGAACATACATTAATCGTTTCGCCGTGTTTTCAGCCGTCATTCCGATGTATCAATCCCGACGGGCATCAACCACTGGAGAACCGCCGTGAAGAATATTTCCCGCTGGGGCCTCGGCCTCTCGGCCGCTGTCGCCGCCTTCGGCCTGATGGCCGTCGCCGCAGAGGCGCAGACGACCGCGACCACCCCGGCCCCGACCGCCAAGCCCGTGACGCCGCCGGCCGCCAAGGCCCCCGCGGCGTCCAAGACCGCTCCCGCCGCCACCGCGGCGAAGAAGGAGAAGAAGCCGCCGTCCGAGTGCGCCAAGCTGCCCGAGGCCGACTGCAAGGCCAAGGCCGGCTGCATCTGGGTGGTGCCGAAGAAGGCCACCGACAAGAATGGCAAGCCGCTGACGGCGCACTGCCAGAAGCCGGGTGGTTTCGCGGCCAAGAAGGCGGCCGCTCCGACCGCCGGCCAGACGGGCATGGGTGGCATGGGCGGCATGGCCGGAACCCCGGCGAAGAAAGCTGCACCGACTGCGCCCCCGGCTCCCAAGCAGTAATTCGGGAGCGCAGCTCCTTCGAAGCGCGCTACACGACCCAATAACAAAATGCCGCTTCCACCCCGGTGGAAGCGGCATTTTGTTTTGCCTTGCCTCGGGGCAGGTCAGGTCAGCGAAGGAACGGCAGCGCGGTGAAGGGCAGCATCATGGCGAGGACGAGCTTCTCGCCCCCGATGACGTGGGCCACGGCATGTCCGCCTTCGCTGCGGTAGGCGGCGAAAGCGCGGTCGACAGCACCGCGCGCCACTTGGCTGGCATCGAGAACGGCAGCATTGGCCTCCGCGGCGGGGCGCGCCACACCTTCCGGGATGCCGATCGAGATCATGAAGAACGCCATCGGCCAAGCGGTCATGGCGCGCTCGCTGGCGGCCATCCGCCACCACGGCGCCATTACCGTCAGGGGGGAGGGCATATCGTGCCTTGCGAACGGTCCCATCCACGGCGCGATCAAATTCTGCCATGCGCCAAGCTGGGCGAAAGGCTGGGCGAAAGGCTGGGCGAAAGGCGGGAGAAACGGATTTGCGAGAGCCGGCAGTGTGGTCGACTGGTGCTCCGGAGCGTCAGGATGACGATACCAGGAGCGGGGCTCCGGCTTCGGTGCCCATGCCGAGAGCGCATCAGACCAGACGTCGAACGAGCGGCGCATGATCTCGAGCGAGGCGGCGTTGGCGGCGGTCAGGTAGCCGACCGCGGCGTCCGTGCAACTCTGGGCGAAGCGTTCCTGCGACCGTGGATCGAGCATGGCCATTCTCCCACAGCGTTGACGAGTGCGGAGACAACGCCAGACAGTCCGCCCGGTTCTTCCGGGAGTGCCGAGGCAGACGAGCGAGGATCATAGCTTCTTTTTTGCGTCGCAGCAATCTTTTTTTGCAGTGCAATGCGACCGCGTAGGCGGCGGGATCAGGCTTCGCTGGTGCCGGGCTTCTCCGGGGACGCGGGCTCGCGATCGCTCCTGGCGCGGGGTGGCGGGGCGGAGAGCGTCTCCCAGTCGGTCGCGGCCTCGCCGCCCGAGTAACGCCCGGAGACGAGCCAGTAGACGAGGCCGCCGGTGATACCGGTCAGCACGAAAGCCTGGATGGCGAAGGCATTGACGATGCTGGGACCGCTCGCAGTCTCCCCGGCCTGCTGGGCGAGGAAGCCGGTGCCGGCGATGGCGAGGCCGCCGAGGACGAAATAGAGCCAGCCGCGCAGCGCGAACCACTCGGCGACCGCCGCGACGATGAGCGCGAACGGCAGGGAGAACACCGCGAGATGAGTGGCGGAGAGGGTGGCGAGCGTGCCGAGCTCGGTCAGCTTATCGGCGAGCGCGTCGCCGGGAGCCGCAATCAAAGCCGCCGGGCTGATGACGTGCAACACGAGGGTTAGGCCGCCCGCCAAGCAGGCCAGCGCGTAGCCGAACATGATCCTGATCGTGGCCCGCAACATCGGCGTCCCCGCCCCTTCAAGCAGTGTCTTTGGGCGACGATAGCTGCCTTAGGCTCTGATCACCATGGGAAAACTCATGCGCGGTTACCGGCTGACCGGCTCACGCCCGGCGCCCGGCCAGCATCCAATAGACGAGCCCGCCGGCGAAACCGGCGGTGGCGAAGACCTGCCAGAGCGGCGTCGCCGGCATGCCGCCGGCTCCTAGCAGCGGGATCGCGGCCAGCGCCGCGCCACCGCCGAGGATGTAGTAGATCGAGGTGCGGATGCGGGCGATCTCGCCGATCAGCACCACGAGCAGCACGGGGACGATGGTGAGGCCGCTGCTCATCTTGAAGCCGTCGCGGAGCATGCCGAGCAGCAGCATGATGCCGTCGGCGTCGGAGCCCTGCGCGTGCATGGCGCGCGTGATGCGCTCGAGCCCGAGGGTGAACAGCACGTAGAAGGCGGCGAGGCCGGCCGCCAGCAACCCCAGAGGCACGATGAAGATACGGCCGATCAGGCGCGTGAGGCCATTGCCACCGCCGCGAGCGGGCTCGACGGTTCGGGGCTTGCGGCCCGCCTTGGGTAGATTGGCCGTCATGCGCGTTCACTCTCGCCTGCTGGCGCGGGCTCCGCGCTGCCCTGACGCTCGCTCGCGCGCAGCTTCTGGCTCTCGGAGCGGAGCTGGCCGCAGGCGGCGAGGATGTCGCGTCCGCGCGGCGTGCGAACGGGGCTCGCGTATCCGGCCGCGTTGACGTAGTCGGCGAAGCGCTCGATCTGCTCCCAGTCCGAGCACTCGTAGGCCGAGCCGGGCCAGGGGTTGAACGGGATCAGGTTGATCTTGGCCGGGATGCCGGACAGCAGCTTCACCAGCGATTTGGCGTCGGCGAGGCTGTCGTTGACGCCTTTCAGCATGACGTACTCGAAGGTGATGCGGCGGGCATTGGAGAGGCCCGGATAGTCGCGGCAGGCCTGCATCAGCTCGGCCAGCGGATACTTGCGGTTGATCGGCACCAGCTCGTCGCGCAGGTCGTCGCGCGTGGCGTGCAGCGAGATGGCGAGCATGGTGTTCGACTCCTCGCCCCAGCGGCCTATCTCCGGCACGACTCCCGAGGTGGACAGCGTGATGCGTCGCTTGGAAACGCTCAAGCCCTCGCCGTCTGCCGCCACCTCCATGGCGTCGCGGACGTTGTCGAAATTGTAGAGCGGCTCGCCCATGCCCATGAGGACGATATTGGTGATCTTGCGCTCGCCCTCGGGCAGCAGCCCGTCGTCATCCGGCCGCTTGGCGCCCGGCCAGTCGCCGATGCGGTCGCGGGCCAGGAGAATCTGGCCGACGATCTCGTGCACCTCGAGATTGCGCACAAGGCGCTGGGTACCGGTGTGGCAGAACGAGCAGTTGAGCGTGCAGCCCACCTGGCTCGAAATGCACAGCGTGCCACGGTCGGCCTCGGGGATGTAGACAGTCTCGATCTCGGGGGGCAGGCGCTCGTGACCGAGCTTCGGCAGGCGCGAGAGCCACTTGCGCGTCCCGTCGACCGAGACCTGCTCGGTGACGATCTCGGGGCGGACCAGGGTGTAGCTGGCGGCCAGCCGCGCGCGCAGCTCCTTCGACACGTCCGACATGTCGTCGAAGCTCGTGACGCCGCGCACGTAGAGCCAGCTCCAGAGCTGGTTCACCCGCATGCGTAGCTGCTTCTCGGGCACCCCGGCGGCGGCGAGCGCGTCGTGCAGGCGGCGGCGGTCGAGGCCGGCCAGGGTGGCTGGGCCTGCGGCGCTCGCGGTCTCGGTGGCTTGCACTATGGCTGTCATGGCGGGTCCCGGCCTCATCGAGGCCTATTTAGTGCCGTTTGCGGCGGCGCGAAAGAGCGCTTCGCACCGGCGGTACCAAGCTTTGGTGCAGAGCATGCAAGTTCTTCGCAGATGCGAAGTCGAGCAATATGACAATTGCATGACATCATCCTATGCCGTTGCTGGTCGACACTGGTCATGGAGACCATTCGATTACGAGTAAACACTAAGATGAGTTGCAGCCCTTTCCTGCGCATTGTATGAGGCATACCTGAGCGGGACGCGCAGGCTCCGCTCGCCAGAGTTGGCGTTGAAGCGGTGCATAGACCCGCCGGCGCCGTGGAGTGGGGAGGTTTCCGGAAATGCCGGCAGGCGTAAAGACGCCGCGTGGGCGGTCTCCGCTGTCCGTTGCCGCCATGGCCGCGGTCGCGGCGCTGTCGGCGATGGCCGGGCTCGGGCCGACGGGCGCCGAGGCGGCTCAGCGCTGCCGCGCGCCGCGCGAGCTCGTGCATTTCAAGGCGCCTCTGCTGCGTCTCGCCCGCGTCATCCGGACCGAAAGCACCATCCGCATCGCCGCACTCGGCTCGTCGAGCACGGCCGGCACGGGCGCGTCGAGCCCGAAGGCCTGCTACCCGTCGCAGCTCCAGGCGGAGCTCGACAGCCGGTTTCCCGGCAAGTCGTTCCAGGTCGCCAACCTCGGCGTCGGCGGCCAGCTCGCGCGCGACATGCTCGCCCGCATCGATACGCAGGTCCTGCCAATGAAGCCGTCGCTGGTCATCTGGCAGACGGGGGTCAACGATGCCCTTTCGAACGTCGGCATCGACGGCTTCCGGGCGGCGCTGTCGCGCGGTGTCGATAAGATCCTGGCGCAGGGCATCGATGTCGTGCTGCTCGACATGCAGTACTTCCCCAAGGCCGAGAAGCTGCCGGCCTACAAGGAGTACCTGCGCGTCATGCGTGCGGTGGCCGAGGAGCGGAAGATCCCGATCCTGCACCGCTACGACATCATGAAGCATCTCGTCGCGACGGCGCAGTTCACGACCGACCAGCTGCTGGCCAAGGACGCGTTCCACCAGAACGACCTCGGCTACGGCTGCCTGTCCGATCTGCTCGCCGACGCCATCGAGGGTGACATCAAGGATCGCGGGCCGACGCCGCTGCTGCAGCGCGCCGCGGGATCGGCGAGCCTCGCGCCGTCCGCGCCGCCCACCCAGACGCACTGAGCCGGGACGCAGCCCGAGCCGGTCGGAGCGCCGAGAACCGCTTTACACGCGGCCGCAACCGCTTTAGTCGCTGCGGCAGCTCATCAACATCATCAGAGGGAAGTCGACCATGCCGACCATGTCGGACCTGCGCCGCCGCAAGATCCAGGCCCGCCAGCGCAAGGCTGAGAACGCCATCAAGCGCAACGCCAAGATCGCCAAGAAGGCTCGCAACGCCGAGAAGGCCGGCGCGGCGAAGTAGCTCAGGACCGCCAGGGATTGATGACCGGAATTTCGGCCATCACGAACTCGCGGTTGTTTCGCGTCAGCACCGTCATTCCATTGCAGCCAGCGATAGCCGCGATCAGAACATCGGGGTGAGAGAACGTGTGTCCGCGGCGGCGGCCCGCCTCTATGATGTGACGCCACTTCAAGAGCACGTCTTCATCGACATCAAGAATGCGGCCCGAAAACATCGGCCGAACCTTGCTGTGCAGCCAAGACATCAAGCGGGATCGTCTCGTTGTATCCGTCACGAGGTCAATACCGTAGCGAATTTCGGCGAGCGTGACGGAGCTCAGATAAAGCTCGCTGAGCGGACGGCTCGAAATGAAGTCGACTACCGCGCGGTGCGGCCGAGGCTTGTTCAGCTCCGACAAGACATTGGTGTCGAGCAGATAGCCGTTCAAAGATCAACGTCCCGTACCGGGCCTCGGACAGGCGGGTGCTCGATCTCGACGTCCTTGAGAGGCGAAGAGGCAAAGAGCTCTACCAGGAGCCCGCCAGAGGGAGCACCGCTCAGCATCCGGTACTCGTCCTCGGACAGCACCACAACGCTCTCGCGGCCATGGACCGTAATGTGTTGCGGCCCTTCCTCCTGCGCGCGCCGTACGACTTCGGATAGTCGCGCCTTCGCATCTTGTAAGGGCCACGATGCTTGCCGGCTCGATTTCTTGTCGGTTGCGCGTCTTCGAGAGCCGGGCATGACGATCTTCCATTCTGGTCGAACTGACCAGAAATATAGCGCACTCAGCCCTTCTTCGCCAGTGATCTCACAAGATGAACTTCGACAGGTCCGCATTGCGGGCCAGCTCGCCGACGCGGCCGTTCACGTAGCCGGCGTCGATCGTCACCGTCTGGCCCTGGCGGTCGGAGGCGTCGAACGAGATCTCGTCGAGCACGCGCTCCATCACCGTCTGCAGGCGGCGGGCGCCGATGTTCTCGACCGTGGAGTTCACCTGCACGGCCGCGTCGGCGAGCGCGTCAATGGCGTCGTCGGTGAAGACGAGCGTCAGGCCCTCCGTCGCCATCAGCGCCACGTACTGCTTGATGAGGCTGGCCTCGGGCTCGGTCAGGATGCGCTTGAAGTCGGCGCGGGTCAGCGGCTTCAGCTCGACGCGGATCGGCAGGCGGCCCTGCAGCTCGGGCAGCAGGTCCGAGGGTTTCGCCACGTGGAAGGCGCCTGAGGCGATAAACAGCACGTGGTCGGTCTTCACCGGGCCGTGCTTGGTCGAAACCGTGGTGCCCTCGATCAAAGGCAGCAGGTCGCGCTGAACGCCCTCTCTGCTGACGTCGACACCGCCACGTCCGGCCTCGGAGCGCGAGCAGATCTTGTCGATCTCGTCGAGGAAGACGATGCCATCGTTCTCCACGGCGCGGATGGCCTCGATGGTGATCTGCTCGGCGTCCAATAGCTTGTCGCTCTCCTCGGCGATGAGGACCTCGTGGCTATCGCGCACGGTGACCCGGCGCGTCTTGGTGCGGCCGCCGAAGGCCTTGCCGAGCATGTCGGAGATGTTGATGGCGCCGATCGACGAGCCGGGCTGGCCGGGGATCTCGAACATCGGCATGCCGCCGCTCGTGTCGGCGACCTGGATCTCGATTTCCTTGTCGTTGAGCTCATTGCCGCGCAGGCGCTTGCGGAACGATTCCCGTGTCGCGGGCGACGAGCCGGGACCGACCAGGGCGTCGAGCACGCGCTCCTCGGCCGCCTTCTCGGCGCGGGCGCGCACCTCTTTCCGCCGCTGCTCGCGCACCAGGGCGATGGCCACCTCAACGAGGTCGCGCACAATGCTGTCGACGTCCCTGCCGACGTAGCCGACCTCGGTGAACTTGGTGGCCTCGATCTTGAGGAACGGTGCGCCCGCCAGCTTGGCCAGGCGGCGCGAGATCTCGGTCTTGCCGACGCCGGTCGGCCCGATCATCAGGATGTTCTTCGGCAGCACCTCCTCGCGCAGCTCGCCGGTGAGCTGCTGGCGGCGCCAGCGGTTGCGCAGGGCGATGGCGACGGCGCGCTTGGCGTCGTGCTGGCCGACGATGTAGCGGTCGAGCTCGGAGACGATCTCGCGGGGAGAGAAGGTTGTCATGACGCTCCGATATAGGGCGGCAGGCGGGATTTCAACGGGCGGGCGGCGCAGGGCCGGAGCCGAGCCCGCAGCATAAGCCATCAGGCGGAGGAAAGCTTCAAGCCCGCGATGCAGGCGACGAGCCCTGCGAGGAGCGCGACGCGGATCGCCGTCGCCGGCTCGCCATAGAAGCCGATGCCGACCAGCGCAGTGCCGGCGGCTCCGATACCGGTCCACACCGCATAGGCGGTTCCGAGGGGAATACCCGCGATTGCGCGGTTGAGCAGATACAAGCTCAGGAAGCCGATGACGAAGAAGGCTACGGTCGGCCATAGCCGCGACAGGCCGTCGGTGTAGCGGTAGAGCGTCGTGCAGGCGACCTCGCAGGCGCCGGCGAGCAGCAGGTAGATCCAGGCCATGCGGGGGTTCCTCAGCAAGGACGGTTGGCCAACGAGATGTAGGATGTCCTCCTTTCGCCTTCGAGTGCAGACAGCCTCGCACCCGGATTGTTGGGCCGAGGCATATCCGTCGGCGAACTCTTGAAGGGATCGGTTCATGAAGCTCTGGATCCTGCTGGCGATCGTTGGCGTCGTTCTGCTGGGGCTCGTACAGCTCAACACGACGGATCTACGGGGATGGCCGCCGGAGAAAGGGCCGGACGATCTCGCCGGGATGGCGGCCGCCGGGGCCGTGCTGCAGCCGTCGCGGCCGGGCGGGCAGAGCTTCAAGCTCGCCGATTGCCTGCCGCGCACGATCGGCTACGACCCGCCCTCGGCGGAGGAGTATTCCGGCACGGCGACTCTCGCCGTCGTCACCTGCCGCAGCCGGGCGAGCGCGATTGCCAATACAGGTGCCTACCTCGCCGTGGCGGGTGGCCTGCTCGTCGTCATCGCGGTGTTCCGGCGGAGGCGCGGGCCACGCTCGGCGTGATAGCTGTGGATGTCGGATCTCTCGGGTGGGCTCGATCCGACCTGCGAAGCAGCCGGCTGTCGGCCTATTTCCGGATCTCGACGCCGGGCATGCGGCGGAGGGGGGAGAGATCGATCCGGCCCGGGTCGGCAAGCGCGATGAATTGTACGCGCTTCAGATTGCGCAGGGTTTCGATGCCTTCGAGAGAGTGGATGTTGAAATCGTCGGTTTCGCCGTCCCAGAAGCGCCAGATATAGGGATAGATCGAATTGCCGCCATCGAGCACGAGGCTCGTCACCTTGTCGAGCAGCGCCTGATCGAGCGGGTAGCGCACAAGATAGTCGTAGGCCGCCTGCGATTTCTCGTATCCCTCCTTCTCGACCTCCACGGCACGGCCGGTCACGGCGGAGAGAAACTGCTCGACGTCACCAAGATCGATCTCGGCAAGGTCGAGCAACTCGGTCAGCACCGCCAGCTTGAGATTAGGGTCCTTGAAGGGCGCACCCGGTTCGCCGGCTGGTGGCTTCAGTACGAGAGGCGCGTGCGGAGGATACTTGGCGTCCGGGTTTTCGAGGCTGATCTTTTCGAGGCTGCCGCTGTTGAGCTCGACGAACAGCCGTACGCCGTCCGGCAGCAATGTCGAGCCGTGCTCCAAGTGCCGGGTCATGGCCATCGAGCCGAGCTTCAGCGATGGATGCGCAGCCAGCACCTCGATACGGCTCGCCCCGATCCTGAGACCGGCAACAATGTCGGTTTCGCCAAACAGCCAGTTGAAGGAAATGCGGCCGAGCCGATCGTGCGAGTCGATGTCGACGGTGACGCCGTGCGTGATGGCGAGCCTGAGCACGCGCCCGGCGCGGTGCGGCAGCGGCGGCTGCCAGCGGTCGCCGAACGCTGCTGCAACCGCGGCAGCAGGTGCGCCCGGACGGAGGCTCGCGATCTGCTTGCGCGACGGCTCGTCGGCCACGACCCGATCTCCTGTGCCAAGAAACATCATGAGACCAGCCATGATCCGGCGGCTTGCGATTTGGAAGACCTGGGCCAGATGAGAGCTCCAAGACATATCCGCGTTTGTCCGTCAGACACCTGCGGTGTCGATGGTTTCGACGACGAGGTTGGAATTCGTGTAGACGCAGATCTCGCCCGCGATCTGCATGGCCTTGCGCGCGATCTCCTCGGCCGAGAGGGGCTGATCGAGGAGCGCGCGGGCGGCGGCGAGGGCGTACATGCCGCCCGAGCCTATCCCCATGACCTGCTTCTCGGGCTCGAGCACGTCGCCCGTGCCGGTCAGCACCAGGGTGGTCGAGGCGTCGGCGACGATCATCATGGCCTCGAGACGGCGCAGGTAGCGGTCGGTGCGCCAGTCCTTGGCCAGCTCGACGCAGGCGCGCTGGAGCTGGCCCGGGTACTGCTCGAGCTTGGCCTCGAGCCGCTCGAACAGGGTGAAGGCATCCGCCGTGGCGCCCGCGAAGCCGCCGATGACGTCGCCCTTGCCGAGGCGGCGCACCTTCTTTGCATTCGACTTGATGACGGTCTGGCCAAGGCTCACCTGCCCGTCGCCGGCAATGACGACCTTCCCGCCCTTGCGCACGGTGAGGATGGTCGTCGCGTGCCAGGATTGCGGGCCGGCCGAAGCGGATGTCATGGCAACTCCGTTGTCTTTCCCTCTCCCCGCTCGCGGGGAGAGGGTCAATGGGGAGAGGGAGTGGCTTGTGCGTCCTCAAGCTGATAAACGCTGGGGCGATGAGGCGCAACGGCGGGACCGGCGCGCCGTTCCCCTCCCCGCGCGGAAGAAAAATGAGGCCGACCGTGAAGCGCAAAGCGACCATCGAGCGCAAGACCAAGGAGACCGATATCCGCGCCACCGTCGACCTCGACGGCACCGGCATGGCGGACATCTCGACCGGCGTCGGCTTCCTCGACCACATGCTCGAGCAGCTGGCGCGGCACTCGCTGATCGACATCACGCTGCAGGCCAAGGGCGACCTGCACATCGACTTCCACCACACGGCCGAGGACAGCGGCATCGTGCTCGGGCAGGCGATCGCGAAGGCCCTGGGCGACAAGACCGGGATCACGCGGTACGCCGACGTCCACCTGCCCATGGACGAGACGCTGACGCGGGTGGCCATCGACGTCTCCGGGCGGCCGTACCTGATCTGGAAAGTCAGCTTCTCGCGCGACAAGGTCGGCGAGATGGACACCGAGCTATTCCGCGAGTGGTTCCAGGCGTTTGCGCAGAACGCCGGGATCACCCTGCATATCGAGAACCTCACCGGTGAGAACAATCATCACATCGCCGAGACCTGCTATAAGGGGCTGGCACGGGCGTTGCGTAAGGCGGTGGAGATCGACCCGCGTCAGGCGGGGCGGGTGCCATCGACCAAAGGAACGCTGGTGTAGATGATCGTCCCCATCGTCATACCTTCCAAGGGCAGCAGACGCGTGGTCGCCTACACCGTACACGAGCCGCCGGATCCGCCGGCCGACCGCCTGGACAGGGCGGAGCAACTGGTCTTCGTCAAGGACGGCTTCGACTGGGCGGCCGCGATCGCGGCGCCGGTCTGGCTGCTGGCCAACCGGCTGTGGCTGGCGCTTGCGGGCTACGTCGCGGCGATGGTGATCCTGATCGGAATCCTGATCGTGGCGCCGCCGGAGTGGATCGCGCTGGCCATCGGCGTCGTGCACATCGTCGTTGGATTCGAGGCCGACCAGCTCAAGCGGCAGAAGCTCGAGGCCTCCGGACATACGCTTCTCGGCTCGGTGATCGGCCGCAGCGAAGGCGAATGCGAGCGCCGCTTCATCGAGAAGTGGCTGCCGGCGCAACCGGTGCTGACCCGTTCCGGCACGATTCCGGTGCCCCCGGTGCATGAGCCGGCTACCGTGGGCGCACCGAAAGGCGTCATGAAGCCTGGGCCAGAGACCGTGGCGGGCAACTCGATGGCGCGGCGGCTGTGGCGGCGTGTCGCCCGGGCGGGGGCGGAGACATAATGCAGACCGTCGCGATCATCGACTACGGCTCGGGAAATCTCCACTCCGCGGCCAAGGCTTTCGAGCGCGCCTCGCGGGAGAGCGGCGCCAACGCGCTGATCGAGGTGACGTCGAACCCGGAGGACGTCGCCGCAGCGGACCGCATCGTGCTGCCCGGCGTCGGCGCCTTCGCCGACTGCAAGCGCGGGCTCGAGGCGGTGCCGGGCATGCGCGAGACGCTGGAGACGGCGGTGCGCCGGCAGGGGCGGCCGTTCCTCGGCATCTGCGTCGGCATGCAGCTCATGGCCACGCGCGGGCTGGAGTTCGAGGTCACCGAGGGGCTGGGCTGGATCCCCGGCGAGGTGCGGGCCATAGAGCCTAAAGACAAAACGCTCAAGATCCCGCACATGGGCTGGAACACGCTCGATGTAATACGGCCGCACGCGCTGCTCGACGGCATCCCCACCGGGCCTAACGGGCTGCACGCCTACTTCGTGCACTCGTTTCATTTGGCGGCGGCGGATCGCGCGTCGGTGGTGGCGGAGACGGACTACGGCGGGCCGGTGACGGCGATCGTCGCCCGGGACAACATGGCCGGCACGCAGTTCCACCCGGAGAAGAGCCAGACGCTCGGGCTCAAGCTGATCGCCAACTTCCTGACCTGGAAGCCTTGAGGCGTTCCCAAAGGTGGGGGCGAGCCCGCGCAGCAGACTTAACAACCGGATGTGATCCGGCCGACGCGATCTGCTGGCGGAGGTACGCAATACAACGCCACAAGCCTCCGCCCGAACCCATCCGCACCTGAACATGAGAACTCGGGGACGCAACTCCTTTGCACTGAACTCTCTACTCGGGTACTGACCCGGACCGGCTGGGGAAGCCGGCGGGAAACGCAACTCGAGATCGTGGCTACGACTGGCCTTAGAGATTTTGGCCGCCCCTCACCCTGACCCTCTTCCCGCAGGCGGGGAGAGGGAAAATGGTTCAGCTCGCCTTGGCGAAGGGCAGCTCGGCCTGATCTTCGGGGGCGGCCGGCGGCAGCGGGAAGGGCACCACGTTGCTCTCCTCGGAAACCTCGATCGGGGCGCGGCGCTGACGGAACCAGCGCAGCGAGGCGTTGGTCATCACGGCCTCGTCCTTGACCGACTGGATCAGCAGGCCGTCATCGACGTCGAGGAGCGCGGAAAGGCGGGCCTGAACGTCCTCCTCGCGGACGTCGCAGCGCACGTACCAAGTCTGCTCGAGGGGGCGCGCCCAGGACTGGCCAAGGCCCATGATCTCCTGCGCCAGGACGTGCTTGTTGCGGTTCGGCTTGGCGAGGTCGTACGAGATCAGCAGCGTGCGCATGAGGGTCTCCGCGGGGTTCGGAAAAATCTAGGTTTTTCAGAGCACTCGGAACTTCAGCTCGGGGTCTGCATCGGCGAGAACGTAGTGAGAACATGGCACGACTCGCCAACGGAGTCCAGTGTCGGTTCGATTTTTGTTCCGCTCGTGGAGGGAAAGGGGAGAGATTGGGGCAGAGGGTTCGGCGAGGTGCCCCGAACGCGGGGTTCGGCCGAGTTATCGCCTCACTCGAAGAGGGCGAGCTGGCCTTCGGGAACGGCGTGGGAGACGCGGCGGTGGGGACCGAAATCGACGCGGTCGGCAAGTGCTGGATATTGCGCGAGAAAAAGCTCCCTGGCCGTGGCGCGGGTGCCGGGAAAGCGCGTCTCCTCCCAGACCTCGTAGATGCGTCGCGGGTCGCAGCCGTAACGGACGAGCAAGTCCTTGACGCGAATGCGCAACCAGCGCGCGATCCAGATATCGACGGCGTCGCGCTCGGTGAGGGCGCGCGGCGGGCGCGGCGGTGGCGGGGGGAGGAGGAAGGCGCTGGCCATGTGGAGGGCGAACTCTCGAGCGAACACGCGAAACGAACGCGGCGAACACCGGCGGCGAACGCCGCGATCATGCCGAACCGCGACGCGCGGGCCGACTTGACTTGCGGGCACCGAGGATATTCATCGGCGAACAAACGAGCAATCTCATGACGTGCTTCCGGGTGCCCCCGGGGAGGCGTCGAGCCAAGCGGACCTTCCCGACATGATCCTCTTCCCCGCCATCGACCTCAAGGACGGCCAGTGCGTGCGGCTCAAGCTCGGCGACATGGCGCAGGCGACCGTGTTCAACGACGATCCCGCCGCGCAGGCCCGCTCGTTCGAGGCACAGGGCTTCGAGTACCTGCACATCGTCGACCTCAACGGCGCCTTCGCCGGCAAGCCGGTGAATGGCGCGGCGGTGGAGGCGATCCTCGGCGCAATCAAGATGCCGGCGCAGCTCGGAGGTGGCATCCGCGACCTCGCCGGCATCGAGGCGTGGCTGGCCAAGGGCATCCGCCGCGTCATTCTCGGCACGGTGGCGGTGCGCGATCCGGAGCTGGTGCGGGAAGCCTGCCGGAAGTTCCCCGGACGCGTGGCGGTCGGCATCGACGCCAAGGGCGGCAAGGTGGCCGTGGAAGGCTGGGCGGAGACGAGCGAGCTCACCGCCATCGACCTCGCGCGGCGGTTCGAGGACGCGGGCGTGGCGGCGATCATCTACACCGACATCGATCGCGACGGCGTCCTCAAGGGCCTCAACCTGCCGTCGACGGCGGAGTTGGCGCGGGCGGTCAAAATTCCCGTCATCGCGTCGGGCGGGCTTGCGTCCATGGACGACATCGAGGCGCTGCTCCGGCCCGAGTACGCGATGCTCGAAGGCGCCATCACCGGCCGCGCGCTCTACGACGGCCGCCTCGACCCGAAAGCGGCGCTGGCGCGGATCAGGGCGGCGCGCACTGCCGCCTGATCAACCGCCGCAGCCGCCGCAGCCACCACCACCGCCGCCGCCATCGCCTCCGCCACCTCCGCAGCCGGAGCCCGAGGTGCCGTCGGCCTGGGCGGCCTTGTGCATCTCGGCGTAGGCGGTGCCGGAGAGGACGACCAGCCCGGAGAGCGCCACGGCCAGCATCAGCTCGTGGTCGCGGGGCGCGCGGGCGGCGCGGGCGTTCTGGGCCTGATGGTCGGCCAAGGCCTGCTTTCCGGCCTTGGTGACGAGCGGGGCGGAGAGCAGCGTCAGCGCGGTGAAGAAGGTGATCACGAGCAGGGCGATGAGGAAGCCGACCGGCTTTCCCCGCTCGAACCCGACGAACATCTTGTTCAAGCCGAGCAGCAGCGGCACCAGCATGAGGGCCACGGTCTGCCAGCGGTAGACGGAGAGCTGCTCCGTGGACGGGGCGAGGCCCAGACCCTGCAGCCTCGCCTTGATGCGATTGACGCCAGTCTTGATGCGCTTCTGCAGCTCGAGCCGCGTCACCGTGCCGGTGCCGAGCAGGGTTGCGAACGGCTCGACGGGCGGCGGCAGCCGGACGCCGCCGTGCAGCAGCTCGATGTTGCGGCCGTCCGGGGAAAGCTTGCCGGCCTTGGCGGTCAGCAGTGCGACGGTGAGGGCGTCGGAGACACGCTGGGGGCCTCCTGCCAGATACGCGAGCTCGAGGGCGTCGAGCTTGGCGGGCCGGGACCTGCCGCCGCCGATGCGCTTGCGGAGGACGACGCAGGCGATGATCGCCACCGCGGCGAGGGCGACGTAGAGCGTGAGGAACGGGCCGGCGGTCCAGTTCAGCGGGTTCAAGGGCATTGTCAGGTCTCCCTGGAGAAGAGTCGCGCAACGAGGCTGCGCAGACGCGGCAGCACCATGGATCGCGTGATGTCGACGACGTGGTATCGGGGCAGGTTGCGGAAGCGCTCGTGCGTCGCCGGCCAGATGACGGGGTCCGGCGGGCCGAAAAAGCGCTCATGCAGGGCGAGGGTCTCGGCGTACTGGCGGCGGTAGAGCAGCTGGGCCTCGGGGCCGCCGGGCGTCGGATCGTGATGCAGCGGCTTGCCCAGGACTTGGCCGCACCACACGTCCCAATAGTCGCGCGAGTAGACGAGGTGCTGGTGCCAAGCCTCGTCGACCGCCTCGCTTGGCGTCACGGGCGTGGGCGTGATCATGGCGAGGAAGCAGAAACGGCGGTAGGCGCCGATGACGGCGCGGGCTTCCTCCATGCTCCAGCCGTGGTCACGGGCGAGGCGCCGGGTGAACGTCAAGCTGTGGGAGGCGGGCTCGAAGTCGTGGCCTTCAATGCGGCTCCAGAGGGCCGCCTGCGCGGGCGTCATGACCTCGGATGCGGTCGGCGAGGGCTCGAGCATCATCATGGCTCAGCATAGATACCAATTGTTGCCAAATTCTAGCGGACCCTGCGCATTCAGGGTCGCCGCCATCTCGATCGGCGGTTTACCCTGTCTGGAGCGGCGCCCGGTATGCCGCAGGGAACAGAGACCGGATGACGGCCCGAGGCTCAGGCGGGGGCTGGGGTGGCCTGCCGGACTGGTGCGCGAGAAGCGGTCGCGATAGGATCAATTCATGCAGCAGGAGATCCGCAGGAAACGGTCGATTGAGGTCGTCCCCGGCGCGCCGACGCAGCTCGACGACTTCCTCGCCTGGGCGGCGCAGAGGCCGCGCGAGGAGGGCCGCTACGAGCTGTCGAACGGGGTGGTGACGCGCACGATGATCAATGTCACGCGAAATCATTGGATCATCGCGAGCAATCTGATGGCGTTGCTGCATTCGCTCATCGATCGCGACAGGTACATCGCCGGAGGCGCCGACTTCGGCGTGCGGACGGACCGTGGCGCGCGGTTCCCCGACGTGCTCGTCATTCCGGTCGGAGGCGCGGGTGGCGATCTCGCCGCAGACGATCCGATCTTCCTCGCCGAGGTCTTGTCGCCGTCGTCGGCCGGGCTCGATTTCACGACAAAGCTGCGCGAGTACACGGGCATCGCCAGCCTGCGGGACTATCTCGTCTGCTCGCAGGATTCGGTGCGGGTGTGGCTGTGGTCGCGGCGCGCCGACGGCTCATGGCCCGAGGACCCCGAGACGATCGAGGGGCGCGAGGCGAAGGTGCCAGTGGCGGGGCTCGGCGCCCAGCTCGACATGGGCGCGATCTATCGCGGCATCCCGGACGAGGCTTGAGGGGGCTTTCTTCTCCCGACGACTGTCGACGCCATGGACCGGGGGGAGTAATGATCGTCTCCCGAGGGAGGGCTCCTGGATGTCGAGCAGATTTGCAGCTATCGCGGCGACGGGGGTGGCGCTAGCCCTGGCGCCCATGGCCTCCCACGTCCGCGCCGAGCCCATCGCGAAACCCGTCGCCGGGGTGGGCACGGGCGCGACTTCGGTCAGGGAATTGATGCCGCCGAAAGGCAGGGATGCCTGGCGCTGCTACGAGGCGCGGGTGAACGACGGCGCCGTCGACGTCGAGGACTGGGGTAACGTGCACTGGGTGCAGGTCGAGGGCCAGTGGCGCGACGGCCAGCCGGCGAAGATGCCCGTCGCGGCGGTCAAGAGCCGCAAGGTCGAGCGCATCCTGATCCAGATCGTCCATGACGCGGAGGCGCCCAGCGAGAGCGGCCGGTACACGCTCTGGACCTCGATCTCGTTCAAGGGCTGGAAGAAGAAGCCGCTCTACTCCGTTGCCAACTGCCGCTACGAGACAAGTCGCCTGTTGTTCAAGAACGGCGACTTCGTGAAGGACGAAAAAGGCGAGTACGTCAGCGAGCCGGTGACGCCCCAGATCAGCTGCGGCGTCGAGGGTGACGGCGGCGGCGCTTCGCTGTTCTATGTCGAAGGTGCCAAGCCTTCGCTCAAGCTCCTGTTCCACGATGGCGGCATGCGCATGTCGGGCACTTTTTCGGTCAACAACTACACGGTCGGTGGCGAGCATGCCCCCGATGGACAGGTCGTGCCGTCGCAGAGCTCTCCGGGCTATCTCATGACCGAGTTGCCTGCCGGAGCCTGCCGCGATATCGAACGCCAAGCGATCGAAGCCATGAATGCCAAGCGGAGCGGCCATTAGGCCATTGGTTCTTGCGCGCGGCCGCCCGCCAACCCCGCCCCTCTCTCCAGCGCAAATGCAGCGCTATAGGGAGAGGGAGTCCGCGCCACTCAAGGTTTCAACCGACGCCCGGTGCGGAACATCCACAAGATGACGGCGAGGCCGGCGGTCATGAAGGCGAAGCCCCACATCAACTTCCGCATCAGCGCCCATTGTGCGGCGCGGGGCTCGCCGTCGGCGATCAGGAACGGTGGGATGTCCTTGTCCGCAGTGTCATAGCTGATCGGCGTCGTGGTCCTTCCGCTCTCCTGCGCGGCCTTCAGCGCGGCATACGTCTCGCCTGCGATGGCCAGCTTGTCGAATTCCATGGCGGTGCCGTGCTTGCCCCGCCAGGCAAGCTGGACATAGCTCAGCGTTCGCTTCGTGCTCTTGGAGCGGCGATCCTCCTCCTGCCAGAGGCGGACAACCTGGGCCTCGGCGTGCTCGCCGAAGTCGCGGACGCGGCGCTCCACGCCGATGACGAAGACGTTGAGATAGGCGAAGGCCAGCGCCACGAAGGCGCACATCGCGGGCAGCATCCAGAGCAGGGGTGAGCCCGTGACATAGCCCGTGGGACCTCGCGGAGGGGCGGCGCTGAGCATGCTGTGACCTCGTCTCGTGCCGGGCGAGCTGTAGAGCCCGGTACATTCGCGATCACGAATAGCGTCGCGTTGCACCTGGGTGCTTGCCGAAGGTCAAGCTTCCATCGGATTTGAAGGCACGCCGCGTCACGCTCTCCGCCGAAGAGCCCGAGGGCTTGTCAAGGCTTCAGCCGATACCCGGTGCGGAACATCCACCAGATGACGGCGAGGCAGGCGGTCATGAAGGCGAAGGTGGCGGCGAGGCTCAGGCCGACGTTGACGTCCGAGATCTCGTAGAAGCTCCAGCGGAAGCCGCTGATCAGGTACACGATCGGATTGAGCAGGGTGACCTTCTGCCAGAACGGCGGCAGCATGCTCACCGAGTAGAAGGTGCCGCCGAGGAAGGTCAGCGGCGTGATCACGAGCAGCGGGATGAGCTGCAGCTTCTCGAAGCCGTCGGCCCAGATGCCGATGATGAAGCCGAGCAAGCTGAACGTCACGGCGGTGAGCACGAGGAACATCATCATCCACGCGGGATGCGCGATGCGCAGCGGCACGAACAGGCTCGCCGTGGCGAGGACGATGAGGCCGAGGATCACCGATTTGGTCGCCGCCGCGCCGACGTAGCCGAGGACGATCTCCATCGGCGAGACGGGAGCCGAGAGGATCTCGTAGATGGTGCCTGTGAAGCGCGGGAAGTAGATGCCGAAGGAGGCGTTGGACGTGCTCTCGGTTAGGATCAGCAGCATGACGAGGCCCGGCACGATGAAGGCGCCGTAGCTGACGCCGTCGATCTGAGTGATGCGCGATCCGATCGCAGCCCCGAAGACGATGAAATAGAGCGAGGTCGAGAGCACGGGGGAGACGATGCTCTGGGCGAGCGTGCGTCCCCAGCGGTGCATCTCGAACAGGTAGATGGCGCGGGTGGCGGAGACGTTCATGCCGACTGCCTCACCAGATCGACGAAGATGTCCTCGAGCGACGAGCGCGTCGTCTCGAGGTCGGTGAACTGCAGGCCGGCGTCGCGCATGTCGTTCAGGAGGGCGGTGATGCCGGTGCGCTCGGCGCGCGTGTCATAGGTGAAGACGAGCGAGCAGCCCTCGTCGGCGAGTGACAGCGGGTAGGCGGCGAGACTTCCGGGGACCGCGGTGACCGGGGCGGCGAGGCGCAGGACGAGCTGCTTCCTGCCGAGCTTGCGCATCAGCTCGGCCTTCTCCTCGACCAGCACGATCTGGCCCTTGTTGATGACGCCGATGCGGTCGGCCATCTGCTCGGCCTCCTCGATGTAGTGCGTGGTGAGGATGATGGTGACGCCCGCCTCGCGCATGGCGCGCACCGTCTGCCACATGTCGCGTCTGAGCTCGACGTCGACGCCGGCGGTCGGCTCGTCGAGGAACAGGATGCGCGGCTCGTGGGCCAACGCCTTGGCGATCAGAACGCGGCGCTTCATGCCGCCGGAGAGCGCCAGGATGCGGCTGTCCTTCTTGTCCCAGAGGGAAAGCTTCCGCAGCACGCTCTCGACATAGGCGGGGCTCCTCGGCTTGCCGAACAGGCCGCGGCTGAACGAGACCGTGTCCCACACCGTCTCGAACATGTCGGTCGACAGCTCCTGCGGCACGAGACCGATGAGCGCGCGGGCGTGGCGGTAGTCGCTGACGATGTCGCGGCCGTCGACGGTGACGCTGCCCGAGGTCGGGTTGACGAGGCCGCAGACGACGTTGATGAGAGTCGTCTTGCCCGCGCCGTTGGGGCCGAGCAGCGCGAGGATCTCGCCCGCTCGGATGTCGAGGTCGACGTCGCGCAGAGCCTGGAAGCCGGAGGCGTAGGTCTTCGACAGGCTCTTGACGGAGATGATGGGGGACATCGGTCAGCGCTCTCGGAGGCCGCGATCGAGGGGTGGGACGGGCAGCGACCATCGTGGCGGGTCACGCGGCCGCTGTCGAGCGCGAGAGGCCGTGGTCCAGATGATAACGCACAAAGGCCTGCGGCGGGTTCAACGCCGCAGGATCGTCATGCCTCGGCGTTCACGGCTCGGCCTTCACGGTGGAAGCGACGACGGCGGATACGGCGGCGGCGTCGGAGACGGCGGGCGGCGTCTCACCCGGTGGCGCGATGGCCGGCGCGCCCTCGATCTCGGCGAGCCACTGTCCGGCGCGGGCGAACTCGGGGTCGGATCGGAAGGCCGGCGAGGGGGCGAAGCCCGGCGCGGCGGCGATGGCGAACGCGACCAGCTTGCGGAAGGCGGGGACGTCGAAATAGGCCGAGTGCACCAGCTCCCGCCAGGTGAAGTAGTTGGTGATGGCCGTATCGGCGCCCCGCACGCGCTCGACGGCGGTCAGCTCGCCGATCATGCGGCGGAACTTGGAGATGGAGCGGCTCGCCTCGCCGTCGCTGTAGGCGGTCACGGTCTCGGCCAGCGCCGACGGCAGGCGCGGCGGCGAGCGTTCGAGCCAGGTCGGGCGGTCGATGGCGGAGACGGCAATCTCCGCCTCACTGTCGTTGCCGAACGCGGCGCGCTGCACCTCGGCGCTGGTCAGGGCGTTGAGCATGCGGCTCAAGCCGCCGCTCAAGACGTGCGCCAGCCAGCGGATGACGGCCATCAGCAGCAACGCGAGGAGACCGCAGATGAGCGGCACCAGGACCGCGGGAAGGAGCAGGCTCCAGAGCCAGCGCGCCCACCAGTCGCCTGAGTTGCCGCCGCCGAAGGCCCAGGAGATCTCGTCGGTGGCGATGTGCAGCAGCAGAGCGCTGTTGACGCGGAGGTCGTGTCCGCCGCCGCACAGCCTGCCGCCCTCGCACGGCATGTCGTTGCGCTCGAAGAAGCGCTGCTTGAAGCGGAGGGCGCGCTCGATCCCGTGCAGGTCGCCGTGGCGCTGCTCGAGACCCTGGCGTGCGCTGCGATAGGAGCGGCGCATCTCGTCGCGGTCGACCGGCATGGCTCTGGCGCCGCCCGCGGCGTCGCGCTGGCGACGGACCTCGCGCATGCGGCGGCTCAAGTCGCGCAGATCCTTCTCGACCTCCGGCGTGGCCGTCGCATGGTAGACGTGCGTTTTCATCCAGTCGGCGATGGTGACCATGGCCGCCGGCGACGTCACGATCGCCAGATAGAGGACCGGCAGCGCCAGCACAGAGACGAGCGTGATGGTCCCGACGGCGAACGACTGGTCGAAGAAGTGCAGCTTGGCCTTGGGCAGGTAGCCGAGGCCCTGCACCGCCTCGTCGTCGGCGTGGGTGAGGGATCGCCAGCGCGGGCCGAAGTACTCGGCGGCCCGCTTCCTCACCGGCGAGCGGTGGTGGAGGAGGGCGCGCGCGTCGAGCCACTTGAACGCGGCGTAGAAGACCAGGATGGGCAGCGTCGTCATGATGCCGGCGACGAGAAGGATGGTGCGGAAGGTGCCGCCGATGATGGGCGGCTCGCCGCTCGCCCATTCGGAGAGGGCGTAGACGAGGAACATCAGGAACAGCATCGTCGAGGCGACGAAAACGACCCTGCGCCAGAGGTCGAGGCGGGTGATCAGGAACGGCTCCTTGCGCAGCTCGATGAACGGCGTGCCGATGGTGATCCAGCGCTGAAGACCCGGGAGCTGCTCGCGGCGGCCGCCACACTCGAGCAATGCGGCCGAGAGGACCGAGCCGCCGTGGCTGTGCGCCACGACACAGTACTTCTCGCCCTGGGCCTCGAGCGCGAGCAGGCGCTTGCGCAGGGCGCGGCCGGCGGTGCGGCGCTCAATCTCGCTGTTGGCGCCGCTCCAGTGGAACGGCTCGAAGTCGAGCTGACCGCCGTCCGGGACGAGCAGCTGGCGCATCTCCTGCTCGAAGGCGCTGCCCGGCTGCCACCAGGAGCACTCGGCCGGCGAGACCGCCGCCTGGGTGCCGGTCGTAGGGCTGTCGCAGTTGGCCCACGTGCCATGGACGGTGACGATCGTCGCCATGATTTCTCCCTACCCGCCGCGGAGGCCGCATGAAAGCGGCGGCAAGCTACGCAGGCAAGCCGGAAATCTTATGACGAGACGTAGACGCCGTGGATGGCCGCGGGGGTGGGATCCGGTCTCAGCGCGTATCCCGGGCCGGGCGGAAGGCCGAGAGGAAGCGGACCCCGCACTCGCCGCCCCTCTCCCAAGTCACCTCGCAGTCGATCTCGGTGCGGTCGGATTGCACGCTCAAGCAGAACTGACGCGGGATCGACGGCGCGGGCTGGAAGGGCTTGGCCGGCGGCAGGGTGGGCTTCAAGCGCGCGCCCGAGGCCGAAATGTCGAGCAGTACGCACTCGATCTCCTGGCGCGAGCCCGGGATGGCGATGTAGCCGAGGCAGCGCGTCGGCTTGCGCGCCGCGTTGCGCCGGTTGGCTCCGGATATGCCGCCTGGATGCTGAATCATGCCGAATCCGTCCGTCCTGGCGCGCCATGGTGGGCATGGCACGGTCTCTCGCCAACGATAGCCCTAAACCGTGGCCGAGCAGCTAGCAGCACCGCCGGCCGGCGGCGATTTGATCGCGCATGGCTAAGAATCGGTTGGCGGCTGTTCCGCGAGAGATCAGGTCAAGGCTGGGCCGCGGCGCCGGAGACACCGGTGGCCGTGGCGGTGGCGCTGGTGTTGCCTGGACCATTGGCGCCGCTGCCGCCGGTCTTGAACCGCTGCCAGGCGGCGCCGCGGTTGTCGCTCATGCGCGGCGTCTCCTGGGCCGGGAAGACGGCGTCCGTGGGATTGGCGATCATGTGCGCGAGGTTGCGCTGCGAGGCGCAGCCGAAGTTCGGGTAGGGAATGTTGTCCGGGTTGCGGGTGACGTCCTCCGACCAGTCGCCGCACACGGGAGCCGCGACGGCCAGGCGATCATAGGAGAGCAGGACGAAGCCGCCGTAATGGCCGGCGCTTGTGATCCTGATCCGATCGGGAGCGATGCCCGTCATGCGGGCGACGTGGCGGATGTCCTCGAGGCGCCGCTCGATGCCCGGGCCGCGATGCCTGGGAACGGAAACGGTGAGCGGGCCCTGCGCCTCCTGCCGGTAGCGGCGCAGGAAGCGCATGGTCGAGACCATGTGCTGTGATCGCGCGCCGGGCTCGCCGGTTGCCGGCGGCAGCTCGAGCGTGGCGGTGTCGGCGGCGATGCCGATCGGATGGCGCTTGACCGGATCGGTGACCAGGGGGTGCATCTCGTCACGCACGCGCGGCATGTCACAGGCCGCGACGAAGGGTGTGGCGGCAATGGCCAAGCCGGCGAGGAACCGCCAGGGTGAGCGAATTGCGGGGCACGGGAGCGAAAGCAGTCTCATTTCAGCTCTCCATGCTCCGGATAGGCGACGATGAAGCCGACATCGCGGCCAGCGGCCCGCACGGCGGCGTTGGAATAGATGCGATTGAGCGAGCCGAGGAAGAGGCCGCGCAGGTTGGATTCCGGGGTGAAGCCCTCGTCCGGCCGGCTCATGGTGTCGGGATCGCCGGGCTTGACCACGTAGGGCGTGACCAGGATCACCAGCTCGGATTCGCTGCGCAGATAGTCCTTGCTGCGGAACAGGGCGCCGAGCACCGGGAGCGAGCGCAGCTCGGGGAAGCCGTCGACGTTCTGGCGGGTCTGGTCGGAGAGCAGGCCGGCCATGGCCAGAGCCGAGCCGCTCGGCATCTCGACGGCGGTCTCGGCGCGGCGCACCTGCAGCGCGGGAATCGAGAGGCCCTGCACCTCGACGGCGCCGTGCGAGGTCAGCTCGCTCACCTCGGCCGCGATCTTCAGGTTGATGCGGCCCTGGTTGAGCACGTACGGCGTGAAGGAGACATTGACGCCGAACGACTTGAACGACACCGAGAGCGTGTTGTTGGTGTTGGCCACCGGGATCGGGAACTCGCCGCCGGCCAGGAACTTCGCCGTCTCGCCCGAAACCGCGGTGAGCGTCGGCTCGGCGAGCGTGCGCGACAAGCCGGCCCGCTCGAACATTTCCATGATGGCCGAGGCGCTGCCGCCGCCCCATTTGTGCGTCAGCTGCAGCGCGCTGCCGCCCGCCACCGTCGGCACCTGCCCGCCGCCGACGAAGCCGGCCGAGGCCGCGACCGCGGTCGAGACGGGGAAGCCGTTCTGCATCACCTTGGTGAAGGTGAAGGCGCCAGCCTTGGAGATGACCTCCGGCAGGTTGACGCCGAGCCGGCGGACCGCGTCGCGCTGGATCTCGGCCACGGTGACCTTGAGCAGCACCTGCTCGCGCTCGCCGACGGCGATGAGATTGACGACGCCGCCGTCCTTCATGAACTGCTTGGCGACCTCTTCGGCGCGCGCCGCATCCGCGGGCTGGCCGACGCTGCCGGTGAGGACCACGCCGGAGCCGGACAGGGAGACTTTGATGTGCGCGCCGGGAAGGACCTGCTTCAGCAGGTCCTGCAGCTCGGTGAGGTCACGCTGGACGGTGACGTCGAGGATCAGAAGCTTGCGGCCGTCGCGGCCGAGGAAGAACGCGTTCGCCTCGCCGAGCGACTTGGCGTAGAGCACGACGCGGCGCGGCGAGTGCACGGAGGCATCGAGCGTCTCGGGGCGCGAGACGATGATGTCGTGATTGTCGACCGGCAGCTCGATGACGACAGCCTTGTGGAGCGGCACCGTCACCTTGCGCTGGACCGGCAGCTCGTCCGCGGATTCGATTTTGATGACCGGACTGAAGGAGCTGGCGCCGCGCGGCCCCGCTGCAGCCGGCGCGGCGAGCAGGCTCGCCGCGGCCGCCGCCGTGCAGATCCAGGCCAAAATCGCTGGCGCCGTGCGCCTAAACCCCCGCATGGTGAACACCTTGATAGAGACCAGAGCGGGTGGCACCCCGCCTTTCTTGAAGGCTCCAACCCGCCTCTCGTGTCCTCCCGATTACAGAGAGTCGGAGAGGAGGCGCCACCAACCGGCGCAGTGGGGCGTGACAATCGTGTCTGAATGCACCGGTTATCAACAACTCCGGCGATCCGGTGAAGGCGGCGCAGACCTGGGCAAACCGGCGCTGGGCCGGCTCATGGCGCGCACGGATTTCCTGGCGCCAATGAGATCGGTGAACTCTGTTGAAAAAATCACCCGCGCGCGCCCTCGATCCGGCGGTGGCGGGTCCGCGGCGGTGCTTGAGGGCACGGGTGCCCCGAATCGCCTCTATTCCGCCGACTGCACCAGGGGACGGCACCAGGCCGGCCGGGAGGAGCCGGGACGCTGCTCGTTCGATTCGCAGCCGGGAAGCGCCTCGCGTCCACGGCTCAGCAGCGCGCGCGAGCTCTCGACGACCGGCCATGACGCCAGCGAGCCATCGGCGAGCAGCGCCGTGAAGCTCTTGCCGTCCGGACGGAATACAGCGGCGGCGATGCGTGTGCCGTTCTCGCCCATGCGGGCCACTCCGTCGCCGGTGGCGGTGTTCCACAGGCCCGCCGTGCCGTTCCAGCCAAGTGTCAGCAGCATGCCGCCCGCCGGGCTCAGCACGAGCGCGCGTACGGGCTCGTCGCCGCCGGGCACGACGTCGACCGCGCGGTCGCCATCGGTCTGCCAGATGCGCACGCGGCCGTTGTCCGTGGCGGCGGCGACCGTCGTTCCAGCGGGATCGGCGACGGCGGCGAAAATGCTCCCGCTGCCCGTGGCGAGGACGCGTTGACGCTTGCCGGTCGCGGCGTCCCAGATGGCGGCGGTGCCGTCCCTGGAGACGGTCAGCAGCCGGCTGCCGTCACCTAGGAAGATCGTGCTGGCAACGGCCGCGGCATGGCCGGCGAGCCGGTGCAACTCGCGTCCGCCCGGAACCGTCCAGAGGCGCGCGGTGCCGTCCTCCGAGCCGGTCGCCAGCAGCCTGCCGTCGGGGCTGAAGGTGACCGAGGCAACGGCGCCGTCGTGGCCAGACAGGACTTTCTGCAGCCGCCCGCTGGCGGCGTCCCAGAGCCGGATCGTGTTGTCCTGACTGGCGGTCGCCACGAGGCGGCCGTCGGGGCTGAAGGCGCTGGCCAGCACCGGAGCCTCGTGGCCTTCGAGCGTGGCGAGCTTGCGCCCGGTCGCGACGGAAAGGATTTCGGCGGAATGCTCCTCGCCCGGCACCGCGATGCGGTCGCAGGCGTGATCGATAGCGGCGGACTCGAAGCCAGCCGGTTGGGCCAAGCCCTGGCCGAGCGGCATCGGCGGCTCGATCTGCCAGCGCCGCAGATGCCGTGTCTCGTCGGCGATCAGCAGGCGATCGCCGCCGGCACAGGGGAACGTCGCCGGTTCTGCCGCCGCGCCGGCGGGTTTCGCGATGGCGCCCGCCTTGCGGGCCAGGATGTCGAAGACCATGGTGCGGGCGGTCTCGGCGCGGACCATGGGGTCGCCGCCGTCCAGCGCCGAGCCGAGCGCCTCGACGGCGAAGCGCAGAGCGACGTCCTTCTCGCCCGTCTGCCAGCGGTGGGCGGCGACGTCCTCGAGCTGCGCCACCTTCTGCCCGATGCGGCTGAGGCCCGCCGTCGGCACGTCCAGCATGGGGGCCGGCGGGGGGGAAACGGACGCCGGTGGCGTCTGGGCCAATCGCTCGACAGCGGTCTTGCCCGGCGACAGCCAGCCGCGCGAGGGCGCGGTCGTGGTCTGCGCAGCCTCGGTTTTCGATGTCTCGCCGCTGCCGGCCGTCCGCGACTCGCCGCGCGCGCCCTTCGACGCCGTGAACTCGGCGTTCGACTTCTCGACCATGTCGTCGACGACCTGGGGCCCGAAAATACGAATCGTGATCAGGACGGCGACGAAGACGACCGACAGCATCGGACCGCTATAGACCTTGAGATAGTACAGCGCGCCGCGTTTCTCGACCGGCTGACGCGCGTGGCCCGGCCCATGAGGGAGCCGGCGCATCGTCTTGCTCTTCAGGATGAAGCGGCGCTCGCTGTCGGAAAGCTTTTCCGAGAAATCGACGAGCCAGCTCTCGGCGCGCGCGAGATCGGCGCCCGACAGCAGCAGTGCCGGCTTGAGCTCCGCCGGTGCATTCGCCCACGCCGTGTGCGCGCGGTCGAACGACTTCCGCCAGACGGAGAACTCCAGCTTCATCCTGAGGCCGCCCGCGTCCTCGGCTGGCTCCGTCGCTTTCGCGGCCTCCATGGAGGGCCTCCTGCGGTCGCCTGCTCCCCGTCCGATTGCGCTGGTCCGGCCGCGCTGTGGAAAACGTGGACGGTCGAGCCTGCAGAGGCTTGGCGAAGGTGAATCACTCTATCGCTGGAGAGTGCAAGGGCAGCCCTTAACAATGATTGAACTCCGGCCCCGCCGTGACACGGCGCAGGGACGGAAAGCGAGGCGGCTATGAACGGAATCGAGCATCCGGCGGAGCGGACCGGGTCACCTTCGGCCCTCAACGTCGCGCTGATCGTGGCGCTGGCGCTCGCCGCCGCCATTGCCCTGGCCGTGGGCGGCTGCGCGGGAGCCGGCGGGCCGGCCGGACTGGAGCTGGCTAAGCCCGAGACGACAGGATCGATCGACAAACCCGCGCCGGCGTCCTCCGCGACGGAGAAGGAGACGCTGGTTTCGCTCGCCCGCGCCCATGCGGAGAAGCCCAGGGACCGCGCGGCGGCCGTCGCCTATGCGCGGGGATTGAAATCCGCGGGCAAGGCGCGCGAGGCGGTCGCGGTGCTCGATGGCCTGCCCGACGCCGGCAAGGGGACGCTGCTGGTGGAGCGGGGCCTGCTGGCGCTGGAAGCGGGTGACGCCGGCAAGGCGCGCCGGCTGCTCGAGCAGGCGTCGCCGGAGACGACGAAGGACTGGCGCGTGCTGTCGGCGCTGGGCGTCGCCGAGGCGAGCGCGGGCCGGCAGGGCAAGGCGCAGGACTACTTCAAGAAGGCGCTGGCGCTGTCGCCGAACAATCCCGTCGTGCTCAACAACATGGGGCTGAGCCTGATCCTCGACTCCAAGGCGACCGAGGGCGAGGCGCTGCTGCGCAACGCCAGCAAGGGCACCGCGACCGAGCCGCGCATCGGCCAGAACCTGGCGCTGGCGTCGGCGCTGGGCAAGGACAACGTCAAACCGGCGGCGGCCAAGACCGAGTGACAAGCGCGGACAAGAGCCCGCTCACCCCGCCCGCTCGTGGAAGAAATCGTAGATGCGCTGTGCCATCTCGGCGGAGATGCCGGAGACGGCCTTCAGGTCCTCGACGCCGGCGCGTGAGACCGCCTTGGCCGAGCCGAAGTGCTTGAGCAACGCGCGCTTGCGCGTCGGGCCGACGCCCTCGATCTCGTCGAGCGGGTTGGCGCCGATGGCCTTCGAGCGCTTGGCGCGATGGGTCATGATGGCAAAGCGGTGCGCCTCGTCACGCAGGCGCTGGACGAAATAGAGCACCGGGTCGCGCGGCTCGAGCATGAACGGCTTGGCTCTGCCGGGCATGTGGAAGTGCTCGCGGCCGGCGTCGCGATCGGGACCTTTCGCCACGCCGACGAGTGCGATGTCGCGGATGCCGAGCTCGGCCATGACCTCGCAGGCGACCGCGAGTTGGCCCGCCCCGCCGTCGATCAGCATGAGGTCGGGGCGGTCGGGCATCTCGGCGGGTGCACCGGTGTCTTCCTCCGTCGCGGGCTCCGACGCGTCGCTCCCGCTCCGCTCCAAGTCGAGTGGCGTCTCACCCTCCCCTTGGGGGGAGAGGCTAGAGGTCTCGGGCGAATGGGTGACACGGCTTTCCGTCTCCCCGTCCTTCACGGGGAGAGGGTCAGGGTGAGGGGCGGCCTCGATCTCCGACGCCTGTAGCGAGTCCTCACGGCTCCCTTCTGGCTGCCCCTCTCCCCGCAGGCGGGGAGAGGGGGAGGACCTGAGCGGCAGGACGGCAAACGCCGTGTCGCGGCGCTCGCGCGAGGTCTCGGGCGGTGCGGTGATGCGGGTTTCCCTCTCCCCGTCCTTTACGGGGAGAGGGTGAGGGGCGGCCTCTCGCTCTGGCTCCTGTAGTTGCCCCTCACGAATTTCTTTCAGCTGCCCCTCACCCCAACCCTCTCCCCGCAGGCGGGGAGAGGGAGCTTCCTCACCCACAACCAGCCGCTTCAGCCGCCGCGTCAGTACCTCGCGCATCATGGCGTAGTCGTCGCCGGGCGTGAGGTCGGTGCTCTTGATGTTGAACTTGCGGTATTGGCCTTTGGCGAAGCCCTCGGGGCCGGCGACGATCATGGCGCCGACGGCGTTGGTGCCCATGATGTGGCTGTTGTCGAAGACCTCGATGCGGCGCGGCGTCTGCGGCAGGCCGAAGCGCTCGGCGACGCCCTGGAGCAGGATGCGCTGTGACGAGGTCTCGGCCAGCTTCCTCCCCAGCGCCTCGCGGGCGTTGGTCAGCGCGTGCTCGACGAGGCCGCTCTTGGCCCCGCGCTGCGGCACGCGCACGTCGACCTTGCGCTCGGCCTTGACAGACAGCGCCTCGGTGAGCAGGGCGAGGCTCGGCACCTCGTGGGAGAGCAGCACGCAGCGCGGCACCGGCTTGTCGTCGTAGAACTGGGCGATGAAGGCGTCGAGCACCTCCTCGACGGGGATAGCGCGGTCTGCCTTCGGGTAGTAGGCGCGGTTGCCCCAGTTCTGCCCGGCGCGGAAGAAGAAGACTTGGATGCAGGTCTGGCCGCCCTCCTGGAAAGCGGCGAACACGTCGGCCTCTTCGACCCCGTCGGGGTTGATCGACTGGTCGGCGGTGACGTGGGCCAGCGCCCACAGGCGGTTGCGGTACTTCGCGGCGTCCTCGAACTCGAGGCGCTCGGCCGCCTGCTCCATCAGCCGCTGGTACATCTCGCGCACCGACTGGCTCTCGCCGCGCAGGAAGCGCACCGCCTCGTCGACGAGCTTGCCGTACTCTTCGATCGAGATCTCGCCGGTGCAGGGGCCAGCGCAGCGCTTGATCTGGTGCAGAAGGCATGGCCGCGTGCGGCTCTCGAACACACTGTCGGAGCACGAGCGCAGCAGGAACGCGCGTTGCAGCATGTTGATGGTGCGGTCGACGGCGCCTGCCGAGGCGAAGGGGCCGAAATAATCTCCCTTTCTCGTCCTGGCGCCGCGGTGCTTCATGATCTGCGGTGCCGCCTGATCGCGGGCGATGAGGATATAAGGGAACGACTTGTCGTCGCGCATCAGCACGTTGAAGCGCGGCTTGAAGCGCTTGATCAGGTTGGCTTCCAGCAGCAGCGCTTCCGCCTCGGTGCGGACGGTGACGAACTCCATCGACGCCGTGCACGAGATCATGCGGGCGATGCGGTTGGTGTGCCCGCCCATGCGCGCGTAGTTGGAAACGCGGGCCTTCAGGCTCCGCGCCTTGCCGACGTAGATGACCTGCCCTTCCACGTCGATCATGCGGTAGACGCCCGGCGACGACGGCAGGTGCCGCACATAGCCGGCGATAATCTCGGGGCCGGCGGGACGGGACGCGACGGGGAGCTCGCCACCGACGCCGCTTGGGGCATCGGCCGGCTCGCCCGTTTTCGGATCCATGGACATGGCCGCAACATTGGCGGCTGTCCGCACCGCGTCAAGCGCCGTGTCGCGACGCCTGCCGGTGATGCTGGTCGTTGTGATGCTGGTCGGGGCGGTTAGGCTCGCTTAGCGCCATCTCTCGCGGCTCAAACTCAGCCCGGCGTGGCCTCGAGTGGCGGCCGGCCGGGCTGAAAGTGCGCGACCTCAGGCTCTCGTGATCACCACCTCCAAGTACTCGCCCGGCACGACAAGCGATGCACCGCCGCGGTTCGCGCGCTCCAGCAGGGCGAGGATGTCGGCTTCCAGCATGGTCTGCCTGCCGGCGTCGAGCGAGGCGAAGGCGCGATGCGTCGGTCCGTAGTAGGTCTTGAACACCTCGAGCCAGTGCGCGGGCGAGGCATAGCGGAAATTGAAGATCCGGCGGCTGGCCGAGACGTGGTGCCCACGGAACAGCTCGGCGAGGCGCTGCTCCGTTCCCCATAGTGCCGGCGAGCTGAGACCGGCCGGCGGCGGGACGTGCTTGCCCAGCGTCTTGAAGAGCTGCCCGATGAAACCTTCGGGCGTCCAATTGGCGAGCCCGATGCGGCCACCCCTGCGCACCACGCGCACGAGCTCGGCCGCGGCCGTCTCCTGGTCGGGAGCGAACATGACGCCGAAGGTCGAGAGGGCGACATCGAAGCTGGCGTCGGCGAACGGCAGGGCCTCGGCATCGGCCTCCCGGAACGTGACCTGGAGCCGGTCGGCCCGGGCCCGCTCCGCCGCGCGCTCGAGCAGGCCGCCGACATAGTCCGTCGACGTGACGCAGGCGAAGCGGCGGACCGCGGCGAGCGTGGCGTTGCCATTGCCGGCGGCGACGTCGAGCACGCGCTCGCCGGCGCGGACGTCGGCCGCCTCGCAGAGCTGCTCGCCGACGATCTGCAAGGTGGTGCCGACCACGGCGTAATCGCCGGAGCCCCAGATCGCCTGCTGGCGCGACTTGATGGCATTGTAGTCGGGACGGGCTAGTGCGACAGTGGTGGTCATGAGGCGTTCTCCTGGTCGACGGACTGGGTGCAGCGCTCCTCGTTCACGGCTGGCGGCCAGCCTGGCGCGGTCCGGGTCGCTGCTTGGGTGCGGAACGCCTCATGGAGGCGTCGCGCCCCCTGAACTACGCCCGCCGCCGCGGACGTTGAATGATCGCGCCGCTCGACTGCATGACCGATCGTCCGCCGCTGGAGGCGATGATATGGCCGATGCGCTGTCAGACGTGCTTCGCTCCGTCCGGCTCAAGGGCGGTGTCTTCCTCGACGCGTGCTTCACGGCGCCGTGGGCGGTGCATTCCCGCGTCATTGCCGATGATTGCCGGCCGATCCTGGCCAAGCCGGCGCAGATGATCGCCTACCACTTCGTCACCGAGGGCCGTCTGCTCGCCTCCGTCGACGGCGAGCCGGCGGTCGAGGTCAAGGCCGGCGAGGTCGTCCTGCTGCCGAGGAACGAGCCGCATGTGCTCGCCAGCGATCGCGGAGTGAGCCCGGTCGACGGACGCCAGCTCGTGCAGCCGGCGCGTGGCGGCGGGCTGGCGCGGGTCTCGTATGGCGGGGGTGGCGCTCCCGTGCGCATGGTGTGCGGATTCCTCGCCAGCGAGGACGCACGCAATCCCCTGATCGAAAGCCTGCCGAGGCTGCTGCTGGTCGACGTGCGGGAGATCGCCTCGCGCGACATGATCGAAAGCGCGCTGCGCTTCGCCGTTGGCGAGCTCGTCGAAGGCCGTCTCGCCTCGTCGGGCGTGCTATCGCGCTTGTCTGAGCTGCTGCTCGTCGAGGCGGTCCGCCGTTACGCAGACGGGGCCGATGGGTCGGCGAGCGGCTGGCTCAAGGGGTTGCGGGATCCCGCCGTCGGACGGGCGCTCGCCATGATCCATGAGAGCATCGCGGCGCCGTGGACGGCGGAGAGTCTCGCCAAGGCGGTGGCGTTGTCACGCAGCGCTTTCGTCGAGCGCTTCACGTCGCTCGTCGGCCTGCCGCCGATCCGGTATCTGACCCACTGGCGTATGGAGATGGCCAAGACGCAGCTGCGCGAGACGTCGCGGTCGGTCGCTCAGGTCGCCTATGCGGTCGGCTACGAGTCCGAGGAGGCCTTCAGCCGGGCTTTCAAGCGCGAGGTCGGCCTATCGCCGACGCCCTGGCGCGAAGGGCAGGAGTGATGGTCACACCACTCGGTGCTCAGAACCGATACCCGTACCTCACGCCGATGCGGTCCAGGCCTTCGTTGTAGGTCTGGGTGTAGGCGTTCGAGGTGTGCTCGAAGTAGACCGACAGGGAGTTGTGGGCGTCGAGGTGGTAGCCGATCTCGATCGGGATATGGAACAGCACGCGCGAGCCGAGCCACTTGTGGTCCGGGCCGCCCGAGGGCCCCAGCTCGCCGTCGTGGATCGCCGCGCCGACACCAATGGCGAAGAACACGTTGAGTGCCGTCTCCCACTGCCAGCGAGCGTCGATATAGGCGTGGCTGGTGTCGCCGTTGAAGTTGATGGTGCCGCCGATGGCCGGGCGGATCTGGCCACCGAGGAAGGTCACCGACGGCGACAGTACGGCCTCGAGGTTCACGTCGGCGGCGCCGCGCTCGGCCTGGAAACCGCTCCACAGGTCCGGCACGTCGTGGGCCAGCACGCCGGCCTTGAGCTCGTAGAGCAGTCCCTGGGCGCTGGCCGGAGCCGCGCAGGCCAGCGCCAGAACAGCGGCTGCGCTCGTCAGGGACGAGGCAAATCGGCGAGCTGAGACAGCCACGGGAATCGAATCCTCCGGCGTGATTATTGCGGCCGAACAGTGCCCGTATTTCTACGGACCCGCAACGCCATGACGCGGTCCGGCTGAACGATGGCCGCTGGCCGCAGCATTCCCGCCACAGGCGGCGGGCCAGCTTGCCGGGAGCGGGGAATTCCGAAGGCGATCCCGGCCTGAAATCGTGGCTAGCCCGTGGCGTCGGAGGGGCGATAAACGGGCCCGTGGACGCACCGTTCGCGGGTCATCAAAGCATTGCATTGTCAAGCTAATTGTTTTCGAAACCGACGCCGGGCTCAGCCGTTCTAACTCCCGGCTGGCACCTGGAGTCGCGCCGGCGGGAGGAGAGGGTTAGTGATGATGAGCAAGGCTGTTTTCGCCACCGTGTCGCGGCCGATGTGCCCTGACCTGTCCGGGCGCGAGCCGGCGTTCGATCGCCACCCAGAGGACCAGACCGCTCGCGAACTTGCGGCCGAGCGTGCGCGGGTCCTGGCGCGGCGCTTCCGTCACGATCCGCTGCTGGGTGACCGGGAGGCGCGTCTCGCCGCTATCCGGCGCCGCTGGTATGGCTGGGAGGACCGGTCTCCGAGGGTGGTCGAGTGAGCAGTCCCGCCGCTCAGCCGCTCGGGCACATCTCGCGCGCCCTGGCGACGGCGGCGTCGCGGCTGTCGAATGCCGCGACAACGGTGCCGCCGGGAGCCTGCGCCTTGATGTAGCTCTCGGCCATCGATTGCTCGAAGCCTTCCAGCACGCTCAGCGTCGTGAAGCGCACGCGGCCGCCGGTCTCGGCGCGGATCAGCAAGGTCTTGCGGCCGCCGAAGCTGGCGCTGGCGACCGAGCATCCAGCGATGCTGGCGATGACGGCCGGCCGCGCCTCCGCCGGAGACGGAGGGATGGCCGCCGTCTCGATCGGCGGGACGGGTGGTTTGGGCGCGGGCGCGACCGCAACAACGGCCGGGGCAGGCGCGGCCTCACCGGCGCGGCGGATGGTCTTGAAGGGCGAGGCTGTGGCGAGGGCGGGCTTCTCTGCCGCGGCGGGCGCGCGCACGAGCTTCGGCTCGCCACCGAGATTGGCGCGTGACGCCACTTTCGACGGCGCGGGCGGTGCCGTGATGGCTTTCGGCGCCGCGGTCGCCACCTGCTCGGTCTCGCGGCCGGTGCAATGGGTCTTGCGGAAGCTCTCGGCCACCCACTCGATGCTCTCGCCGTAGCGCTTGTCGACGGCCCAGCGGCGCGCCAGATCGGCGAAGCGAACGGGGCGCGCGAGGCGCAGCGAGGCCTCGACGATATCGTCCTGCTTCAGCTTCGTCCGCGGCGCCACGGGGTCGGCGAGGCGCTCGCCCGAGTAGGCGACAAGGTGCTGGATGTGAGCGAGCACGCCGGTCTTGACGTCCGGGTAGCGGTCGCCCGGGACGCCGCCGCCGGTGGTTCCGATGCCGGCGAAGTTGTTCTGCTTCGGATCGACGTCGCCCATGCGGCCGTCACCGCGGCGGTAGGTGAGGAAGTTGGTTTCGACCGCCATCTGGAAGAAGGCGTAGTCCCAGCGCACGCGCCATGCCTTGCCCCAGTGCTCGTACCAGCGCGCGATATCCTTGAAGCGGGGGTCGAGACTGTCGTTGCGGCCGCGCAGGAAGGCCGTCAGGCGGTCTGGGGTGACGCACGAAGGCACCTTGTTGGCGCCGGTCAGACGGATCTCGGCGGACGCGATAGCTGCTGCGGAAGCGTCGAGGCTCGCCGTGGGTACGATGGCCACTGCGAGCGCAAAAGCAGCGAGCAGGGTGCGGGCGGCCCGCATCAGCCTTCGGGGCAGAGGTCGAAGGCCTTATCGAGGGCCTGCGGCTGGGTGGTGAACTCGCCCAAGACCTCGCCGCCCTTGGCGTAGGCGGCAATGTAGGCGTCGGCCTCGCGCTTCTCCGCGCCTTCGTTGACGTCGAGCACGGTGTAGTTGGTCGACTCGGTGGTCACGGCCTTGATGATGATGGCTTTCTGGCCGCCGTAGCTGGCCGTCCAGACGTTGCACTTGCTCGCCTTGGCGGCGGGTGCAGATACGGCTGGACGGGCGGCCTCGGCGGCGAGCGCAACCTCGATCTTCTTGTCGGGAACGGCCGGGGCGGAGGCGGCGGGAGCCTTGGCCTGCGGCGCGGCGGGCGCCGAAGAAGGAGCAGCGGCCGACACGGTCTGAGCTGGTGCAGTCTCGGCGGCGCTGTTGATCAGCTTGAACGAGGGCGACGCCGGCGGGTCGGCGGAGGCGACCGCGGAAGCGCCCAGGCTCGAGCGGCCCTGGCCGTCGGCGCGGGCCTCGGCCACGGCGCGGCGCGCGATGTCGGCGCCGGAAACCTTTTCCGCCGCATCTTCCTGAGCCATCGGCGCGGGAGACGGCGCGATCTCGGCCGCGGCGGTCTTCACAGCGGCATCACGTCCGGAGCGGGCCTCGGCGACCAGCTCGGGGCGCGGGTCGGCCTGCTTGCAGACCTCGCCGTAGAAGGCTTCCGAAACGGATTCGATGTCGCGGCGATAGCCGCCGCTGCCCGGCGCCCACTGCTTGGTGAGCTGGGCGAATGTCATCGGGCCCTTGATGGATTTCTGCCACTTGGTCAGGACGCCCCACTCCTGCACCTTGCGCGTGCGCTCGGCGACGGGGCTGTCGACGTGCTCGCCGGTGTACATCAGCACGTGCTCGAGGTGGGCGCGGACGCCGGTGGAGACGTCCTTGAAGCTCTCGCCGCGCTCACCGCCGCCGGTGGCGCCGAGGCCGGCGAAGTTGTTCTGTGCGGGCTTCACGGTGCCCTTGAAGGAGAGATTTCCGGTCTCGACCAGCATCTGGAAGAAGGCGACATCCCAGCGCAGTCCGAGGCTCTCGCCGTGGCGCATGTACTCGGTGGCGATGCCGGCGAACTTGCTATCGAGCTTGGCGTTGCGGCTTTCGAGGAAGGCCATCAGGCGGCCGGGTGTGGCACACTGGGGCACCTGGTTGGCGGCGCTGGACTTGATCTCGGGCAGCCCTCCGGCGAGGGCCGGGGACACGGCGGCGAGCGCCAGCAGCGACAAGGCTACGGCCTTCGATTTCATAGAGCTTCTACCTCTCGACAACACGGCATCCGGAAAACGCGGACAGGCCGACCGTTATTGCTAGTGTGATGATCGAAAAGTGCGCCTCATCGTTCGTCGCGGGGGCGGGAGCGCACTTTTCGATCTGAATCACACTAGCGTGTTGATTTCTCTAGTGTCGTTCAGATCGCGAAGTTCGCTCCGAGCCAGCCGCAAATGAAGGCGAACTTCGCGATCACGACACTAGACCATTAAGATTAATGGCTGGTTGTCGACTGCCCCCCAGCGCATCCAGAATGCGCAGCAATTGGGCGCGTTTTGGGGCGGCGAGCGGAATTATTGTGACGCCGGCGCTCTTTGTGCGGCCGGGGATGGCGCGGCCGAGGGGTCGTCGGAGCACCAGGTGAGGTGCTGGCCGCCGTCTAGGGCGATCATCTGCCCGGTCATCGCCGGCGCCGACAGGATGAAGCCCACGGCGGCGGCCACCTCGGCGGGACTGGTGCCGCGCTGGAGCAGCGTCGAGCCGCACTCGGCGGCGAAGTCGGCCTCGGTCTGGTGGACGCTCCGCAGCACGGGACCCGGACCGATGGCGTTGACGCGGACGCGGGGGGCCAAGGCCTGGGCGAGCGTGCGGGTCGCGGTCCACAGGCCGGCCTTCGAGATCGTGTAGGAGAAGAACTCGGGCGTCAGCTTCCAGACGCGCTGGTCGATGATGTTGACGACGTTGCCCTCGGCGCCCTCGGGCAGGCCCGCCGCCAGCGCCCGCGCCAGCAGCACCGGAGCGCGGAGATTGACGTCCATGTGACGGTCCCAGGACGCCACCGTCATCGACTCGGCGGTGTCGAGCAGAAACTCCGAGGCATTGTTGACGAGGCAGGTGGGGGGACCGAGCATTCCGGCGCAGCGCGGGATGAGCAACTCGACCTCTTGCGCCGACGCCAAATCGCAGGCGATCGCCGCGGCATGGCCGCCGCCGGCGCGGATCTCTTCCACCACTGCCCCGGCCTCCCCGGCCGAGCTGTGATGATGGATTGCCACCTGCCAGCCCTGACGGGCGAGCGACAGGGCGATGGCCCGGCCGATGCGGCGCGCGGCGCCGGTGACGAGGGCGGTAGGCCGTGCTGTCGATGTCATGGAAGGTGCCCGATCTGACCACCCCGAGACTGGAGATAGGATTGGGGCTGGGAGAAACTACAGGAAGCCGGCTCCGCTCGGCTAGCCGTTGGCATGCGGCAACATTGTCCCTGAGTCCAAGCTGCCTAATAATTGTTCAGAATGGGCCCGGAATCGCGGCAGGGGTGGTTCTGGCATGCCTCGCGAGAAGGCTCTATTTGTGCAGTTTTTCATCAATTTCAGATTGCGGTTGCAGACATGTAACACGTGGCTTCCCAACCCTGGTCCGGCTGTAACTTCCGCTTGTCGCGATGGCCTGAAATGAGGTTCCTTTATGGTCAAGGCGAGGCCGAGTCGAGTTCTCTGCATCGGGACATCGCGGCCACGGACCTGGGTAATATGGGGGTTCTAGAACCATGTTCGACACTACCAAGATCGTGAGCACGATGGGCGCCGCCGGTCTGGCGCTGATGGCCCTGACGGGCACCGTCTCCGCCGCCGACCTGGGCGGCAGCATCAAGGACGCGCCGGCTCCGGCCACCGAGGAGCGCAAGTTCGCGTTCTCGTGGAACATCGGCGGCACGTCCGACTACATCTTCCGCGGCTTCTCGCAGTCGGCCCGCGATCCTGCCTGGCAGGTCGGCGCCGACATCAGCTACGGCATCCTCTACGCTGGCGTCTGGTCGTCGCGCATCGACTTCGGTGACGATTCCCCCGCCTTTACCAAGAACGTCGCCACGGCCGAGGTGGACTTCTACGCCGGCATCAAGCCGGTCTGGGGTCCGGCCACCTTCGACTTCGGCGTCATCTACTACGCTTACCCGAATGCCAGGGATGGTGCGGGGCATCTCTTCCAGGAGCTCGACTATGTTGAGCTGAAGGGCGGCGTCTCCGGCTCGTTCATCCCGGCGCTCGACAAGCTGACGATGGGCTACACGGCCTTCTATACCTGGGAAGGCACCAACAAGACCGGTGCCATCCTGACGAACGAGTTCATGGCCGCCTATGAGCTGCCGAAGATGTGGGTGTTCACGCCGACCGTCGGCGGCACGCTCGGCTACGTCATCGGCTTCGACGACGCGTTCAAGACGGTCGGCGTCGCCAACGGCAAGGGCGACTACCTGTACTGGAACGTCGGTCTCGCGCTGGCCGTCGACAAGCTGACGCTCGACTTCCGCTACTGGGATACGAACATCAACGACAACGGCCTGTTCACGAACTACTGCCACGGCGCCACCTTCCAGTGCTCGGGCACCTTCGTCTTCAGCGCCAAGCTGACGTTCTGATCTTCACGACACCAAGACCACTCCCATGGCTCCGGGGCTCGCAAGGCCCCGGAGTTTTTTTGCGTCAGCCGCCAGCCAGGCCGGACCTCTCGTCCCGGCGTGTGGCTCGAGAGACGTGGCTCGCGCCTTTTCCCCAGGCCGCCCATGCCGCAATCTTGCCGACCGGGCGCGATCAGACATATGAGGGGATGTCTTGCTCGGGGACGATTCGGTGTTCCTCTTCATCGCACTCATGATCGTGATCACCGTCGCGCTCGCCGCCGCGTGGCTGGCGCCGCAGATCGCGGAGGGGCGCGTCCTGTTCGATGCCTCGCCGGACCGCCCGGCGCCGTTCGGCTACAAGATGGCTTGGCTGGCGGTGCGCACCCGCGACACGGCCGCCGTGGTGAGGGCGCTGGGCGTCCACGAGCCGCAGGCGAGCAACTGGAACAGCGGCATCGGCACCGTCTACGACGAGCGCCTCGGCGAGAACCACGTCTACATCACGCCTCCGGTCAACGGCTGGACGTTCGTGGTCGGCCTCTCCCTGCCCTACGCGGCGGGGGCGAGCTTCGCCGACAAGGCGACGCCGTTCCTGCTCGGCCTCGGCCGCCAGTTCATCGAGGTGCAGTACTTCTTCACCTATCCGCTGATCGACTACTTCGCCTGGGCGCGGGTGATCGACGGGAGACTCGTGCGCCAGTTCGCCATCGGCGACGAGGGGGTCATCGTGGCCAAGGGCAAGACGACGCCCGAGGAGCGCGGGCTCGGCCTCAAGATGTTCGAGCTGCGCGGGGTCAAGGGCCGCAAGGGAGATGCCGGCGGCGAGCTGATCCTGCACCCGACCGAGGACCACGTGCTGCGGCTGGCGCAGCGCTGGAGCATCGATCCGACCCGGCTGGACCAGATGCCGTCGGAGCCTCAGACGGGCTATATCGCGCTCGCTCCCGTCTCATGGCGCGCGGAGCGCTTGCGCAAGACGGCGTGAGATGGCCACATCGTAAGGCCAGGATGTCGGGTCTCGCGAAGGGGGCTCGACCCGACCTACGAAGGTGCCCAAGCATGGCCCGCTTCTCCGATATCGTCATCCTCACAGGCGCCGGGCTCTCAGCCGAGAGCGGCGTTGCCACCTTCCGTGACAAGGACGGCATCTGGTCGAAGGTGGACTACCGGGACGTGGCCACGCCGCAGGGCTTCGCGCGCAACCCCGATCTGGTGCACGACTTCTACAACCGCCGCCGCCGCGACCACGCCAACGTCCAGCCCAACGCCGCGCATTTCGCGCTGGCTCGCCTCGAGCAGGAGTTTCCCGGCCGCGTGCTGGTGGTGACGCAGAACATCGACGGGCTGCACGAGGCGGCCGGGACGCACAATCTCATTCACATGCACGGCGAGCTGCTGAAGGCGCTGTGCCAGCACTGCGGCTCGACGCATGCCTGGACCGAGGATCTTTCGGTCTACACGCAGTGCCCGCGCTGCGGCTCGGACCAGGGCATGCGGCCGGACGTCGTGTGGTTCGGCGAGATGCCCTACCACATGGAGGAGATCATCGCCCGGCTGCTGGCCTGCGATCTCTTCATCTCCATCGGCACCAGCGGCAACGTCTATCCGGCGGCGGGCTTCGTGGGCGAGGCGCGGGCGGCCGGCGCGCATACGGTGGAGCTCAACCTCGAGCCGTCGGAGGGCGCCAGCTACTTCGCTGAGGCCATCCACGGCCCGGCGACTCAGGTGGTGCCGGCGTACGTCGACGTGCTGCTGTCGGGGAAGTGAGAGCGAGGGCGTCAGCTATCAAGCTCCGCCAGCCCAGCGTAGAGATCCAGCGCCTCGGGGTTAGCCAGGGCCTCCTTGTTCTTCACCTCGCGGCCCATCACCACGTCGCGCACGGCGAGCTCGGTGATCTTGCCCGACTTCGTCCGCGGGATGTCGGTAACGGCGACGATCTTCGCCGGCACGTGGCGCGGCGAGGCGCCGTCGCGGATCCTCGCCCGGATGCGGGCGCGGAGATCGTCGTCGAGCACGGCGCCGGGCTTCAGGACGACGAACAGCACGATGCGCACGTCGCCCGCGAAATCCTGGCCGATGGCGATGCTCTCGTGCACCTCGGGAAGCTGCTCGACCTGGGCGTAGATCTCGGCGGTGCCGATGCGCACGCCGCCGGGATTGAGCGTGGCGTCGGAGCGGCCGTGGATGATCATGCCGCCGCTCGCGGTCCACTCGGCGAAGTCGCCGTGGTGCCAGATGCCGGAAAAGCGCTCGAAATAGGCGGCGCGGTAGCGGGCGCCCTCGGGATCGTTCCAGAAGGCGAGCGGCATGGAAGGAAATGCGTTGCGGCAAACGAGCTCGCCTTTTCCCTGTGCGAGCGGCGCGCCATCCTCATCGGCGACGTCCACCGCGAGGCCGAGCGCGGGGCCCTGGATCTCGCCGCGTATGACCGGCTGCAGCGGGTTGCCGAGCACGAAGCAGCCGCAGATGTCGGTTCCGCCCGAGATCGAGGCTAGGTGCACGTTACTCTTGATGGCTCGATAAACGTAGTCGAAGCCCTCCGCCGAAAGCGGCGAGCCGGTCGACATGATCGCGCGCAGGCCGTCGAGCTTGTGGGTGGTCGCCGGGGAGAGGCCGGCCTTGGCCATGGCATCGATGTACTTGGCCGAGGTGCCGAAGTGGGTGCAGCGCTCCTCCTCGGCGTAGTCCCAGAGCACGTTGCCATCTGGGTGGAACGGCGAGCCGTCGTAGAGCAGCAGCGTGGCGTTGACGAGACGGCCCGAGACGAGCCAGTTCCACATCATCCAGCCGAGCGTGGTGAAGTAGAACAGGTTGTCGCCGGGCTTGACGTCGGTGTGCAGGAGCAGCTCGGAGATGTGCTTGAGCAGGATGCCGCCGGCGCGGTGCACGATGCATTTCGGCGCCCCGGTGGTGCCCGACGAGAAGAGAATGAAGAGGGGGTGGTCGAACGGGAAGCGCTCGAAATCGGGCTCCGTGTCGGGCAGAGAGGCGACAGCCGCATCCCACGTGACGGCAAGCGGCTGCTCGCGGGCCACGGCTGAATTGATGCCGGCGGCCGTCTCCGCGGCGCGGCCGCGATAATCGACGACGATGATGCGCTCGAGGCTCGGCAGCGCGCGCACGATGGCGGTCAGCTTGCCGGCGATATCGATCGTCTTGCCGCCGTAATAGTAGCCGTCGCACGTGATGAGCACCTTGGGCGCGATCTGGCCGAAGCGGTCGAGCACGCCCTTGGCGCCGAAGTCCGGGGAGCACGACGACCACACGGCGCCGATCGAGGCCGCGCCGAGCATCGCCATTACGGCCTCGGGAAGGTTGGGCAGCATCGCCGCGACGCGATCCCCGGCGGCGACGCCCGACGCGCGCAGGGCGGACTGGACCTTCGCCACCTCGATGCGCAGCTCCCCGGCGCCGACGCGCCGCGTTATGCCGGCCTCGTTGCGGAAGACGATCGCGTCCGAGCCGGTCCTGCTCGATAGTGCATTCTCGGCGTAATTCAGCCGCGCGGCCGGGAAGAAGCGCGCGCCGGGCATGTGATCCGCATCGACGAGGAACGGCGGATCTCCCATGTCGCCGATGACGCCGGCGTGGCGCCACAACTCGGCCCAGAACAAGGCCGGGTGCTCGACGCTGGCCCGATGAAGATCGGTGAAGCTCGCGAGGCCGCGCCCGAGCCGGTCGCCGAACCGCATCATGAAGCGGCGCATCTCGTTCTCGCGAAAGCGCTCGCCGCCCGGCTGCCAAAGCATGCTCGTCATTGCGCCGCGACCGTGACTCGACCGTTGCCGTCCGGAGCAAAGTGTATATCAAGCGGCTCGCGGATGAGAACTCTTGCACCACGTTTGCGAGGCAACTAATAGTTGCTCAACCGGACGTGTGCATGTCGGCAATCCGTCGGGCGGGAACTCTCGCTCGATGTGACCGGTCTTAGGTTCGCCAGTAAAACGAGCGGCAGGGCCAATGATCTCTCGCGGGCACAGACGGCGCTACACGATCATTTCCGTTACGGCACTCGGATTGGCGGTCGTCGGCATCTCCGTGCCGCTGCTGGTGACCGACGCCGGCGATCGTGTTCTGCCGGGCAGCTCCGTGGTGGCCGCCATCCGCGACCGTTACTCGCTGACCTCGCCGGTGCGGCTGCTGTCCTCGCCGCTGGTGACTGTCGAATCCGGAACCATCGGCATCTCGGCCCAACAGGCCTCGCGGGCGAAGACCGGCGAGGCCGTCACGGCCCTTCTCTCCTCAGGATCCGCGAAGCTGGTGCTGGATGGCGGCATCATCCGCCTCGACGCGCCGCGCTCCGGCGCTGTCGAGGGCACGGCGCCGGCCGATGTCCTGGCTCCGATGCTGAAGGCTTTCCTGCAACTCGCCTTCGATGGACTGAGCCTGCGCCACTGCACGGTCCTGATGCGCCAAGAGGACGGCTCCGACATCCTGTTCAGCGACGTCGATGCCGAGATCGCGGTGCAGCGAAAGGCGATCGCCGCCAAGGGCTCGTTCGATCACCGCGGGCAGCGCCTCGCGTTCGATGCGACCCTCGGTCTCCTCGACAAGCGCTCGGCCGGGCAGGTGCCGGTCAAGGCCTCCATCAAGGGCGATCTCGTCGAAAGCCAGATCGAGGGCATGCTGCACGTCGCCGACGGGATGCAGCTGTCCGGGGCCCAGGTCGTGCTGACCAGCCCAGATATCCGCCGGGTCGCAAACTGGCTCGGAGCCGGCTGGCCGGCCGGACCGGGGCTCGGCTACTTCCGGGCAGAGGGCAAAGTCGACTGGGCCGACCGCGTCGCCACCTTGGAAAAGGCCGCGTTCAGCCTCGACGGCAACCAGGCGACCGGCACGCTCACGTTCAGCTTCGCCGGCCCGAGGCCCTCGATCGAAGGCACGCTGGCGCTGTCGCGTCTCGACCTCTCCCGCTACATGACTGGCGACGACGGTCTCGCGACGACGCGCGAGGCGGTGCTCGGCCGCCCGCTCGCCTCATGGCTCCAGCGGCCGGCAACGCTGTCCTTGCCACTGCTGCCGCTGCTCGACGCCGATCTCAGGATCTCGTCGGCGCGGACCTCCGCCGGCCCCATCGACCTCGGCCGCAGCGCCGCCACGCTGTCGCTCAAGTCCGGGCGCCTGCTGGCCGATATCGCCGAGGTGGAGATCGACTCGGGCGCCCATGGCTCCGGCCAGATCAGCGCCGACATGACGCGCGCCGAGCCGCGTTTCAGCGTGCGCGGCAAGATCGAAGGCATCGAGGCGAGCCGTCTCGCCGTCGCGCTCACCGGCCAGCTGGCGCTGCGCGGCCGCGCCGACGTCGTGCTGGACCTCGCCGGCTCGGGTGACACCGGCGAGAGATTTCTCTCCTCGCTCACCGGCAAGGCCTCGCTCAGTCTGACGAACGGTGGCCAGGTGGGCATGGACATCCCAGCCCTGCTCGAGCAGGCGACGGCCAGCAGCGTGGATTGGCGGGACGTTCTGCCCGGGCAGACGAACGTCGACAAGCTGGACGTGCGGCTGCAACTCTCTCCCGGCATCTGGAGCGCCGACCACGTGAGCGCCACTCTCGGCGACAATATCTACTGGGCGGCGGGCCGGCTTTCGGTGGCTACCGGGACGCTCGACCTGCTGGTCACGCGGTCGCCCGCCGTTCCGGCGGACTCCAAGGCCCCCTCACCTCCCTTCGCAACCGAGCGGATCGTGCTGCGCGGACCTTGGCGCAATCCGTTGATCGCGACCGACTTGCCGCCAGCGGCGGCGGATGCTCAGGGCTCATCCCGGGCCTCTGCGCCCGAGGCGAAGCAGGAGCCGGAGGACGTACCAGAGCCGGCCGTAGCGGGGACCCCACCTCCGTCGGGGGATTAGAACCTCAATCGGCCCAAGCAGGTATCGCTCTCAGCGCTGCTTACGCCGGACGCTCACGTTGAATCCGCATAGACACAAAACTTCGGCGGCTATCAACGTCGTGTTCACAACCTGTGGTTACATTTGGTCGCAGGGCCGCATTTCTTACCCTTCTGCCAATGCGTGCCTGTCCCGGCGACAGATAATCAGGTCGAGCGACATGTTGAGCAAAATTGCAGCCGCATTCTCGCCCGGAGCTTCCAGCGCTCCGGCTCCCAGGCTCAGGCTGGTGCAGGAGCAACCGTGCACCAAGGCCGAGCTGCTCGAAGGTCTTTGGCAGGAGACGCTGAACGTGGCCATCCGCAGCGCGGCCGCCGCCAGCCTGCTCAACGAGCGCCACGACCGCTCCTCCGGCATGAGGCCGGGCGATGCGCGCACTCTTCTTTCAGTGGCACCGAGCGATCCACCCATCACCTCGGCCATCATATCCGGACTGGTCGATCCACCGATCGCGCTCCGCACCATCGATGTACTCGAGCAGATGCGCGGCTCAGTCGCGCTCGGGCGGGCCGCCGCAGGCCAGCTCCTGGCCGAGGACACTCACGAGCCGCGGCCGGCACCGGGGCTCGTCCGCACGTGGAGGGACAGCTGCGGCCACTCTCTGGCGCTGCTCTACGACCTCGAGCTGGCGGCGCCGCTGGCTAACCCCACGCTGCGCTTCGAGGCTGGGCCGGAGCTTCTTGCAGCGCTGCGATCGGCCCGGCGCGGCGGTACGCCGTGCCTCGACGAGAACAACGAGCCGTTCATTCCCATGTGGGCGCAGAAGCGCTCCGACATGCGCCGTAACGTGCGCGTGGAGGCCCTGCTCGAAGGACCTGGAGGCAGCTGCCCCATCATCATCAGGGACGTTTCGCCGGCGGGTCTCGGCATCTCGCACGCGCCCCCGGTACAGGCTGGCGCCACCGTCACGGTGGTTTTCGAAGGCGAGCGCCTCGAGGCCAAGGTCGTCTGGTCGGGCAACGGGCAGGCGGGCCTCAAGCTCGAGGAGCGCCTGCTGCCCGGTCACGTTCTCCTACGACGCCCGTATGAGAAGCCCGCTCCGAGCTTCGGCCGCCGCGGCGCGCGAACGGCTCATGGGAGGTAATGTGCGGTCCGTCTATCTGTTGTTGAGCAGATCGGGGCGATCGTCGTCGGTGAAGATGTCCTTGCGGCTGGTCTCCTCGAGATAGAACCAGCCGATGGTCGCCGTCATCAGCGCCACGGCGATCGGATACCAGAGCCCGAAATAGATATCGCCCGTCTCGGCGACCATGGCGAACGCAAGGGCGGGGAGCAGGCCGCCGAACCAGCCGTTGCCGATGTGATAAGGCAGCGACAGCCCCGAGTAGCGGATGCGCGTCGGATAGAGCTCGACGAGAGCCGCCGCCATGGGCCCATAGACCATCGTCACGAAGATCACCAGCAGCGTCAGGATGCCCACGATGGCCAGCTTCTGAGCGGTGAAGATGTCGAGGACGCGGGCGAAGTTGGCCACGCCGGCCTTGGGATCGATGACGATCTTGACCACGGTCGGGTTGTTGGCGCCAGGATAGCCCGCGCTCCGCAAGGCGGCTTCGAGCTCGGATGCGAAGCCTGGCTGGGTGGCGTCGATTTCCCGAGTACCCACCTTCACGCGCGCGCTTGCTCCCTTGGGCGCGGCGACCGTCTCGGAGATGACGGAGCTCTTGGCGAGCAACTCCCTGGCCTTGTCGCATCCGGTCGTCGCGGAGTTGGCGAGGCCCGCCGGATTGAACTGGAACGAGCATTCCGCCGGATCGGCGACGACCTGCACCACGGTCGCGCGCTGGGCGGCGTAGAGGGCGGGGTTGGCGGCGGCCGTAAGAGCCTTGAACAGCGGCATGTAAGTCACGGCGGCGAGAAGGCAGCCGCCGAGGATGATCGGCTTGCGGCCGACACGGTCGGATAGCCAGCCAAACAGAATGAAGCCGCCGGAGCCGAGAACGAGCGCCCAGGCGATGAGCACGTTGGCGGTGAACGTGTCGATCTTCAGGATGCTCTGCAGGTAGAACAGCGCGTAGAACTGGCCCGTGTACCAGACCACGGCCTGGCCGGCGACGAGGCCGAGCAGCGCGAGCAGTGCGATCTTGGCGTTCTCCTTCTGCCCGAAGGCCTCGCGCAGCGGCGATTTCGAGCGGGTGCCGGTCTGCTTCATGCGCAGGAACGCGGGGCTCTCGCCCATTTGCAGGCGGATGTAGAGCGACACCTCGAGCAGCAGAATCGAGACAATGAAGGGGATGCGCCAGCCCCAGGCTGCGAACGGCGTCAGCCTGGTGCCGTCGGGCTGGACGACCTCGGGATAGTGGGCGTTGACGTAGATCTGCGTCGACAGGATGACGATCAGCGAGAGCAGGAAGCCCAGCGTGGCGGTGGTCTGCACGAAGCTCGTATAGAGACCGCGGCGGCCCTGCGGCGCGTGCTCGGCGACGTAGATCGCGGCGCCGCCGTACTCGCCCCCGAGGGCGAGACCCTGGAGCATGCGAAGGCCGATCAGCGCCACCGGCGCCAGCACGCCGATCTCGGCATAGGAGGGCAACATGCCGACCAGGAAGGTCGACACGCCCATGATGACGATGGTGATGAGGAACGTGTACTTGCGCCCGAGCAGGTCGCCCAGGCGGCCGAACACGAGGGCGCCGAACGGCCGGACCAGAAAGCCCGCGGCGAATGCGAGCAGCGCGAAAATGTTGCGCGTCGTCTCGTTGAAGCCGGAGAAGAACTGCGCGCCGATGACGGTGACCAGCGAGCCGTAGAGATAGAAGTCGTACCACTCGAAGATGGTGCCGGCGGACGAGGCGAGGATGACGCGCGTCTCCTCTTTCGTCATCGGCTTCAGCGTCTCGTCGCTCTGGGACGTGGCGGTGGTCATGCGGTGAGGTCCGGCTGGTCGGATGATGCTGGTTGCTGGCGGTCGTTAAGCGGGCGCGCGCCCGCCGCCCGTCAGTAGTTGTAGGCCTTCTCGCCGTGCTCGGAGAGGTCGAGGCCCTTGGCTTCCTCGGTCTCGTCGGCGCGGATGCCGGTGGTCAGGTCGACGAGGGTGAAGAGCCGCGCGGAGATGTAGCTCGACCAGATGGTCGTGAAGATCACCGCCTTGAGCTGCGCCCAGAGCTGCGCGCCCATCGAATAGGCCGCGACGACGCCCTGGCCGGGCTTTGCCGTGTAGTCGATGACACCGGTGCCGCCGAGCATCGGGTCGGCGAGGACGGCGACGGCCAGTGTGCCGAGCGCGCCGGCGACGAAATGGACGCCGAAGACGTCGAGGCTGTCGTCGTAGCCGAAGCGGCTCTTGAGCCTGGTGCAGGCCCAGAAGCTCAAGCCGCCCGCGACGAGGCCGAGGACCAGGGCGCCGCCAGGTCCGGCGTAGCCGGCTCCCGGCGTGATGGCGACGAGACCCGCGAGCACGCCTGTGACGATGCCGAGCAGCGAAGGCTTGCCGCGGGTCCACGTCTCGAAGGCCATCCACGACATGGCGGCCGCGGCGGCCGCGGTAAAAGTGTTGACCATGGCGAGGGCGGCGATGCCGTCGGCCCTCAGCGAGGAGCCGGCGTTGAAGCCGAACCAGCCGACCCAGAGCAGCGCGGCGCCGACCATGGTCAGCACGATCGAATGCGGCGCCATCGACGACTGGCCGTAGCCGGTGCGCTTGCCGAGCGCCAGGGCGCCCATGAGGCCGGCGATGCCGGCATTGATATGGACGACGGTGCCGCCGGCGAAGTCAAGCGTGCCCCACTGCGCGAAGAGGCCGGCATCGGACTGCACGAGCGCGAGCGCGGCTTCCGCCTTCGCCTTGGCCTCGGCGGTGGTTGCGGCCTGCACGGCGCGAGCGGCGTCGGCCAGCGCGTCGGGCGAGGGACCGTACCAGGCCATGTGGGCGATCGGCGCGTAGACGAAGGTGACCCAGAGCGCGACGAAGACGAGCACTGCGGAGAAGCGCATGCGCTCGGCGAAGGCGCCGACGATGATCGCCGGGGTGATGCAGGCGAACGTCATCTGGAAGGCGACGAAGACGAGCTCGGGGATGGCGACGCCGTTTGTGTGCGTGGCGGCGAGGGAGTCGCTCGTCACGCCGCGCATGAAGCCTTTGGAGAGGCCGCCGAAGTAGCTGCTCCAGAGGCCGCCGGAGAAGGTCATCGAGTAGCCGTAGGCGATCCAGATCAGGCAGACGAGACAGACGATGGCCATCACCTGCATGAGCATGGAGACGGTGTTCTTCGTTCGCACGAGGCCGGCGTAGAAGAGGGCGAGGCCCGGCACGCTCATCATGAGCACCAGCACCGTGGCGGAGAGCATCCACGCGGTGTCGCCGGAGGAGAGCTGCGGCGACGATGCCTCGGCGGGCGTGGCCAGGGCGGCTGCCGTGACGAGACCGGAGCCGAGTGCGAGCAGTGTGCGCATGGCCTTCATTCGCGCGAGCCTTCTCCACATTGGCAGCCGCCGGAGACCGGCCGGATGCGGCGCATGCACCAGGACAAGGCCATGCCGCACACTCCGCCGAGCACGACCGCGCCATGGCGCGCGCACCGCACTCGAGGTCGTTGCGAACCGATCGCCCCTCTCCCGCCTTGGCTCGCCGCGAGCACGGCGGGCCGCTTTCAGCGTGCCTCAGGCGTACCCGTTTTATGAAGCCCGTCCTGCAAATAAAGCTAATGCGTGCTCCGTATGCCCACGGCGCGGGGGGCGGGTTTAACGCTAACCGCAGGATTGACCCCGGGCGGCGGTTCCAAGTGCCTTCATTCGATGCTCTTATGGGCCAAAGCCGCAGGAATGGGCGATTGCGGACGAGGGCCGGCACGGCAATAATCTCGAGGCTTGCCGCGCCGCGGCACGGCCGGCAGCGTCCGGCGCCAGTGCGAGTTGGGGGTGTGCGTTGCGAACGCTGACGGTACAGGCATACGAGGACCAGAGCCGTCCCGAGGGCGGGCACGCGGTCATCGTCGTGCACGGGTTGGATCTCGACGGATCGGAAAGCCCGGAGCTCTCCTTCCGTCTCAGGCCCATCGATGCGAGCGGGGACGGCTCCCGAGCCGCCGACTGGGTCGATTCCGGACGCGGCGACGTCAACACGCGACGCACAGGGCAGGGCGTGGAGCTGCTGATCGGCCCCGATATAGCCGACAACGAGCAGTTGCTGCCCGGCACCGTGATCGAGATCGAGTTTCCGGAGGCGGGAGCGAGGGGTGAGTTCCTGTGGCCGAACATCGCCCCGGTGCTGCGCCCCAAGCGCCGCAACATCGTGGTCAACCGCGCGCGGCGGCCGAAGGGCGAGGGTGAGCCGGCGGCGGGCAACGGCGCCTACGCCTCCGAGACGAAGCCCGAGACACCGGCGAAGGCACCGGCGCCGCAGCCTGCGCCTCCGGTCCAGTCCTCTCCGTCTCCGGCGGCCGAGGCCCGGCCCGCGGCGCTCGAGGCCGCCACGCCGGTGCAGGATGCGCTCGCCGCGCTGGAGGCGGTCGTCGCCGCCGCCCAACCGAAAAAGGAAGACGACCCGATGCCGTCCAGCAAGCTTTCCGCGCTCCGCGAGGACGACAAGCCGGCAGCACGGCCGCAGACCTCCGAAACAGCAGCCATCACGGCCGGCGAGAGCTGGTATGAGAGCGCGCGCGGCAGCCACCGGGTGGCGAGCGAGCCGGCGCCGAGCCGCCGCCCGCAGAAAGCGAGCACGTCCCTGGCGGCGACGGGCGGCATTCTGCTCGTGACGCTCGCGGGCATCTACATGCTGTCGCGCGATCCGGGTAGCCGGCACACAGAGACGCCTTCTCCCGGCGGCGGGGTGACCGTCGCGGCACCTTCTGCGGCTCCGGCCGCGCCCGTGGCGACGCCAACGCCGAGCTTCGCGGCTCCGGCGGTGCCGGCTCCCGCCGCGACGGCCGGCAAGGGCGAGCGCGAGCCGTCGCTGTTCGACGTGCTTGCGGCGGGAACCGTGTCGCCGCGTGGCGTCAACGCGGCGGGCATCGACGGCGCCAAGGCGCTCGAGAACGCCAACGCCTTGCTGCAGGGCCCCAACCGGGACCTCGAGGAGGGCGCGTTCTGGCTGCGCCGCTTCCTGCAGTCGAGCCTGTCGGACGAGCGGACCATGCGCGTGCTCACCCAGCTCGGCAGTGCGTACGCCGAGCCGCAGGGCCGGGCGCCGGACTATGTCAAGGCGCGGCTGCTGTGGGAGATCGCCAGTGCGGCGGGCGATCCCGTGGCCATGTGCTTCATCGGCCTCATGCACGAGAACGGGCTGGGCACTACCCTCGACAAGAAGGTGGCGCTGCAGTGGTACGAGCGATCCAAGAAGGCCGGCGGCTGTCCGCAGGTCGACGACATGATCGCACGGGCGAGGCTGTAGGCCATGGCATCCAAAGGAGGGGATTTGCGACCGAGCGACGGGCACAAGGTGGGCTCTCGGCTCGACTTGCGAAAGATGGTGAAATCGCGCGCCTTCAATGTCGTGTCGACGCTGGTCGTGCTCGGCGCCATCGTGTGGGGCGTGCGCAACGCGGCGCCGCGGATCGATCCCGTGCCGCAGGTGGCCATCACGGAGCCGGCGGAGGCCGCGAGGACGGAGACGGCTGCCGCCGAGGCGGGCAAGAGCGAGGCCGACAAGCTCGAGGCCGCGAAAGCCTGGCCTGTTGCCGAGCCCGGCAAGACGGACGGCGCTCCGGTGGAGCCGCCCAAGGAGGATGCGTCACGATCCGAGTCACGGGCCGAACCACCGGCCGCGGCCAAGGCGGAGACGGAAGGCAAGGCGGCTCCGGCGCTGCCATCCTTCCAGGATACCCGGCCCGTCATCACGCCGGCACCAAATGAGCAGGCCGCGCCCGCCTCCGCGCCGTCACTGTCGTTCAAGGACGAGCGGCCTCTGGTCCCCGCCGCCGCTCCCGAGGCTGCCAAGCCCGCGGGTCCGCTGTTCTCCGACGCGCGGCCGCTGGCGGCGCCCTCCTTCCGCGACGCGCGGCCGGTGACGACGCCGTCGTTCCGCGATACGCGCCCGATCGGTCCGGCGCCCGAGGCGCCGACACCCGCCGCTGCGGCGCCTCCGCTTCCGCCCGCCAGTCCGCCGGCAGCGCCGTCCTCCGGCGGCACGTCGACTCTGGTTGCACTGTCGCCTTCGACGCTGCGCCTCGACGCGGGCGGCTGCGGGCAGCCCGAGGTGACCACCGAGCCGCTCGACGGCGGGCTGATGCGCATCCGCATCTCCGGCAGCTGCCGGCCCAACGAGGCTGTCCAGATCAGCTATGGCGGCGCCGAGCTGATCCGGCGTCTCGATGCCTCCGGCGGGCTCGACTTCAACCTCGACTGCTTCGCCGGAACCGGCTCGGCGGTGGAGCTGCGCTTCGCCGACGGCAGCCGCAAGACCGTCGCGGTGACGGCCAAGGACCTGGACCGCGTTTCCAAGGTCGCCGTGGTCTGGCGAGCGGCGGTCAATCTCGACCTGCACGTGTTCGAGTATGGCGCCGCCTTCGAGGCGCCGGGCCATCTTTGGGCGAAGAACCCCGGCAGCCAAGGCGCGGTGCGCGTTCTCGCGCAGGCCGAGCGGCGCGGCCACGGGTTCCTCAGCGCGGTCGACGGCGAGCAGACGCTCGGCGACAAGGTCGAGGTCTACACCTTCTTCCACAACGACGAGCAGGTCTCCGGCGCCATCTCGCTGGCGCTCGATTACGAGACGCGCGGCGAGATGCCGAGCGGCGCCACGTGCGGCGGCGGCGCGCTGGCCGAGGTCGATTTCCAGGTCGTCATCCTGCCGCGCAAGGGGCAGGCGAGCCGCCAATCGGGCGTGCTGACCCGAGTCGCCTGCGGCACCCGCATCAGCCAGGATGCGCGCTTCAACCAGTCGGCCCTGCCGGGCCTCCGGATCCGCCGCTGATGCGCCGCCTCTGGAGGCCAAGCATCGCCAGTGTTCTCGCTGCCTTGTGCTGCGGGATGACGCCGCTGGCCGCGCAGCCGGCCGCCGGGCCCAATCGCGAGGTGGTGCTGAAACTGAAGGGCGCGGAGATCGAGTTCACCGGCCAGCTCAACGGCTTCGACGGCCGCACCTGGCTGCTCGAGGCCAACTCGTTCGGGCTCATGGCGCTCGGTGCCGCCGACTGGGACTGCTCCGGCGCGGCCTGCTCATCGTCGCGTGCCAGCACCGCGGCGGTGTCCTCGACGTTCGGCTTCGAGCCCCAGGCGCGGCGCGCCGCCGACAGCTTTGCCATCTCGGGATCGAGCAGCATCGGTCTCGACCTGATGCCGGCGCTGGTGCGCGACTTCGCCCAGGGCCTCGGAGGCTCGGCGCGGCAGCGGCTCGGCGCCGATCCGGCGGCGACGCGCTTCGATATCGTGGCGGGAGGCGGCGAGGTGATCTCGTCGGTCGAGGTGCGACGCAGCGAGCCCGCCACGGCGCTGGCCGAGGCCGCCTCGGGATCGGCGGCGATGGCGATGTCGAGCCGGCCGGCGGAAGCCGTCGAGTCGGCGCTTCTTTCCCGTCCAGGCGCGGGTGGCGCGCCGGCGCCGAGCGAGCACGTGCTGGCTCTGGATGGCCTTGCCGTCATCGTCGCGCCGGAAAATCCGATCGGCTCGCTCAGCGCGGAGACGATCGCCAAGATCTTCTCCGGCCAGATCACGAGCTGGGTGGAGCTCGGCGGCCGGCGCGCTCCGATCCACGTCTACGCGAGCGCCGAGGGAGGCGCCGCGAGCGACAGCCTCGACGCCCAGATCCTGGCGCCACGCAAGCTAAAGCTCGTCGGTGGCGCCCGGCGCATGGCCAACGAGGCGGAGCTGTCGGACGCGGTGGCGGCGGATGCGGACGGCATCGGGGTGACGTCGCTGTCGTTCCTGCGCAACGCCCGCGCCCTCGACGTTGCGACTCCCTGCGGCCTCGTGGTGAAGCCGGCCTCGTTCGCCATCAAGGCGGAGGAGTATCCGCTCGCCCGGCGCCTCTACGTCTACACGGCCGGAGCCCCCGCCCAGGCGACGGCGCGCCAGCTGCTCGCCTATCTGGCCAGTGACCGGGCGCAGGCGGTCATCCGGGACACCCAGTTCGTCGACCAGTCGGTCGAGCAGGTGCCGTACCGCGATGAGAGCCGGCGCATCAATCGAATGCTGGAGATGCCCGCCACGCGCGAGATCGACCGCCAGCGCCTGCGTGCTCTCGTCGCAGGTCTGCTCGATGGCCAGCGCCTGTCGATCACCTTCCGCTTCGCTCCGGGCTCCGCGATCCTCGACGCCAAGGCGCGGCAGGACATCGTGCGGCTGCGGCAGCTGCTGCAAAATCCGTCTCTCGCCGGACGGACGATCCAGCTGATTGGGTTCACGGATGCCATCGGGCCGCCGGAGGCCAACCTCGCCCTGTCGCTCCGCCGGGCCCGGCAGGTGAGGGCGGCGGTGCTCGCCGGCGTGCCCGCGGCGGGCGCCGGGAAGTCCATCGTCGCCAAGGGTTTCGGGCATCTGGCGCCGGTCGCGTGCAACGAGACGGCGGCCGACCTGACGCTGAACCGGCGGGTGGAGGTGTGGATCAGCGAGACGGCTGCCGCGGCGGCCGAGCCCCCGGCGGTGGTGAAAGCCGTCGGCTCCAAGCGGGAGCGGAGATTCCGGCGGCGGCGCGGCTAGACAGTTCGCGTCCGGCCCGGCATTGCGATCCGTCAACTGTACAGCGTAACGCCTAGATCCCGGAATCGATGCTAACTATACGCAAAGGTGAGGCTCCGTAGTCCTTTTCATCAGTTCCAGTTCTGCTCTAACGTCTCTTCAGCAAAAAGGCCTGCTTCACTCGGCTTAGCCGGGCGGGTTAAAGCATTTTACGGGTAGCTTCCGGAGCAACCGGCAGCAAACGTTGTAGTGAGACCATGACTGAGAGCGTCGAGACGGCCGGACTGTCGGGCGGACCGGGAGAGGCCGCGCGCGGCTCGCGGCCCGGCCTGGGGACGGGTGAGACCGTGCTGTCCCTGGTGCCCGGCAGCTGCATCCAGTTCCTCGACTTCCATCTTCCCGCCGACGCAACGGCCGTCGTGGCCCGCCGCTTCTACGAGGAGCCGGGCGAGGGGGGGGGCGTGGCGCTGCACGCGGTCACGCTGGAGGATGGCGTCTTCTATCACCCGGTCACGGAGGAGGCGATCGACGCCTCGCTGACGTATCTGGTCAGCGGCGACGCGGCGGTGGAGCCGTTCCTCGGCAAGTGGCTGCCGGTACCCTATCTGCGTCAGCTGCCGCAGCAGCGCGGACGCCCGGCGATCAACGACGAGGGGCCGACGAACTGGGCGCGCATTTTCATCACGCGCGCCGCGAGCGAGGACGAGCCACGTCCGGGCTATCACGTGGTGCTCGCCTTCGACACGGCGTTCGATGCGCGCCAGCAGGCCCGGGGGGGCGGGAACGCGGCTCCGACGATCGACGACGTGCGGTCGGGCGCGGTGTTCCGCTTCTGCGATGACGAGGGCGATATCTCCGCCTTCGTGACGGAGGCGTGGATCGACGACTGGCTGTCGGAGATCTTCAAGGATCACCTCTCCGCCAAGCGCGAAGGACTGACCGAGGACGAGTGGGGGGACGAGGCAGAGCTCCAGCATCTGGCGTGCTACCTCACCCTGCTCGGCGTCCTGCAGCAGGGCTGCCGGCTGCCTGCCGTGCGCTTCAGCGACACGCTCGGCGAGGGCTCGTCGCGAGCCGCGATCGGCGTCGACCTCGTGCTCGACATGGGCAACAGCCGAACCTCGGCGCTGCTTCGCCACCGCACGGGAGAGACGGCGCCGGGCCGCCAGCACGAGCTGTTCCCGCTGCCGCTGCGCGACCTCACCGAGCCGTGGCGGGTGCACGCGGGCATCTTCTCGAGCCGTCTGGAGTTCGCGCGCGCCGATTTCGGCAAGGAAGCGCTATCGCGCTGGAGCGGCCGCACCAATGCGTTCTACTGGCCGAGCCTGGTCCGCGTCGGCGCCGAGGCGGTGAGCCTCGCGGCGCGCCAGCAGGGCGCCGACGACCTGACGGGCGTCTCAGCGCCGACCCGCTATCTCTGGGACGAGCGTCCCGGCCGCACGCTGTGGCGCTTCTCGCCGGGCAAGGACGGCGCCGGGCGCCGCGGGCCGCTGGTGTCCGGTCCGCAACTGGCCCTGCTCACGGAGCAGGGTGACGTGCTCGGCCCGAACGAGCGGCGCGGCTCGGCGACCAAGCCGTGGTTCTCGCGCTCGTCGCTGATGACGTTCTTCGCCGCGGAGGTGCTGCTGCACGCGGTGGTGGCCATCAACGCGCCCCATGCGAACGCAACCCATGGGCGGGGCGACGACGGGGTGCCACGCCGCCGCCGGCTCGACCGGATCGTGCTGACGCTGCCTTCAGGCATGCATCCGCGCGAGCAGCAGATCCTGCGCCGCCGCGTCGAGGGCGCCGTCGATCTGGTCTGGCACGCGCTCGGCTGGTCGGACGCGAACTCGCCACTACTGCAGCCGCGGCCGGAGATCTCGCTCGCCTCCGACAACGCCACCAATGCCCAGATCGCCTATCTCTACAACGAGATCTCGGACAAGTTCCGCGGCAAGGCGCGGGAATATTTCGAGCTGACCGGCCGCATCCGGCCGCAGCATCGCTCGGGCCGGTCGCTGCGCATCGCCAGCGTCGACATCGGTGGCGGATCGACGTCGCTGTCCGTCGTCACGTACGAGCTGGCCGATCGCGGCACCATCTCCGGCCTTCCGCAGGTGAAGGACGGCTTTCCGATCGGCGGCGACGACGTCGCCAAGGCCATCATCGAGCGCATGCTGCTGCCGGCCATCGAGCAGCGTCTCGCCGACTGCCGCCTGCCCTCGCCGCGCCGCTTCCTCGAGGAGGCGATGGCCGGTGCCGTCAAGGGACGGCCGTCGTGGATCGTCACGCTCGGCAAGCGCTTCGCCAGCGAGCTGGCGCTGCCGGCCGCCATCGGGCTGCTCAAGGAGCACGACCAGGCCCGCGCCGGGGGCGACGACGTGATCTCGGAGCGTACCGTGCGGGCGCTGCTCGCCGCGGCGGGCGCCGAGCCGAGCGGCGTCGTCGAGGACTTCGAGGAGGTGGCCAACGACGAGGGGGCCGAGGGCTTCTCGCTGCTCGAGGTGCCGGTCAGCTTCCTGCATCGCGACCTCGCCGCGCTCATCCAGTCGGTGCTGGAGCCGGTGCTGTCGGCGGCGACGCGGGTGGTGCGGGCGCTCGACTGCGATCTTGTGCTGCTCAGCGGATGGCTGTCGCGCAGCCCGGTCGTGCTCGACGCCTTTCTCGAGACCATGCCGGCGCGACCGGGCCGGATCGTGCCCATGCATGCCTACCGGGTCGGCACGTGGTTCCCCTATGCCGGGGCCTCCGGCCAGCTCGGCGATCCGAAGCTGCCGGCCGCCATCGGCGCCATGCTGGGGAGCGGTGCCGGCGAGGACGGCTTTTCGCTACGGATGTCGCAAACCGAGACGGAGCCGTTGCGCATCTACCTCGGACGTATCAACGCCAAGGGTCAGATCGGCACGGACGACCTCATGTTCGTCGTCGACGAGCAGGCCGGCGCCGGCAAGCCGGCCGCCGGCAGCACGACGACGAGCACCATCTCGCTCGACGTTCCGGCGCTGATCGGCCAGCGCCGGGTGCCCCTGGACAGCTGGCCCGCGGCGCCACTCTACGTGCTCGACGTGGCCGGCAAGGATGCGCGCAGCAAACCCAAGATGCCCCTGAAAATCACGTTCGAGCGCGTGACGGGAGAGCGGGTGACGGGCGAGCGAAGGTCCGACGAGCGGGCGCCGGGAGAGCGCGGCGGCCTCGACGAGTTGCGCGTGGTCAAGGCTTGCGATTGCGACGGCACCATGCTGCTCCCGACCGACGTGGCACTGCGCTTGCAGACCATGCCGAGCGACGCGGGGCATTGGCTCGATACGGGCGCGCTGGCGATCGCCTGACCGGGGACGGGGTTTAGGTCTTCAGAGATGGGGTCTTCAGAGAACCGGCTGGTCTTCGCCTGCAAGCAGGTCGGGGAAGCCGCCGCGGAAATCCTGGAGTGGGTCGACGCCAACGGCGAGTTCGTCGGTGGCGAGCGGATCGCCCTGCTGCAGGACGTGCACCGCACGGAAGTGGCGGCGGAGCGGCTGGCGGCCGCCGTTCACCAGCCGCCGGCGGTGGCCTTCGTCGGGCCGCGCCGGTCGGGCCGCACGCATGCCATCACCTCGCTGATCGAGCCGTCGGCCGGGCGGATCCCGATGCGCTTCGACGGCATCCGCGACCCCATCGACTACATGCGGCTGATCGTGCCTGACAGCACGCGCCATGGCGCCGCAATGGCGATCCGGCTTTCGGAGCACGGCAAGCCGCTGCCGCAGAACTTTCCCGTCGGCATGCGGCTCCTGTCGCTGGCCGACGTGGTCATGATCCTCGGCAACGCATTCTTCACCGTCTCGGCGGAGCGCGACCAGGTGCCGACCATGGCCGATGTGCGCGATGCGCATGCCGCGGCGCTGGCTCGCCTCAACCCGGACCCGGTGCCGGGGCTCACCGAGGAGGACGTGTGGGACATCCAGGCCTACTTCCTGCACCGCTTCGGCGACGAGCCGCTCGTGCGCACGCTGTCGGCAGCTGGATTCTGGGCCTCGCTGGCCAAGCTGGCGCCTTATCTCTCGAATGAATCGCGCGGCGAGCTGCTGGCGCAGCTTTGGGGCGGCTTGCAGCCCTTCACGGCGGCGTTCGTGACGCTCGGCAACGTGCTGTCGAACCTCGGCGGCGGGCTCGAGGCGAGCTCGGCGCTGGATGCCATTCTCGGCCTCGATCCGCGCTCGGGCAAATTGTCGAAGCGCACGGATTCCATCCTCTCCGGTGAGACGGTGACCCGACTCGGCGAGCCGGACACGCAGACGGTGGTGGTGTGCAACGAGTTCGGCCAGTGGGTGTCGCTCAGCCGTACGGCCATCGCGGCGCTCGCCGCCGAGGTGCGCCTGCCGCTGGGGCGTGAATCGAGCGAGGTGACCGGCAAGGCCGACCTCATCGAAATGCCGGGTATCGACGCGCGCGATACGGTGGCGGGGCTCGGCCGCGCGCTGGCCCGCGACGCGACGCTGCTCGGCCGCATCTTCCTGCAGGCCAAGGCGGTGCATCTGCTCGACCGCTACACGCAGGAGCACAAGATCACCAGCATGGTCGTGTGCATCGACCCGGCGACACGCAAAGTGGGCGAGCTGGCGAGCCTGGTCGGGCGCTGGGTGACGGCGGCACACGGCGGCGACGCGTCGACGCGCGAGCAACACGAGAATGCGCTGTTCGTCGCCTTCACCAAGGTGGACAGGGAGCTGGTGGATCAGCCGCAGCAGCGGGATCGCAAGATCGACTGGGCAGGCCGCATCCGTTCGGTGCTGGTCGAGGAGCTCGGGCGCGATCACGGCTGGCCCATGGAGTGGACGCCCTCGCGCCCCTTCGACAACGTCCATCTGGTGCGCAACCCGACCTGCAAGTCGAAGCAGCTGTTCGACTACTCGAGCGACGGGCGCGAGTCCGGCATCAAGAGCGCGCAGCAGGCCCGCGTCGAGCGCACACGGCTGGAGTTCCTGGCCGACGACGTCATCCGCCGCCATGTCGCCGATCCGGTGTCGGTGTGGAACGAGGCGATGCTGCTCAACGACGGCGGCATCAGCTATCTCGCGCAGTCGATCGCCGCGGTGGCGGACGTGCGCGTACGCAACCAGCAGATCGTCTCGGCGCTGGGCGACCTGCGCCAATCGCTGAAAGACCGCTTGCAGCGCTACTATCTGTCGGAGCACTTCTCGTTCCAGTACGACCGGCGCCGCGCCGCCGCGCTGCTCGTCGTGCGACGTCTGCGCGGCTGCGCCGAGCAACGCCGCCTGGGGCATCTCCTGCGGGCGCTGCAACTGCCCGACACCGAGTTCGCCGACGTCCTCTCCAACCTCGAGGTGTGGGCGGGTCCGGCGCAGGGTGGGGCGCCCAGGAAGCTCAACGGATCCCACGCCCCGGCGGAGGGCGAAGGCGTCGCGGCGGCCGAGGGGGGGTCCCTCAACGGCTCGCAACCGGCCAGCGAGGATGCGGCGCGGCTCGCCCGCACGGCCATCGACCACTGGGTCCAGACAATGCGTGCCATGGCCTATGGGGCGGATGCCGTGCGCAGCTACCAGATGCCGAGGGCGGCGCTCCAGAACCTCGTCGACGAGCTCATCGCCGGTGCGGCGCGCACCGAGCTCGACCGGCGTCTGACGCAGTCGATCCAGCAAGTCACGGCGGGCGAGGGAGCTTCGCCAGGGGGGATTGCGAAGGCCGCGATGTGCGCTTCGAGCACGATCGGCGACTATGTCATGTGCCTCGGTTTCGCGGACGTGTTCTCGAACAGCCATCCGCGCCGCAAGGGCAAGGCGCAGCAGCCGATCTTCCTGCCGCGCCAGTCGACGGCCATCGACAGCGTCGCGGAGCCGGTCGACGAGCGGCAATTCTATTCCGACTGGTCGCAGGCGTTCCTGTCCATGGTCGACGAGAACGCCGGAGGGCTGCGCGAGCGCAACGTCTCCGACGAGCAGAACCGGCGCCTCGGCCGCCTGCTGCGGCTGCTCGACGTGTCGCTGTGAGGGGGCGGCCATGACCATGCGCCAGATCACCGTCGAGGCCTACGAGGACGAGAGCCGGCCGCAGGGCGGGCATGCCGTCATCCTGCTGCACGGGCTCGAGCAGGCGCCGGACCGTCCGGCCTTCCGGCTGCGGCCGGTGGACGCCGTGGTGGCCGGTGCCGATCGCCGCGGGCAGCGGGCGCGCACACTGGCACCTCTTGCCACGCGCAAGACGCATCAGGGCATCGAGCTTCTGGTCGGACCCGAGGTGGTCGCCAATCCGCAGCTCCTGTCCGGCACGCCGGTGATCATCGAGGTGCCTGATGCCGGCGTTCGCGGCGAGTTCCTGTGGCCGAGCGTGCGCCCGCTGGCGCCGCCGCGCCGCCGCCATGTCGTGGTGAGCAAGCGTCCTCGCGAGATGATCGCCCCCGCGCCCGAGCCGATCGCCGACGAGGAGGCAGAGGCCGAGGCCGCGCCCGAGATCGCGCCGCTCGATACCGAGGCGCTGGCGCGCCTGCTGGGCGAGCTGCCCGGCGAGCCGATCGCTGTCGACGCCGCGCAGCCGAAACCCGCCGCTCCGGCGGCGAACGGCCACGACCATACCGCCGCAGCCGAGCCGGATGAAGACCACGACGCGGCGGCCGAGATTCCCACGCCGAGGATGGCGGAGGCTGCTCCGCCGGCCATGCCGCCGGAGCCGGCGCCCGAGGCTGCCGCCGCCGCGATCGCCGAGCCCACGATGCCGCCACCGCGACCGGACGTGGCGACCGACATGAAATGGGTGGCGACGCGCGACCCGCTCGCCGTGGCGCGCAAGTGGGCGGCGCCCGCGTTCGTCGCCTCGTTCGCGCTGCTCGGCTTCGGCCTCTACTCGATCGCCGGGCGCTACATGGGCAAGACCGACGAGCTCGGTATCGCCGTGCCGGCGGCGCCACCGCGGACCGCCGCGCCCGCAGCACCGAAGACTACCGTGCCGGCCGCGCCTCGAGCCGCGTCGGGCTCGGGGGCTTCCGGAAACGGAGGGCCGGGCTCCACCGGCACCGGCGGCGCGGGCCCGCGTGGCGACGGTGCTGGCGGCGGTGGAGCGGCCGTTACGGCCGCCGCCGTTCCTCCTGCCGCCGTGAAACCGGAGCCTTGCGCCGAGGCCGCGATTACCACCGAGCCGCTGCCCGGCGGGCGCATGCAAATCGGCATCACCTCGACTTGCCGCGCCGGGCAGGCCGTCACCGTCGCCTACGGGGGCGCGGAGCTCGTCCGCGCGCTCGACGCGGGCGGGCGCCTCGACATGGCGCTCGATCTCTTCGCCGGAGCCGGCGTGGCGGCGGAGGTCAAGTTCGCCGACGGCGGGCGTCGCAGTCTCGCTACGGCGGCGAAGGATCTCGAGCGCGTCTCGAAGGTGGCCGTGCTCTGGCGCGCGCCTGTCGACCTGGACCTGCACGCATTCGAATACGCCGCCCGCGACAACGAGCACGGACATGTCTTCGCGGCGCGCCCGTCGAGCTTGGAGACGGCCGAGAAGGACATGCGAGCCGAGCATCGCGGTCGCGGCTTCCTCAGCGTCTCGGACCGTTCGGCGCCGGCCGGCGACCGGCTCGAGGTCTACACGTTCGTGCACGCCGAAGAACAGAGCGGCGGCGTCGTGCCGCTCGCCGTCGACTACGTCAGCCGCGGCGGCGTTGCGACCGATCCGATGTGCGGGAAGGCGACTCTCGCGGAGGTGCCGTTCCGTCTGGTCATGCGCCTGCGCAACGGTCAGGTGACGCGGCACGCGGGTACCATCGCGGCGGCCGAATGCGGCGCCCGCATCGAAGCCGCGGCGCGCCTCAATCCGTCCACGCTGCCGGCGCTGCAGATCCGCAAATAGCACGCGGCGAAACGCGTTTCGAAGGAGAGACAATGCTGGCCCGGCTGGCGACGACACTGCTGATGGCGGCGATTGCCTCCGCCGCCCCGGCCAACGCCGACGAGATCACGCTGCGGGTCAAGGGCGGCGGGCTCGAGGTCAAGGGCGAGCTGAAGTCCTTCGACGGCGTGCGCTACGTGATCGAGGCGCCGTCGTTCGGGGCGATGACGTTCGATGCCTCGCGTGTCGAATGCATCGGTGAGAGCTGCCAGAAACGCGTGCAGCCGGCTCAGCCGACCGAGAAGCTCGATCCGGCCTCGCCTGACACGGTCGTCATCCGCGCCGCCGGCCCGGTGGCGCTTGAGCTGCTGCCGGCCCTCGTCGAGGGCTATGCCAAGAGCATCGAGGCGACGGTGACCCAGGTCGTCGGTGCCAGCACCGAGGAAACGAAGCTGCGCCTGGAGGATGCTTCCGGGAAGGCGCTGGCGACGTATGTGCTGCGATCCGCCGACGGGGCGTCCGGCGAGCCCGCCGCGCTCGCCGTCACCGACCGGCCGGCGGACGAGGCGTCGCTGCAACGCTGGCTCGGCGCGGGTCCGGCGCGCGAGGCCCGGCAGGAGATCGCGGTGGCGCAGGACGGCCTCGCGTTCGTGGTGGCGCCGGAGAGCCCGCTTGTGTCGGTCTCCGAGGAGAAGCTGGCGAAGGTCATGGCCGGGCGCATCACGACCTGGGTCGAGCTCGGCGTCTCTGGCGGGAAGATCAACGTCTATACGGTGGACGCGCCGAGCTCGGCGACCGACGTCGCGGTGGCTGCCCTGCTGAAGCCGCGGGGGCTGACGCTCTCGGATCAGGTCACCAGGGTAGCGAGCGAGGCGGCGCTGGCGGACGCTGTGACGCGTGACGCGAGCGGCATCGGCATCACCTCCTTCGCCACGGTGCGCAATGCGAAGCGGCTCAACATCGAGGGCTCGTGCGGACTGATCACGCGGCCGACGGGCTTCGCGGTGAAAGCGGGCGAGTATCCGCTCAGCCGCCGCCTTAGCCTCCTCGCCGGTGCCGGCCCGCTGGCGCCTGCAGCGCGCGGACTGATGCGCTATGCCTCGTCTGCGGAAGCGCAGCGCGTGCTGGCGGAGGTGCAGTTCATCGACCAGTCCGTCGAGATGCTCTCGGTCGACGACCAGAAGGGCCGCATGGGCTACGCGATCAACGCCCCGGCGCAATCGTTCGATCTTTCGGCCATGCGCGAGTTGCTGGCGGAGATCAAAGGCATGCGCCGGCTCTCGGTCACGTTCCGCTTCGTGCCGGGCAGCCCCGACCTCGATGGCCGCTCGCGCCGCGAGGTGCAGCGGCTCGCCGGCCTGCTGGCCGGTGCGGATTACAGCGGCAAGCGGGTGCTGCTCCTGGGGTTCACCGACATCGAGGGCAAGCTGCACGTCAATCAGAGCGTGTCGGCCAAGCGTGCCGGGCAGGTGCGCACGGCGGTGCTCGCGGCGGCGGCGGGCCGCGTCAATCCGGCGACGGTGACCGCGCGGGGCTTCGGTCCGCTGGCGCCGGTGGCCTGCAGCGACAACAGCGAGCGGCGCAATCTCAATCGCCGCGTCGAGGTTTGGGTCGCGGAGTAGAGCTTTTCCGGTTGAAGTCGAACCGCCCGCTCCCCCACCCGGCCACCCAACCGCATGATGTCGTGGGTGGCCGGGTGGGGGAGCGGGCCGGCGATGATTCCGACTGTGTCGGAATGAGTCCAGGACCCGCGAAGCCGTGCGGTCGTGCCTCGTTGCGGGCCGAGCCGGAAGCAGAATACGCTCGAGGCGAGATGCGGGGAGATTTTCGAGGCCATGTGCATCGCGGTTCCGGTCGAGGTCCTGTCGGTCGACGGCTTCATGGCGCGCGTGCGCCGCGGCGGCGAGGAGATCGACGTCAGCCTCGCGCTGATGAGCGAGGATGTCGCTCCGGGAGACTTCGTCATCCTGCAGGCGCACACGTACGCCGTGCGGCGGCTGGATGCCGTGCAGGCGGCCGAGGTGCTGGCGCTGTTCGACGAGGTCGCGCCCGGCGCGGTGGCCTGCGGACCGCCGGACAAGGGCTAAGCGGGGCAGCGGCTATCTCCTGCTGCCGTCCGGCGTCAGCTCTCCCGCGTTGGCGAAGCTCTTGAGCTTCATGAAGCCGTTCGGCCGCCCCCAGTAGGCCTCGACATTCGGCAGGTCGAAGTCGGAGCCAATGACGGCCCTGGCGCGCTCGAGCGGGGTGGCCGGAAAGCCACCGTAGGCGCCTTCGTGAACGATCAGGGTCACGCGCTCGCCGCGCTTGGCCATGGCTTTGGCGTCGCGGCGATAGCCGGGATTGGTGGCGTCGGGACCGGCGGTGACATCCTCGTAGACGATGCGGGAGACGAAGCCCGCCCCGAGCTTCGATCTGAGCTCGCGGACCTGGGCCACGGTCGGGCTCTTGGCGATGTAGCCGAACCCCGCGGCCTTGGCGGCCTCGGCGTCGGCGAGCCAGTCGGCTGGTCTGTTGCCGTCGCCGGCGAGCTCGCCGCTCCTCTTCTCGCGCTCAGCGTCGAGCTCGATGAGGTTGGCGAAGCGGTGCTTGCCGTACTTCCCGGCGAGCACCTTCTGCTTGGCGCTGGCCTCGGCGATGCGCCGCGCCACGGGCGTCCCGGCGGGCACCGGATCCTCGTCGGTCGCAACATTGGATTCGGCGTACCAGGCGATCCGGAACCTCTTTCCAGGGAAGTCGAGGATGCGCTTCAGCTCTGCGAGGGGCCAGCCGTGGTGAGCGCCGATGATGGTGCCCGGCGGCAGCTCATTCATGATGCGTGGCGTGATGCTGCCATCGCGGGCCGCCCAATGCGGGTAGTACGGGGCCGATTCGTCGCGGACCGCCGCCGAGGCGGCGGCCGAGGCCAAAAGCACGAGCGAGGCGAGAAGCGTGCGCATCCTGCGTTCCGGTTCAGAGGCCGGCGCCAAAGACGAAGCAGAGCACTTTCGTGCCGACGTGGCAGAGATGGCTGCTCATGTCGGGGGGCTGATAGGGGCGGATGTTCTGCTTGGGGACATGGACCCAGAGGTCGCCAATGCGAACCTCGAGCGCCTCGCCGCGCGTGCGGATGCGGTCGTCGGCGATCGGCGCGCAGTCGTGATCGCTGCAGCAGGACGCACCTTCGGCGGTCAGCCATTGAGAGTAGAACTCGGAATGGTAGCGCGCGTGACCGTCCATCTCCCCGGGTGTGTGCTGCTGCGAGCGGACATCAGTCGCCGCCAACGCCGGGATCATGAGAAGGGCCGCGGTCCGGCCGGTGGCGGCGTGTCTTCTGGCCCGGAACCGGCGCTTGCTCGTCGACATCATGGGCTTGGCTTCCCGATGGCCGCAGGTCGATCCACGGGAGAGAACGGTTTCGGGCAACATTGGTTGCGCCACGGCCGTTCCGGTCGGCCACGCGGCGTGCTAGACGCAACTGCAAAGGACGAAGGGAGACGACGTCGTGGACCGCAACGATCTATTCGGAGGCAATCCTGGGGCGGTGCTGCTGCGCCTGTTCGTGCTCTCGGTGGTGGTCGGCATCATTCTGTCGGCGCTCGACATCACGCCGCGCGACCTTCTGTTCCGCCTCAACGTTCTCGCCCGCCGCATCTACGACATGGGCTTCGGCGCCATCGAGCACGGGCTGCAGTATTTCCTGATCGGAGCGATTGTGGTCGTGCCGGTGTGGATCCTCGCCCGCGTCTTCGGCTTCATCGGCGGACGCCGCGGCGACGACAGCAAGGTCTAGTCGTGATCAGGCGAGGGGCTTCGCCGCCCACTCGGCGGCCTTGCGGCCCGTGAGATCGGTAACGCGGGCGGCGCCGGCGCGGCGGGTCGCGTCGGCCAGATGCTGCTTGATGCGCGGAATCAGTCCCGGACCTTCATAGATCAGGCCGGTGTAGAGCTGGAGTAGCGACGCTCCCGCCTCGATCTTGGCCAGCGCCGCCTCGCCGCTGTCGATGCCACCGATGCCGACCAGGGGTATGCGACCGCCTGTCGCCTGGTGCATGCGGGCCAGCATGACCGTCGACCGATGGAACAGCGGCCGTCCGGAGAGGCCGCCGGCCTGCTTCGCGACCGGGTCGCCCAGGCCGGGCCGGGTCAGAGTCGTGTTGGAGACGGCGATGGCGTCGACCTCGTGCGCGGCGAGCCGGGCGGCGATGGGCGCCACGTCGTCCTCGGCGATGTCGGGGGCGATCTTCACGATCACCGGCCGCTTCGGGCGGCCTTGCGCGACAAGGCCGGAGCGGGTCGCCATGACTCGCGAGAGAAGCTGGTCGAGCTGCTCGGGGGCCTGCAGGTCGCGCAGGCCGGGTGTATTCGGGGACGAGATGTTGACGGTGAAGTAGCTCGCGACATCGTAGAAGGCGGTAATTCCGGCGACGTAGTCGGCGACCCGGTCGGCGGTTTCCTTGTTGGCGCCGATGTTGACGCCGACGATGCCTCGCTGGGGGCGGCGGCGGAGGCGGGCGAGAGCGGCGGCGTGGCCGCCGTTGTTGAAACCGAGGCGATTGATGATGGCGCGGTCGGAGAGCAAGCGGAATACGCGTGGACGCGGGTTGCCAGGCTGGGCCAGCGGCGTGATCGTGCCGACCTCGGCGAACCCGAGCCCCATGGCGAGCAATGCATCGGGGACCCGCGCGTCCTTGTCGTAGCCGGCGGCCACGGCCAGCGGGTTGGGCAGCACGAGGCCGGCGAAATCAACCCTCAGCACCGGGTCATCGGGGCCGGACCGGCGCGGGTGCAGCCCAAGCTCGAGCGAGCGCAGGCTCATCTCGTGGGCCTGCTCTGGCGGAAGGGCGAGGAGAAGCCTCTGGGCCTTGGCGATGGCGAGGTTCAGCATCACAGGGCCTCATCGGGCAGGATGGCGACACCGGCCGCATCGAGCGTCAGCGGCCGGGTCCATTTGGCCGTAGCGGGATCGAGCTCACCATGGACGTGCGGGAACAGATCGCCGCCTCGCGACGGCTCCCATTTCAGCGTGGGACCCAGGCTGCCGGCCTCGAAGGCGATCAGCAACAGGTCCGGGATGCCGCGGAAGTGCTTCGCGGCGGTGCCTGCGAGCTGGTGGCGGGCCGAGAGATGAATGAAGCCGTCGCGGGCGTCGTCGGGAGATCCCGTGTAGCGGCCAGCGCGGCAGGCGGCGTCCCAGTCGCCGCGTCGCGCGATCTTGAAGACGAGCCGGTCGGCTTCGGTGGTGTCTCTGTGTGCGGTCATGAAGTCCCGGGAGCTCGCCGTGGCGGCAATTTAGAACGGGTCTAGGCTTAGCGGTAATCCGGCGCGCGACCAAGCGAGACGTTTGAATTCCGACCGTGGCGGGTCAATGCCTCGACGGCGTGCAAATACAGTGGCCAGCCCTGTCATCGAAGTATCAGTTTCGGCTCGGCGATGGCATCGCTCCGCCGAACGAGTCTTGAGCGGCACGTGATCGTCAGCTTAGATGGGCGGCACCGAGAAACGCCGCCGAACCGGCCTCAATAGTCAGAATTCCGAGCACATGCCCCGTCCCCTGCCCACCTTGTCCCTGAAGGTCGCGGATCTGTTTTCGCGGCCTTACCGCTTCTCAATTCCCGCTTTCCAGCGGCCCTATTCCTGGAGCGCAAAGGAAGCCGGCCAGCTTCTCGAGGACCTGGCGGGGGCGAGCGGCATCGACGACATCGACGAGGCGCTGCCCGACTACTTCCTCGGCGCCATGGTGCTGCTCGATCCGGCGGTGGGCTCGAACCGGCCCGCCGACCGCGAGGCGACGCGCACCGTCGAGATCGTCGACGGCCAGCAGCGCGCCGTCACGCTCACCATCCTGCTCGCCGTGCTGCGCGACGCCGAGCCCGATGCCGCGTCACCGCTGTCGCGACGTCTCGATGCGCTGATCCGCGAGGAGGGAGGCGAGCGCCGGTTCCGGCTCGCATTGCGCCGGTCGGCGGGGGAGCTGCTCGCCTCGCACGTGCAGACCGAAGGCTCGACCCGCCTCGACATCGTCGACGGCGCCGACGCCACCGCCGGCCAGCGCGCCATCCGCGAGGTGCGCGACCATTTCACGCGCGAGGTGTCGCGTCTCGACGACGACCAGCGGCGTGCTCTTGCAAGCTACATCGTCGATCGCTGCCATGTCGTCGCCGTGCTGTCGGGCGGCATCGACCATGCGCACCGTCTGTTCGCCGTTCTGAACCAGCGCGGAAAGCCCTTGCAGCGCAGCGACATCCTGAAGGCCGAGGTGCTTTCGCAGATCGAGCCTCGTGATTCGGCGCGGGCGACGGAGGCTTGGGAGCGAGCGGAGCGGATTCTCGGCAATGACATCGAGGGCTTTCTCGCCCATCTGCGAACCATCCACGGCCAGACTCGGCCGCAGATCATCGCCGGCGTGCGGGCCGTCGTGGCGGCCAGTGGTGGCGCCATGGCATTCATCGAGCGCGAGCTCGAGCCCTACGCCTTCGCTCATCATACGCTGGCTGGGCTGGCCGAGGGCAGTATCAGCCTTTCGCCGGCCATCGACCGGGCCGCGACCTACCTGTCGCGACTCAACGGCGAGGAGTGGAGGCCCGCGGCCTTGCTCGCCTTCCGCATTCACGGTGAGGATCTGCCGGCCCTGGCGATGCTGCTGACCGCGATCGACCGGCTGGCTCACAACCTGAGGCTTCTCGGGCTCGGCACCGGCCGGCGCGTGCAGCGCTTCGCAGGTGTGATCACCGCGATCCGCCGCGGCACCGCGCTCGGAGAGGATGCGCACGTGTTCGCCATGCGCCGTGAGGAAGCGCGCAAGATCGTCCACAACCTCAAGGATCCGCATGTCAGATCGCCGCAGCTCGCGAAGCTGCTGCTGCTGCGGCTCGGCGATGAGATCGAGGGCACGCTGACGCGGCCGGAAATCTCCGAGCTGACGGTCGAGCACGTGCTGCCGCAGCGTCCGCCGGCCTCGAGCGAATGGCGCAAGATGTTCCCCGACGCGAAGGAGCGCGAGCATTGCACCGAGAGCCTCGGCAACCTGGTCCTCGTGGGGCAGGCCGTGAACGAGCGGATCCGGAATCGGGACTTCGGCGGCAAGCGTGAGGCGCTGGCGGACGTCCCCGATCTGCCGGCCATCACGCGGGAGGCCGTCGAGGCATCGGTCTGGGACGCCTCGTGCGTGCGGTCGAGGGAGACGCGGCTGATGCGCCTCCTGTCCGACGTGCTCGGCATCGAGCTCGGGCCAAACGGACGCGCTACCCAGACAGCGGCGTTGCGAGGTGCCGCCGAAAGTCATCAGTGATGGCCCGCCTGCCGATATCCGTCCGTCGTCGGCGTTCGGTGGCGAGTTTGCAACGCTGTTCAGCGAACTCTCCGGGGCATGATCAAATGCCTGCCGAACGTGCGCCGCGCCGTGCTAAGCACTCGTCGCTATCCTCACCCCCCGCCCCTGTTTTCCGTCGCGCTACGCCATGGCTCACGACGTCACCGTAAAAATCGTAGACTTGGCAGAGCTTTTCTCCGGGCAATTCCGGTACAAGCTTCCCTGGTTCCAGCGGGCCTATGCTTGGCAGACCGGGCACGTCTGGCGCCTGCTCGACAGCGTCGTGGCCGTGATGGGATCGCGCGAAGCCGAGCCCCGGCTGCATCTCGGGACGCTGACGCTGGCGGCCAAGCCTGATCAGCGCGAGATCGCGCTGGTCGATGGCCACCAGCGCATGATGACGCTGACCATCCTGTTCGCCGTGCTGCGCGATCTCGAGAATGACGACACGCGGCGGGCGTGGCTGGACGGCTTCATCGCGGACCGGACGTCCTCGACCGCGGAAGAGCGCAAGCATCGGTTCGTGGCGAATCCGCTTCTCGAGTCATTTTGCGCCGATTTCGTGCAGGCGCCAGACGCGACAGGGGCCGAGTACGAAGGGGACGAGCTCGCGCTTTCGACGAGCGAGCGCAATATCCTGGAAAACCGGTCGAAGCTGCGCGAGCGCCTCGCCCGCATGTCGGTCGAGGACCGGCGCCGCATCGCCGGCTTCCTGCTCAAAGGCTGCCAGCTGATCCTACACGTGTGGACCGACGAGAACGCGGCCTGGGAGGCGCTGCGCACCGAGGAGGAGACGCGGCTCGAGTTCAATCCTGCCGATCAGGCGCGGTGGAGTGTGCTCGCCGTGGTGCCGCAGGCCGAGAGGCGCCACGCGGCGCGAATCTGGGACGAGTGCGAAAGCCTGCTCGAGCCCGCCGACGTCTATGCGCTGCTCGGCCATTTGCGTCTCATCCAGACGCGCCGCCGCCTTCGCCAGACGGTCGAGGTCGAGGTGTGCGTAAACTTCCATCTCGATCAGGACGGGCTGCAATTCTTCGGGTCGCGCATGCTGCCCGCGGCCCGCTCGCTGGCCTTGCTGCGCGCTCGCGACCTCGGGCCGGCTCCGGCCCGGCTCGCAATCGCGGCCTCGGTCGATCGCCTGCATTGGATCGAGCGCCACTCGTGGGTGCCGGCGGCGCTGCATTGGCTCAATGTGCGGGGCATCGACGATGCCGCGACGGCGCTCTTCTTCCGCCGGCTCGAGCGGCTCATCTGGCTGCTCAAGATCGCCGGCCTCGACCCTTCGCACCAGCAGGGGCGCATCGTTCGCGTGCTCAGCGACATCGATACCGTCGTAGCGGTCGACGACATGGTGGCGCTGCGCATCGAGAGCGATCTCGAGCGCGAGGCGCTGGCCAGCCTGAGGACGCAAAACTTTTGCGGCAAGCTCTATTCAAACCCGGTGCTGCGGAGGATCGAGGCGGCGCTGGCCTCGGATCCGGGGCCTGTCCATCGCAGCAGGGTGACGGTGGAGCACGTGCTGCCGCGCAGCCCGCCGCGGCGGAGCGAATGGACGCGCACCTTCCGCACGTCGCGCGACATCGCGACCAACGTCAACCGCCTCGGCAACATGACGTTCCTGACCAGCGCCGAGAACCAGCTCGCGGATACGGCGGACTGGACGGTGAAGCGGCCCATCCTCGCGCGCTCGGCGTTCGCCATCACGCGCCGCGCCGCTGCGGCCGAGGCTTGGGATGCGGCCCACATCAAGGCCCGCACCGAGGAGCTGATAGGCGCGCTGTTCAAGGCGCTGGGCGTGGGGGAGTAAACCTACCCGCTCACGCCGCCGGCTTCGCGACCAGCTCGCCTTGCAATGCCCTGGCGATCAGGGCGCGGGTCTCCTCGATGCCGTAGAGCTCGATGAAAGAGCCGAAGCGCGGGCCCTTCTCCTCGCCGAGCAGCACATTGTAGATGGCGTTGAACCAGGTGCTCGAGACGCCGGGCTTCTCGGGCGTCGCGCCCTTGGCGGCGAAGTCCTGGTAGCGCGGGACGTTGCGGCCGACGTCGTAAAGGATGCCCTGCAGCTCCTCCGCCGTGGCGTGCGACGGCGCCTTGGCCAACGCGTCAGAGAGCGCGGTCAGCGCCTCGCGCTCGACCTCGTCGGCGGCGCGGAACTTCTTCTTCGGCGCCACGAACGCCTCGTAGTAGTTGACCGCGTACTGGGCCAGCTCGTCGAGCAGCGGGTGCGACCGGGCGTCGGCGTCGGGCGCGATACGGCGGATGAAGCCCCACAGCACCTGCCTGTCGTGCGCGTTGGAGGCGGCGACGAGGTTCATGAGCAGCGCGAATGTGATCGGCAGCTCGGCGGCCGGCGGGTGGCCGGTGTGGATGTGCCAGACGGCGTTGTCGAGCTTGGCCTTGGCGTCCTGTCGCGGGTAGGCGGCGAGGAAGGCCAGATACTCGTCGACGGCGCGCGGGATGACGTCGAAATGGAGCCGCTTCGCCGTCTTCGGCTTCTGGAACATGAACAGCGACAGGCTCTGCGGCGAGGCGTACTGCAGCCACTCCTCGATGGTCAGCCCGTTGCCCTTGGACTTCGAGATCTTCTCGCCCTTGTCGTCGAGGAACAGCTCGTAGTTGAAGCCCTCGGGCGGCGTGCCGCCGAGCGCCTTGCAGATCTTCGACGACAGCGTGACCGAGTCGATCAGGTCCTTGCCGGCCATCTCGTAGTCGACGCCGAGGGCGGTCCAGCGCATGGCCCAGTCGGCCTTCCACTGGCACTTCACGGCGCCGCCGGTGACCTTGGTCTCGACCTTCTCGCCGGTCTCCGGATCGACGTAGACGACGGTGCCCTTGCCCGGATTGCGCTCGATCATCGGCACCTGGAGGACGCGGCCGGTGCGCGGCGAGACGGGCAGGAAGGGCGAGTAGGTCTTCCGGCGCTCCTCGCCCAGGGTCGGCAGGATGATGTCCATCACCTTGTCGTAGACCTCGAGCATGCGCAGGAGCGTCGCGTCCATCATGCCCGACGTGTAGCAGTGGGTAGCGGAGAAGAACTCGTACTCGAAGCCGAAGCGGTCGAGGAAAGCCCGCAGCATGGCGTTGTTGTGCTGGGCGAAGCCCTCATGGCAGCCGAACGGGTCGGGCACGCGGGTCAGCGGCTTGTCGAGGTGGCGGGCCAGCTCCTCCTGGTTGGGCACGTTGCCCGGCACCTTGCGGAAGCCGTCCATGTCGTCGGAGAAGCAGATGAGGCGCGTCTTGCGGCCCGTCATGACCTCGAAGGCATGGCGGATCATGCTGGTGCGCGCGACCTCGCCGAAGGTGCCGATGTGCGGCAGGCCCGAGGGGCCGTAGCCCGTCTGGAAGATGACGGTCTTGTCCTTGCCACCCGGAAGCTTTTCAAGCCGCTGGATCAGCCGGCGGGCCTCCTCGAACGGCCAGGCCTTGGCCTCGCGCGCGGCGGCTGCGAGGTCGGCGTCGGAGGGGGCGGGCGCGGTGGCGTTCGGGCGGGACATGGGACCGTCTATAGGTTCTTGCGCGGACCGGGCATGCATCCCTTGGGAATGAGCGGCCCGCCGCGAGCTGATTTGAGGTGCGGCACCCTATGGGCGTGCCCGCCGCGCGTCAACGTGAGGGGCTTCGGGGAGCCGGGAGGGTCGCGAGGATCACCTTGGCGAACATGCGCGAAAACCGCGCGTTTTGACGTCGATCGAGGCCGAACATGCGAGCAATCGGTGCCCTCGAGACGGAACCCCGTTCCGGCCACCGCGATCGCGGTCGCCACGTCGTCCTCGATGCGGAGCCGATCTGTGCAGAGCCGCTCGCCGCGGGCACGCCAAGGCCGCGGCTGCTCGCAGAGCAGCCGCCGGCATGAGAAGGGGAGAACGGGGTGGCTTCCGCCGCCTCGACTTGGATTGGGGATGTGGCGTTCACCACCCCGCCGAACCGATCGTTTGCCGAGTTGCGCCCGCCGGCTATCCACTTCCGGCGGTTCCGGGAGCTACCCCGGGAGCGCATCGACACGAACCAGCTGATGGGCTTCGCCGGCGACCGGGCCTCCGCCGCCCCGATCTCCCAGCTCGAGCCCAGGCTCCCGTGCGGCGAATGAAGCCAATGTAGGCTCGGGAAAAACGCGCGGGGATAAGTATTTACGGCCGGACACGTCCGGAGCCGTTAGGAAGCCGCCGTCGCGGGACCGTCGCGATGGGCCAGCAACGGACATTTGCCTTGAGTGGTCAGTTCCCGTGCGGAGCGGCATCTGTTGCAAGGTCTCAAAGCGCCGGATACTTGTCAGCACCCCGAGAACTTTGAACGGCATTGACTAAGGCAATGATCCCGCGAATTGCCGAACGGCACCGAGCTGCATGAGGAGATACACGGGCTTAGACCGGCGCAGTGCTCCAAGCGGGCCCGGTGCTGGCGGTTGGCCGAGTCGCTGTTGGCGCGCTCGATCGCGTACTTAGTTTCCTGCTGGCTGCGGACGGCGGCGCTGGCAGCCGCCGAATTGGAAGATTCTATTGCTTCGACGTCGGCAAGGGCAGTGATGCGCTCGCCCGCCTTGATGGCGAGATCATCCATAGGGAAGCGCTCTACAATGGCCATGTAAAGGCTCTTGGCGCGCACCCTGTCCTTATCAGCTTCGAGCTTGACCCCGGCAAGGTACATCTCGCGCGGCGCATTGGATCTCACGGCTGCGTCGTGAGTGCAGGCACCGGCCATCGCGGCTGATGTGATCTGCTGGTCGAGCCGCTTGACTTCATCACACTTAAATTCGGACAGTGCTGCGGCCCGTTTCGCGACAAGTGCCGCCTGCTGCTTCTCGCGCGCGGCCGATTCGGCGGCGTCGCGCACCTGCTTTTCCTCTTTCAAGCGGGCCGCCTCGGCCTTGGCTCGCGCTTCCTGCTCGAGCTTGGGCCGCATGTACTCCGCCTTGCTAGTGAGCATCAACCCATCTCGATAGTAGACGTACCGATGCAGAGACTCGAAGGGGGGCGAGAGTTCTAGCTTTTGTTCTCCGACACTGACCTGTTGACCTGGATTGGCGCGCGCCTTCGCTAGCAGCGGAGAACCAACTACAGCTACTTCCGAGACGTGCAACGGCTCCTGGGTTGTTAGTCGCGTATAGACTTCACCGGAAAAGCGGCCTTCGATCATGCGTCCCACAACCCAGAACCTTATGGATTTTGCCGACTTAACTGTCAGATCGAGCGATGCCTTTTCCGTGTTGAAAAAGCCTGAGGAACTGCACTTGCCAGGTTTGCCGTTCTGTGCGGTCGAGTTGATGATTTCCAGATCGGCGGCCTTGTAGTGCTTCGTGAACAATTGCGAGCTTTGAAGAAACTCTGCCGGAAAATACATCTTGCAGCCGCTGTAGAGCGAACCAGTAGGTGAGATGACCTCGTAGGAAACCTTTGTGCCCGCAGCATCCGCAGGGGCAAGCTCCTGGCCGACGGAGGGGGAGCCCAGCAGCACAGCCAACGTCATGGATGAGGAAATCGCGAGTCGACAAAGAGTGCTCATGGGTTGATCCCGAATTTAAGAGAGGATGTTGCGGATCTACATGTAAACAGTACGATGGCATCCCATCACGTGACAAGCATTGGGCAAGCATGCCACCAGAACAATGCCTGGGGATTGACAGGTCCCTGCCTCGCGTCAGCGTATAGCTACCCTCGCGCATCGGCATGACGGCCGATTGGGGTCAAAACTCACCGCTGGTCGCCAGAGCTACGACGGGTGTCGCCCGTCGGCGGACGACGATGCCGCGTCGGGTGGAGCGCGGAGCTGGAGGCGTCTTCCCGCCGCCGCTGCCAAGACCCGCCGCCACGTGGTTGACATGCGCCCCCGTCCCGCATAGGTTCCGGCCATCTTTTCCTGCGCCCTCGTGCAGAGACCCTTTCCCGCCGGCCGCCGGCAGGGAGCCGGGCTCTGTTTGCGGCGCTTCCACACTCGGACGGTGACGTCATGAAGGTTCGTAACTCGCTCAAGTCGCTCCGCGCCCGCCACCGCGACAATCGCCTGGTGCGCCGCAAGGGCCGCCTCTACGTCATCAACAAGACGCAGAAGCGCTTCAAGGCCCGTCAGGGCTGAGCGCGGGCGGCTTCCGGGCCGCCGGACATTCTCCAACTACGACTGAACAGCCCCGGCGCTCCGCTCCGGGGCTTTCGTGCTGTGGCAACCCCCTCCGCAGTTACCGACCGTGTGCGGCGAGCGTCGGCTGGCATCGGGCTTGCTGGCAGGCGGTCAAACCGGCGCGCGCTGCCCCGTTCCGAGGCGGTGCGTGCCCCGTTCCTGCCGGAGGTGAGCATGCAAGCCGTCCATGACATGATCCTGTTCCAGAGCGGGTCGGGCCCCGTCGAGCTGAAGGCGGCGCCGTTTCCCGCCGCCTGGATCCGCTCCGGCCGGCCCGTGGCCAGGGCGGTGACGCTGTGGCGCAGCGCCGACAGCATCGCCTCGACGATGATCTGGGAATGCTCGGCCGGTGTCTTCGACTGGCACTACGGCGAGGAGGAGACGGTGCACATCCTCGAAGGCGAGGTGTTCGTGACGCCCACCGGCGGCAAGGAGTTCCGCCTCGGGCCGGGCGACACGGCGGTGTTCCGCGACGGGTCGTCCGCCGTGTGGCGTATCCCGGAGCGGGTGCGCAAGGTGGCCATCTGCCGGCACGAGGCGCCGCTGCCGGCCAGCATCTTCACCCGCGGCTGGCGCAAGATCCTGCGCAAGCTCGGCCGCGGCTCGGGCGGCCTCGGCACCTGAAGGATCTCTACTTGAGCTTTGGAGACCGTGTCGGCGCCGGAGCGGCGGCGGGCTGCATCGCCGCCGTGCGCGCCTCGGCGAGCTTGGCGGCCACATCGGGCGGCGCGGCGGCCGGGCCGGCTTTGCCCTGTGGCCCCTTCCCCTGGGCCAGCTCGCGCAGCCGGGCCTCGTAATCGGGCATGACCATGCCGCCCGAGATGATGATCTTGGCGGCGTCCTCGACGCTCATCTTGAGCAGGGTCACGTCGCGGCGCGGCAGGAAGCAGATGAAGCCGGTCGGCGGGACGATGCCGGTCGGCACCCAGACGGTCAGCAGGTCATTCTCGCCGTTGGGGGCCAGCGCCACCAGCTCGCCCGAGGTCTCGCCGGTGACGAAGACGAGGCTCCACAGCCCCTTCGACGGGAACTCGATCAGGCCGACCTTTTGGAAGCTGCTCGACGTGGGAGTCGTGGCGGTGATGACGCTCTCGAAGATCTGCTTCAGCGCCAGGTAGACGTTGCGGACGATCGGCATGCGGCCGAGCATCAGCTCGCCGTAGCTGACGATCGTTCGCCCGAGGAGGTTGGCGGCGAGCGCGCCGACGATGGTCAGCGCGACGATGGAGAAAACGAGGCCGATGCCGGGGACGGGGAAGGGCAGGTAGGTGTCGGGGTTGTAGATCTTGGGGACCATGGGCTTCACCCATGCGTCGACCTCGTTGATGAGCCACCAGATGATGTAGACGGTGATGGTGACCGGGCCGACGATCAGGAGGCCGGTCAGGAAGTAGTTGCGCAGGCGCGCGCCGAGATGCCAGCCGTGCGCGCTCGGGTCGTCCTTGGCGAGGCGCTGCAAGCCCTCGCGAAGGTTCGCCGGGGGAGGGCTCCGGCCCGGCTCCGGTGGCTCCAATGCTGGTCCGGTCATCGACACGCCGCCTCAACGGCACCGCGGATCATGCCCGCCCCTGCCGCGCCTGCTGCATCATCACACGGCGGCGGCCGGAACAGAAGGGGCCGCGCGTGGCGCCGGTTTCGAGGCAGGTGGGGCTGGCGGGGCCGGTGGCCGGTCAGCGCGTCACGACCAGACAGTCGATGCCCTTGGACTTGAGTGTGGCGCAGAGGCGGCCCGGCTCGTCGGCGCTGGCGTAGGGGCCGACGCCGACCCGGTAGTAGCGGCTGGCGCCGAACTTGCCCTCGTCGATCTCGGGCTCGCGGGAAGCCAGCTCGGCGGCATGCTCGGCCTTGAGGCGCTGGGCGATGGCCATTGCCTCGTCGCGCGAGGTGGTCGAGCCGATCTCGAGGCGGTACTTGCCCGAAGCCTTTCGGGCCGGTGCCGCAGGGGCGGCGGGCTTGACGGGCGCGGGCTCGACGGCCGCGACCTGCGTCCTGGCCGCGTGTGGTGCCGCGTGGGCGGATGCCGAGGGCTTGACGCTGGTCGTCGAGGACCAGCTCGAGACTTCAGGCTGGGCGGGAGGCTCGGCTGGGCGGGTCGAGGCCGTGGTGACAGGAGCCGCCGCCTGGGCTTGAGCGGCGGCAGCGGGCTCGGAGGAGCCGCCGCCGAACAGATTCGAGAAGAAACCGGCGACTCCGCCAGCGGCGCTCTGGGCCGGCGCGGAGGCCGCCATCTCGTTGCCCGTGGGCGCAAGGCTCATGGGTGGGGCGGACTGGGGCGGCGCGGACTGTGCCGGCTGCGCCGGGGCGCTGGCCACCGGCACCGGTGCCGGGACGGCCGCCGCGGCGGCCGGCGCGCTTGAAGCAACGGGGGAGTGCGCAACGGTGTGATCGACGGCCGGGGCCTCGCCGAGGCCAGCCTCCCTGTAGGCGGCGGCATGCTGTGCGGCGGCGTCGCTGCGCTCGGCCTCGCTCAGTCCGGACTTCAGCCACAGCGCGCTCTTGAGGTCGGCGATGGCCTGCGCGGGCTTGCCCTGCTTGCGGTAGGCGGCGCCACGGTAATAGAGGGCCCGCGCCACGCCCGGGCTCGGCAGGCCGCCATTCTGGAGGGCCATGGAGATGGAGCCGATCGCCTGGTCGAGCTTGCCGGCGCCATAGGCCTTGATGCCGGCCTCGAGATTGCGGCTGGCGGCCTCGGGATCCTTCTTGGCTTCCTGCGCGGGCTGGGCGGCCTTCTGGCCCTTGCCGGGCTTGGTGGCGGGTTGGGCCGGCGCGCCAGCATCTTTCTTGACGGGCTCAATACCCTGCGCGTGGGCTGGGCCGAGCGACCAGCAACCCATGATGGCCAGCGTCAGCAACGCCGACATCCGCTTCGTCTGAGACATTGCCGCTCCCCTGTCGTGCCCTTTTTTACGCGGCCGCACGCCTCCCCGTCCGAGTGACACTATGTCAATCAGTGTTTCGAGGCAAATCCGCGGCGCCCCGGAGGACGCCTTGTCAACGGGTATCCTATCTCCGACCGGAGCCGGAGCAGGGCTATTCGACGGTGACGGACTTGGCCAGGTTGCGCGGCTGGTCGACGTCCGTCCCCATGAACACGGCTGTATGATAGGCCAGCAGCTGGATGGGAATGGCGTAGATCAAGGGCGTGGTGAACGCGCTGGCGGTCGGCACCTTGAAGTGGGCCGCGAGCTTGCATCCCGCCTCGTCCTCGTCGGCATCCGAGATGAGGATGATCTGGCCGCCGCGCGCCGCCACCTCCTGCATGTTGGACACCGTCTTCTCGAACAGCTCGTCCTTGGGCGCGACGACGACGACGGGAACGTTCTCGTCGATCAGGGCGATCGGCCCGTGCTTGAGCTCGCCGGCGGCGTAACCCTCGGCGTGAATGTAGGAAATCTCCTTCAGCTTCAAGGCGCCCTCGAGCGCGACCGGATAGCTGACGCCGCGGCCGAGATAGAGGACGTCGCGCGCCTTGGAGAGGCTGTGGGCGAGGTGCTCGTAGCGGCTCTCGTCGTGCAGGACGCCGGCGATGTGGCGCGGCACCTCGGTCAGCGCCTTGACGAGGTCGCGCTCGGCCTCCTCGGTGATGGCGCCGCGGGCGCGGCCGATGGCGATGGCGAGGCAGGCCATGACGGCGAGCTGGGCGGTGAAGGCCTTGGTGGAGGCGACGCCGATCTCGGGGCCGGCGAGCGTCGGCAGGATGGCGTGACTCTCGCGGGCAATGGTCGACGTGCGGACGTTGACCACCGAGGCGATGCGCTGGCCGTTGGCCTTGGCGTAGCGCAGGGTGGCGAGGGTGTCGGCGGTCTCGCCCGACTGGGAGACGAACACGGCGAGGCCGCCTTCGACGAGCGGCGGCTCGCGATAGCGCATCTCGGAGGCGACATCGATCTCGACCGGCACGCGGGCGTAGCGCTCGAGCCAGTACTTGCCGACGAGGCCGGCGTAATAGGCGGTGCCGCAGGCCGAGATGGTGACGCGGGTGACCGAGGCGAGGTCGAGGCCCAGATCGGGGAACTTCACCGCGCCGGCGCCCATGTCGAGGTAGTTGGCGAGCGTATGCGAGATGGTCTCGGGCTGCTCGTGGATCTCCTTGGCCATGAAGTGGCGGTGATTGCCCTTATCGACCAGCAGGGAGCTGGCCACCGAGCGCACCTGCGGACGGTGCACGCGCTGGCCTTCCTTGTCGTAGATCTCGACGGAATCGCGGTGGAGGACGGCCCAGTCGCCCTCGTCGAGGTAGGTGATGCTGTCGGTGAACGGGGCGAGCGCGATGGCGTCGGAGCCCATGTAGGTCTCGCCGTCGCCGTGGCCGATGGCGAGTGGCGAGCCCTGGCGGGCGGCGATCATCAGGTCGTCGTGGCCGGCGAAGATGATGCCGAGGGCGAAGGCGCCGCGCAGCTTGACCAGGGAGGCCTTGACCGCGTCGACGGGGCCGAGCCCCTGCTGCATCTCGTCGGTGATGAGGTGGACGACGGCCTCGGTGTCGGTGTCGGTCTGGAAGGCGTGGCCCTTGGCGGTGAGCTCGGCCTTGAGCTCGCGGTAGTTCTCGATGATGCCGTTGTGGACGACGGAGACGCGGTCGCTCATGTGGGGGTGGGCGTTGCGCTCGGTCGGGCGGCCGTGGGTAGCCCAGCGGGTGTGGCCGATGCCGGTGTGGCCGGCGAGCGGCTCCTCGTGGAGGCGGGTCTCGAGATTGCGCAGCTTGCCCTCGGCGCGGCGGCGCTCGAGGTGGCCGTTCTCGACGGTGGCGACGCCGGCCGAATCGTAGCCGCGGTACTCCAGCCGGCGCAGGGCGTCGACCAGATCCGCCGCGACGGGCTTGGTGCCCATGATACCGACGATGCCGCACATGTCCTGGACCTCTCGAATCGTTCTCCGGGGAACGCTAGTGGGCCGCCCCGGACTGGACCAAATCAAACCGTATTGCGTTGTTTTGCACTGCCCGCATGCCCGACTTGGTCCGTCAGAGCAAGCCTCGTGCCCATCTCGGCGCACATCAGGCACCAGAACTTCGCCGACAATTTGATCGGTTCTGGTAAGGTACGGTTTACCCTCATTTTTTAGCGAAATTCAAACATGACGTGGTTGGCTGGCCGGTGATGAACGATGCCGCCGACCAGCTGCCGCGTTCCGCCGGCGAGAGCCAGGCGGCCGTCCAATCCGCGCTCGCCGGGCGGAAGGGGACGCCGCGCGCCGTGCATTGGCTGGGCCGCGCCCTGCAACTGGTCATCGTGGCCTCGGCCGGCTGTCTCGCCGGGCTCGTCGCCACCACGCTGATCGCCTCGGAGCGTGCGGTCGACCTGCTGGCGGCCGGCTGCGCGGCGGCCGCCGCGGTGAGCAGCATGGGGCTCTATGTCCTGTCGAGGGACGAGCGCGCCGCCCGCCTCGCTGCGCTGGCCCGCGCCGACGACCACGTGGCCCGCGGCATCGAGCGGCTCGAAGACCTGAAATGGGAGCTGTCGGAGAACGAGGTTCGCTACCGCAGCCTTCTCGATTCCCAGCAGGATGCCATCGTCCGCCGCGACCGCGACGGGCGCATCGTGTTCGCCAACCGGTCGTTCTGCCGGCTCGCGGGGGCCGGGCCGGAGACGGTGATCGGAAGCACCCTGGCCCTGACGGTGATCGCGGGCGACACGCCGCCGCCGATCGGAGACGGGCCGGCGCGGCGCCGGAGCTACGCCCAGCTCGTCGCGACCGCGCGCGGCGAGCGCTGGATCGAATGGGAGGAGCAACTCCTCTCCGGGGGCAGCGGCGACGACCTCGAGGTGCAGGCGGTCGGCCACGACGTCACGGAGAGCCGCAAGGCCGAGGCCGAGCTGGCGGAAGCGCGCGACGCCGCCGAGGCGGCCAGCCGCGCCAAGTCCCGTTTCCTCGCCTCGATGAGCCACGAGATCCGGACGCCGATGAACGGCATCCTCGGCATGTCCGGGCTTCTCCTCGACATGCCGCAGCCGCCCGAGCAGCGAACCTACGTGCAGGCGATCGACCAGTCGGCGCGCACCCTGCTGGCGCTGATCGACGAGATCCTGGACTTCTCCAAGATCGAGGCCGGCAAGCTCGTTCTCCAGGAGGAGGCGTTCGCGCTCGAGGACTGCGTGCAGGCGTGTGTCGAGCTGCTGGCGCCGCGCGCCCACGAGAAGGGCCTGGAGCTGGCCTGGAGCGCGGACCCGGCGCTGCCGCTGGTCATGGGCGACAGCACGCGGACGCGGCAGATCCTGCTCAACCTCCTCTCCAACGCGGTCAAGTTCACCGATCGCGGCGGCGTGCTCGTCTCGGTGCGCGAAGGCGAGGCGATGGGCGACGGCCGGGTCACGATCCGGATCGCTGTCGAGGACACCGGCATCGGCCTCGACGAGGCGGACATGCGGGCCCTGTTCGCCGAGTTCGAGCAGGCGGAGACGGCGGTGAAGCGCCAGCAGGGCGGCACCGGCCTCGGGCTGGCGATCTCCAAGCGGCTCGCCCGCGCGATGGGCGGGGATATCACGGTCGCGAGCCGCCGGGGCACGGGCTCGACGTTCACGGCCGAGCTGCCGCTCAGGGCGGTGTCTCCTCGCCGTGGCCCGGCCTCACCGGCGCCCGGTCCGGCGCACGTTCTCCTGGCCTTCGACCGCAAGCTCGAGCGGCGGGCGCTGGCCGAGCAGCTGGCCTTCGAGGGCGTCGCCGCGACCGAGACGGATCTGATCGAGGCCGGAGAGGCGGTCGCCGCCGCCGAGCGCAGCGGCTCGGTCTTCACGCATATCGTGGTCGATGCCGAGGGCGAGCTCGACCTGGCTGGTGCGCTTGTGGCGCGTGTCCGCGCCGGAGCAGCGGATGGCGCGGTGGCGCAAGGGCTCGTGCTCGTCGGCGTGATGACGCGGGCGAGCCTGTCGGGCTTCCGCGCCCACGGCTTCGAGACCTACATGGTGCGCCCGGTGCGGCCCGCGGCTGCGCGCGAGCAGCTGTGCGGCCGTGAGCTGTCCGCCCGATCCCCGGCTCTGCCGATGCCGTCGCCCAAGGCGTTGCTGGCGCTGCCGAGCGGTGCCGCCGGCGCGGTGTCGGCCGCCTGCCGCGTGCTCCTCGCCGAGGACAACGAGATCAACGCGCTGCTGGCGCGCAAGGTGGTGGAGCGGTCGGGCGGCGAGGTCCACTGGGTCAAGAACGGGCGCGAGGCGGTGGCCGCCATCCGTGCCGCCATCGAGGACCAGGGGGCGATGTACGACGTCGTCCTGATGGACATCTTCATGCCCGAGGTGGACGGGCTCGAGGCGACGGCGCAGATCAAGACCCTGTTCGAGGCGCGCGGGCCCGGCGTGCCCGCCTGTCCGCCGATCGTGGCGCTGACCGCCAACGCCTTTCCCGAGGACCGCGCGCGCTATCTCGCGGCGGGGATGGACGCCTATCTCGCCAAGCCGTTCGACAAGTCCGACCTCGAGGCGCTGCTCGCCGGGCTGGCGCGGGGACGTCCGGTTGAGGGATGCCCGGGCGAGGCGAGCGCGGCCTGATCGTGCCCGTCCTGCAGCGGGCGCGCCCGTCGTCGGCGCGTCATGGAATCGTGCTAGTACCCGGCATCACGAGTAGCTGATACGTCGCCAGATTGCGTCACCGGTCCCCCTCCCCTTCGAGGGGAGGGGTTAGGGGTGGGGTGAAGAGTTGGAGAAACATAGCCTTCTCCCGCGTCGTCCCCCCCGCCCCCAACCCCTCCCCCAAGGGGGAGGGGAGCGACCCGTGCACTTCTGACGTCGGTACTGGCTGATCGAGAAGTGGGCGGCAGACCACCCGCCCAGACCGGTTTCCGGCGAGCCGATGGCGGAAAAACCATGATCAGATTTGCCAAGCTGCGCGCGGCGGATCGCCCGCAGCCGAAACGCTGGCTGCGGCCGGCACCCCTCGGGCTGCTGGCGCGCGAGGGCCTCTCGCCGGCACGGGGCCTGCCGGTTGCGAGGCAGCGGCCGGCCAAGATCTATGGCCGCATCGGGGATCTCGAAGTGCGGCTCGCTACCGGGCGTGACGACATCAAGCGGGCGCAGCGGCTGCGCTACACCGTCTTCTACGAGGAGATGGCAGCCAAGGCGACGGTGCTCGCCGGCATGCGGCGGCGCGACGAGGATCCGTACGACGCGCTGTGCGATCACCTGCTCGTCGTCGATACCTCCATCCGCCGCGATCCCACGGCGTGGGGCGGCAAGCGCAAGGCCGACGTGGTCGGCACCTACCGGGTGCTGCGCCAGGAGGTGGCGAGACTCCACCACGGCTTCTACACCCAGGGCGAGTACGACATCGCGCCGCTGGTGGCGGCGAAGAGCGGGCTTCGCTTTCTGGAGGTCGGGCGCTCCTGCGTGCTGAAGCCCTATCGCACGAAGCGCACGGTGGAGCTGCTCTGGCACGGGCTGTGGACCTACATCCGCGAGGTCAAGGCCGACGTGCTGATCGGCTGCGCCAGCTTCCCGGGCACGGACCCCAAGGCGCACGCGATGGCGCTGAGCTTCCTCGCCCACAACGCGACGGCACCCGGCGAGTGGCGCTGCCGGGCGCATGACCGCCTGCGCGTGCCGATGGACATGCTGCCGGCGTCCGAGGTGAATGCGAAGGCCGCGCTCAAGGCGATGCCGCCGCTGATCAAGGCCTACCTGCGGCTCGGCGCCTGGGTCGGAGATGGCGCTGTCGTCGATCGCCAGTTCGGGACGACGGACGTGCTGATCGTGCTGCCGGTGGCGCGCATCGACCCGCGCTATTTCGAGCACTTCGGCGCGCCCGGCGAGGTCAAGAGCCGCGTCGCGCTCGACGACTGACGGCTGGCGCGGCTATGAAGGGCGCGGTGCGTCAAGCCGCCCCTGCTCTCCGCTTCGCCGAATGACAACAAAGCTCGCCGCTCGTTTCGCCGCCGCTGTCGCGGCCGCCTTCTCGGCCGTCGTGAGCCCGGCTGCCGCGGCCACTCCCGGCGCCTCGGGCATGGATGCGTTCTGGCGCGGCTTCTTCGCCCGGCCCGCGGGCCCGCCGCCGTTGCCGGCGAGCAATGTCTCGACGCCGGAGAAGGTCCGCCTCGGCGAGCGGCTGTTCTTCGATCCGCGCCTGTCGGGCGACGGCACCCGCGCCTGCTCGTTCTGCCACCAGCCGGACAAGGCGCTCAGCGACGGCCGGGAGCGCGGGCTGGGGCTCGACGGCAAGCCGCTCGCCCGCAACGTGCCGGGGCTCCTGGGGACAGGGTGGGCGCCGCATCTGATGTGGGATGGACGCGCCGCTTCTCTCGAGGAGCAGGCGGCGATGCCGCTGCTCGATGCCAACGAGATGGCCGGCGACTGGTCGAAGATCATCCTGGCGATCAAGCGCGACCCGCCGCTCGACGTCGAATTCCACGTCGCCTTCAAGGAGCGCCCGGCGGTGCAGCCGGCGACGATCCTGGCGGCGCTGGCGAGCTACGTG